>OODF01001555.1_pt1 | contig 9500 bp, 6 predicted proteins | sample 1671431 | NCBI WGS metagenome assembly OODF01 (sample SAMN06348156, study PRJEB24527) | human gut metagenome | biome: human gut; feature: ankylosing spondylitis patient; material: feces | host: Homo sapiens | place: China | collected 2015-10 | reverse complement strand
TCTGCAGGGCGGTCTTGTTCCGGAACAGGTTGTAGTTCTGGAACACAAAGGCCGTTTTTTTGCGCAGGCGGGCAATGTCGGCCCGGGAGATCCTGCCAAGATCGAAGGATTCGCCGTCGAACACCAGAGTGCCGCTGTCAGCGGTCTCCAGAAAGTTCAGGCAGCGCAGCAGGGTGGTCTTGCCGGAGCCGGAAGGGCCCAGAATGGCAACAACGTCTCCCTTTTCCACACTCAGGTCCACGCCGTTCAGGACGTGCAGCGCATTGCGCACCCGGCGGGCATTGCCGCGCGGGAAAGGCCCGATGTGGAAGCGGGGCTTGTCATCGTAGGTGTAAAATGTTTTGTGGATGTCTTTGATCTCTAACATGGCCATACCGTCCACCCCTTTCTCACTGGAAACCGTGTGCGTTCAGCTGCCGTTCCACCAGCGCCTGCAGCTTGGTGATGATGGTGCAGAACAGCAGGTAGACCACAGCCACCTCGCAGTAGATGGGTAGGAAAATGTAGGTGCGGGCTGCCACACGCTGGCCTGCCATGAACAACTCTGCCACCGTGATGTTGGAGGCCAGAGAGGTGTCCTTGATCATGCTGATGAGGGAGTTGGACAGGGAGGGCACGGCGGTGCGCAGGGCCTGCGGCAGAACGATGCGGCGCATGATCTGCCACCAGGTCATGCCCACGCAGGAACCGGCCTCCAGCTGGCCCTGGGGCACGCTTTCCAGCGCGCCGCGCATGGTCTCGGCGCAGTAGGCACCCTCGTTGAAGGCAAAGGCGATGACGGCTGCCGGAAAAGCATCCAGCATGATGCCCAGGCTGGGCAGGCCGTAGAAGATGATGAACAGCTGCACCAGCAGCGGCGTGCCCCGGATGACCCAGATGTAGAACCGGGCGATCTGGCGCAGCACCGGAACATTGGCGTACTGCACCAGCGCAACAGCCACTGCAATGACCATGGCAAGGCTGAAGGAGATCAGGGTCAGGGGAATGGTCATGGTCAGGCCTGCCGTCAGGATGCGGGGCAGGGCCTCCCACAGCACGCTGACCGTGCGGTTGGTAAGAAGTGCTTCAAACATGTTTTTCTTCCTTATTGACAAAAAAACGGTGGAATATCTTTGGGATACACCTTAAACTATGGTTCAGGTCAAGAGCATATCCTACAATTCCTACCAAAATACTATAGCATGAAATGGAGACAAGTGCAATCCATTGGCGAAAATCCTTCACTCTGGCCAAAAACAAAAGAAAACACCGATTAACTTTGTGCAGACTGGCAAGGAGTTGACGCGGTACGATGTTTCGTGTAAAATGGAATCAGACAGGCCCCGTGCAGGAAGCGCGGGGAACAGGCTGGGCACACAAGCAGCCCGGCGCATACGGAGGACAAAACACAATGAAGCATAAAATTGGTATTCTGGGTGCAGGCACCTGGGGCATGGCTCTGGCGCGGATGCTGACGGTGAGCGGCAATGACGTGACCGTGTGGTCGGCGCTGGAACAGGAGATCGACAACCTTTCCACCACCCGGGTCCACCCCAATCTGCCCGGCATGACCATTCCGGCAGAGATGAAGTTCACCAAGAGCGTGGAAGAGGTGTGCACGGACAAGGAGATCCTGCTGTTCGCGGTGCCGTCGGTGTTCGTGCGCTCCACCGCAGCCAAGGCCCGGCCCTTTGTGCCGGACGGTCAGATCATTGTGGACGTTGCCAAGGGCATTGAAAAGGATACCTTGTTCACCATGACGGAGATCCTGGCCGATGAGCTGGGCAAAGAGGGCGGCCCCAAGGGGGTGCGTCTGGTGGCCCTGAGCGGCCCCACCCACGCTGAGGAGGTGGCGATCGACCTGCCCACCACCATCGTTTCGGCCAGCAAGGATATGGAAGCGGCCAGATTCGTGCAGACGGTGTTCACCAACAACGTCATGCGTGTGTACACCAATGAGGACATCAAGGGCGTGGAGCTCAGCGGTGCCATGAAGAATGTCATTGCGTTGGGCGTGGGCATCTCCACCGGCCTGGGCTATGGCGACAACGCCCGTGCCGCCCTCATCACCCGCGGCATTGCCGAGCTTGCCCGGCTGGGCGTGGCCATGGGCTGCAATGTCCACACCTTTGCCGGTCTGGCCGGCATCGGTGACCTGATCGTGACCGCCACCAGTATGCACAGCCGCAACAATCGGGCCGGCATCCTCATCGGCAAGGGTGAGACCCCGGAGCAGGCCGTGAAGGAGGTGGGCATGGTGGTTGAGGGCATGAACGCCCTGCCTGCCGCGCTGGAGCTTGCCGCCAAGTATCAGGTGGAAATGCCCATTGTCCAGACCGTGAACGCTGTTGTGAACAAGGGCATGAGCGCCGCCGAGGCGGTGCGCTCCCTGATGGACCGTGACCCCAAGAACGAGCTGCCCCAGAGCTACGAAAAGTAATATTTTTTCATCGAGAGGGACGACCCTCTCCGTCATTGCTTCGCAATGCCACCTCTCCCGAGGGGAGAGGTTTGGTGCTGTACTTTACGGCATCAAAAAAGCTCCCCCTTTCGGGGGAGCTGGCAATGCCGCAGGCTTTGACTGAGAGGGTTGTTCCTCTTTCGTTTTACTGCTGGGCCTCGATGGCCTTGACGATCTTGTCGGCGATGTACTTGTGGCCGGAGACGGTGGGGTGGCCGTCCAGCTCAGTCTGAGCAAAGGGGATGGAAACGTAGGTGGCACCGTAAACATCGGCCAGCTGCTTTTCGTAGTTGTTCAGCTTGCTGAAGTAGTTGCTCCAGCTGGGCAGCAGGGGCACAGGGTTGGTGGCACCGATGATCAGGATCTGGGCATCAGGGTTCAGCTCCTTGACGGCTGCCACGATCTGGCGCAGGTTGCTGCTGCTCTCGGGATAAGCGTTCTCGCAGATCTTGTTCATGCCGGAGAAGAACAGGTTCCAGACGGCATCTTTCTCGCTGCGGGTCAGGCTGAGCTTTTTCAGGCTCTCGTTCAGTGCGTCCTCGGTTTCCTTGCTGCTGCCGCGCAGGTTGCCGCTGAGCACGATGGAAGCCAGGTCTTCACTTTTCCAGTTGGTGGCCTCACCAAAAGAGACCACGGTGGGCACAAAAGCATCATTGGAGCCCAGCTGGATGGAGATAACATCGGCACTTTTGATGTAATCTACAAACTCGGGGTAATTGTACTGGCAGCCGGAGAGGGTGTTCATCTCGGCCATGGTGCCGGTCTTGACCAGCTCCAGCATATCCTTGCTCATCACGCCGGGCAGGCCCAGATTGATGGCATGATCCCGGTCGAGGTTCAGGCTTTTGCCCACCTGACCCACATAGCAGGTCTCGGGGTAACCCTTGAAGTTGAAGGAAACGTCCACGCCCATCAAGTTATGTGCATATTGAACGGTAGTCAGGCCGATGCCGGCGCAGATGCTGTCGCCCAGGGCAACATAGGTGATGGAGTTGGGCTCCTTCTCTTCTTCGGTGCTGCTGGAGGTGAAGAAACAGTTCTCCTCCTCTGCGGCGGTCTGTTCAGTGGTCAGAGCGGGGTCTGCGCTCTCTTCCGGGGCGGCTGCAAAGGCCGGAACGCTCAGGACAGAGAACAGCATGGCGGCCGAAAGGGCCAGGCCAATCAGTTTCTTTTTCATGGTGTCGTCACGAATCCTTTCCAATGTGTATTATTCTGCTTAATAATCGCGGGGAGTGATCTCTTCTTCCAGCTTGCGATAATCAAATTTAGCGGCCAGTGTCAGGGGCATTTCGGGGATGATCTTGTACCCCACAGGCTGGACATATTCGGGCAGCTCCTCGATGCAGAGCTGGCGCAGCTCCTTGATGATCTGCTTGCGCTTGGCGGCGGGAACCGCAGGGTCAAGCACCAGATAGACAAAAGGCAGGCGGCCCTGCACATGATCCTTGTCAACGCAGCCCACCACAGAGCACTGATGCACGGCGGGATGCTGGCTGACCACATTTTCGATCATGGAGGGGAACACCTTGAAGCCATCGTGACGGATGATGAGCCGCTTGATCCGGCTGTCCAGATAGACGAAGCCGTCCTCGTCCAGATAGCCGATGTCACCGGTATGCACCCAGACCCGGCCATCTGCATGGGTGCGCAGGATGGCGGCGGTCTCGGCAGGCTTGTTGTAGTAGCCCTTCATAACGCCGGGGCCGGAGATGCACAGCTCACCCCGCTGGCCGATGGGCAGCTCCGTGTCGGTGCCCGGCTCAAAGGCGGACACCAGCGTGTTGACCAGCGGCAGGCCCACGCTGCCGGGTTTGTTGTTCTGTCCGGCAGCAGCGGTGGCAGCAGAGGATGCCTCGGTCATGCCGTAGCCCTTGGCGATGGGGAATTCCACATTGTGAGCGGCCAGAAAGTCGTTGACCGTCTGTTCGGCACCCCGGGCGATGGCATCGCCGCCCGCGGCATAGTTGCGGATGAAGGAGAGATCCTTGTTCTGCAGCTTGGGGTCAACAGCCAGCTGCTGGTAGTGGGAGGGCACGCCGAACATGTGTTCGGGCTTGTACTTCCAGATCAGGCTGCCCAGCTTATTGGGGTCGAGGTTGGGGATGATGACCACCTTGATGCCCAGCGTCAGCGGCAGATGTACGCCGCAGGCAAAGCCGTAGGCAATGAAGGGGGGCATGATGTTCAGCAGGGACTGACCCTTGGAAAACAGCGTGTCGCAGGCAGAGAACTGCATGGCGATGCCGTTGAAGTTGTTATCGGTCAGCATCACGCCCTTGGGGGAGCCAGTGGTACCGCCGGTGTGCACCACCACACAGGCGTGCTCCGGGTCATAGGGCTCCGCGGCAATGCTCTCGTCCTTCCCGGCAGCAAGGAACTGCTTCCAGTGGATGACATTGGAGTGATACTTGTTCTTGTCGAGATTCTTGATTTTGTAGCCCAGCGCCAGAGGCAGCGGCAGGGAGTCAGCCGGGGAGAGCACCACCACATGCTCCACATGGGTGCGCTTGGCAGCCTGATGGCAGCGCTCATACACCACATTCAGGCAGATCAGCAGGTGAGAATCCACCTCTTCAATGTACTCACGGATGCCCTCCACACTGTAACGTGGATCCACCAGGTTCAGAGTCGCGCCGATCATGTCGGCGGCATAGAACGCAAAGATGATCTCCGGGGTCATCACGCTGACCACCGTGGCAATATCGCCCTTTTTCAGGCCCGCAGCCCGCAGGGCGGCAGCTGTCTTTTTGACGTTGACGATAAAATCAGCGTAGGTGAACTTGCGGCCATAGTATTCCAGTGCGGTCTCGCCCAGCCGGTTCTTGTTCTGCCGGCAGACGAGCTCAAACGCCGTGCAGGCGGGCATGGTCTGGTCAATGTACTTCTGATCGTAGAATTTCAGCCAGGGACGTGCCTGGGAAGCGTAAATCGGGGTGTTGGATGTTGTCATAAATTGTCCTTTGTCCTTTGAGCAGTCACTGCACCCGCAGCCGGGGCAGCCGGATTCAACAGGGTCTTAAATTTCGTCCGTTTGTTAAAAACAACACAATACGTACAAGAGCTATTGTAGTAGAGCAGGGTGGAAATGTCAAGAAACAAAGGGCGAACTTTGTCAAAAAACGCAAGAGAAAGTTTACATTTCAGCCAGCCAGTCTTTGGCCTCCTGCTCGCTGCAGAGCACCCAGTGGCTGGGGCGCAGCTCCCGCCACTGGGGAGCCTCCTGCGTGTAATCGTGCATGGCAGGGTCGTAGACCAGCAGCTTTTTCTTCCGTTCCAGCCTGGGGTTGGGCATGGGGATGGCGGAGAGCAGGCTGCGGGTGTAGGGGTGGATGGCATGGGTCACCAGCTCCTCCGCATCGGCCAGCTCCACGATATCGCCCTTGTGGATGACGGCGATGCGGTCCGAAATGTACCGCATGACCGAGAGGTCGTGGGCGATGAACAGGTAGGTGATGCCGCGCTCCTTCTGCAGATGGCGCAGCAGGTTGAGCACCTGGGCGCGGATGGACATATCCAGAGCCGAGATGGGCTCGTCGGCAATGATGAACTCAGGCTCCACGATCAGGGCGCGCGCAATGCCGATGCGCTGGCGCTGGCCGCCGGAGAACTCATGCGGGAAACGGGAGGCGAATTCAGGCAGCAGGCCCACATCCAGCAGTGCCTGCCGGACCTTCTCCTCCCGCTGGGCGGCGGTCAGGTCGGGCCGGACATTCTGCAGGCCCTCGCCCACGATGTAGCTGACCTTGGCGCGCTCGTTCAGGGAGGACTGCGGGTCCTGGAAGATCATCTGGATCTCCTTGATGACCTGCTGGTCCAGCTGGCGGGAGATCTTGCCGTTGATCTTCTGGCCCTTGTACAGGATCTCGCCGCCCGAGGTGGGCAGGATGCGCATGATGGCGCGGCCGATGGTGGTCTTGCCGGAGCCGGATTCGCCCACCAGACCAAAGGTCTCACCCTTGTAAATTTCAAAGTTGGCACGGTTCACGGCCTTGAAGGCCTTGCGGCCGGAGCCGTAGGTCACCTCGAGGTCCTTGACCTTAAGCAGGACCTGCCGGGGCGAAGCCTCTCCATCTTGCTGGCGCAAGACCGTTCTTTCGCTCGAACACTCCACTGGGGTATTCGCTGCTTCGCAAACGCGAATGTCACGATTTTCAGGCATCCTGCATCCCCTCCTCTTTCAACAGTTTGACGGCGGCAGGCGGTTCCACCTTGGGGGCCCGGGGGTCCAGCAGCCAGGTCTTGGCCTTGTGGGTGGGGCTGACCGTAAAGTAGGGCGGGCGCTTGACAAAGTCGATCTTCAGCGCCTGGGGGTTGCGGGGGGCAAAGGCATCGCCGTGGATCTCGGTGAACAGGTTCGGGGGTGTACCCTGAATGTTGAACAGATCCTCGCCTTTGATGCCCATCTGGGGCATACTGGACAGCAGCGCCCAGGTGTAGGGGTGGCGGGGGTCGTAGTAGATCTCATCGGAGGTGCCGATCTCCACGATGTCACCTGCGTACATGACGGCCACCCGGTCGGCGATGTTGGCCACCACGCCCAGATCGTGGGTGATGAGGACGATGGTCAGGTTGTACTTGACCTGCATCTCCTTGAGCAGCTGCAGGATCTGGGCCTGAATGGTCACATCCAGTGCGGTGGTGGGCTCGTCGCAGATCAGGATCTGCGGGTTGCAGGCCACCGCACTGGCAATGACGACGCGCTGGCGCATACCGCCCGAAAACTCGTGGGGATACTGCGCAAAGCGCACCTCGGGGTCGGCAATGCCCACGTCCCGCAGGTATTCCAGGGTCTTTTCCCGGGCAGCCTTGCCCTTGAGATGCTGGTGCAGCTCCACGGCTTCCATGATCTGGTCGCCGATGGTCTTCAGGGGGTTCAGGCTGGTCATGGGGTCCTGCATGATCATGGCGATCTCATGGCCCCGGACCTTCAGCCAGTCCTTCTCTTTTTTCAGGTCGGAAAGGCGGATGGGCTTGCCGTCATCGGCACCGTAATAATCAATGGTGCCCGAGGTGATGGAGCCGTTGGCATCCAGCAGGCCCATGAAGCTCTTGGTGAACACGCTCTTGCCGGAGCCGGATTCGCCCACGATGGCAAGGACTTCGCCGTGGTAGATGTCCAGGTCGATGCCGCGGATGGCATGCAGCACCTTGCCGCGCAGGTTGAATTTAATGTTGAGGTCCTTTACAGAAAGGATGAGCTGATTTTTTTCCATCTTCTGTCCCTCCTTACTGCAGGTGATTCTTCGGGTCAGCAGCGTCCGAGAAGGCGTTGCCGATGAGGTAGAACGCAATGGTGACAAAGCTCAGGATGATGGTGGGGTAGAGCAGCTGGTACCGCAGGCCCGCCTGCATCATCACCTTGCGGCCGTCGTTGATCAGGTTGCCCAGAGAGGGCGTTTCCACAGAAAGGCCCAGGCCGATATAGGTGATGAACACCTCGCTGCCGATGGCGGCGGGGATGGTCAGGGCCATGCGCAGCATGATGACCGATACCAGATAGGGCAGCAGGTTGCGCAGCACGATGCGTCGGATGGGGGTGCCGATGCAGCGGGAAGCCACGTTGTAATCACGGTCGCGGATGATCAGGATCTGGTTGCGGATAAAGCGCGCCATGGCGATCCAGCCCGTGATGGACATGCCCAGGATCAGGGTCTGGATGCTGGGGGATGCGACATAGGAGATCAGGATCAGGATGATGGTGGAGGGGATGTTATCACAGATGTTGTACAGCTCGGTGAAGAAGAAATCGAGCTGGCGGACATAGCCCCAGAGCACGCCCACCGTGATGCCCACCACGGCCTCGATGAGGGCCACGAAGAAGGCGATGGTCAGACTGGTGCGTGCACCGGCCCAGATGCGGGCCCACAGGTCCTGGCCGATGGCGTTGGAGCCCCAGATAAAGCCCTCTTCCCCGGGGGCGATGTTGCGGAACTGGATGCCGGTGGCAGGGTCTACCTGGCAGAGATTGGGATCTGCCTGACCGGGCAGATAGGGCTGCAAAAAGGCAAAGCCCACCACGAACACCAGTGCAATGAGCAGGGCCACGGCGATCTTATTCTTGAAGAAAGCACGGAAGGTGCTGCCCCAATAGCTGTAATTGGAGTAGGAGGTGGCCTCGGCGCGCTCCTCACTGAACCCGGCGGGGGTGAACAGCTCGTCCTCGGGCAGGTCGGCCCAAGCGGCGGGGCCGTCCTTCTGCAGCTTGTTCAGGTCGTTTTCCAGAACAGCTGCCTTGTGATCTTTCATGTGGAACAGCATTATCGGCCACCTTCTTTCTTGCCAAAGCTGATGCGGGGATCGATGAGCACCATGAGCAGATCGCCCAGGATCAGGCCGATGATGCCCACGCAGGCGTACAGCAGCACGATGCCCTGCACCATGGTGTTGTCGTGGCGCTGGACGCAGGTGACCAGCAGGCCGCCCATGCCGGGGATGGAATACAGGCTCTCGATGTAGATGGAGCCGACCACAGTGTTCAGGAAGGCAGAGGGAATATACTGCACCAGCGGCACCATGGCATTGCGGAAGATGTGGCGCAGGGCGATGTTGCTCTCGCTCACGCCCTTGGCCAGTGCCAGCCGGACGTAATCCTTGTTGCTCTCGTCCACCATGTAGCGGCGCAGCCACATGGCGTAGAATGCCACGTTGCCCAGGCTCATGGAGCAGACCGGCAGCACCCAGTACCGCCAGTCGGAGGCATCAAACAACAGACCCACGCCCAGGGCGGTGGTGCCGTACATCTGAATATAAAGGTAATACACGGCAGCAGGCACAGCCTGAATGAGCACGATGATGGCGGTGCCGATCTTATCCGGCCAGCGGTTCTTGAACCGGCCCATCAGCAGACCCATGGGAATGCCGATGACCAGGCTCAGCAGCATGGCAAACACGCCCATCTGGATAGAGATGGGCAGCTTTTTGGCCAGGATGCCGGTGACCGAGGCATTTACCTTATAAATATGGCTCACGCCCAGGTCGCCGTGGAGGGCATTCCACCAGAAGCGGCCGATCTGCACCGGCAGCGGGTCCAGCAGGCCCATGGACTGCAGGCCCGCCTGGA
>OODF01001549.1_pt1 | contig 9540 bp, 6 predicted proteins | sample 1671431 | NCBI WGS metagenome assembly OODF01 (sample SAMN06348156, study PRJEB24527) | human gut metagenome | biome: human gut; feature: ankylosing spondylitis patient; material: feces | host: Homo sapiens | place: China | collected 2015-10 | reverse complement strand
CCTGCCCCCTGCCCCGCGCTGAACGCGCTGCCACGGCGGTTTGCCTGCGGCTGGCTGCCGGGCTGTGCATTCCGGGGCTCGTTCTGGCTGCCGCTCTGGTTCTGGGCCGGGCGGGCACCGCGGTCATTCCGCTCATTGCGGCTGCCGCGGGCATTGCGGTCACGGCGGCTGTTGTTCTCACTCTTGGGGCCGTTATTGCTCTGCACCGGGGCGGCGGGCTTGGCGGCCGGGGCGGCATTCTGGTTCTGATTCAGATTCTTCTTGGCCGGGCGGAGCGGAGTCGTCTCCGGGGCGCTGACAAAGTGGGGGTCAAACTTGGGCTGTGCGTTGCTGCCGCGGCTCGGGGCCTGCGCGGCGCCGCCCTCACGGCGGCGGTTATTATTGGAACGGCGGTTTTCATTGCGTCCGCCGGGAGTGCGCTTCTGGTTTTCGTCCATGAGATGTTCCTCTTTTGCTTCGATTTTGGGGATTGCGTTTGCCTTTTGGGCTTTGGGTTCGGCCTTGACGGCCTTTGCCGCTTTCGCGGTTTTTTCTGCTTTGGGTGCTTTTTCCGCCTTGGCGGCTTTTACAGGCTTTTCAACCGGGGCCGGGGCCTCGGCTGCGGCCTCCATCTTGGGTTTTCTGCCCCGCACCGGGGGCGCTGCTTTTACCGGGGCGGGCACGCCGTCCCAAGGGTGGCCGGAGATGACCGGGATCTGACGGCGGTTCAGCTTTTCGATGCCGGCCAGATACTCTTTTTCCTCGGGTGCGCAGAAGCTCACCGCCGTGCCGTCGGCACCGGCGCGGGCCGTGCGCCCGATGCGGTGGACATAGGTCTCGGGCACCTCGGGCAGGTCGTAGTTGAAGACATGGGACAGCTCGCTGATGTCAATGCCGCGGGCCGCGATATCGGTGGCCACCAGCACTTTTGTTTTGCCGGCCTTGAAGCCCTCCAGCGCCGCCACGCGGGCGGACTGGCTCTTGTTGCCGTGGATGGCGGCGGCAGGGATGCCCTGCTTGTTGAGGTCTTTGGCGATCTTATCCGCGCCGTGCTTGGTGCGGCTGAACACCAGTGCGTTGACCACCGGCGGGTTCAGGTTCTTGATGAGCCAGGGCAGCAGGAACTTCTTGTTGCCTTTTTCGACAAAATACAGGCTCTGGTCGATGCGGTCCACGGTGCTGGAGACCGGGTCCACCTTGACGAACGCCGGGTCTTGCAGGATGCCGGCGGCCAGCTGCTCGATCTCTTTGGGCATGGTGGCGCTGAACATGAGGTTCTGGCGCTGCTTGGGCAGCTTGGCGATCACTTTCTTCACGTCGTGGACAAAGCCCATGTCCAGCATCCGGTCGGCTTCGTCCAGCACAAAAATTTCAATGTTCGAGAGGTCCACCAGCCCCTGCCCCACCAGGTCGTTCAACCGGCCCGGGCAGGCGATGAGGATCTCAACGCCCTTTTTGATGGCCTCCACCTGCGGAGCCTGGCCCACACCGCCAAAGATGACGGTGGCGCGCAGCTTCTGGTACTTGCCGTAGGCGGCAAAGCTCTCCCCGATCTGGAGCGCCAGCTCCCGGGTGGGGGTGAGGATCAGCGCCCGGATGGCACCCGGCTTGCGGGGCTTGGCGGCATTGAGGCGGTCCAGCATGGGCAGCGCGAAAGCAGCGGTCTTGCCGGTGCCCGTCTGGGCGCAGCCCATTAAATCCCGTCCTTCCAGCACCGGCGGAATGGCTTTGGCCTGGATGGGCGAGGGCGTTTCGTAGCCCGCCTCCGCAATGGCACGCAGCAGGGGGGCGGACAGATTCAGTTCGTTAAAAGTCATGGTTCTCCTATTGGGTTATTCGATAATTTTCCGGCACTCGATGTAATAGCGTTTTTCCTCCGCATGACCCATACTGAACGTCTTGCGGGGCAGCACGCCGCCCATCACGATGCCTTTGAACAGGTCGCTCTTTTCAAAGGGCGGCAGCAGGAAGCCCACCCCGCCCTGTTTGGTCAGGGCACGGACCGCAGGCTCATCGTGGACATAATCCACCCGGGCCTCCTTATGGCGGGCCATAAAGTATTCAATAAATTCATCAATGGTGCCCACGGTCAGGGGGGCCACCGGGTCTTCAAAGCTCAGCACATTGGCGATGTGGGGGCCTGCCAGGGTAAAGGACTGCTTTTTGGAGCTGCCAAAGCAGATGCCCGCCATATTGCCGTCGCTCCAGGAAATGAGGGCCAGCAGCACGGCCCCGCAGTCCACGTTGAAGAGCACCCGGTGGATGGGCTCGATCTCAATGGCAGGCGAATGGACATTGCACACCTCGGCCAGGCACCAGCGGGCGGGATGAGTCTCCCGCTGCTCGGGCGTCAGGGTGGGTTTCAGCTCTTCCCAGTAAGCCTTGGCGGAGGCCAGCGAGTGGTTGCCGTCGCCCACAGCCAGCGTCAGGGGTTTGGTCCCCCTGGCCTCCGGGTACTTGGCGTCAAAGGCCTCCTGGCTGCCCAGGCCCTGCAGGGCCGCGTCGATCCGGGCCAGCAGGGCGGGGTCTTCCACAGCCCAGCCCGCAATGTGGCCGCCGCCCAGCATCAGCTCGCCCTCGTACACCTTGCGCAGCTCGTTCTTGCGGGCACCGATGGGCTCAATGAGGGTGCAGGCCGGGTCATCGGCCAGCATCATCACATGGGGCGTTTCGAGGCAGGCACCCCGGCGCACCGCCATGCGGGGCGGGATGCGCTCCTCCACCGTCCGCTCACTGGGGCGGATGGCCTGGCGGGCCCCCTGGGCATAGCTGTAGGCTTCCAGGTCGATCTTGCCCACAAGGCCCTGCCGCACCCGGCCGCTCCGCTCGGTGCGCTCCACATAAATGAAGCCGTCTACCGCGCGGGTCAGCACGTTGTGGGCATAGTCCTCCATGGTCTCGTGGATCTTGGCCACCCGGGCGGGCACATCGCTTTCTTCCAGATAGACCTCCGGCAGGATCAGGTTCAAGGCGCTGGGGCTGCCTGCTGCCGCCTCCGCGGCCCGCTCCCAGTAAGAACGGTCGCTGGTAAACTGATCACAGGCCACACAGCCCCACTGCTCCAGCGGGATCTGCTCCGCAGGCAGCAGAATGTGTGCCGGGGAAAAGCACGATGTCTGATTCATAGTGGATCCCTCGCTTTCATCTTTCCAAAAATGCAGCCAACGCAATACTTGCGATCACTCGAACCGGCCCGCCGCGTCGTCCCGGATGACGGTGTGCTCCACACCGGCGTCCTCCAGCATCTGGGTCAGGGTGGTGCGGCCAGCTTCATCCAGCGTGGAAGAGCCGGGCACCTCCACCAGCAGGTTTTTCATGCCCAGCTGGGCAGCCGGCACGCCCAGCGCGCTGGTGGCATCCGTCACCTGGCTCAGGCTGTAGCCGTACCAGAGGGTGACTTCGGTGCCAAAACGGCTCTGCCAGGCGGCAATGTCCGCCGCCAGCTGCCCAGCACGGTCCACACCGTTGGTACTGCCGTAATCCTGCTTGGAGCTGGTGGAAGACGGGAACTGCACGTTCTTCAGCAGCACCTGATCAAAGCCCATGCCGTGCACTTCCTCGATCAGGTCGCCGATATACTGCACCGCCTCCGCCGCATAGGGGTTGAGCCACGGGTTTCCGCCCGCCGAGGCCTTGTTGTCCAGCCAAAGGTATTCCTGGCCTTTATAGCGGATGGCCATGGCGTGGTCCGCGCGGGCACCGGCCGGGTCACGGAACGCGGCCAGCTGCGCCACCGGCGTGATGCCGTTTGCCTTGAAGACGCGGGCAATGGCTGCCGCATCCACCGGGTTTGCCGCCACACTGCCCGCGGCTGCAGGCACCTGGGAGGCATAATACAGGCTGCCCGCCGTATCCTTGAGCGGGACCACCGCATACACGGCACCCTGTGCCGCCAGCTGCTGGGCAGCGGCGGTGATGGCAGCTTCATCGGTCAGGGTGGTCACATCCACTTCCGCCCAGCTGCCCGCCACAATGGCGGTGCCGGGGGTGGGTTCCGGTTCCGGCGCAGGCTCTGGCTCCGCCACGGAAGAAGCCGCCGCTTCCGACGCTGCCGTGCTGCTGGCTGCCTCCGAGACGGCCGGAGAGGAAGCGCTCAGGTCGCGGTTGCGCACCACCGTGTACCAGGTGTGGGTGGCCCAGTCCAGCACATGGGGCGCGGCCAGCCAGCCGATGCCCAGCACCGCCAGCACCAGCACCGCAATGCCAATGCCCTTTTTCAGCTTCATTTCCCGGCTGTAAAAACTGCGCCGGTAGCGCTTGACTTTGGGGCGTTTTTTATAGTGTGCCATAGTTCGTTACTCCCCTCCTTGCAGAGATCAGAGGATCACAGAATGTCCGGTAAAGCCATAGATGGCCAGCGCCAGCACGCCGATGTAGACGAGGGTGACGGGCAGGCCGCGGAACGCCGACGGGATGGCCCGGCTGCGCAGGCGGTGCCGTGCCTCCGTGACCAGCAGGACAGCCAGCAGGTAGCCCAGGCCGCTGCCCAGGCCAAACCCCAGGGACTGGCCCAGCGTAAAGCTCTGGGTGCGATCCACCAGCACCGTGCCCAGCACGCAGCTGTTGATGGCTGCCGTCGGCAGGATGCGGAGGAGCTGGCCGCTGCGGGGGCCTTTGACTGCCCGGAGCACCAGATGTTCAAAAATGCAGACCACCGCCACGCAGGCCACATAGACCAACGGGCGGAGCTGGGCGCGGTTTGCCAGCGGGGCAATGAGCCAGCCGGCGTAGAACGCCAGCGGGGCCACCAGCAGCTGGGTGACACAGAGCAGCAGCGCAAACCACCAGCTGTTGGTGCGGTCGTCGCCCACCAGCTGCACCAGGCGGGACACGCCCAGGCCGCGGGTGAACACGGCGCTCTGCGCAAAGACAGCCAGCACCGCATAGCTGCAGAAGATGCCAACGGCACGCAGGACTTCACTCATGCTCGCGGTTCGCCTCCTTCTGGTGATGCACGGCCACGGTATTGCGGGCCTCTGTCTTCAGGTAATTTTTCCGGTGCTGGGCCAGGGCGCGCCAGATGGCGCACAGGATGCCCAGCACGATGAAGCCGCCTGCCGGCATTCCGGCCATGGGCAGCACCGGGCGGCTGAGCAGCGGCAGGCCGAACACCGTGCCCAGTGCCATCCACTCCCGCACACAGCCCAGCAGGAGCAGCAGCAGCACATAGCCCAGCGTGATGCGCAGGCCCTTGGAGGCTGCTTTCTGCATGGTCTCCTGCACACGGCCAAAACGGTAGATGAGCATGGGCTCCACCACCAGCATGGGCAGGTAGATGCCCAAAGCCAGCAGGTCCACCCCGAACAGCGCGTTCAGGATGGGATACACGGCCAGATACACCACTGCCGCGCTGCCGCTGTAGATGAGGCCGCGGGGCAGCAGTTTTTTCTCCAGTTCTTCTTTGGCGGGCTGCTCGTCCCGCAGGGGGAACGCCCGGCTCAGCAGGCAGGCCAGCATCCGGGAGGGCGTCAGCAGCAAAGCCACGGAAACCGCCAGCATCAGGGCGTTTTTGCCCGTGGTGGCAAGCACCACCAGCGGGGCCAGGCCCATGCCCTGCATGACCACCGGGTTATTGAGGAACACACGGTCATGGTGTGCGTATTTTTCCGGGTCCCGGACGATCATTTCCGCAACAGAACGTCTCATTCGGCCCCCTCCTTTCCGGCGGTGTCTCCCGCGTTTTTCCGGGAGTGCAGCAGTGCATAGAGATGGGTCTCGGTGCGGTCCATCCAGCCGGAAATGCTGTTGACCGCCAGCAGCGCAAAGCAGACACCGGTCTCATAGACGCCGAAATAGCGGAAGCCCACGGTCACAACGCCCATCAGCACACCGTACAGGATGCGGCCCAGCCGGTGGTGGGCGCAGGTGTACGGCTCGTTGAGGAGGAACACGGCGCTGAACAGCATGGCACCCGTGAGCAGCTCGTCCCGCACACAGCGCAGGCGGAACGCCAGATTCATCAGCAGCGGGCCGTTGTCCAGACCCACCTGCCGGGGAAACAGGAACACGATGACCGCGCTGGTGATGAGGAAACTCAGCGTCGCGCTGAGACGGATGTCTTTCTGCACCCAGAGGAACAGCCCGCAGGCCACCAGCACCAGGGCGGCACCCGTGCCCATGGGGGCCGCGTACTCGCCCAGCCCCAGGGAAAGGGTGCTGATGTTGAGGGTGCCGCCGCTGCGCAGGGTGTCCGAGATGGTGCTGGACACGGCCACGCCGGAGGCATCCCAGAGCGGGATGCTCGCGTAAGGCTGCGGATACCGGAACACCTGCTCCGGCCAGGAGACCGCGGCCACCACATAACCCACAGCGGCCGGGTGGAACGGATAGCTGCCGTAGCCGCCGAACACCTCTTTGCCGATGAGGACGCCCGCCAGCACCGCCGCCGCCAGAACATACCAGTCCACCGTGGCGGGCATCAGCAGGGCGATGATGAGGGCAAAACTCTCATTGGAATAATCTTTGGGCTGGTACACCCGGCGCCGCAGCAGGGAGATGAGGCGGTCGCACAGGTTGCCCACCAGCAATGCCACGCCGCAAAGCAGCAGCGGGCGCGGGCCGTAGAAATAGCAGGACATCCAGAGCAGCGGCACCACCATCCAGCAGATGTGCTTGTAATAGTGGCCCGTTTGGGTCAGCTCCTGCTCCTGCCATTGGATCAATGCTTCTTCCATGGGCAGCTCCTTACAGCGCGGCCAGCTGACGCACCGCGTCCGCCGGGTCGGCTGCGCCAAACACGGCGCTGCCTGCCACGAGGATGTCCGCCCCGGCCTCCGCGCAGAGAGGAGCTGTCTTGGCGTCCACGCCGCCGTCCACTTCCAGCAGGTAGTGGGCAGCCCGCTTCTCCCGCTCGGCCCGGAGCCAGCGGAGTTTGTCCAGCGCCGAGGGCATGAACTTCTGCCCGCCGAAGCCGGGCTCCACGCTCATCACCAGCACCAGATCCAGCTGGTCGAGATACGGGGCCAGCGCCTCCGGCGCAGTACCGGGCTTGATGGTCAGGCCCACCTTGCAGCCCAGTGCCTTGACCGCATCGATGGTCTGCTGGATGTCGTCCTCGCACTCGAGGTGGAAGTTGTACAGGCTGGCACCCGCCTTGATAAAAGGCTCTGCATACTGCAGCGGGTGGCTGATCATCAGGTGGACATCGTAGAATGCTGCGGGCATCCCCTTGTGCAGGCTTTTCAGTACCGGCACGCCAAAGCTGATGTTGGGCACAAAGTGGCCGTCCATCACGTCATAATGCAGCATCTGCGCACCGGCATCCAGCACCATGCGGCAGTCTGCGCCAAGCTGATTGAAATCAGCCGAAAGGATCGAAGGACTAATGATCGTCATTGTGTTTTATACTCTCCGTTATTTTTCAGAAAGATTACACCATCCGTTCTGCCAGAGCACCTGTTTTGGGGCCGGAATGCAGGGCGGGCATGGTTACTCTTAGTTTACATGAAAACACGCAAAAAATCAAACCCGGAGCCGTGTTTTTCACGGAAAAGTCTCAAACCTGCCCCTGTATCCATCCAAAATCCATTCCAAAACCAAAAACGACCAGACCGCCCCGCCCGTTTCAGGGGGACAGTCTGGCCGCGGATTCAGTTGACAGGCTTCATGCTGGCGGGGTCCTCCACCGGCACAGGCTGACCGGATTCGTCCGGCAGGCGCTTCATGCCGCTGGGGTTGGGGGGCGTGGCGGGCAGGGTGAACACGAACTGACACCACTCGCCCTGCTGGCTCTCCACACGGATCTGGCCTCCGGAAAGGTTGACCAGCACCTTGCAGATATTCAGGCCAAGACCGGCCCCCCGGGCGTGCAGGCCGCGGGACCTGTCCTCTTTGTAGAAGCGCTGGAACACATAGGGCAGCGCCTCGGGGCTGATGCCCTGACCGGAATTCCAGATCGAGATCTCCACCTCGGGGCCCAGCTTCTCCACATGGAACCTGATGGTGCCGCCCGCCGGGGTAAACTTGATGGCATTGTCCAGAATGTTATAAGCCACCTGATGGATGAGGTCGGGGTCCGCGTAGACCAGCACCTTTTCATCCATGGTCAGGCCTTCCAGATCGATCATGCCGTCATTGATGCGCTGCTCCGCCGAAAGGGCCACACCGGTGAGCGTCTCCCAGATGTTGAACATCCGGGCGTTCACCTGATACTCGCCGCTTTCCAGCTTGGACAGGTCCAGCATGTTCTGGATGAGCCGGGCCAGACGGCCGGTCTCCTCGCTGACCAGCTGCAAATAGTGGTTCTGCATGTCGGGCGGGATGGTGCCGTCCAGAATGCCGTCGATGAAGCCCTTGATGGTGGTCATGGGGGTGCGCAGCTCGTGGGCGATGTTGCCCATGAACTGGCCCCGGGAGTTGTCGTTCATCTGGATGTTTTCGGCCATGGTGTTAAAGGTGCGGGCCAGATCGGCCACTTCGCCCTCGCCCTCGACGCCCTCCACACGGACCGAGAGGTCGCCGCCGCCAAACCGCTGGGCGGCATCCGTCACTTTCTGGAGCGGGTCGGTAAGCTTGTGCATCAGCACTTTGGTCAGCACGCTGGCGCAGAGCAACATCACGCAGGACGACAGCAGGAAGTTGGACCAGAACTGCTGCTTGAACTCCGTCAGCTGCTCACCGGAGGAGCAGAGGAAGACATAACCGCTGTGTCCGCCCCGCTCCGAGCGCAGATCACTGGCCGAGATATAGCTCTTCTCCGTGAGCACGCCGTCCATGGTACTGAAGAGGTGGTAGTTTTCCGGTGCCGCGTCGGTCTTCTGCAGCACCGCTTCCGGCACAGCGCGGCCGCCGAGCTTGTCCGGGTTGGAGGCGATGAGCACGTTGCCGTCATTATCCGTGAAGAAAAGGGATACTTCTGCACTTTCACCGATGATCTCCAGCTTGGTGCTCAGGGCATCCAGCTCATCGCCCTCGGGCAGCACCGCCTCCTGGACCAGATACTGGGCCGTCCGCCGGGTGACATTGACCACCTCATCCAGCGCCGCGTACCGTTCCCGGGCAAAATAGTTGCGGAACAGCACCCACTCCGAGCAGCCCATCAGCACGATGCCCAGCACCATCAGGGTGGACACCGTGGAGAAGAACGCCACGGAAATACTCTTGCGCATTACTGACGCACCTCGAATTTATAGCCCACGCCCCAGACCGTCTTCAGCTCCCATTTGTCGGAAGCACCTGCCAGCTTCTCACGGAGGCGCTTGACATGGACGTCAATGGTGCGGGAATCGCCGTAATACTCAAATCCCCACACCTCGTCCAGCAGCTGGTCGCGGGTGTAAACGCGGTTGGGGTGGGAGGCCAGGCAGTTGAGCAGCTCCAGCTCCTTGGGAGGAGCCTCCACCACCTTGCCCTTGACCCGCAGCTCATAGCTGTTCATATCCAGCCGCAGGTTGTCAAACTCAATGACGCCCTCGGTGCTTTCCGCCGCGGCGGAGGAATTCTGGCAGCGGCGGAGCACCGCCTTGATGCGGGCCACCACTTCCTTGGCGTCAAAGGGCTTGACCATATAATCGTCGGCACCCAGCTCCAGGCCCAGCACCTTGTCAAAGGTCTCGCCCTTGG
>OODF01001545.1_pt1 | contig 9561 bp, 9 predicted proteins | sample 1671431 | NCBI WGS metagenome assembly OODF01 (sample SAMN06348156, study PRJEB24527) | human gut metagenome | biome: human gut; feature: ankylosing spondylitis patient; material: feces | host: Homo sapiens | place: China | collected 2015-10 | reverse complement strand
GACTATATTTCAATTATTTCAAAGACCAATTTCCATTTTTAACGGGACAGTAATGAAGAAATATAATTTCCCTCCCCAAACAACCGGCAGAGAATCTGCCATACTTTCAGGGAGGGAAATTACAGAAAATGATCACTTACAGGATTCCGAACCGTTTCAGATCTTCGTCAGGGGAAGTAATGCCGCCGATGCCGAACTGCTCAACCAGCACTTTGGCCACATTGGGTGAAAGGAAAGCCGGCAAGGTGGGCCCCAGGTGAATATGCTTTACGCCCAGACTCAGCAAGGCCAGCAGGACAATGACGGCTTTCTGCTCGTACCAGGCAATGTTGTACACGATGGGCAGTTCGTTGATATCATTCAACTGGAAAACTTCCTTCAGTTTCAGGGCAATGACGGCCAGTGAGTAGCTGTCGTTGCATTGTCCGGCATCGAGCACACGGGGGATTCCCTGAATGTCGCCCAGCGGAAGCTTGTTGTAACGGTACTTTGCGCAACCGGCCGTCAGGATGACCGTATCTTCCGGAAGGGCCCGGGCAAAGTCGGCATAGTAGTCACGGCTCTTCATGCGTCCGTCGCATCCGGCCATGACCACAAACTGACGGATGGCACCACTCTTTACAGCCTCAACTACCTTGTCGGCCAGTTGCATCACCTGATTGTGGGCAAATCCGCCGACAATCTCTCCCTGCTCCAGTTCCACGGGCGGCTGGCACTGTTTGGCCAGGGCGATAACTTCCGAGAAATCCTTATGACCATCGGCATCTGCAGCAATGTGTCTGCATCCGGGATAGCCTGTCGAATTGGCCGTGAACATCCGTTCCTTATAAGAGGCATTCTCCAGCGGCGGAACGATGCAGTTGGTCGTAAAGACAATCGGGCCGTTGAACGCTGTAAACTCTTCGCGCTGTTTCCACCAGGCATTTCCATAGTTGCCCACAAAATGCTTGTACTGTTTGAAGGCCGGATAATAGTGTCCCGGAAGCATTTCACTATGCGTATATACATCCACTCCCGTACCTTCGGTCTGACGCAGAAGTTCCTCCAGATCGTGCAAGTCGTGTCCGCTGATCAGGATGCCCGGATTCTTCCCTGCTCCGATGTTCACTTTCGTCAGTTCCGGATGACCGTATCGGGTGGTATTGGCCTGATCCAGCAAAGCCATCACCTGTACCCCGTATTGTCCGGCTTCAAGCACCAGTGCCACCAGTTCGTCTGCACGCATCGCCTGCACGGTGATACGTGCCAGAGCCGACTGCATAAAGGCATGGATAGCATCTTCCGTAAAGCCCAGACGCATGGCATGCTCGTGGTAGGCAGCCATTCCCTTCAGTCCGTACATCAGCAGTTCCTTCAGCGAACGCAGATCTTCGTCCGGTTCTCTCAATACGCCGACAGAAGCTGATTTGGCCAGGTATTCTTCTTCCTCTCCGCACCAGGTCAGTTCATCCACCTCCGGCAAAGCGATGCCTGCATCCACGGCACGGGCTTTCAGCCGGTCGCGCAAAAGGAATCCCTTGCGTACACGGGCCAAAATGCTTTCATCGTCAAAGTTGGCATTGGTAATCGTCGCGAAAAGTGCGTCGGTGACAAAGGCATTCGTATCGGCATCCAACTGGCATCCTTCCGTACGCAAGGCATCGGCAGCTACCGACACTCCCCGTACCACGAAGAGCAGCAAATCCATGTAGCGTGCGGTGGTATCTTTCTTTCCACACACTCCTTTCAACACACATCCAGTGCCCTTGGCAGCTTCCTGACACTGGTAACAAAACATATTTCCTTCCATATTCCTTCTTGGGTTATTGTTGATTTTTCATTAAGTTTGCGCAAAGATCCGGAATCCCGGAGAGGATTTCTGTAACTTATGTGACACGCAACCCAAAGAAAAGTTAAAAGAAAGATGCATACCGAAGTTTTGAACCGGATGAGCCTGTTTGAAGGGTGTGATCCGGAAGCGCTCAGCCAGTTGCTGCGCGAAGCCCCGAACAGCCTGCGCACGTATAAGGAAGGAGAATTCATTGCCCGTCAGGGTGACGTGTGCCGTTCTCTGTTTATTCTGATGAAGGGAAATGTCAGGACACAAATGGAGAACGCCGAAGGCAAGCAGCTCACCATCGACCGGATCAAGGCACCCGATATTCTGGCACCGGCTTTTATCTATGCCTCGGAGAACCGCTTCCCGGTGAATGTGGAAGCAACGGAACTCTGCGAGGTGCTTGTCATGGACCGGAAACGTTTTGAGAATTTCATGCATGCCCAGCCGGCCGTGATGCGGAATTTCATTGCCATCATTTCCGACCGCAGCCTGTTTCTGAGCCGCAAGCTGAATGAATTTGCCCTGCAGAGCCTGAAATCACGTCTGCTGAATTACCTGAAGATGCACGGGGGCATCCACAACCAGCAGGAAGTGGCCTTTATTCTGGGAGTGGCACGTCCGTCACTGGCCCGTGCCCTGGCAGAACTGATTGCGGAAGGAAAAGTCACCATGTCGGGCAAGCAGGTGATCCTGCACACTGCCGGCTGAATCTCACCCGAGCGGGCCGTCTTCCTCTACCGGAAGCATGTCACTCTGAATGTTGCTCATGCTTCCCCACAGGCTATACCGGGCTTCCGGATTCATGGCTTCCAGCCGGGCCAGCACTTCCTTCATGTCCGAACGGTGGGAATCCTTTTCATACGGACAGTTCTTTACCTGCTTGCGGAAACCACGGAGAGCGGCCATTTCCTTCAGATCGGCTTCATGCACCAGACACATGGGGCGGATAATGGTCATGTCGAACTTGCGCATCACCAGACGCGGCGGCATGGTACTGAACGCTCCCTGGAAGATCATGTTCATCAGCAGGGTTTCCAGAATGTCATCCATGTGGTGACCCAGTGCAATCTTATTGCATCCCTGTTCCTTGGCCACGGTGAAAAGTGCCTTGCGGCGGTTCCACGAACAAAGGAAACACGGTGACTTCCGCGTGTCGGTCGACGGATCAAACTCCGTTTCGTAACACACATAGGGTACTCCCAGGCTTTCGGCATATTCGCGCAGGTAGGTCTGGTCGGACTCGTAGGCAATGTTCTTCATCACCACATGCGCAGCCACTACCGAAAACTTCGGCTTGTAGATACGCGAACGCCGGGCCAGCAGCTCCAGCAAGGCCAGCGAATCCTTTCCTCCCGAAAGCCCCACCAGAATGCAGTCCCCTTCTTCTATCAGCCTGTAATTCATCACTCCTTTCATGAACCGCTGGTTGATGCGGCGCATCAGGCGGTCTTCTTCCGTCATTTTTCCCATGTTTCGTATCTTGTTAAAACGGCGACGAAATTACGAAAAATATGTTTTGATTGTGTCACAGAATTTGCTAATTTCGCAATAAGATCCAACCGGTTGAGAAACGGCCTCCGGAAAAAATAGGTCCGGTCTCCCTGTTCCGGGGAAACAGATCTCCCGGAGCAGGAAGGAGCTTAAAAATAAAAAATGAAGGAATGAAAATGGCATAATTCGGAGAATATGCCTATATTTGAGAAACTTTTAAATGACAGAGACAATGAAAAAGAAATACATATTTCCCCTTTTGGCATTGTGTTTTACCGGCAATGCTTTCTCACAGACTTTAAGCCAGGCCCAGAAATGGTTTACGGAAGGCAAGTTTGCCGAAGCCAAGCCCGTATTCGAGAAGCTGGTGAGACAGGCTCCTTCGAATGCCAACTATAACTTCTGGTATGGTGCCTGCTGCTATGAAACGGGAGAACTGAGCAAAGCGGTTCCCTATCTGGAGAAAAGTGCAGAACGCAAAGTGATCAACGGCTTTCTTTATTTGAGCAAAGCCTATTATGATCTGTACCGCTTCGACGAAGCCATCCAGAATCTGGAGGATCACATCTACTGGCTGGAACGGAAAAAACGGGACACTTCGGAAGCTGAAACCCTGATGGAACGCTACCGGATGGGAGCCCGCATGATCCGGGGAGTGGAAAAAGTGGCTGTCATCGACAGTTTCACGGTCAGCAAGCGGGACTTTCTCAGTGCCTATAAGCTCAGCCGGGAATCCGGTGAGATCAAGGCAACCGGAGAAAGCGGATGCACGGAATTCACCAATGAAATGGGTGACAAGAAAATTCTGGCACGTCCCAATGCAGACGGAGCAACCAGCCTGTACGGCAGCGTGAAAATGATCGACAAGTGGAGTGATCCGGAGCCGCTGAAAGGACTGGAAGAGGGAGGAACCAACCTGAACTATCCTTTCCTGAATTCGGACGGTATCACCCTCTATTATGCCGCGCAGGGGGAAGAAAGTCTGGGCGGATATGACATCTTCATTACCCGCTATGACTCGGATGACAATGCCTATCTCCGGCCGGACAATCTGGGATTCCCGTTCAACTCTGTTGCCAATGACTACATGTATGCCATCGACGACTTCAACAACCTGGGATGGTTTGCTTCCGACCGCTACCAGCCGGAAGACAAGGTCTGCGTTTATGTATTCGTTCCGAACGAGTCCAAACAGGTTTACGACTACGAATCAACCAGTCCCGAAATGCTTCAGGCTGCCGCTTCCCTGCAATGCATCCAGAAGACACAGACTGATGCAGCCAAGGTGCGTCTCGCCCGTCAGCAACTGGCCAAAGTGATGTACGGACAGGACGAGCAAAAGAAAAAAGGAGACTTCCGCTTCGTCGTGGACGACAATGTGGTCTATCATACACTGGCCGATTTCCGCTCGGCTGAAGCACGCAAGCAGTACCAGACCCTGTCGCAAAAACAGAAAGATCTGGACAATCTGTCTGAAACGCTCGGCAAACAGCGGGAACTGTACGGACAGTCCAACAAGGCAGGAAAAGACCGGCTCACACCGGCCATTCTGGACAAGGAACAGCGCATCAAGCAGCTGCGGGAAGAAATCGCCAGTCTGACGGTCAACATCCGCAACACGGAGCTGAAAGCCCTGAACCGGAAATAATACAATTTCACACTAAAACCTATACTTATGGGAACACTGATTATCATTACACTGATCATTGCCGGACTGCTGCTTTTTGCCGTGGAGGTATTCCTGATTCCGGGCATCAGTCTGGCAGGGATTGCCTCGGGGGCAAGCATTCTGTATGCGATCTACTACGCATTCAGTTCGCTGGGTACCCAGGCCGGCTTCATCACTCTGGGCGCTTCCGTTGTCGGAATCGCAGGAGTCACCCTATGGTTCATGCGGTCAAAAACCGTGGACCGGCTGGCTCTGAACCAGACTCTGAACTTCAAGCTGAACCCGCTGAAAGGGCTGGATCTTCAGGTAGGTGATACGGGAGTTACCACCACCCGCCTGACCCTGATCGGCAACGCCGAAATCAAAGGCCAGCGCATTGAAGTGCAGTCTGCCGACGGCTTCATCGAAGAAAAGACCGCAATCCGGATTTCCCGCATCGACAATGGTGTCGTATATGTGCAACGTGTCTGAGAACCAACTGAATTATATACCTTTTAAACTGATCTGAATTATGATTGACCCGAGTTATCTTCCGTTTGTCATGGCCGGTGGCGGTATCATCCTGCTGGTCATCTTCTTCCACTATGTACCTTTCTTCCTCTGGCTCTCGGCCAAAGTATCAGGCGTCAACATTTCGCTGGTACAGCTCTTTCTGATGCGTATCCGTAACGTACCGCCCTATGTCATCGTGCCCGGACTGATCGAGGCTCACAAAGCCGGCCTGAGCAACATTACCCGCGACGGTCTGGAGGCTCACTTTCTGGCCGGAGGACATGTGGAAAAAGTGGTTCACGCCCTGGTTTCGGCCTCCAAAGCAAACATTGACCTGCCTTTCCAGATGGCAACAGCCATTGACCTGGCCGGACGTGACGTGTTCGAAGCGGTACAGATGTCAGTCAATCCGAAAGTCATTGACACACCTCCTGTGACAGCCGTAGCCAAGGACGGTATCCAGCTGATCGCCAAAGCCCGTGTCACCGTACGTGCCAATATCCGCCAGCTGGTGGGCGGTGCCGGTGAAGACACGGTACTGGCCCGTGTAGGCGAAGGTATCGTATCCTCTATCGGCTCTTCCGAGAACCACAAGTCAGTACTTGAGAACCCCGACTCCATCTCCAAACTCGTATTGCGCAAGGGACTGGATGCCGGTACTGCCTTTGAGATCCTCTCCATTGATATTGCCGACATTGATATCGGCCGCAACATCGGTGCAGCCCTTCAGATGGACCAGGCCAATGCCGACAAGAACATTGCCCAGGCCAAGGCAGAAGAGCGCCGTGCCATGGCTGTAGCCCTGGAACAGGAAATGAAAGCCAAAGCCGAAGAAGCCCGTGCCAACGTGATCCAGGCAGAAGCCGAAGTGCCCAAGGCCATGGCCGAAGCTTTCCGCAGCGGCAACCTCGGTATCATGGACTACTACCGGATGAAGAACATCCAGGCTGATACCGACATGCGAAGCAGCATTGCCCGGCCGGATTCCCATCCCGCCAGCCATGATCCCATCGGCAAATGATATGACAACAACAATAACTTTACATACTACTTAACGACTAAAAAGCAATTTATATGAAAAAGTATTTTCCACCCTCAGAACTGATTATCAATGAAGACGGCTCAGTGTTCCATCTTCACGTAAAACCGGAGTATCTGGCGGATAAAGTCATTCTGGTGGGCGATCCCGGACGTGTGGCACTCGTGGCCTCCCATTTCGACACTAAAGAATGTGAAGTAGAAAGCCGTGAATTCCGTACCATCACCGGAACTTACCAGGGAAAACGCATCACGGTAACCTCCACCGGTATCGGATGTGACAATGTAGACATTGTCATGAATGAACTCGACGCACTGGCCAACATCAATTTCCAGACCCGTGAAGAGAATGATACCTTCCGCCAGCTGGAAATCGTGCGTATCGGTACCTGCGGCGGTCTGCAGCCTTATACTCCCGTAGGAACTTACATCTGCTCCGCCATCTCCGTAGGATTTGACGGACTCCTGAACTTCTACGAAGGACGTAACGCCGTATGCGACCTGCCCATGGAACGCGCCCTGCTCAACCACCTGGGATGGGCAGGCAATCTCTGTGCGCCGGCTCCCTACGTGATCCATGCCAATGAAGAGCTGGTAGACCGCATTGCCGGTACGGACATGGTGCGCGGCGTAACAGTAGCCTGCGGCGGTTTCTTCGGTCCGCAGGGACGTCAGCTCCGTATTCCGCTGGCCGATCCGCACCAGAACGAAAAAATCGAAAGCTTCGAGTATCAGGGACACCGCATCACCAACTTCGAAATGGAAAGCTCTGCCCTGGCCGGTCTGGCCCGTCTGCAAGGCCACAAGGCTACTACCGTATGCATGGTCATAGCCAACCGGGTAGCAAAGGAAGCCAATACCGGATACAAGAACAAGATTGACGACCTGATCAAAGTCGTACTCGACAGAATTTAACAAACTTATTATCAACCAACAGGTTCCCCTCTACGGAGGAGAACCTGTTTTTATGTCTGAAAACTCACACACATGGAAGCAAGTTTCAAATCCAACCTTACCGACAAGCGTCAGCGCTACCTCCAGTTTCTCGAACAGTTCGCCCCACTGATTGAAGGCGAGAAAAACGAAATCAGCGTACTGGCCAATACCAGTGCCGCCCTGAAAGAAGCATTCGGATTCTTCTGGGTAGGCTTCTATCTCGTACACGAAGGCGAACTTCACCTCGGTCCGTTCCAGGGCAGCGTGGCCTGCTACCGCATCAGAAAAGGACGCGGCGTATGCGGCACCGCCTGGGCTGAAGCCCGTACCCAGCTCGTGCCCGACGTAGACCAGTTCCCCAGCCATATCGCCTGCAGTTCCCTCTCCCGCTCCGAAATCGTTGTACCGATAATAGCTGCCGGAGAAGTGCGGGGCGTGCTTGACATCGACAGTGACCAACTGGCCACATTCGACGAAACCGACCGCGAATACCTCGAAAAGGTTGTTGACCTGCTGGTGAAAACCCTTTATGCCCACGCATAAATCTGCCGGCTCCGCTTCCGGATATAACCCGAAAACCGTATCTTTGCAAGGATTTTAAAAAGAACTACGCACGTGAACATATTACAAACTGAAGATACTATCTGTGCCATCGCCACCGCCCAAGGTGGAGCCATCGGCACCATCCGTGTGTCGGGTCCGGAAGCCATTACCCTCACCGACCGCATCCTTAAACCCGTATCCGGCAAACCGCTGGCAGAACGCGCACCCTATACCCTCACCTTCGGTCACATTCTTACCCCCGAAGGAGAAATCATCGATGAAGTGCTGGTCAGCCTATTCCGTGCGCCTCATTCCTATACGGGACAGGACTCCACGGAAATCTCCTGCCACGGTTCAAGCTACATTCTCCAGCAAGTGATGCAGCTTCTCATCCGGCAAGGATGCCGTGCCGCCGGACCGGGTGAATATACCCAGCGCGCCTTCCTGAACGGCAAGATGGATCTGAGCCAGGCCGAAGCTGTGGCCGACCTCATCGCTTCCACTTCCGCTGCTACCCACCGCATGGCCATGAACCAGATGCGTGGCGGATTCAGCCGTGAACTGGCCGTTCTGCGCGACAAGCTGCTCCATCTCACCTCCCTCATGGAACTGGAACTCGATTTCAGCGACCACGAGGAACTGGAGTTTGCTGACCGTTCGGAACTGGAAGCCATCGCCCGTCAGATTGAGCAGGTCATCCATCACCTGGTTGATACATTCAGCGTGGGCAATGCCCTCAAAAACGGAGTGCCCGTGGCCATCGTGGGCGAAACAAACGCCGGAAAATCAACCCTGCTGAATGCCCTCCTGAACGAGGAACGCGCCATCGTGAGCGACATCCACGGCACCACACGCGATGTCATTGAGGACACCATGAATCTGGGAGGTATCACTTTCCGCTTCATCGATACTGCCGGTATCCGCGAAACGACTGATACCATCGAAAGTTTAGGTATCGAACGGAGCTTCCAGAAACTGGATCAGGCTGATATCGTACTCTGGGTCATCGACGCAACCTGTGCCGAAGAACAATATCATCAGCTGGCCGACAAAATCCTGCCACGGTGCGAAGGCAAACATCTGGTCATCGTACTCAACAAGGTGGATTTGCTTTCGCCGGCAGACTCTTCCGGTAAAATCACAGAGGCTGCGGAACCGACCGATGCACGGATTGCGCAGCTGAAAGCAGCTCTCCCCGATTTGCCTGAAGATGCCTGTGTGCTTTCCCTTTCAGCCAAGCAGAAAGAAGGACTTGCTATGCTCCAGAAACAACTGGTGGACTTCGCTGCCCTGCCCGACCTGTCGCAGAATGATGTAGTGGTAAGCAACATCCGCCATTACGAGGCTCTGAGCCGTGCACTGGAAGCTATCCACCGTGTACAGGACGGACTGGCTATGCAGCTCTCCGAGGATCTGGTAAGCCAGGATCTTCGTGAATGTCTTTACCACCTGGGAGAAATCGTAGGCGGAACAATTGAGACGGACGAGGTTTTGGGGAATATTTTTAAGCATTTTTGTATCGGCAAGTAATCGAAAGAAAAGAAAATCATAAAAAGAGAAAAAATAAAGCATT
>OODF01001540.1_pt1 | contig 9592 bp, 7 predicted proteins | sample 1671431 | NCBI WGS metagenome assembly OODF01 (sample SAMN06348156, study PRJEB24527) | human gut metagenome | biome: human gut; feature: ankylosing spondylitis patient; material: feces | host: Homo sapiens | place: China | collected 2015-10 | reverse complement strand
AATCCCTTTCTCTTGGGGGTCAAAGGGGGATATTCTCTTTCCGAGGAAAGAGAATATCCCCCTTGATCGCACCTCTGCACGGTGTAGGGGAATAAGAACCAGCGCTGCCGCGCTGTAAACCCTCAGACGATAGGATCGTCAATATCTCTCGTCGCATACGCGTTCAGCGACCAATCCGCCCGCGCGCCGGCGAGATACTCATAATACCCCTGTGCGCCGATCATCGCGCCGTTGTCACCACAGAGCTTGAGCGGCGGCATGTAGAGCCGGTAGCCGTGCTTTCGGCACTCCTTTTCGAGCTCTGCGCGGATGAACGAGTTCGCGGCGACACCGCCTGCGGCGACGAGTACCTTGTGCCCGCTTTGCTGCATGGCGAGCATCGCGCGCGGGACGAGCTCGTCGACAACGGCCTGCGTGAAGTCGCGCGCAAGCGCCGCACGGTCGAGCTGCTTTCCCGTCTGCTCGGCGTTGTGGGCAAGGTTCACGACGGCGGTCTTGAGGCCCGAAAAGCTCATATCGAGAGGGCACCCGTCGATCTTTGCGCGCGGCAGCTCGTAAACGCCGCCCTCGCTCTCGTGGGCGAGCTTGTCCATCGCCGCGCCGCCGGGGTAGGGAAGGCCGAGCACGCGCGCGGCCTTGTCAAAGCACTCGCCCGCCGCATCGTCACGCGTCGCGCCGAGGAGCGCAAAGTCAGTGTAGTCGCGCACGTCGACGATGAGCGTGTTGCCGCCGGACATGCACAGCGCCAGAAACGGCGGCTCAAGCTCTGGGAACGCTAAGTAATTCGCGGCGATGTGGCCGCGGATGTGGTGCACAGGGATGAGCGGCACATTCAGCGCGTAGGCCGCGCTCTTGGCAAAGTTCAGCCCAACGAGCACCGCACCGATGAGACCCGGCGCGTAGGTCGCGGCCACGGCGTCGATGTCTTTTTTCTCGACGCCCGCCTCCTTGAGCGCCTGATCGGTCAGTGCGGCGATGGCCTCGATGTGCTTACGCGACGCGATCTCCGGCACGACGCCGCCGTAGAGTGCGTGCAGGTCGGCCTGCGACGCGATGGCGTCGGAGAAAATTTTTCGTCCGTCCTCGACGACCGCAACGGCGGTCTCGTCGCAGGAGGACTCGAAAGCGAGAATTTTCATTGCTGCGCCTCCGCTTCTGCCGCGCCGAATTCCTTCGTCATGATGATGGCGTCCTCTTTCGGGTGGTCGTAGTAGTTTTTGCGGCGGCCCTCGCCGCGGAAGCCGCGGCTGCCGTACAGCGCGATGGCGGCATAGTTGCTCTCACGCACCTCAAGCGTCAAGAACGCAAGGCCGCTGCCCTCGGCGAAGCGGATAAACACGTCGAGAAGCTGTCCCGCCACACCGCCGCGGCGGCAGTCGGGGCGGACGGCCATCTTGGTGATGCAGCCCTCGTCCACGACGGCGAGCAGCCCCGCGTAGCCGACGACGCTGCCGTTTTCTGCATCCAGCGCGACTAAGAAGGCTGAGCACGCGTTTTCAAGCTCCTCTGCGAGCATGTTGCGCGACCAGGGGTTCGAGAAGCATGTGCGCTCAAGCTCGGCAACGTCATTCAAATATTCGTTCGTCATCGGCACGATGCGGACTTTTTTCTTTAACTGTTCCATTGGTTTCCTCCGGTCATTTGGCTTCCAGCCAGTTTTTGCCCCAGTGGGCCTCGGCGGTCAGGGGAACGGAGAGGTGCACTGCGCCCTCCATCTCCTCGGTGAGGAGCCGTGCGACCGTCTCCTTTTCCTCCTCCGGGCACTCGACGATGAGTTCGTCGTGCACCTGCAAAATGAGCTTTGCCTTTAAGTTTTCCTTGTGCAGCCGCTCGTCGACGCGCACCATTGCGAGCTTGATGACGTCCGCGGCCGTGCCCTGAATGGGCATGTTGCGCGCGACACGCTCGCCGAACGAACGGGTATTGAAGTTGCTCGCCGCCAGCTCGGGCAGCGCGCGGCGGCGGTGCATCAGTGTTTCGACATAGCCGCGCTCTTTCGCCTGCGCGACGACCTCGTCCATATAGCGGCGGATGCCGGGGAAGCGCTCAAAGTACGTCTCGATATATTCCTTCGCCTCGTACACCGGCACGCCGATGTCCTGCGCGAGCGAGAAGGCGGAAATGCCGTATACGATGCCGAAGTTGACGGCCTTCGCGTGCGAGCGCATCTGCTTGGTGACCTGATCGCTTGGCACGCCGAAGACCTGCGCGGCCGTGACGGTGTGGATGTCCTCACCGGTCAGAAACGCCTGCTTCATCGCCTCGTCATCCGCGATGTGCGCGAGCAGCCGCAGCTCGATCTGGCTATAGTCCGCGTCGACGAGCACGCAGCCGTCCGCGGGCACGAACATGCGGCGAAATTCGCTGCCAAGCTGCGTGCGCGTGGGGATGTTCTGCAAATTCGGCTCGGTCGAGCTCAAACGACCCGTCGCCGTGACAGTCATCTGGAAGCTTGTGTGGATGCGCCCGTCGGGCGCGATGACCTTCAAAAGTCCGTCGCAATAGGTCGAGCGGAACTTTGCGTACTGGCGGTATTGCAGCACCTCTTCGACGATGGGGTTCTCCCAGCGGAGCTTTTCAAGCACGTCCGCGTTCGTCGACCAGCCGGTTTTCGTCTTTTTGCCGTGCGGCAGCTGCAAGCGTTCAAAGAGCACCTCGCCGAGCTGCTTGGGAGAGTTGATGTTGAACGGCCCGCCTGCTTCCTCGTAGATATGCTGCTCGAGCGTTTTGAGCTGCGCCTCCATTTCGCTGCCGAAGGCTGCGAGGGCATTTGCGTCCACGCGCATGCCGGTGTGCTCCATGCGCGCGAGCACGGCGCAGAGGGGAAGCTCCACTTTATAATAAAGCTCGTGCAGCTCGCGCTTCTCAAGTTCGGGGGCAAAGGCCTCATGCAGCGCATCGACGGCGCTGGTATAGACGTGGAACGCCGTCTCGGCCTCGGCCATGTCGCCGAGCATTGAGAAAGCGTCTGGATCTAAGTGCTTCGGCTCGGAAAGCGTCTGGTGGAAGTAGGCGGCGAAGAGCGACGCGATATCGTACTTGCCCGCCGTCGCGTCGAGCAGGTACCCTGCGAGCGCGGTGTCAAAAATGAACCCTTCGATGGGAAGGTCGTTTTCGAGCAGCGTGCGCTGGAGGTCCTTGACGTTGTGGCTGACTTTCTTGATATCATCCGAGAACAGGGCGCGCAGCAGCGCGTTCCAGTCGCCCTCGTAGCGGCTGAAGTAGAACTCGGCAGAGACGGCGGTCGATTTGCCTGCAACGAAGTCGACGATCACGCCGGAAAGGTCCGGCAGCGCCAGCAGCGTCACGTGCTCCGCCTTGCGGAAGAGCGAGAGATATTCCTTGGCCTTTTCCACCGTGGTTACGGCCTCGGCGGTCACGGTGAGGTCGACCGGCTCCTCGGCGGCGGGGATGTCGGCGGGCGGCTTGAGACCGTATTTGTCGATGAGCTTGGTAAATTCCAGCTTCATAAAGAGCGGATAGAGCGCGTCTGACGGCGCCTTGCGCAGATTGTCCTGCGGAGAAAATTCGAGTGGTGCGTCCGTCACGATGGTCGCGAGGTGGAAGCTCTGGCGGGCGCTCTCCTCGCCCTCGGTGAGCTTTTTGATGACGTTCGGCTTGGCCTCGATATCGGGGAGCAGCCGGTAAATTTCGTCGATGCTCTGGTATTTCTGGATGAGCGCCATCGCCGTCTTTTCGCCAACGCCCGGCACGCCGGGGATGTTGTCGCTCGCGTCGCCCATCAGCGCTTTGAGGTCGACAATGTGGGCGGGCGCAAAGCCGTAGACCTCACGAAAGCTCTCGGGCGTCATGTCCTTCGTCGTGGTCTGGCCCATGCGCGTGGAAATGAGCTTGACGGTCGTGTGCTCGGTCACGAGCTGCAAAGAGTCCTTGTCTCCCGTGGCGACGACACAGTCCCAGCCTGCGCTTTCGCACTTGCGTGAGATCGTACCGATCAGATCGTCGGCTTCAAAGCCCGCGAGCTCGTAGCGGGGAATGTTCATCGCGTCGAGCACGTCCTTGAGCACCGGCATCTGCATGGCGAGCTCTTCGGGCATGGCGTGGCGCGTGGCCTTGTAGCCCTCGTACTCGAGGTGGCGGAACGTCGGCTCGCGGCGGTCGAAGGCGACGCACAGCGCCTCGGGCTTTTCCTCGTCGAGTAAGCGGCCGAGCATCGTCAGAAAGCCGAAGATCGCGTGGGTGAAAAACCCGTCGCGCGTGGTGAGCGGACGGACACCGTAATAGGCGCGGTTGATGATGGAGTTGCCGTCTAAAACCATCAACTTCACGGCATGCACCTCCCAAAATGCAAATTTTTACTAAATATAGTATAGCGCAAAGCAAACAAAAACACAACAGAAACCGGCGGAACTCTCGGCGCGGAGTGAGAAAGTGTGGTAAAAATTAAGCTGAAGGCCAACGGTACTACGGTACGCACCGAGATCCTTGCCGGTCTTACCACGTTTATGACCATGGCCTACATCATCGCGCTCAACCCGAATCTGCTGACCAACTTTGCAGTGGGTACGCCGCTGTGGAACGGTGTGTTCCTTGCCACCTGCATCGCCTCGGCGATCGGCACGATTTGCATGGCGTTTTTCGCCAACAAGCCGTTCGTCATGGCGCCCGGCATGGGACTCAACAGCTTCTTCGCGGTGGTCGTCGCCAACATCGCGGTCATCAACGAGTGCGAGTACGAGTCCGCGTTCCAGGCGGCGCTCGTCATCATCCTTGTCGAGGGTATCGTGTTCCTCATCCTCACGCTCTTAAAGGTGCGTGAGAAGATCGTGGAGGCCATTCCTCTCGGCGTGCGCTACGGCATCGCTCCCGCCATCGGCCTGATGCTGATGAACGTGGGCCTTGGCTCCAACGTCGGTATCTACTCTGAAAACGGCGGCCCGTTCTACATGATGCGTGACTTCTTCGGCGCGCTGACGCCCAGCATCATCAAGGGCAACATGGGCTCGGGCTACGATGCGATGGTCCTGACCGTCGTGACCGCGTTCCTCGGCGTTTTCGTCATGGTCGTCCTCGCCAAGAAGGGCGTGAAGGCGGCAGTGCTGCTCGGCATGCTGTTCTCGTCCGTCATCTACTGGGCGGGCAGCGCCATCTTCCTGCATGTCAATCCGTTTGCGAGCCTCGCGACTGCGAGCTTTGTCCCGCCTTTCGCCGACATGGTCTCCACCACGCTTTTCAAGTTTGACTTTGCGGGCTTTGTGAACATCGGCTGGTTCACCGCCATCACGCTCGTCATCACCTTCTGCATGATCGATATGTTCGATACCATCGGCACGCTCGTCGGTACGGCCTCCCGCGCCGGCATGGTCGATCAGGACGGCAACATGCCCCAGATGAAGGAAGCCCTGCTGTCCGATGCCATCGGTACGGTCGCGGGCGCCTGCACCGGTACCTCCACAGTCACCACGTTCATCGAGTCCGCCTCCGGCGTGGAAGCGGGCGGCCGCACGGGCCTGACCGCGCTCACCGCGGGCATCCTGTTCCTCGCCTGCATGTTCCTCGCCCCCATCGCCGCCGTCATCCCCGGCGCTGCGACCTCCGCCGCGCTGATCTATGTCGGCGTTCTGATGCTCCAGGGCCTCAAGAATGTGGACTTCAGCGACATGGACCAAATGCTGCCGGTGTCCATCATGCTCATCGGTATGCCGATCTCCGGCTCCATCGGCCACGCCATCGGCCTGGGCCTCATCTCCTACACCTTTGTCAAGGTGTTCTCCGGCAAGGCTAAGGACGTCAGCGTTCTGACCTACGTGATCTCCGCGCTGTTCCTTGTCAAGTTCTTCGCCGTCGTGTAAGTGTGTGAAAAAACCTTAAAAAGGGCGTCCCGTACGGGACGCTCTTTTTTTCTGCGCCGCGGTATGATATCATGACGAAGATACATAGGGTAATAGGAGCGCACGGCGAAAAAACCTTGAAAAATCAAGGATTGCAACTGTCGGTTGACAAATTTGACAGTGCGCTTTCTTTCCCGCAACCGCGAAATAGGCTATGATAACGCCATCCAGACGGCGCGGGACCGCGCCTTAGAATTCAGGAGGAAGACGATATGATCTTAGCGGATAAAATCATCACGCTGCGCAAAAAGGCGGGCTGGTCGCAGGAGGAGCTGGCAAGTCAGCTCGGGGTGACGCGCCAGTCAGTATCCAAGTGGGAGGGCGCGCAGTCCGTGCCCGACCTTGACAAGGTGGTGCAGATGAGCCGCATTTTCGGCGTGAGCACCGACTATTTATTGAAGGATGAACTTGAAGAAGAGGAGTTCGTCGAATCCGAGGCGGACGAAACGCCGCTGCGGAGAGTGACGATGGAGCAGGCGGCGCGATACCTTGCGCTGCGCAAGGCCTGCGCGCCGAAAATCGCACTGGCGGTGGCGATGTGCATCGTCTCGCCGGTCGTGATCATTTTTCTCTCCGCCATGGCGGACGCGGGCCTGGGCGGTATTTCGGAGAATCTTGCCGCAGGTCTCGGCGTGAGCGTCATTTTGGTGCTGGTTGCCATTGCGGTGGGGATGTTCCTCTCGTGCGGGGCGAAGACGAAGGAATTCGACTTTCTTGAAAAAGAGCCGTTTGAGACCGAGTACGGCGTGAGCGGCATGGTGCGCGAGCGGCGCAAGGCCTATGAGCCGACCGCCTCGCGCTGTACGATCCTCGGCGTGGTGCTGTGCATCCTTGCTGTCGTGCCGCTGATGCTCGGGGTCGGTCTCGCGTCGTCCGATGTCGCCGCGCTGCTCGTGCGCGTCGCTCCGGCGGATGTTTACGCCGCGGCGGCGGTGGATGCGCTGCTGCTTCTGGTCGCCTGCGGCGTGGGCGTGCTCGTCTGGAGCGGAACGTACACCGGCGCGATGGACCAGCTGCTCGAGGAGGGCGACTACACGCGCAAAAAGAAGGCGCGCAGCGGCGTAATGAGCACGGTGTCGCTCATCTACTGGCTGAGCGTGACGGCGATCTTCCTGTTCTACACTTTCGGACCCAAGGGGAACGGCCAGCCGCAGTATAGCTGGTTTATCTGGGCCGTTGGCGGCGTACTGTATGCGGCGGTGATGGGTATTGTGTCGCTCGTGCTGCATCACAAAGATAAAATGTAAAGCACACTTGACAAATGGGAGCGGCAGTGATATCCTACAAGTAAAGCAAACTTGACATTTACAAAATGGCTCTTGACAGTTGAAAATAACATGATATGATTTTGATATCACAAAGATATTCGAAACGACTGCAAGAAGAAAAGAGGGGGAACCTTATGCTCTATATTGAACACCTGACCAAGACCTTCGGCGAAAAGAAAGCCGTGGATGATCTGTCGCTCCACATCGCGCCGGGGGAGATCTACGGCTTTATCGGCCACAACGGCGCGGGCAAGACCACGACGCTCAAATCTGTCGTCGGCATCCAGCAGTTCGATTCCGGCAGGATCACGATCGGCGGGCACTCCATTCAGGACGATCCCATCGCCTGCAAGAAGATGCTCGCCTACATCCCGGATAACCCCGACCTCTACGAGTTTATGACGGGCATCCAGTACCTCAATTTTATCGCCGACATCTTCGGTGTGGAGGAAAGCGCGCGGCAGGAGCGTATCCGCAAGTATGCAGACCTCTTCGAGCTGACGGCCGACCTGGCCCAGCCCGTCGCGGCGTACTCCCACGGCATGAAGCAGAAGCTTGCCATCATTTCGGCGTGGCTGCACGAGCCGAAGCTCATTTTGATGGATGAGCCGTTCGTCGGCCTCGACCCGAAGGCTTCACATATCTTAAAGGGCATGATGCGCGAGGTGTGCGACGCGGGCGGCGCGATCTTCTTCTCGACCCACGTGCTCGAGGTGGCCGAAAAACTCTGCGACAAGGTCGCCATCATCAAGGGCGGCAAGCTCATCCGCTCCGGCACGATGGAGGAGGTCAAGGGCGACGACTCACTCGAGGAGGTCTTCCTTGAGCTGGAGGGCGAATCATGCTGAAAACGCTCGTCAAGAAGCAGCTGATGGAAATTTTCCGCAGCTACTTTTATAATGCCAAAACCAATAAAAAACGTTCGACGGCGGGGATTATCGCTTATATCCTGCTCTTTGCCGCGTTGATGATCGGCCTGATCGGCGGGATGTTCACGGGGCTTTCCGTTTCGCTCTGTGCGCCGCTTACGCAGGCGGGGATGGGCTGGCTCTATTTTGCACTCATGTCGCTGCTCGCCATCTTTCTCGGCGCGTTCGGCAGCGTGTTCAACACGTATTCGGGCCTGTACTTCGCTAAGGACAACGACCTGCTGCTGTCTCTACCCATCCCGGTGCGGACGCTGATGGCCTCGAGGCTACTGACGGTCTATCTCATGGGCCTCATGTACTCCGCGGTCGTCATCCTGCCCGCGGTCATCGTCTACTGGGTCACGGTCTCGGCGGCGCCGATGGCGCTCCTCGGCGGCGTGCTGCTGACGGCACTCATCTCAATCTTCGTGCTCACGCTCTCGTGCGCGCTGGGCTGGGTCGTGGCGAAGGTGAGCCGTAAGCTCAAGCACAAGAGCTTCATCACGGTCATCGTCTCGCTCGCGGGGCTTGCCATCTACTATTTCTTCGTCTTCAAGGCGCAGACGGCCATCGAGCAGCTCGTCGCCAACGCCGCGGTCTACGGTGAGAAGATCAAGGGTGCGGCGCACCCGCTCTACGTCTTTGGCCTGACCGGTACGGGCGATGTGACAGCGATGCTGCTGAGCGCGGCGGTCATCCTCGCGCTGTTTGCGCTGACGTGGACGCTGCTCTCGCGCAGCTTTTTGCAGATCACGACTGCGTCGGGCGCATCGGGCAAGGCTGTGTACCGCGAAAAAGCCGTCAAGCGCCGGAGCATCGATGGGGCACTTTTCGGCAAGGAGCTCGCGCGCTTCACCGCGAGCCCGAACTACATGCTCAACAGCGGCCTCGGTATCCTGCTGCTGCCGATCTCGGGCATCCTGCTTTTGTGGAAGGGCGGAACGGTCGTGTCGCTGCTGAACGAGGTCTTCGCCTCGCAGAGCGGCTGCGCGGAAGTGCTGCTCTGCACCGGCGTGTGCGCCATTGCGTCGATGAACGACATGGCGACGCCGTCGGTCTCGCTCGAGGGAAAGTCCCTCTGGCTCGCGCAATCGCTGCCCGTCAAGCCCTGGCAGGTGCTTCGCGCAAAGCTCAAGGTGCAGCTTGCGCTCACGGCCCTTCCAGCGCTCGTGCCGCTTGTCTGCATGACGTTTATCCTGCCTGTGACGGCGGCGCTGCCGCTCGTTTTTGCCGAGGCACTTGCGTACATCACGTTTTCCGCGTGCCTGGGGCTGACGCTCGGCGTCGCGCGGGCAAACCTGACGTGGACGAGCGAGCTCATGCCCATCAAGCAAAGTCTGGCCGTGACGATCGCGCTGTTCGGCGGCTGGCTCTACGCCATCGTGTTCGCGGGGCTCTACCTCTGGCAGGGGTGGAAGCTCGGCGCGGCTGCGTATCTCGCCATCGCGGCGGCGGTGACGCTCGCGGTGACAGCGCTGCTTCTTCGCTGGCTCAAAACGAAGGGCGCACAGCGCTTTGCGATGCTGTAAAGGAAAATAAAATGAGAGAGTGCGGCGGTCGAATG
>OODF01001531.1_pt1 | contig 9654 bp, 10 predicted proteins | sample 1671431 | NCBI WGS metagenome assembly OODF01 (sample SAMN06348156, study PRJEB24527) | human gut metagenome | biome: human gut; feature: ankylosing spondylitis patient; material: feces | host: Homo sapiens | place: China | collected 2015-10 | reverse complement strand
AGTCCTCCGCTTCCACCGGCACGTCCACAAAGTCCGCCCCGGCGGGCAGTACGGCCACGGCCTGCGTGCCGTAGCGGTAAATCCGCCCCGCGCCGTCCGGCAGCGTGCGCACGATGCGCCCGGCGGGGATGGTGACGTTCGCCTCCAGACTTCCCTGTGCGGCCCGCAAAAAGCGCACCTTTCCCCGCGCCTTCGTCGCCGCCCGGCGGGAAAGATCCACGCTGGCCGCGTGCATATCCAGCCATTTTCCCGTGGCACTGGACGGCGTCGCCTGCGTCAGAAGACGCTCAAGCAGGCTGTAAATCTGCCAGTAGCCCCAGCAGAAAATTTCCAGCAGGCCGCGAACCACGCCTTTGTTCAGGTTCAGCCGCGCGGGCAGATACCCCCGCGCTGCAAGGCTGTCCTGCGCGGATTCCACATACCCGAACACGGAGGCCCGGACCTCCTCAATCGTTCGGGAAACACGCGGTAAAGCTGTCTGTTCTTGGGTCGGCATCTTCAATCACCAGTTCCATGGTCAACTTGTTCACCTGCAACACCAGGTTCAGCGGCGTGTCCTCATCCAGGAAACGCCAGCTTGCCAGCGCCGTGATGGAGCGTGCGTCCCAGGCCGTCACCGTACAGCGCACCGAACCGACGACGACACGCGGGTCTTCCTCAATGCGCATGACGATTTCCGATTCAAACGCCGCCCGGTTCCCCGCCGTGGAATCCTCCAGAATCCAGTCATGGATGAGGCTGCCGAACTCCCGGTCATAAAACAGGTTGCCAAGGCGGGTGAACAGCCGCAGGCGGATGTCCTGGACGCCGGTTTCCACCCCGTCCGTCAGCAAAAGTTCACCGTTGGCCGCCACGCGGGCCTGCCCGCTGTCGTCCAGGGCGATGTCCTGCCCCCAGAGGTCTGTCGTTACGCTGCTCATGAGAACAACTCTGGCACAAAAAAGAGAAGCGCGCCCGGAAAGGACGCGCTCCATGCGAAGGATTTCAGGCCGTTTTTGGCTAATGCGGGCAGCTTCCTCCACTGCGGCTGCCCGCGTGGCTCGTGCCTGTCGTTGTGGTGTTCCCGTTGACTTTCAGATTGCCGTTTATGGTCAAGTCGCCGTTCTGTATGGAATTTCCGTTGCCGCCGCTGTGCCCGCCCGTGGTGACGTTGCCGTTCTGGTAAATGTTCGGCGCTTCCAGCGTCACGGATTGCGCGCCTTTGACAAACACGGTCCGCGCTTCCACCGTGGCTCCCTGGCCCGCCTTGACCGTCCAGTTTTTCCCGGCCTCCGTCCGCACGTCCTGCGGCGTCAGCGTCACCACCCGCTTTTCCTTGTCGATGCGTATTTCCACGCCGTTCTCAAGTTGGATGACAAATTCATTCAGGGCGGCTTGGGGCGCGTTCATGCCGCCGCCCCAGCGGATGTTCGAGATAAAGGGATAGTTCGGGTCGCCGTCGTAATAGCTCAGATCACACAGCGCGCCCGTCACGGGCGGGCAGACCACGCCCCGATCCGGGCCGCCCCACAGGACAGGCAAGGCCACGCGCGGCACAAGCGGTTCCTTCGGGTCCGCGCTTTCGTCGTTTCGGAGCGGCTGCACGTCGCAGAAGTATTCCCCGTCGCTTGCGTATACGGCTGCAACGCGGGCTTTCCGAGTCATGCGGTAGTAATGCCGCAAGTCGGGCATGGCCAGTTCCACCAGCCGCCGTATTGCCCCCACAATGTCCCGCTTTCCCTGTTTTTCGTCCATCCTAAAGCCACCCCGTATCCTTGCCGTAGCTGATGGCCGTGGAATTGCCTCCATCCTGCAAGGTATGCACCACGTCCAGCGCCCGCACCGTCTCGTCCACCCCGCGCCGCGTGTCCCGGATATGCACCAGGCGGCTGTGTGTCAGGCCCGGCAGAAGCACGGATACCACCACGCCCACGCCGTCCGGCGTCTGCGGCGGCGTGTGCGCAATCAGATTTTCCGCCGTGGCCACGCTGTACACGTCGCCCGGTTCATCCCCGGCGCTCCAGGTCAGACCGGACGCACCCAGCCAAAGGGCATGACGGCTCATGTCGTGCCCGAAAGAGCGTTCCAGCGTATGGGCAAGCTGGCGCACGGCACGAGCCACGGACACGCCGGAAAAGACCTGATACGGCAAAACTTCCCCCGGTATCTCCACCGCCCCCACGGCAAGCCCCGTGCGAGCCAGCAGCCGCCGGGCCACCACTTCCGCCGGTTCCCGGTAAAAGCTCTCCGTTACCGTGGTTGTGGTCAGCGCCTTTTCCAGTCCCACGGCGCTTACGGTCACGGCGTCCGCGCTGGCGCTTGCCGCGCGCGGCTGGTCGATGTTCTCCACCGTGCCTTCCCATTCCTGCCAGTATCCGGCCTCGCCTCGGTAGCCCCAGCGCACGGACACGGCTTGCCCCACCGCCAGAGCGGCCCGCACCTCGCCCTCCGGGTCCGGGATGACCACCGTTGCCCGGCTGACCACGGCACGGCGGCGGAAAACCAGCTCCATGAAGGGACTGCGCAGCACTTCCACCGGCCCCACGTTGCAGCGAACATTCAAGCCTTCTATCATTCCACATCCACTCCTATGACGGTTTCCGGCTGTTCGGCGGCTTTTTCGGCCTTTTCCTTCGCCTTCTTCGCCAGCTCCGCCGGGGTGGGCGTCTTCGCCTGCGCCCGTTCCTGCCTGATGATGGGCGGGTTATGCTCCACAAAGGAAAGTGACGCCCGGATTTCATCCGTCCGCGTGTTTTCCGCTGAATCCAGACGGGAAAACACGACCCGCCGAACCCCGCGCGCCAGCAAATGGCTGTTGGCCACGGTGAAGATGGATGGATTCGCCCTGCCGTCCGTTCTCTTGAAAAAGCCTTCCAGAACGGCCAGCTTGTCATAACAGGTCCCGGCCTCGTCAGTGAGCAGATACAGGGTCAGGCTGATGTCCGCGTCTTCCCAGCCTTGCGGCGTCTTTTTCTTGCCGCTGGCCTTGTCCACGCTCTGTTCGTCAAAGCGCACCTTTCCGCTGACCCGCAGATCGGACAGGATACCGGGCAGCTCCTCCCCGTCTATGCGGACAATACCGTCTTCAAACGTCAACAGCTTCATGCCATGCTTTCCCCCATTTCCGTGGCGGCGGCTTGCAATTCCGCAAAGAAGTCCTGCGCATCCTTGACGTTGGGCAGGGTTATATTGGCGATATGCAGCGTCCAGGACTGCGGGGCGGTCCGTTCCCCGGAGGCGCTTGCCCGGTTTTCCCGCACTTCGGTCACGTCTCGCGGCGTGCCCGGAACGGGGGGAATGAATCCCCTCGCGTCCGGTGCGCCGGGACTGGCCGCTCCCGCCTGTTCCAGCGCGGGGGCCGTTCCTTCCTTGCCGTTCCACAGCCCGTCCCACCAGTTGCCGATACTTTCTTTCAGGCTCCCCAGCTTGCTGGAAAGCGTGTTGTACAGGCCGGGGAATCCCGCGTTCATGCCTTCCCCCAGCGTGGACATGAGCCGCGCCCCGGAAAGCGTCAGCGTTGATAGCGGGCCTTCCTTCGCGTCGCTGAACGGCAACAGGTTCCGCAGCTTGGAAAGCGCGTCGGAAAACGTCTGCTTGAGGCTTTCCACCTTGGACAGGATGCCTTCCTTGAAGGTGTCCAGCAGCCGCGCCCCGGACTCGAAAAGGTCTATGGTCGAAAGCCATTCTGTGGCTTTTGCCCAGGCGTCCCGTATCCAGTCCCCGACGCGGAACAGGTCGGCAAAGGCCATGAGCGAGTCGCAGAAGTTGTTCCAGATGTTTTCGGCCATAGCCGTGGCCGTGGTCCAGTCCCCGGTCAGAATGGCACATACCCAGCGGAACAGGGACACCAGCGTGTCCACGCCGCGCACCACGTTGGCAATCACCGTGGCCACAAGCTCAAGCCCCCAGGAAAGAACGCCGCCCAGGATTTCCCCCAGGCCCCGCGCCTCAGATGACGCACTTTTCACCTCGCTACCGAAGACGGACCCTATAAGGTTGCCCACGAAGTCGAAAAGCTCTCCTATTTTGAGAATGGCCGGGGTAAGCGCCGTCACCGCGCCGTCGAAGTTCAGCCCGTCCCAGATACCCGCGAAAAATTCCCGGATACGATGCACCACGCGGGCCACCGTGGTCACAACGCCCACCAGCCCCGCCGCCTGAATATCTTCCGCCAGTTCGCCCCGGATTTCTCCCACGCCGTCCTTGAGCGAGCCAAGCACCGCCGTCACGCCCCGAACCACCAGCGAAATGTTCCGCCCCCAGCGGGAAAGCGTGGTGGCTATGCCTCCGAAGTCCTTTTTCCAGGCCGCATACAAAAGACCGACGGCGGCTATCAGCGCCCACACCGGCCAGCCCAGCCCCAACAGCGCCGTTTTGATGGCAAGCAGCGTCTTGGATACAAACGGCGCGGCCCTGGACACCGCCCATAGCCCGGCGGAAAACGCCGTCACGGCCAGTACGGCGGCGGCCAACCCTCCGGCGGCGGCTATCAGCCATTGCCCGAACCGCGTTTCCGCTACCCAGCGCAGGGCATCCGCCACCGCGCCAAGCGCGTTGGCTCCGGCGGTGATGACCGGTAAAAAGACGTTGCCCACCGCAATGGCCAGGTTGGTCAGCTTGTTGGACAACAGTTGCAGGGCGTTTTGCGTGGTCTTGCTGCGCGCGTCGAACTCCGCCTGCATGGAACCGGCGTACTTGCCTTTGTCCGCCACCAGCTCGAACGCCTGAGAAAGATTGCCCATGTTTTTGAGCAACGGCGCTATGGCCCCGATGCTTTCCTGCCCGAACATCTCCGTAAGCAGGGACATTTGCAGCTCTTTCGGCTTGTCCGCTATGGCCTGCAACACCTTGAAAATCGTACCCTGCGCGTCGGTCTGCATGTCTTTGGCCATCTGCGTGGCGGACATACCGATGGAAGCGAAGGCGGCGGCCTGGTCTTTGGACATTGCCGTGCCTTTGACCAGGGTTGTTGTAAAGCTCTTGAGCGCCGTGGCCGCGATTTCCGGGCTTGCCCCGGCGGAAAGAAAGGCCGCGCCCAGCGCCGCCACCTGTGTTTCCGCAAGGCCGCAACTCATGGCCGCCGCGCCCACGCGCTGGATGACCTCCCCCAACGCCGGGGCCGTGGCATTCATATTGTTGCTCAAATAGTTTACAGCGTCGGCCAGGGAGTAAACTTGCGGCAACGAAAGCGCCATGCCCGCGCGCCAGTCGGCCATCATCTTGCCCGCCTGGTCGCCCGTGAGGTCGAACGCCACGCCCATTTTCGCGGCTTGCTCCGCGAACTCCGCCAAATCCTGCTTGGCCACGCCGCTTTGCCCGGCGGCGGCGATGATGGCCGCTATGCCGTCAGCCGCCATGGGAATGCGACCGGCCATGTCCATGACCGTTTTGTTCATGGCCTGAAATTCGGCGGCGGTATCGAAGTTGACCACCTTCGCCACGTCGGCCATGGCGCTTTCAAACGTCATGGCCTTGCTTGCCGCCAGGCCCAGCGCCCCCAGCAAGGCCCCGGCGGCAAGCGCCGCCGGAGCCATGGCAAGGGCCAGATTGCCCATGCGCGTTCCCAGTCCCGCCGTCGTCAGGTCCACACCTTTCATGGCCCTTTTTATGCGGTCCAGCGGGCCGGACAGCATATCGACCAGGGAAAGCGTGGCGAATACGTTGAAAACTTCCATCCTTATCCCTTTCGGACGCCCCACAGGCTGCGGGACATTGCCTCAAAATAGCGCCGTTCCATCCACACGGCACGGCGTACCTGTTCCGCCCACAGGGCAAGGTCTTCCTCCGGCACGGCGTGCAGCCAGAACTGGATCAGCGCGTCGCCCTGGCCGTAGCCGTCCGGTTCCGCTAGTTTCCCAGTTCGGCGGAAATGCCCACGCCACGAATGATGGCGGTGGCGAAACTCGTGGCGATGCCGGGATATTCCTCCATCGCTTCGGACAGCCCCTGCTTGTCTTCAGGATGCACCACTTCCAGCAGCAGATTGCGGGACGCCTGCACGGGGTTCTTCGGCGCTTTGTCCTGCAAACGCTGGATCTGCGTCTTGGTCGGTTTCGCAAAGCGGAAGGAAAGGCTCACGTCCGGAGCGTCTTCCGCGTTGTCCCCGGCCCACGGGTCGGAAAAGGTGTGCGAGAAGGTGACATACTTGCGGGTTTCGAGCTGAGACATGGAAAACTCCTTGTTTTTGGTGCGGGCGGCATTGCCCGCATTTGTCCTCAAGCATGGCACAAAAACGAAGAGCGCGCCCGGAAAGGACGCGCTCCATGCGAAGCATTTTTCCCCGCTAACGGGCTTACAGACCGGCGCTCGCGCGCTCCTTTTTCGCGGGAACTCCGTTCCACAGAATGGGTTTCAGGATGGTGAACTCGCAGGTCATGGGACTCACGCTGTCGTCTCCCTGACTGCCGCCTCCGCCGCTGAACTTCGTTATCCGGCAGTCTTTCAGCGTATCCGTCACCGTGGGCATGTCGTCGTTGGCATACGACACAACGATGGTGAACGGAGTATGGTCGTAGATGCCCCCGCCCGTGGAGGTCAGTTCGTTCTTGAGCTTTTCCCATTCCTCACGGTACAGGACCATGCTCCCCGACGCCTCGTAGTTGCCCCGACCGTAGCCGCGCGGCAGACTTCCCTTGCCGTAATGCGCCGTGATTTCCTGCCCGTCCTCGTATTTGATTTCCGTAATGCCCACGACCTCGCCGTTCGGCAGGGTCACGGTAATGCTTTCCCAATCGTATTTGTTGCCGTTGGCTGCCATAGCTTCTCCTTACGCCGCCAGCGCGTAACTCTCGATGCGCGGGTCAAAGGTCGAACCCGCATACGTGTAACGGTTGTACAGTCTGATTTCACGGATGACAGGCACGCCGATAAGCGTGATTTCAACCGCCACCCCGTCCCGCGCCACGTTCTGGCCCGAAGGCACGTCCACCACATAATCCGCCAGTTCCCCGGCGGCCACCATGGCGTCCAGAGCGTTCTCAAGGCTCGCCTTCAAATAGGCCAAGCCTCCCTCACCCGTGGGCCGCAACGGATCGTTGGCTTCATCATACAGGCTTTTGCGCGCCGCATCCCTGGTCAGGCGCACGGCCTTGAACGTGGTGCGCAGGGGTTCCTCGTACCGAAAGTCGGAAGTATCCTCCGCCAGCGTGCGTGAATCCCCCCAATAGGTCCCGGAGGCTCCCGCGTATTTTTTCGCTGTGAGAAAACCCGCTTCCTCCAGCGTCGGGCGCACGGACTCCCAATCGTCCGGGAGCGCGAGTTGCGATACCGGCCCGTCCTTGTATCGGCCAGTGGCGCGCTGCACCGGGATGGACATCACGCGCCCGGCCTGCAACGCGCCCGCATTGCGCAGCCGCGCCGATCCGGTCGTGTCCGTGATTTCCCCATACTGGCAGCATACGGTGACAAAACGGCAGGCCACGTTCTGCCTTTCCACCAGCAGCGCGGCGGTATAGGCGGAGAGGTCTTCCCCGTCATGGGGCAATCGCGCCTCCATTTTGAAGTACGTCGGCCTCTGCCGGTTCCACAGTTCTTCGGCCTTGGCCTGTGCCGCCGTCCAGTCCACCGAGTCGGACGGCCCCACGATATAGACGAACTCCACGTCGTGGACGGCCAGCGGCGCTTCCAGAGCTTCCAGCACATCCACGATGGACGGAGCGGGCGGCAGCAGGCGGCAGGTATAGGTGGTCCCCGCCACATAGTCCCCGGCGGGGAAGGTCAGCTTCACCCCGTAGTCGGGCAACGTGCATTCACCATCCAGAGGGATGGTGCGGATGCTCCCGAAGTTGTCTCCTCCGTCCGTGGAAAGCTGGAACGTGCCTTCGTTCCTGTCCCCGCCCTTCACGATCTGGACCACCAGTTCCGCGCCGTCCAGAACGCCCGTATCCTGTTCCGTCACTTCCACAAGCGGGCTTTCCGCATCCCCGACACGGTACACCGGCCCCACCGGGCAGCGCACCGTGAAAGCGTAGCTTGCACCTTCCTCCAGGGTCGCTCCCTCGTCAAAGACCAGGGTCGCCCCCGTGGGGGTCTCCTCCATCTTGACGGGATTCTGCGCGGCGGACGGCGCGGCTTCGCCAAAGGTCTTGCCGCCGTCCGTGCTGATTTCCAGAGTGGCCGTGCCGATTTCGCCCCCGGTCTTCACCCGGACGACGACATCCGCATTCAGCGCCGGATAACCGGATACCGTGGCCCCGGTCTTGCCGCCGGTTATGGACAAATCGGATATGTAGCCGCCCGGTTGTCCCCGCACGGGCACGGCCACCACGCACGGCTCCTGGCCGCCCGTGACCAGCATGTCCCGAACGCGATCCACCAGAGGCCCCGTGCCCAGCATGGAACCAAGGTCCGTCCTCTTGCCGATGAGGTACGCTTTGCCCACGGTCCCCTTGGAGCAGACGCCCGCCACAAGGCACTTGCCGTCCACGCCGCCGGTCACGATGCCGGAGGTGCCGTCTATCAGATATTGGATTACGTCTCCCATGACCTACCTCGCCCGCCCGCCGCACAGACGGCGGCGTTTCAGGTTTTCCAGCGCGTCCCGGTATTCCGCGTCGCTTACCAGCTTGCCTTCCGCCCAGCCCATGAAACGACACAGGGCCGCCTGCTGCCATGATGGAACACGGTGCCGGTCCGCCAGTGCGGAAAGATTTTCCAGGGCCGGGGTTTGAGTCGCCACATCTTTTTCCGAATCAGCGGACGCTTCCGGCGCTTCCACAGTCTCCGGCGTCGGCTCGACATGAATTTCCTCCTTTTCCGTCTCCGGCGCGGCGGCCTGCTGTTCGTTCTTTTCTTCCGTCGTCTTCTTTTTCGTAGCCATACCGGCCTCCTTATTTCGTTGTTGCGGTGATGGTATGGGAAGGTATCAGCGCCTCCCGTTCCTCCCTGGTGATCCGTCCGGTGAAGGTCAGCGCGAACACCCGGTTCACCCTGGTGAAAACCTTGATGACGCCTTCGCCCAGGCGCTGGTCCGGCGCGCGCCAGAACGTCCCTTTCCGCACCCGGACCCGTACCCAGTTGCCCAGGGCATCGTTGCCGCCGCGTGGAAGGTTCACGATGAACGCGCGGGAAAAACTTTCCAGCCATGCCTCGTCGTCCGCCTCGACGCGGGCCTCCACCGTCAGCTCCACCTCGTACAGCTCACGCTTGCGGATTTGCTCCGTTTTCGTGCGGGTCACGGCCAGCTTGCGCCCCGTGCGCGTGTATTGCTCTGGAAGAAAACGCAACTCCACGCGCGGACGCTTCAAAGTCAGGTTGTCGGCGGCCACCTTCCGCATGACCCGTCCCTCCGGCAGTCCGGCGGAAAGCGCCGCTCGCGTGATGGTTTCCGTGGCGAATGCCTGCATCGTGTCCCCCTTACTTCCCCGCCTTGAAGGCATCTTTCAGAAAATCGGCCATGACCGCCCGGACTTCTTCCATATCCTCGGCGGAAACGCCCAGGTAGGGCCGGGCGGGGATCGTCACTTCCTTGACGAACACCTCTTCACCGTTCAGCCCCCTGAATTTGAGGAACTTTCCCTTTTTGGGTCTGATGGTCCCGCCTTTCTGATGTATCCGGGCATACGGCAGGGCGCTGCCCACCTGGACCTCATGCGGCGTGGCCTTGCTGGTGATGGACTTCTTGAGGTCGCCTTCCCTGTTCAGCGTCTTGCCGCCTGTCGCCCGCACGCGGCCCGA
>OODF01001516.1_pt1 | contig 9724 bp, 7 predicted proteins | sample 1671431 | NCBI WGS metagenome assembly OODF01 (sample SAMN06348156, study PRJEB24527) | human gut metagenome | biome: human gut; feature: ankylosing spondylitis patient; material: feces | host: Homo sapiens | place: China | collected 2015-10 | reverse complement strand
ATTGTGGCGATGCCCGATTCGCGGTGGAAACTGGTTTCTATCCGTACCCTCTGCGGGGAGGGTGACGGGCGGCGTGGCAAAGCCGAACGACACCAGTTTCAGCATTTCTATCCACGCCCTCCGCAAGGAGGGCGACCGACGATCAGGCGATGGACAATGCCGTCCGGCCAATTTCTATCCACGCCCTCCGCGAGGAGGGCGACCTGCGCCGTCACCGCCTTCCGCAAACAGCTGCAAATCATTTCTATCCACGCCCTCCGCGAGGAGGGCGACCCGCTGGCGTACGACGCGCTGTAGTAGCTGACGTAATTTCTATCCGCGCCCTCCGCGAGGAGGGCGACCGACCTCAAGCACAAGTACAATCAAAAGCTGATAATTTCTATCCACGCCCTCCGCGAGGAGGGCGACGCAGCAGCAGCAAGGGCAACGGCAAGGCCTGCAAATTTCTATCCACGCCATCCGCGAGGAGGGCGACAGTTCGCCAAAGCCGTCTCTCTGGAAGCCATCAAATTTCTATCCACGCCCTCCGCGAGGAGGGCGACACCGGCGGAGCGGGAAGAAAACCATCCAAAAACATTTCTATCCACGCCCTCCGCGAGGAGGGCGACAAAGCGGGAGAGCCGGTAACAATCCCGATAAACGATTTCTATCCACGCCCTCCGCGAGGAGGGCGACGCATCTTACCATGCTTCTTTCCTCCGAAAATCATATTTCTATCCACGCCCTCCGCGAGGAGGGCGACAAGGATACAGAGGGCCAGAAACAACAGATGAATATATTTCTATCCACGCCCTCCGCGAGGAGGGCGACCAGCTCAAAAAAGCCAAGATAACAATATATAGTAGTTATTTCTATCCACGCCCTCCGCGAGGAGGGCGACCGCGCGGGCGGGGCAGCGGCAGCGGGCGAAAAAAAGATTTCTATCCACGCCCTCCGCGAGGAGGGCGACCCCCCGGAAGCATCGCCAGAGGCAGACCGTGTGATTTCTATCCACGCCCTCCGCGAGGAGGGCGACTGCCGGGGTCGCGGGATTTGAGACTTGACGTATTTTGACATTTCTATCCACGCCCTCCGCGAGGAGGGCGACCCCTCTGCCCTGCCCCTGATTACAGAGCTGCGCAAATTTCTATCCACGCCCTCCGCGAGGAGGGCGACCGTCCAGATGCTGTGGTACGCGCTCAAGCACCCGATTTCTATCCACGCCCTCCGCGAGGAGGGCGACTTGTTGGCCTCCGCCGCCCTGTCTACGGCCAGTAATTTCTATCCACGCCCTCCGCGAGGAGGGCGACAAAACCATTGCCAGCTTCAGGCGCAACGTGCTGGATTTCTATCCACGCCCTCCGCGAGGAGGGCGACTTTTGTGCTGCCTGATGGATGGGAGGTAGACCCGTATTTCTATCCACGCCCTCCGCGAGGAGGGCGACGGGCAGGCATTGCCCCATGTGGACATTGCTCAGAGTATTTCTATCCACGCCCTCCGCGAGGAGGGCGACTTGACGTTCTCGTCGTTCTCAAGGTCGTCGCAAAATTTCTATCCACGCCCTCCGCGAGGAGGGCGACATCCTTTTCATTCTTGCCAGCACCATTCATTGCAATTTCTATCCACGCCCTCCGCGAGGAGGGCGACACTCGAAGCGATGATCAAGAAGCTCACTTGTATATTTCTATCCACGCCCTCCGCGAGGAGGGCGACCGCTGCCGTTTATCCTTGCTTCCAGCGCCGGTACGAGATTTCTATCCACGCCCTCCGCGAGGAGGGCGACGCAGCGGCATATCGGTGATGTCCACGCAGTTGTAATTTCTATCCACGCCCTCCGCGAGGAGGGCGACACTGCCCTTCATGTTCTCGCTGTCGATGATGGACTATTTCTATCCACGCCCTCCGCGAGGAGGGCGACCGGGGCAACTGAAAAGCAAAGGAGCAAAGAACATATTTCTATCCACGCCCTCCGCGAGGAGGGCGACACCGTCTACAGGAGGAGGGCGACACCGTCTACAGTCATCTTGCACAATGCACCAGGCTATTTCTATCCACGCCCTCCGCGAGGAGGGCGACCCGAGGTAAAAAAAGGCGTGAACATCGTCTTTGAATTTCTATCCACGCCCTCCGCGAGGAGGGCGACTATTGCCGCGACTGCCAGAGAAACCATACATGGAGATTTCTATCCACGCCCTCCGCGAGGAGGGCGACGCTTGTTTTCCTCCACGTCCACGCAAACAGGGAGAATTTCTATCCACGCCCTCCGCGAGGAGGGCGACGGCGTTGCAATAACCGAAAGCGGACTCCAAGATATTTCTATCCACGCCCTCCGCGAGGAGGGCGACCAGGCCGCCGATGCCGCAGGGTTCCAGCGCGTCCTATTTCTATCCACGCCCTCCGCGAGGAGGGCGACGGAGAGTGTCAGGTCTCGGTACAGGTGAGCAGCACATTTCTATCCACGCCCTCCGCGAGGAGGGCGACGTACTTCCCGACGCCCTACGACTGCTCAGGCCAATTTCTATCCACGCCCTCCGCGAGGAGGGCGACCGACATTGACGATGCTGTTGCTGCTCTCACTGGATTTCTATCCACGCCCTCCGCGAGGAGGGCGACCAGCGATGCAGGAGAGAGCGGCGCAGAGCTGGGAGAATTTCTATCCACGCCCTCCGCGAGGAGGGCGACCCCTTCGGGTGGAGGCTTCGGCGGCATCCATACCAGATTTCTATCCACGCCCTCCGCGAGGAGGGCGACATTGCTCCAAGGGTGTTTAAGCCCAGTGCTGCCAGTATTTCTATCCACGCCCTCCGCGAGGAGGGCGACTGCCTCCTTTCTTTAGTGATGGTCGATGAGGCCGGATTTCTATCCACGCCCTCCGCGAGGAGGGCGACTCTCTTATTAAACCTTACCATGTCCTCTTGCAGGAATTTCTATCCACGCCCTCCGCGAGGAGGGCGACCCTTTACCCCGCCTTGTCGCTGTGTCCATCAAAATTTCTATCCACGCCCTCCGCGAGGAGGGCGACCCCCTTTACCCCGCCTGCGGGTCGCGGTCATCAAAAATTTCTATCCACGCCCTCCGCGAGGAGGGCGACACATATCGTTGGTCTGCCCTCAAAAAACCGCGTTATTTCTATCCACGCCCTCCGCGAGGAGGGCGACACATATTGCAGTCTTACCCTCAAAAAACTGCGTTATTTCTATCCACGCCCTCCGCGAGGAGGGCGACGAGCAACACAAGTTACCAAAGGGCAATGAGCGACATATTTCTATCCACGCCCTCCGCGAGGAGGGCGACCTACGCCGAGCTGACCGGTATGCTCGCCGAGAAATTTCTATCCACGCCCTCCGCGAGGAGGGCGACGTTGATGGTGATACGCGTACCACCCAAGTACTCCGATTTCTATCCACGCCCTCCGCGAGGAGGGCGACGGCTTCGCGTGATGTCCAGACGCGGCACCTGGTTATTTCTATCCACGCCCTCCGCGAGGAGGGCGACCTTTCAACGAGATACACAAGACCAAAATGACATACATTTCTATCCACGCCCTCCGCGAGGAGGGCGACCTGGAATAGTATGCTTGGAGCAATCCAAAATAACATATTTCTATCCACGCCCTCCGCGAGGAGGGCGACGACTGGAGCGGCAAGAGTACAGCTTTACAAAGATATTTCTATCCACGCCCTCCGCGAGGAGGGCGACCAAAATACTTCCTTGGCCAAAGTCAACAGGCACAAGATTTCTATCCACGCCCTCCGCGAGGAGGGCGACAGACCTGGCAGGTGCTTTCCCGCAGATTATGGAATTTCTATCCACGCCCTCCGCGAGGAGGGCGACGGTTGAGAGCCTTGCTCTCGCACATCTCGCTGCGATTTCTATCCACGCCCTCCGCGAGGAGGGCGACGTCTGGATGTTCGCGGTGCTCTGGCAGAGTACATCAAATTTCTATCCACGCCCTCCGCGAGGAGGGCGACCTACTTCTCCGGCGACGCGGACTTCCGATTCTTCGGATTTCTATCCACGCCCTCCGCGAGGAGGGCGACCTACCACGAGTGGTATGGACGCATCAAGGACGCGATTTCTATCCACGCCCTCCGCGAGGAGGGCGACTTCTTCGTGCCAAACCGACTCCTGTGGGAGCACTGATTTCTATCCACGCCCTCCGCGAGGAGGGCGACACGCTCTTTTGAGCTGCCTGTAAAGCTTTCGAATATTTCTATCCACGCCCTCCGCGAGGAGGGCGACCGGCATGCATCTGGTTGTTTTGTTCATAAAGTAATTTCTATCCACGCCCTCCGCGAGGAGGGCGACAGCAAAAACAGAGACAAAATCTCTATTTTCTTATAAATTATACAACATTCTGCACGAATTTAGAAGAGCCTTGATTTACAACGGGTCAAAGAACTATCCAAATCATGCAAAACGACTCGAAAATCCGGTGCGAAGGTGCCGGAAAGATGCTGAGAACTCACCCTTCGCACCGGGGCGCAAAACTCAGAACAACAGCAGGCCGTCCTGCTCGAAGGGCGGATGAACGCCGATATGCTCCACCTTGCTCTTATAGTTGTTGCCCAGCTGGTAGAAGCGCAGGCTGTCCAGCGCGGGGTCGATGAGGGCCGTCAGCTCCGCCTTGAGAACGGCATACTGCGCGGCATCCAGGAGACACTCGAACACGGAGTTCTGCACCCGCTGGCCGTGGTCCACACAGCGCTTGGCGACTTTGCGCAGACGTCTGCGCCCGGCAGGAGTTTCGGTGTTGACGTCGTAGGTGATAAGGACCAGCATACACATCCCTCACTTCCAGAAAAATGGCGGGTAAAGCTCCATATCGCCCCGCAGGGTGCGAGCCAGAAGCAGAGCCTGCACATAAGGCACGAGGCCCCACGGAAGCTTTTCGTTCAGGAACGGGTGGGTGATAGTCTCCTGCTTGCGGGTCTGCCACCCGCCCAGAAAGGCGCGGCGGCCCTCATCGGTGAGAAGGACAGCTCCGTTCTCCTGCTTCTGGAAATGCTTCGGCGTCATGATTTTCTGGTTGATGCAGGAGAGCACAAAACGGTCGGCGTAAACAGTGCGCAGTTCTTCCATGAGGTCGAGGGCGAGGCTCCTGCGCCCGGGCCGGGCGCGGTGGAGAAAGCCGACGTAGGGGTCGAGGCCCACACTCTGAAGAGCCGCTGTGCAGTCGGAGGCCAGAAGCGAATAAGCGAAGGAGAGCAGGGCATTGGTGTTGTCCAGAGGCGGACGGCGGCTTCGGCCAGCGAAAGAAAAATCATCGTGCTGCTGCAGGATGAGGGAATCAAAGCAGTCAAAATACCGCTGTGCCGCCTCGCCCTCCAGGCCGCGAAGCTGGTCGAGGTCGTCGCACTGCTCGATAAGGGGCAGCGCCGCCGCCAGCTGAGCGCTGGTGCGCTTGAGCTGTTCCACCGGCACCCGCTGGGGATGGTCGCGGGTGGCCCGTTCCAGCACCCAGCGGGCGTTATAGACTTTGCCCAGGATGAAATTGCGCGCATAGAGACAGCTCTCTGCCTCGCTGTCTGCGATGCGGTACTGGGTCTGCCGCAGCAGGACGTTGCCCCGCTCTTCGCCTACGGCCCGGGCCAGAAAGCGGCCCTGCGGGCTGAAAAAGCTCAAATCGACCCCGAGGCGGGCGCATTTGCCCATCAGGGCAGGGCTTGCGCCGGGATAGCTGAAACAGACGATGCCTTCCAGCGTGTGGAGCGGGACCCGGCCAATTTCAGCCTTGTTGCAGAGCAGGACGATGTTCTCCCCCTCGAGGGAAAGGTAGGCGTCCCTGTTGAGGACGTAGAGCGTGTTCAAAAACTTTCTCATGGCGCGGCCTCCTGCATCTCGTCCAGATGGGCGCGGAGATAGGCTTTTGGGTCGGCACGCTGATACAGCACGGGGAGGCAGAGCTCTTTGAGGGAGCAGGCGCTGCAGTGGGTGCCGGGCTTTGACTTGGGGGTATAGCCCCGGGCAAAATAGGCGTGCATCTCATCAGCCATCTTCTGGGTGGTCTGGCGGAGTTCTTCGGTCAGCGGCACGACCTCCCGCCGCCGCGTCTCCTCGTAGAAGAGCGCACCCTCCGGGATGCTGCACACCAGCATCTCTTCCAGCGCCATGGCCTGTGCGCAGAGCTGCAGCCGGTCAGCGTCGCTGGCCTTGGCGCGGCCATGCTTGTACTCGACAGGCATGGGCTTCCAGAGCCCTTCCGTGCTTTGCAGGGGGATGCCCTCCGGGTCGGCCCGGAACTCGACGACATCGCAGTTTCCGCTCAGGCCAAGCCGACGGCTGACCACCTGCATCCCTCGGGTGATGAGCAGACCGCCGCGCCGTTCGGTCTGGTTTGCATCATGACAGCGGGTGTGGTCGAGCTGGCCTTCGACGGTGCGGCGGTTCTCCGCCCACTGCTGCTCCAGATGGATGAGAGCCCACTGGCGGCGGCAGAAGCAGAAGTGCTGGATGCCCGACAGGGGCAGCCAGTCGTCCGGGCCGGCCATCAGGACAGCCTCTCGCAGATGACTCCTTCCGGCAGAGTGTCTGCCACCGTGACGGTGTAGTCGCGGTAGCTGCGGGCGGCGTCCACATCGGGCTTGCGCTGGACGGTGACGGAGTCGAAGAGCTTGTAGGCCGGGGCATTGCCCAGCTCAGAATCGTGCTTGAACACGATGAGCTCCCGCACGGCCATCTTGCCCCGGGCGGCGCTGTGGTCGTTCTCGAACATATTCAGGATGGCAGTCCACAGAAGTTTCAGATCATCCTCGGAGAAGCCGGTGGTCTTCCGGGCGAGGTTGGCCGAGACATAGCCCTCGGCGCGGTAGAGGGCGTAAGGCACGATGTGCTTGCGGCCCATCTCGGTACCCTTCTTCTCGGCATCGGCCTCGGTGGTGATGGCCACGCGGGTGATGGTGACTTCCTGCGGGACGATGGGGTCCACCGACCGGGCAAAGCTCAGCTGGACGGGGCCGCGCACCTGACCGCAGTTCAGCGCACCCTTGACGAAGGTGGTCATGACGGCACCGAAGGTGCGGATGTCGAAGTAGTTCTCACACATATAGTCCCGCAGCTTGGCATCGATGTCGGGGTCGGCCTTTTTGGCAGCTTTCAGGTCGGGGTCGATGCCCAGAGTTTTGATGGCCTCGGCGTCGCTGCGGTTGAGGGGAACGCCGTCCTTGATGTAGATGCGGTAGCCTTTTTCGTCCTCTTTCAGGGTCTCGACATAGTTGCGGATCTTCCGCTTGAGGCAGACATCGGTCACCAGACCGTAACCCGTCTCGGGGTCGATACGGGGCATATTGCCTGCGTCGGGGTCGCCGTTGGGGTTGCCGTTCTCGACGTCGAACAGGATGACGAAATCATAGCGGTTCTTGATGGGCTCAGACATGGTTTATTCCTCCTCATTCTTTTTGGCGTAGCGTTTCTGGGTCTGGTGGTAGTAGCCGATCTCAAAGGCACCCTGCTCCGGCAGGCTGAGCCGCGCCGGGAAGCCTGTCTCGGGCAGCTGGGCCATCAGCTCGGTGAGCTGTTTGCTGAAATGCACCTCGTTGGGGGTGCTCATCTTCTGCAGATGCTTCTGAGCCAGCTTGACCAGCGTGGGGAAGGCCGTTGCCGGGGTGGCACAGGCCGAGTTGAAGTACCGGTCTTTGATGGTGGCGTTGATGCCGGGGTTGGCGACGCTCTGGATCGTCTCCAGCACAGAGAAGAGACGCCCCAGAACATAGGGGACATTGCTGCTTTCGTTCAGGCTCACGGTAAATACCTCCTTGTTGAGCTCGGTGGGGTAGTTGCGGAGATAGTAGGCTTTCAGGATGGCGGCGCGGCCCCGGGTGACTTCCCGTTCGGCCCGGATGCGGAGGGTCACGCCGTTGAGCAGGGTGGCGGGATAGGGTCCGCCGGTGAGGATGGCCCGGAGCAGATCGCCCACCAGCTGGGGCGATGGATTTTTGTCCCGGGATCTCTGGTTGACCGTCTCCTGCGCCAGCGCCCAGACTGACAGGTTTTCCCGCTTGTCGAAGGCGGGGCGGGTGATTTCGAGCCGGTCGGCGTGGTCCTGCAGATTTTTGGCAAACTGTCCGAAGCTGCTGTGCAGGAAGAACCGGACGGAGAGCCGGGCCGCGTTGGGCGAGATGCCCAGCACATAGAAGTTCTGGTTCGGGTCCAGCTTGTCATCGAGGAAGGAGACGGGACGTCCCTGAGAAAGGGCTTTCAGTGCGGCGGCAAGGTCGCTTTCCGAGACGCCGCGCGCCTCGGAACCGCCGCAGAAAAACATCAGCATGGCGTTTGAGTAGGCGGGAGCGGCGTTTTCGGCCCAGCAGACGATGGTGGTGTCGCCGATGCGCTGACAGCAGTTCCGGTCAGCCAGCAGCAGATTGAGGGCCGTGGTGTAGGCGAAAGCCGCGTACTCGCTGACGGGGGCGTTGGCACCCTGCTCATGGCCATAGGAGCAGAAAGCGGGTGCGTTGAAGGAGACCAGTGCCGCACCAGCGGCCTGTGCGCCCATCACACCTTTGATGGCGGGGTGGATGCGGGCGATGCCGGCCTCTTTGCCGGTGATGAGGCAGCGGGCCGTCTCGGCGTCTGCATCGGAGGTGTCAAAGGCGGACTGCCATGCGGTCCGGATGGCGTCATCTGTGGTGGCCAGCCAGTGGGCGCCGTCGGGGGATTCGTAGCCGAACACAAGGTTCGCGTTGTTGTTCAGGTCGGCCCACTGCTCTGCCAGCAGCGGGTGGGTAGATGCCGCAGCGGGGTTCCAGCTGTCAAAAAAGGCGAGGATGGCTTTGGCGGCAGGGGAGTCCACACCGTCGAGCACCTTGTGGTGGAGGGCGGCACAGGCTTCGAAGCACTGGCGGGAGCGCTCAGGCTTGCCCTTTTCGTCTGCGCCCAGCAGATAGGACGTATTGTCGCACAAAAAGTTTGCGGCGACGCCGGAGGCGCGTTTGACCCGGTGGGGGACAGGGAGTTCACGGGGGGCGATGACGGTCTTTTTGCCCTTGGGGACTTCCTGCCGCAGGTCGTTGAGGGCGAGGAGCTGGCCGTCGGGGCCGAGGCGCAGTTCATAGCTGACTTTGAAGCGGCTGTCCCAGCCGGGGGCCTCCACCTTGCCCTGCTTCAAGAGCTGTTCATAATAGGCGGTGAGTGCTTGGAGTATCATGTAAACACCTCCACGTCCCGGCATTCCATCACGCCGTCCACCAGCTTTGCGCGGAAGAACTGGCTGCGGATGTTGGCCGGATCAGAGTAATCGAGGCTGTGGAGCATGAAGCCGAGGTCCTGCGTGACCTTCAGCGCCGGAATGCTGCCGCCCGGCCACTCCCGGAAGTTGGCCGGGAACTCCCGGCACCCGAAACAGGGCTGATGATAGCACTGGCCTTTGCGCAGGCGTCGGCGCAGGATGTCCTGGAACTTGCCGGGATTGTCGCTGGGGGCGGCCTTGTCCGTCAAATCAAAGTGACACTCGATGACGTAGTGGACGTCCTGCAGGACCATCGCGGCCCGCTGCTGGATGTCCTCCGGGGTGTAGAGCACCGGCGGCGTGCCGCCTTTGGCCGCACTGAGGGCGGCGGAGGACAGCAGGGTGGACTTGACCTCGTTGCGCCGGATGTTGGTGAACCGGATGGGCCGCTGGGTGTATTCCTCCGTGGACACTTCATCCACGGGGTCAAGGCCGAAGGGCTTGAGCAGATAGATGCGGTCAACCGTATAACGCAGCCCGGGGTGCCAGTAGATGGCTTCCACAAGGCCCCGCGCAGCGGA
>OODF01001515.1_pt1 | contig 9740 bp, 9 predicted proteins | sample 1671431 | NCBI WGS metagenome assembly OODF01 (sample SAMN06348156, study PRJEB24527) | human gut metagenome | biome: human gut; feature: ankylosing spondylitis patient; material: feces | host: Homo sapiens | place: China | collected 2015-10 | reverse complement strand
AAAGACGAGAACTCCAAAAAGATCCTCGCTTCTATCAACGACATCCTGAAATAAGAAAGAGGACTTTATTCATACAAAAAAACCTCCCGGATCACATAGAAAAGTGATCCGGGAGGTTTTTTATATCTAGTTGTAGAGACGTACACTACTTGAAGAAGAAGCGGAAGATGTCATTTCCATTCGCATAGATCAATAAAGCGAACAGGATAAACATACCTGCCATTTGGGCATACTCTAGGAATTTATCGCTCGGTTTGCGACGGGCCACTACCTCATAGATCAAGAACATCACGTGTCCGCCATCCAAGGCCGGAATCGGCAAGATATTCATGAACGCCAAGATGATAGATAGAAAAGCCGTACGTTCCCAGAAAATCCGCCAATCCCACACAGACGGGAACAATCCGCCGATCGTACCGAAACCGCCCAAACTGGAGGCACCTTCCTTCGTAAACACATATTTCATGTCGTTCACATATCCCTTCAAGGTATTAATACCTAATTTAATACCGGCGGGGAACGACTCGAAAAAGCCGTATTTGCGGGTCACGGTCTGATAGAGATCCGTAGGCAACATCACCGCTACGCCAATTTTCCCGGCCGAGTCCGTCCTCATGGTCAAGGACTCCAACTGGCCGTTCCGGTAGAAATCTACTGTCACCTCTTCGCCCTTATTCTCTGACAATAACCCGGAGGCATCATAAAACGTCGGGGTAGCCACACCGTTAATAGCCACCACGCTATCCTTCGGCTGCATGCCGGCGAGAGCCGCGGGGGCATTCTTGTCGGGAAGCTCACGAACGACCATCGGGATACGCAAAGGATCGGCGAAGCCTTTTCCGTCACGCATGCAACGTTGCATCATATCCTCCGGTATGGAGATCACGGTCTCCCGCCCGTCACGGAGCACCGTCACGGTCTTCGCCTCCACCACCTTGCGGAAACTGTCGCTACCGAAACGCTCCAACTCCTCATTGTCCGCTCTCAGCAAGATATCACCGTCCTGAAAACCGACGTTCTGGAACGTCTCGCTATAATTCATACCCATCTTCATGTTCTTCAAAGGCAAGTACGTATCGCCCCACGTAAACAAGATCATGGAATAAATAAACAAAGCCAGCAAGAAGTTGAACACCACGCCCGCTACCATAATCATCAAACGCTGTCCGGCCGGCTTGGAGCGGAACTCGTAAGGCTTGGGCGGCTGGGCCATCGCCTCCTTGTCCATACTCTCGTCGATCATACCGGAGATCTTACAATATCCTCCCAACGGAAGCCAGCCTACGCCGTATTCCGTGTCACTGTTTTTCGGCTTGTACTTGAATAGCGAGAACCACGGATCGAAGAAGAGGTAGAACTTCTCTACCCGCACCTTGAAAATCCGGGCGAAGATAAAATGCCCGAACTCGTGGACAATCACCAGTATCGATAAGCTCAAGATGAGCTGTAACGCCTTAATCAAAAAAGTTTCCATCTACTATTGTTTGTTCTGTTTTAAATTATTTCAAAATAACTCGGCCGCCAACCGCCTAGCCTCGGTGTCGGTAGCCACGTAATCCTCATACGAGGGATTGACGATAAACGAGGCTTTCCGCATGGTCTGCTCGATCACGTCGCTCATTTGCAAGAAGCCGATACGATCTTGCAGGAAAGCGGCCACCACCACCTCATTGGCGGCATTCAAGATACAGGGCATATTCCCTCCTTGGCGGGCCGCCTCGAAAGCGAAAGCCAAGTTGCGGAAACGTCCCATATCCGGCTCCTCGAACGTCAAAGTCGAATATTGGTTAAAATCCAGACGGGGCGCCATGCTCCTCATACGTGTCGGGAACGAGAAGGCGTAGGCGATCGGCAATTTCATGTCGGGTATTCCCAACTGGGCGATCACGGCGCCATCCTCGAATTGCACCATCGAGTGGATCACCGACTGCGGGTGCACCACCACCTGTACCTGATCCGGCGTGACATCGAACAACCATTTCGCCTCGATCATCTCGAAGCCCTTGTTCATCATCGAGGCCGAGTCTATCGTGATCTTCGCCCCCATCGTCCAGTTCGGATGCCTCAAGGCCTGCGCCTTCGTCACGGTAGCCAGCTCCTCCAGCGTCTTCCGCCGGAACGGACCGCCGGAAGCCGTCAGCAAGATCTTCTCTATCGGATTATCGTACGCACCTGTTAAACATTGAAAAATGGCCGAATGTTCCGAGTCCACCGGCAAGATAGGCACCTTATGCTCGGCGGCCAGCTTCATGATCAGCTCGCCCGCCACAACCAAGGTCTCCTTATTCGCCAAGGCGATCGCCTTTCCCGCCTTGATAGCCGAGATCGTCGGTCGCAAGCCGGAATAGCCCACCATCGCCGTCAGCACCATATCGATCGGCTCCGACTGCACCATCTGGGCGATAGCGTCGGCACCCGCCCATACCTTGATCGGCAAGTCCTCCAAGGCCTCTTTCAGCTCGGGATATTTCCGCTCATTGGCGATCACCACCACCTCCGGCATATATTTCCGGGCCTGATTGATCAATAAGTCCACTTGGTTATTCGCGGTCAAGGCATACACCTCGAAAAGATCGGAATGCTCGCTCACTACCTCCAAGGCTTGGGTCCCGATGGAACCGGTCGAGCCTAATATCGCTAACTGTCTTTTTTTCATGGATTATCAAAAAGCTATATATTCTTCCGGATTCACCGGATTGCCCTTATACCACAACTCGAAATGCAGGTGCGGTCCGGTAGACAACTCTCCCGTATTCCCGACCAGAGCGATCGCCTCACCGGCTACCACATGGTCTCCCACCTCTTTCAGCAACAATTCGTTGTGCTTATAAACCGAGATGAATCCGTTCTTATGTTGTATTTGAATTACGTTTCCGTGGTTCGGATCGAAACCGGTATAGATCACCGTACCATCCAACGTAGCCAAGACACTCTCCTTCGGGGCCGCGGCCAGATCCACGCCATAATGATGGACATCCGTCTCATAATGAGAGGTGACCACGCCATTCACGGGCTTATAGAAAAAGACCCCCTCGGTCGGTACCTTGCCCGGGTCGGTCAATACCGATAAATTATATTTCTCCTCTTCCTCGTAATCTTTCACGAAGCGAGTCTCTTCCTTGCTACGAGGAATCTCATAGTTAATATCGTTGCTAGCCAAAGAATCTATCTGACGGATCGAGTCCAAGGGCATCGTACCGGAAAGGATTCCGGCCACATTATTCAGATAAAGGGACTGGATCTCCATCATACGCTCCAACGAATCCGCCCGCAAGGCATTCTGCATAATCTCCTTGCGAACCTCCACGTCGAGATAGCCCGGCAAGTAGTTGCGAATCGGTGTCTTGATGATGATAAAGGCGGTAACGGCGATCAAGAAAAAGGCGAACACCGCCAAAGTGACAAACGCCGATAACTGCGAAAGCCGGAAAGACCACACCTCCTCCAACGTCCCCTCATTGATAAAGGAAAGTTTATATTTAAACCGGATCCGGTGCCAAAACGATTTCGTATTCTTCTTTTTCAACCCCTAATTTTCAATTATCAATTATCAATTCTATAAGTCCCTCCGGCAAAGACACCGTGAGGCTACGGGCCTCATGGTCGGCCTCGGTGATCAACTCCTCCACGGCGGGGATCAACAGCTCCTCGCCTTTATGATCGACACGCAGAAGGACGTTGATTGTCGTCTCATCCACGTCTGTTATCTCTCCTAAATAACCTTTCTGTACGTCCGTCACGGTATAACCGATAAAACTGTCCCATGTCATATCCCCCACGAGATCCTCCTCGTCCACGGCGTCCAAAGGATAAAACACCTCCTTGCCCACAAACATGCGGGCATCCTCCTCGGAATTCACGTCCTCCAGTTTCACCAAGACCACCGTATCGGTCTTATAGCGGAAATCCTCCACGAAGAACGGTACCAAGATACCATCCATCTCGCAAACAATGTACGGGTCCTCGGCATCTTCCAGCACATCGCTGTTCGTCACCAACGACAACTCCCCCTTGATGCCATGGGGCTTGGCAAACTGCCCGATCTTGAAAACCTCTTCTTCTCTAATCATCGCCTAAAATCTTTAAATCCTCGTGATACGTGCCCCGATCTGGTTCAATCGCTTATCGATCCCTTGATATCCCCGGTCGATCTGGTCTATATTATGGATCGTGCTGGTACCCTCGGCGCTCATAGCGGCGATCAGCAAGGCGATACCCGCGCGAATATCCGGGGATACCATCGTAGAGCCCCGTAGCTTGAAGCGGTTACCCAGCCCGATCACCGTAGCCCGGTGCGGGTCGCAAAGGATGATCTGGGCTCCCATATCGATTAGCTTGTCCACAAAGAACAAACGGCTCTCAAACATTTTCTGGTGGATCAGCACGCTCCCCACAGATTGCGTAGCCACGACGAGAAATACGCTCAGCAAGTCCGGCGTAAGCCCCGGCCAAGGAGCGTCGGCGATGGTCATGATAGAACCATCGATAAACGTATCGATCTCGTAGGAATCATGCCGAGGGATATAAATATCATCGCCTCGCTGCTCCACGGTAATACCCAAGCGGCGAAAAGCGTCCGGGATAATCCCCAACTTATCATATCCTGTATTCTTGATGGTGATCTCCGATCCGGTCATAGCGGCCATACCGATAAAGCTACCCACCTCAATCATATCGGGGAGGATGGTATGCTCCGTGCCGGAAAGCGACCGTACACCTTCTATCGTCAATAGGTTAGAACCGACACCTGAGATTCTCGCTCCCATGCGGTTCAGCATCGTGGAAAGTTGTTGCAGGTAAGGCTCGCAGGCGGCGTTATAGATCGTCGTCACCCCCTCGGCCAGCACGGCAGCCATCAAGATATTCGCCGTTCCGGTCACGGAAGCCTCGTCGAGCAGCATATAAGCGCCTTTCAACTGGCGTGCCTCTATCTCGTATACTTGCCGCCCGGCGTCGTAGCTAAAGCAAGCGCCCAGCTTCTGGATTCCCACGAAGTGCGTATCCAGCCGGCGTCGCCCGATCTTGTCGCCACCCGGTTTCGGGATCAGCGCCCTGCCGAAGCGGGCTACCAACGGGCCTACGATCATCACGGAACCCCGCAGGCTACCACTCTTGCGCAGGAACTCCTCAGTACTCAAATACTCCATGTCCACGTCGTCCGCCTGAAAGGTATAGGTATCGGCGGACGGATGCTCCACCTTGACCCTCATATCCCTAAGGAGCTGGATTAAGTTATTCACGTCCAAGATATCGGGCACATTGTGTATGGTCACCTTCTCCGGTGTTAGCAATGTCGCGCAGATCACCTCCAACGCCTCATTCTTGGCGCCTTGCGGAACGATCTCGCCGGACAAGCGATAACCACCTTCTATAACGAACGAGCTCATCTGCCTTTACGCGTAAAGTTCCTTTTGTTGCCGCCACTGTTATTACGGGCCAAGATATCACGGCTCTCGGCCAATTTGTGTTCCTCCTCGCTCAATACGATCTTGCCGCTAGACAGCTCGTCCAGATCCTTGAAGATCTTACGGTCGTCCACGCTTTCCTTGTTCCAAGTAAGGAACGATTTCTTCATCTGGTTTGCCAGCAGCCGCACGAGCTGGTCTTTCTCCATACCGGGTTGCAGCTCCGTGGCCTTGCGGATCATCAGCTCCAAGGTCTTTCCGTAATGGCGGTAGCGTATACGGTTATTGTTGTACGGAATACGAGGCGGACGGCTATACAGGTTCTCCTTCTTGATGATCTCGTACGGATAGTCTATATCGAGCTTAAAATCGGCCATGATCGCCAGATGATCCCAGAGGATATGCTTAAAGTCGTTTACGTCGCGCAGGTGCGGGAACATGTTTCCCATGATGTTGATAATCGTGTTGGCGCAACGCTTACGCTCTTCCCGGTCTTGGATAGTCACGCAATAGTCCACCATATTTTGGATATTGCGTCCGTATTCGGGCAAAGTCAATCTTTTTCCTTCTGTATTGTATTTCATTCTTTACATTTTGTTTATCGCGAAGATAGGTATATTAATTGAGAATTGAAAATTGAGATTCGAAAGTTACCTCTCGTTAGGCTTAATTATCAATTCATAATCTACCACGTCCAGCCACCGCCCGAATTTCAGCCCTACTTTCTCAAAGCGGGATACTTTTTTGAACCCCAGCTTCTCATGCAGCGAGCAGCTAGCCTCATTCCCCTCGGTAATGCAGGCAATCAAGGCGTGGTAGCCGCCTGCCCGACATTCCTCGATCAGCCTTTCCATAAGCTGCCGGCCGATCCCCTTGCCCTTGTATCTCGGGGATAAATAAACGGTGGTCTCAAGCGTATATTTATAAGCTGCCTTTTCTTTCCATGCGTGGGCATAGCAATATCCCACGACCTCATCATGATCTACGTATACCAGATAAGGATAGCTCGCCGAGATCCCGGCTATGCGGCCCTCCATCTCCTCCACCCGCAAAGGTTCCGTCTCGAACGTAGCCACGCTATTCACGACATATTCATTGTATATATCCACGATCGCCTTGGCATCTCGCGAACTCACATTTCGAATCATATTCATTCCATTAAAACAATCCGATCCGGGAAAGAATCTCTCTCTGCCCGGACCGGATCTATCATCGAATCAAATTACTAATTTTTCGGCTTTCTACTCAGACAACGCCTTGATCACCTCTTGGTTCGCCTTGCGCACCTCGGCCTCATTGATCTTGATCACCTTGCGATCGTAGGTCATAAGGCCGTTCACCTCACCTTCTACGTCCGTGGTTTGCGTATAGACAGCGGCGGAGAAGCCCTTCGGAACCATCGCCTTCAACTCCTTGGCGTACTTCACGTACTCGGCGGTCACCTCATCGCTATTCTTAAACTGTACATAGCCCCAGTTGCGTTTGTTCCACCACAAATGGTTCTCCACGGCCAAGCCGATACCACCATACTCGCCCAATACGTTTACACGCACCGGATCGAACAGGTACATCGCCGGGCCCGGGTAATTATGCAAATCCAAGATATCGCCGCACGCACGGAAATTACCGCCACTGGCCGGATTCACCAGACGGGAAGGATCGTATGTTTTTGTCCACTCGGCAGCCTTCTCGGTATCGAACTGGCCCCAAGCCTCGTTGAAGGGCACCCATACTACTACGCTAGGATTCGAGACGCACAGGTCCATGATCTCCTTCCACTCCTTGTAATAATTACGGATAGACTCCTCGGTACGCTCCTTGTCGGTTCCACCGTTATACGTATGAGGCGCCCATTGGTTACCCATGTCGCCGCTAGGCATATCCTGCCAAACCAACATACCTTCCTTATCGCAATGATAATACCAGCGGGCCGGCTCTACCTTCACGTGCTTGCGGATCATGTTGAAGCCCCACGCTTTCGTCTTCACGATATCATACAGCAACGCCTCGTCCGTGGGAGCCGTGTAAAGCCCGTCGGGCCACCAGCCTTGATCCAGCGGGCCGTATTGGAACAGGTTCTTGTTGTTCAAGCGCATACGCATGATGCCGTTGGCGTCACGCTCGGCGGATATCTTACGGAAGGCGGTGTACGATTTCACCTCGTCCACCTTCTTGCCATTCTTCGACAAGCTCACCTTCATATCATATAAATAAGGATTGGAAGGTTCCCACAACGTAGGATTTTGCACGGCTAAGCGTAATTCTGTCCCTTGTACGCCCTTGGCGGCAGCAACCACCTGCCCCTTGTCAAGCAAGCTTACCTCCACGATGTCCGACACCGGGGAGTCGGAACAAGCCCCGACCGTCACGCTCATCACGCCATTATCGATATTCGGGATCGCCTTGATAGAGGTGATATGCGAGGAAGCGACCGGCTCCAGCCATACGGTCTGCCAGATTCCGGTGACCGGCGTATACCAGATTCCCTCCGGGTTGGCCACTTGCTTTCCACGGGGCTGGTAGCCTTTATCGCTCGGGTCCCATACACGCACCACCAGCTTATGCGTACTTTTGCCATTCAGATAGGGAGTGATATTCAAGGAAAACGGGGTAAAGCCTCCCGTGTGAGAACCGATCAAGATATCATTCACGAACACGTCCGCTTTCCAATCCACGGCGCCGAAGTTCAACAAGATATCTTTTCCTTTCCATGAGGAGGGCACCGTAAAGGTTCGTTTATACCACAACTCATTCTTCTCCCCCACTTCTTTTTGCACGCCGGACAAGGAGGATTCCACGGCGAACGGCACCAAGATATTCCCATCGAAACTCGTCGGCTCTGCCTGTCCTTTCGGAAGGATAGCGTATTCCCACTCGCCGTTCAAATTCTGCCAATCCGCACGTTCCATCCCGGGGCGTGGGTATTCTGACAACACATTCCGGGGATCTACTTTCTCAGCCCAGTCCGTCTTGATCTTGTCTCCGGCGGGCTTCCACTGCGCCCCGGCGCTACAAATCGTTGCGAACGCACAAAAGGCTAACAATAATTTTCTCATGATATTATTTACATTTTGAATTGATAATACACTTTCAAGTGACAAAGATAATAGAAAATATCCAAAATCCACATCGTCCTCGGATACCAATAGGAGAACCGCGCCCAAATCGATCTAACCATAAAATGCCCGGAATATCTCTTGTGACAGAATCTCACAAGGTAAGGTTATTGTCTTTTTTTTAATGTTCCTATTTCACATCAATATCATTTCCGGAAAAACACGTACGTGAATTTCCAAAAACACGTACGACTTTTCGAAAAAACATGTACGTGTTTCGACGCAAACATTACGATGTTTTTACGGCTCTGATTTTCAACTCCTTGAAAACATGACCAGATTTTCTGCTTATTGTAAAATTCTTCTTATTCAAGGATACCCGGAAAAGGAGGAGTAATGGCACGACCTATTAAAAAGGAGCCGGATTATGTCCCGCTCGACACGGATTACTAAGCAACCGTAAAATCCGTCAAATAAAGCGCAAATACGGATCTGACACTTTTCTATTATATATTGCCCTGCTTTGTGACATCTATGCCAATGGCTATTATATCACGGCTTACAAGGAAGAGCGTGAGCGTGCCTTCCTCCGCAAGGTATTCCAGCAATACAAGGCCGGTTACCCACTGGAACGCCTCTACCCCGCCCGTGTCTACCAATCCTTGCAAGAGCGGGGATTGATACACGATACCCCCGAGGAGAAACGCCACGCCATGAGCCTCTTCGCCCATTGGAGACCACCGGGTCACCTGCCCATCAGCGAGGACTATCGGCTGACGATGGTGCGACAGCAAGCCATGGCATGGTTGCTGCGGAGGTATTTCGATGGGCTGATAGCTAAAGAGAAAGCATAAGAACGAGTAGTATGCACTTGCATATCTGTTAATAATTCGCCAATAAAAACATTGATTTACAAAATATATAGTTATATTTGCATCGTCATGTGGCTATAGCGTTAGTTGAAAAGCATGGCGACATATTATGTATTAGAGCATCGAGTGTTATTCTAGGCATTGTCAAACATCCCTAAAAGCAAAGTCAACTAGAATAACAAACTTCATGCTCACGCTGTTGTATTATCTCAAATATACAATAATGGCGTGAGCTGTCGTTTGTTATAGTTGACAAAGGTATGGGGATACCTGACAAGCCTATAACAATATAACGGCAGCTTCACGCTTTTTTTTGTGTCTGCCCATAAAAACTCTATTTCTCCAATAATTACCTCAAATCCGCAACTAAGCTCTTCAGCGTCCTTCTTGCGTCTAAACGTCCTCTC
>OODF01001514.1_pt1 | contig 9744 bp, 8 predicted proteins | sample 1671431 | NCBI WGS metagenome assembly OODF01 (sample SAMN06348156, study PRJEB24527) | human gut metagenome | biome: human gut; feature: ankylosing spondylitis patient; material: feces | host: Homo sapiens | place: China | collected 2015-10 | reverse complement strand
CCGTTGTCGCACATGGTGCAGTTCTCGGTAAAGCGGCAGGCGCACTGGATGAATTCCAGCTCATTGTAGCGCTTCCACGCCAGAATATCTTCCTCGCGGATGCAGTACATCGGGCGGATGAGGGTCATGCCGGGGAAGCTGGTGCTGTGGAGCTTGGGCGGCATGGCCTGCAGCTGGGAGCCGTAGAACATGCTCATGACGGTCGTCTCGATCACGTCATTGAAGTGGTGGCCCAGCGCGATTTTATTGCAGCCCAGCTCCTTGGCCTTGCTGTACAGGTGGCCCCGGCGCATCCGGGCGCAGAGGTAGCAGGGGTTTTTATCGGTGTTGTTTGCCACCGAGAAAATATTGCTCTCAAAAATCGTCACCGGAATGTGGAGCAGCTCGGCGTTGGACTCGATCTTCTGGCGGTTGATCTCGTTGTAGCCGGGGTCCATTACCAGGAAAACCAGCTCAAAGGGGACATCGCTGTGCTTCTGCAGCTCCTGCATCAGCTTGGCCATCAGCATGGAGTCCTTGCCGCCCGAGATGCAGACGGCGATCTTATCATTTGCCTGGATGAGCTCATAGCGCTTGACGGCGACAATGAACGGGGTCCAGAGCTCTTTGCGGTACTTTTTGATGATGCTTCGTTCAATCAGCTGGTAAGGTTCCAGTTCGCGTTTCATGGGTACAAATTCCTCTCTTTTTCTGGGGCTGTTTTATTTGGTTTCTGTCAGTCCGCGGTAGCAGCGGTCAAAGGCGGCCAGAAAGCCGCGCAGGTCTTCTTCGGTGGTTCGATGGCTCAGGCTGACCCGCCAGGAGGACAGGGCATTGCGGCGGTCCCGGCTGACGGCAAAGACCGCGCGGGAGGGGAGCCCGTCTGACGAGCAGGCGGATTTGACCGAGACGCAGACGCCCTCTTCATTGAGCTCCCGCTGGAAGACCGTGCCCTTGACGTCCTGCACGCTCAGGTTCAGGATGTGGGGGATGGCGTTCTCCGGGCTGTTGATGCGGACTTTGGGATACTTGGCCAGCTCGGTGCGGAGGAATGCATTGGCCTTTTGGACGGCCTCGGCATGCTCCGGCAGCTGCTCCACGGCCAGCTCCAGTGCCAGCGCCAGCGAGGAGGCCAGAGCCACCGTCGGGGTGCCGCTGCGGTAGATGGTGGTGCTCTCTCCGCCGTGGATGAGAGGCTCCAGCGCCAGATTCCGCCGTTTGAGCAGCAGGCCGATGCCGTTGAGACCATAGAATTTGTGGGCTGTCAGGCTCATGGTGTCCACGCCCTCAAACGAGACCGGAATTTTGCCCACGGCTTGGGTGGCGTCCACGTGCAGGTGGCAGTGAGGGTGATCTTTCAGGATCTCGGCAATCTCCTGCACGGGCTGCACCACGCCCAGCTCACTGTCCACCATCGTGACCGCCACGACAATGGTGTCCGGGCGAAGCAGCTCTTTGAGATGGTCCAGGTCAATGGTGCCGTCCCGCTTGATGTCTACCAGGTCGATCTCATAACCCTGCTCCTGCAGAGCGGTCAGGGTGCCGCTGACAGACGAGTGCTCCAGCGGGGTAGAGATGATATGTTTGCCCGCATGGCGGGAGAGCCGGGCCAGCCCCTTGAGGGCAAAGTTGTTGGACTCGCTGGCACCGGAGGTGTAGATGATCTCGGCAGGCTGCACCCGCAGCAGCCGGGCAATGGTCTGGGTGGCGTGGTCGATCTCGGCCTTGGCGTCTAACCCGGCCTGATGATGCGAGTTCGCGTTGCCAGGGCAGCGGCGCTCCACCGCGCAAAAACGCGCCAGCACCCGCTCATCTGCCGGGGTGTTGGCGGAATAATCCAGATATATCATAATAATCCTCTATCAATAAACTGTTTTATCGCAATTTTCATAAATAGTGCCGATCAAAACGGCATATTTGCGATATGCAGTTTGCGGATGTTGCTTGTGCGTTAAAAACGCAAACTGCTATAATAGGTAACATTATAGTGCGCGGCTGCCCTGATTGCAAGATGCAGAGCACAAAATACGGAAAACGGTTGCAGGAACCGCGGGTTTCTGGTATACTTTACGAGGTAAAACACGAAAGGGGAGAGCGGTATGCGAGATTCGATGTTCCGAAGCAAGGGTGCTGCTGTTTCCTTTCCATCTTACATTTCATCCTGATTTCAGAGGCATTGCCGCTTTTGCGCGGCGGTGCCTTTTTTCAGGGGTGGGTTTCTTAAAGGAGGAAAACCATGCAGCAAAACATTGATTATTCCAAGGGCATTTATGATGCCCGTCAGCTGGGCACGGGCCGGATGCTGATTCTGGGCATCCAGCACATGTTCGCCATGTTTGGTGCCACCGTTCTGGTGCCCCTGCTCACGGGGCTGAGCGTTTCCACCACTCTGCTCTGCGCAGGTCTGGGCACTCTGCTGTTCCACTTCATCACCAAAAAGAAAGTGCCCGCGTTCCTGGGTTCTTCGTTCGCCTATCTGGGCGGCTTCTCCATTGTGGCACCCATGCTGGCGGATGCAGACGGCAACCTGACCGTGGCCAACACCCGGATGCTGCCTTATGCCTGCGCGGGCGTGGCGTTCTCCGGCCTGCTCTATCTGGTCGTCAGTCTGCTCATCTCCACCTTTGGCATCCGCCGCATTATGCGGTTCTTCCCGCCGGTGGTCACGGGCCCCATCATCATTGCCATCGGCCTGATCCTGGCTCCCTCGGCCATCAACAACTGCCAGGCCAACTGGCTGCTGGCCTTTGTGGCACTGGGCACGGTCATTGTCTGCAACATCTGGGGCAAGGGCATGATCAAAATTCTGCCCATCCTCATTGGTGTGCTGGTGTCCTATGCCGTTGCGCTGGTGACGGGTGCCGTCGATTTTGCCCGCATTGCCGAGGCAAGCTGGTTCGGCATCCCGCTGCATCAGTCTGCCATGGGTCTGTTTGCCATCGACGGCAGCCCCGAGTTTATCAGCGCGCTGTTTACCATCATCCCCATCGCACTGGCTACCATGATGGAGCATGTGGGCGATATCGCCGCCATCAGCGCCACCGTCGGCCACAACTATATCAATGACCCCGGCCTGAACCGGACGCTGATGGGCGACGGTCTGGCAACCGCTCTGGCTGGCCTGCTGGGCGGCCCGGCCAACACTACCTACGGCGAGAACACGGGCGTTCTGGCACTGAGCAAAATCTACGATCCTCTCGTCATCCGCATCGCCGCCGTGCTGGCCATCATCCTGAGCTTCAGCCCCAAGTTTGAGGCCGTCATCAACACCATCCCCACCGGCATCATCGGCGGCATCAGCTTTGTGCTGTACGGCATGATCTCTGCCATTGGTGTCCGCAACGTGGTGGAGAATCAGGTGGACTTCACCAACAGCCGCAACCTCATCATTGCGGCCGTCATCCTCGTTTCGGCACTGGGCTTCAACTCGGTGGGCGGCCTGACCTTTGCCGTTGCAGGCGTTTCCATCAATCTGTCCGGCCTGGCCATTGCTGCCATCGTGGGCATTGCGCTCAACGCCATCCTGCCCGGCAACGACTATGAGTTCGACTCCGCTGACGGCTCCGACGCACCCTCCAGCGCCAACCTGCAGGTCTGAGTTTCGGATCGCTTAAAATAGAGTACCGGGCAAAGTGCCCATCTTTCTGGCAAGGTTTTTAGTGACCTTGCCAGATTTTTGTAAATAGGAATAATTCTCAAAATTATACTTGACTAACTAGGAATCATTCGCTATAATAGAGCCATCAGGAGGGCCGGTGAGTACCAACACCGGAGCTCCTGCTCTCACAAAATTTTGTAACGTAAATTGAGAATGATGGAGGTCTATTCTTATGAAAAAATATGTTTGCACCGTTTGTGGTTATATTGCTGAGGGTGAGATCCCCGCTCAGTGCCCCGTCTGCAAGGCTCCCGCTTCCGCTTTTGTGGAGAAGACTGGCAATACCTATGTGACCGAGCATGTGGTCGGCATCGGCAAGGCTGAGGGTGTTCCTCAGGAGATCGTGGATGGCCTGCGCGCAAACTTTGAGGGCGAGTGCAGCGAGGTTGGCATGTACCTGGCCATGGCTCGTGTGGCAGAGCGCGAGGGCTACCCCGAGATCGCCGAGGCTTACAAGCGCTATGCTTACGAGGAGGCAGATCATGCATCCCGTTTTGCAGAGCTGCTGGGCGAGGTCGTTACTGACAGCACCAAGAAGAACCTGATGATGCGCGCTGAGGCCGAGTGCGGTGCCTGCTCCGGCAAGATGGATCTGGCCAAGAAAGCAAAGGCTCTGAACCTGGATGCCATCCACGACACCGTGCATGAGATGGCCAAGGACGAGGCCCGCCATGGCCGCGGCTTCGAGGGCCTGCTGAAGCGTTACTTCAACACCGAGGTCTGATTTTTCCCCAGTTATTTGATAAGCTGCCGCGTGGCTTTGGCTGCGCGGCAGCTTTTTGTTTCTTGACAAGATCTTGCGCGGGGGAATACAATAGCAGGGCGATGGAAAGAAAAGGGGAGAGGGAAAATGAATCCGTCAAAAGTATCTGCAAACCGTTACGCCCTGCTGGATGAGCTGCGAGGCCTCGACCTCATCAGCATGATGTGCTACCACGGCCTGTGGGATGTGGTCTTCCTTTTTGGGGTGCAGCTGCCATGGTATACCGGGATGCTCGGTCATCTGTGGCAGCAGAGCATCTGCTGGGTGTTCATCCTGCTGTCCGGTTTCTGCCTGCCCATGGGACATCACCCGTACAAGCGCGGTGCACTGGTCTTTGGGGCTGGGGCACTGGTCACGGCGGTGACGGTGCTTTTCATGCCGGAGGATGTCGTTCTGTTTGGGGTGCTCACGCTGCTGGGCTCGGCCATGGTGATCACTGCGCTGCTGGAAAAGGCACTGCGTAAAATTCCTCCTGCCGTGGGCGCTGTGGTCAGCGTTGCGCTGTTCGGGCTGACCTACCATGCCCAGCTGGGGTATCTCGGTTTTGGCGATGGCTGGGTGCTGCTGCCGCGTTTTTTGTACCAGAACCTCTTTACCGCCTACCTCGGGTTTTACCCGGAGGGATTCTTCTCCACCGATTACTTCCCGCTGGTGCCCTGGCTGTTTCTGTTCTGGTCAGGCTTCTTCCTGCACCACCTGATAGGGCGGGAGCGGATGGAGCCGCTGCGCCGTTCCATCTGCCCAGCGCTGGGGTGGCTGGGGAGGCACTCGCTGGTGGTGTATCTGCTGCATCAGCCGGTGCTGTATGGAGTGCTCAATTCTGTGTTCTATTTGCTGCGGTAAGTTAACACAAACTATTTTACAAAAATGCCTTGACAGAGGCCATTGGCTGTGGTATCCTATCCGTGGTTAGAGAATCCTAACCGAATAGAATGCGTCGTGAAATGTTTGCGGCGCATTTTCAACCACGCTTAAGTTAGAGAATACTAACTAAATACATCAAAAAAGAGAGGCTGACCATCATGAGCAAAGTAGCAATCGTATTCTGGAGCGCGACCGGCAACACGGAGACCATGGCAAACTGCATTGCGGAGGGCGCAGGCGCCGCCGCCACCATCGTTCCCTGCGCGGACATGACCCCCGCAAAGCTGGGTGAGTTTGATGTGGTTGCCTTTGGCTGCCCCGCTATGGGTGCTGAGCAGCTGGAGGAGAGCGAGTTCGAGCCCATGTTCGCAGGGCTGGAGGGCTCTCTGAACGGCAAGAAAGTCGCTCTGTTCGGCTCTTACGGCTGGGGCGATGGCCAGTGGATGCGCGACTGGTGCGAGCGTGCAAAGGAGGACGGCGCTGTCCTGTTCAGCGAGGAGGGCTTCATCTGCAACGAGACTCCCGATGACGACGCACAGGCTGCCTGCCGCAAGCTGGGTGCAGATCTGGCTGCATGGTAAGCCGCTGCTCCTGAAACAGAAGCTTTTTACAGAGGGCTGGGAGAAACTCCCGGCCCTCTGTTTTTGCCGCGGGCAAAAATTGTGTATAATCTCTCCCGAAGCGGGGTATCCTAAGGGCACAAAGAGAGGTGATAACAATGGAAAACACAGGTGTTACCTGCGATGTCTGCGAGTGCCGCCACAATGTGGAAGCCTGCAAGTGTGACCTGCCGCAGATCAAGGTGACGGAACACTGCACCTGCTCCAGCCAGCAGGTGGATACCCCGCACTACTGCCAGAACTACGAGAAAAAGTAACTTCACCCGCACAAAAAATCCCCGCCGGGCCTTTCCCACAAAGGCCCGGCGGGGATTTTGCTGATACGAAGCGGTGAGAGGTTACCGCACCACGACGTTGCAGGTGGCCAGGCTGCGCACCAGCGTGCCGACACTGTCTTTCATCCGGATGCCGACAAAGCCGAGCTCAAAGGCGGCCTGCACGTTATCCTGGCGGTCGTCGATGAAAACACTCTCGCTGGCCTTGAGGCCGTATTTGTCCAGCAGTGCCTGATAAATGCGGGGATCCGGCTTGTTGACATGGACTTCACAGGAGGCGACACCACCGTCAAACAGGCCCTGAAAATCCCGCTCCATCAGCAGGGCCAGGACATCCTCCGGGATGTTGCTCAGGTAGTAGACGCAGTAGCCGTGGGCTTTCAGCTTCTGCACCAGCTCCTGCATTTTGCGGCGGGGGCGCAGAATGTGCATCCAGTCGTCCAGCACGCCCTGCACCTCAAATACACAATCGTGCTCCTTGGCGTGGGTCAGCATCCGCTGGTTGGCCTCGTAACGGGAGAGCAGGCCGGCATCCAGCAGCTTCCACTCCTCGCTCTCAAAGGTCAGCTGGCTGACCAGCTCTTCCGTCTCGGCGTTGCAAAAGCGGTCCACAAGGTATTCCTTGGGGTCAAAATCGACCATGACGCCGCCAAAATCAAAGATGATATTTTTATACATTCCGGTTTCCTCAAATCTTGTCTGCATTTTGGGTGTGATTCCGGGCCTAGTATAGCACAACTGCCCCAGCTTTTTCCACTCTTTTTGCATGAACGCCGCTCCGGCGGCATAGGGTGGGAACAGGGAGGTGAGGGGATGACGTTCCGGGATCTGTGCACCAAGGAGATCGTCCAGCTGCAAAACGGTGTCTGCCTGGGCAAAGCCGATGATCTGGAATTTGACCCGCAGACGGCGGAGATCACCAGCCTGCAGCTGCTGGGTCAGCCCCGGCTGTTCGGGCTTATGGGCCGGGAGGAAACGCTGACCATTCCGTGGCATGAGATCGAGCGGATCGGGCTGGATGCCATTCTGGTGCGCACGGAGCTGCCGGTGCCCGAGGAAATAGCGGCAAAACCGGCGGGCTTTTTCGCAAAGCTGCGCCGCTGGCTGAAAGGGTGAAAGATTTTCAGCTATCTTCCGGCCAATAGGGGCTGGATTTTGGTCAAAACCGCGCTATAATAAAGAACTGCGGGCATGGTTTGTCACCACATCCCGCGGGAAAGAAACAGGGCGGAGGCCCTGGAAAATGGATGAGTGAGAAGTGAAAGGGAACTTCTTTATGAACAAGCAATCAAACGATACGCGTACGCCGCTGCTGCTCCATGCGGCGCGGCTCGTGTTCCCGCCGCTGGCAGCGCTGGTGGTGCTGGTGCTGACGGAGTGGATCGCACGCGGCACGCTGGACGCGGATACCTTTGCACAGTACATCGAGCCCCACTGGGAAGCCTACGCCCTGGCCTGGGCGCTGCTGTTCCTGGTCTGGCTGACCGTGGACTGGCTGACCCGTTTTTCGCCGTTGGCCACGCTGGTCACAGCCATTCTGGGCTGCGTGCCCGCGGCGGTCGATTTTTACACCCTCCAGCTGCGGGGTGAGCCGTTCCTGCCGTGGGACCTGATGCAGGTCTCGGAGGCGGCTGGCGTGGCCTCGGCGGCCGGCATCCATATCCAGACCAGCATGACCGTTTCCATCGTGGTGGTGCTGGTGCTGACGGTGGGCTCGTTCTTCCTCTACCGGAAGCGGGCAAAGCTGGGCTGGCCTCAGCGGGTGGCAGGATTTGCCGCCAGCGCGGCAGCCGGCTGCGCGCTGGTGTTCTGCGTCTTTTTGCAGTCCGCCGTGACGGAGAGCCTTGGCATCCTGCCGGACGCCTGGATGCAGGATCGTTATTACCGCTACTATGGCGTCATCACCAGCTTTCTGACCAACCTGACCAATCTGGAAATTGATAAACCCGAGGAATATTCGGAAGAGGCGGTTAACGAGATCCTGGATGACGTGGAGGCGGGGGAAAAGTACTCCACCAGCCCGCTCTACCCGGAGTCCTACGGGGCAACCACCCCGGCAAATGAAGTCGTGCAGAAGCCGACCATCATCTATGTGATGGACGAGTCCTATTGGGATGTCTCGGAGCTGGAGCAGTACGGCTATCAGTTTGACACAGATGTTTCCGCCAATCTCCATGCCCTGCAGCAGACCAGTGCCTATGGCCGGGCCTACAGCCCCAGCTTTGGCGGCGGTACCTGCGATGTGGAGTTTGAGGCGCTGACGGGTTACTCCGTCTCGTTCCTGCCCAACGGTAGCAAGCCCTACCAGCAGCATGTGACCAAACCGATGTTCGCTCTGCCCAACTACCTCAAGACACAGGGCTACCAGACGGCGGCAGTGCACTGCTTCTGGGCCAAATACTGGAGCCGGGATACGGCTTACCCCAATCTGGGCCTGGATACGTTCCTCAGCCTGGAAAAAATGCACGGCGTCAACAAGGTGCGCAAGCACTACTGGACCAGCGGCCTGGTCACGGACGACTCCATGGCCGACCAGATCATTCAGCAGTATGAGAGCATGAAAGCAAGCTCGGACGCGCCGGTCTTCCTCCATGCCGTTACCATGCAAAACCACACCAATTATAATAAGGACAACTACCCCGACGACGAGCGGGTGAAAGTGCTGGAACACCCGGCGGGCCTCAAGGCTAGCACCGTGGGTGCGCTGGAGGACTTTGCAACGGGTATCCGGGATGCGGACGCCATGCTGGGCAAGCTGACGGAATACTTCTCTCAGGTGGACGAGCCGGTCATTCTGGTCTTCTGGGGTGACCACTACAACCCCATTGACTCCAACTACGATGTCTTTACCAGGAGCGGCTACGCCAGCGATTCCAGCGCGGACCCAAAGCTCCACCAGACCACCCTGCTGATGTGGTCGAACTACACGGACAAGCCGGTAGATCTGGGCACCATCGCCGCTTACGATATCTCCCCGGTGATGATGAACATTTACGGCCTGAAGCAGCCGCTCTATTTCCAGTATCTCAACCGGCAATTGCAAGTGGCCTGCCGCAGCAATACCCGCGGCACGATTCTGAACCGGGACGGCAGTACAACGAATACGATGACCGCCCTGCAGCAAAAATGGAATCAGAACCACTGGATGCTCCAGTATGACCTCATGTTTGGCAAAGGCTACGCGCTGGACCGGATGGATATGGCAGGGCTGGGGGAGAGCAGCACGGACAAATGAGAGAATTTTGACGCGTCTTTTTGTAAAAAAGAGCGAAAAGCACTTGAATCTTCTTCACTTTTGTGCTACTATTACTTAGCATTACACACGCATCACTATGCCCTTTTGTGCCCAATCGCGGGTGGAGGGCAGTCCGGCCCCGTCCGATGCGGCGGCAGGATCACGGTGTGCGGAGGCAAAACAAATTTTTGGAGGTAATTTTACTATGGCAGTCGTTTCTATGAAGCAGCTTCTCGAGGCAGGTGTGCACTTCGGTCACCAGACCCGTCGTTGGAACCCCAAGATGGCGAAGTATATCTTCACCGAGCGCAACGGCATCTATATCATCGATCTGCAGAAGACCGTGAAGA
>OODF01001488.1_pt1 | contig 9920 bp, 10 predicted proteins | sample 1671431 | NCBI WGS metagenome assembly OODF01 (sample SAMN06348156, study PRJEB24527) | human gut metagenome | biome: human gut; feature: ankylosing spondylitis patient; material: feces | host: Homo sapiens | place: China | collected 2015-10 | reverse complement strand
CGATCTATAATTGTATAATATATTTAGCTTATAAACAACATGTATATAATTTATTACATGTTATATACGTGTTACTTTTTGTTTATCTTAATAACGTAATGTAGTGATATAATTATATAAATATATAATTCATTAAAAATATAATTATACATTTGCATAAATATATAATAATGTAATTTCCTGGCATCGTTGCTGATTTTAAGTGACAGAGACACGAAAAACGGATATTGGCATAAATTTCATGTTGATTATACCGCAATAGGGTAATATTTTTGTTTTAGTCCCTTTCTACTTCCTTCAGAACCCTTTTAATTTCTTTTTGTCTTTATTGCATTTTGCCCTGTTATTGCCCGTTGGGTGATGTCATTTTATCTGCAAAGTTAGCTTGCACTTGAATTTTGTGCCAAGTGATGCTTCGTTTTTCATTTGAAAAATCTTCCTCCTCTGGAGAGTATTTTTCAAGAAACACTTGTCTTCATTCTATTGCAATCTCTTAGGCAGAAAAATAGACAAATCCCTCCGGGTAGAATAAACTGGGATATAAGGGAACAAACAATTTGATTATTAATTTTTTAAATAATTATTGTTATGAGTGTTTTGAAACAAACAGAAAAAATTCGTTCTATTGTCGTGTCGGTATTGTGCCGTAAAAATCGCAGGTTTCAGTCCGAGCCGGTGTTTGTCATGGAGCGTTGTAGAGAAAAGGAAAATAATCTTACCCGTGTTTTACTCACCGAAATTTTCACCAACGGCCTTTGTTTAGTAACATATCCTTGCTACAACGAGGAACAGCGAAACCTTTCCGATATTTGTCTTGACAGTTTACTTCGCCTGCTGTACTTGGTTGAGCCAGAGTTTGACTTTGCAAGTTGTCTTGACGAATACTCAGTATATGCTTATCCCGTTAGCCGTTTTAGCCGTGATGCGTCTGACGAGGATATTATCTCCGATTACGTGAATAACTTCAATGATGAAGATCCGGTAAGGAAATATACCATTGAAGAGTTTTTGTCCTATATCAACGACGAGTGCTTTGATGATCTTGGCTATTGGGTTCGTTTGCTCAAGTAGTTTTGGTAGTTAAATGTTTTGTATAATATATTAATCAGATGTTTTATGAATTTAGAGAATATTAGTAAGCAACAGCTTTTTCGGGAGATTACAGAACTTATGCAGCCGTTGTATTTCCCTGTACCTTATGAAGAAAATAATATCCAGAAATTAGCCCAACAAGAATATAAGTTGTTTTGTAAGGTAATATCCGCAAGATACGGCTTCGACAATGACAAGTATATCCTTGCCCATAATGGCCATTCTCTGTTTGACATTGTACACGATGATGTCATTTGTGAGTTACGTTCCCGTATGCGTAGAGATTCCTATCTGCTTCAGAGCGAAACCATTCGGTGGCATCTTGTTGCATTGGTTCGTCAGGCCGTTGTCAGAGCTGGAGGATGTCTTGGCACTTGCTATAAGAATGTGGGTATCCACCATATGGAATATAGTTCCGCAGATATGTATGAGGATGTCCCTGCAGTAGTCTTTCAGAGCGGTATGGTATGTACAGCCAGAGGGTATGAGAGTGCCATGTTGTACGATATTTATCTTGCATCGGACGACATACTGATGTGTACTCTTGATGACAAATACAGCAGCGAGTATGATATTCCATTCAACACTCTTTTACTCGAAAGTATGTTGGATATAGTGCATTGGTTACGTTTCCATTCATTCCTGCCTGATACTGACGAACCGGAGTGGGTATGCGAGGAGTGCGGTTCATCTGAGGTGGAAACTCTGGCATGGGTTAATCCCAACGAGGACAATTCGTTTGTCGATTTTTTGGGTACAGATGACAGAGGTAACAACTGGTGTCATCATTGTGAGGAGCATACTGGTCTTGCGCTGTTTGCAGATTATGATAGTAACCAATCATCTTTAGGAGATTAATATTTATGGATAGTGTTTATATCAGGAATTTCAGCATCGAAGTGACACGCCGTTGCAATATGGCGTGTTCACATTGTATGCGTGGCAATGCTATGACACTCGACATCAGCCATGCCTATATTCGGAATATGTTAAGCCGTGTTCGTGCGGTTCACAACATCAATATTACCGGTGGTGAGCCGTCTCTCAATGTCAAGGCTATGCGATACCTTCTTTCTCACCTCAAACATCGAGAAATCCATGTTGACCGTTTCTATATTGTCACCAATGGCTCTTTGTCCTCTATCTCTCATGAGTTTATAGAAACTTGTTGTGCTCTGTATGATTACCAGACAGAGAAGGTCGAAGATACAGGCAGGTGTATGCTTGAATTGAGCGATGACAGTTTTCACGACAGTACAGGTCGTGAAAAGGTCGTATTCCGTTTGTCGGAGCTTCCTTTTTCGGTATGCGTGGCCAGTCCGAACACATGTTTCTTTTCAAGGAAGGAAGATGTACAGTCGGTTTCGACAATCCGGTCTATCCTGTTTACATGGACGAGTACGGGGTTGTTCATGGTGACGTTTATCTCAATGCCAAAGGCATGGTCTGCAGCAATGGAGACATGAGTTATCAGCGACAGGAATCTAATTTTTTGTGCAAGTCATCTTGCTTTTATAGTTATCTTAAGTCAACAGTTGGCAAATATTAGTATATTAGACAATGAAAACAGTAAACAGTTTGTCAGGAGGAAAAACTTCCTCTTACATCGCCGTGCATTATCCGGCAGATATCGAAGTCTTTGCGCTTTGTTGCATTGATTGTCACAATGCCGGAGCCACCATCGACAAGCGTATGAAGCAGATGGTCAATGACAGGTTGCAGAAGTATTGTTCACATTATCCCGAATTTGTGGCCACTTCCGAAGATCCTAAAGTCCTCAAGGTCATTTTCGATCTAGAACAGCGTATAGGTCGTGAGATAATTTGGTTACGCGGTATGGGTTGGGAGGAAATGATACGCTGTAAGCGTGCTATTCCCAATCGGACCAAACGCTTTTGTACGACAGTCTTGAAGATGCAGCCCATCTTCGAATTTCTTTATTCATACCACGAGCTGCCCGTTCGTATGAGGATAGGCTATCGTTACGACGAGCAGGAACGCGCTTTGCGTTTTACTGAGAATTTCAAATTCGCTTATATGGCGGAATGGCAGGAGCGGTCATGCCGCTGGATTAACCGCTGGCAGGATATTCGTTGGCGAGTGGGTGAGTTCCCTCTCATAGAAGACCGTATCACCCACTATGACATCAAGCGTTACTGGCAGGACAAGGGAATTGACTTTCCCGAAGATTCCAACTGTCTCAACTGCTTTTGGAAAGCGCCGGCACAACTGCGCAAGAATTTCGATACATGTCCTCCCGTCATGTGGTGGTCAGCTATACAGGAGGATCTTCAAGGCAACACCTTCAAGGACAAGATGAGCCTTTTCTCCATATCCAGGCTGCCGCTTCAGCTCGACTTCTTTTATGGTACAGGTTCAGGCTGTCAAGCAGGCTTCTGTACAGATTGATCCTATATTCCTTATTGGACCTGTCGGCTGCTTGTCGGCGGGTCTTTTCCCGTTTATATATTGTAGTCTCGGATATCCCTATTATACTCGTTGCCGGTTAGTATCATCAATGCCAAACCTGTTTATTTTCTCTGCAAAGTTCGATTGCCTTCTCTTAGTCCTGTCAAGGCCTGCTTTCAGCGTGTTGCTGAAAAATCTTCCTTTCCGCCCTGCCGAAAGCGTATTTTTCGCACCATCCTTGGCCGGACTGCTTGTCAATCTTCGGGCAGAAAAAATCAACCTTTTGGCAAAAAGATGTACGACCAAAGGGAAATAAATAATTTAATGTTCAATTTAATCGGATAACACAATGGGAATAGAAGAAATTTTACAGCGTGATTCAAAATGCAAATATATGTTGCTTGGTCGTATGCAGTCAGATTGCGAGTACTATCTTGGCTTCGGTAATAGGAATCAGTCCCGTCTATGGGCTGGCAACGAAGAAAAGCAGATAGAATACATGAAACAGCTTTATAACAGTTTCGATGAAGATGAGAAACCGCAATGGCTGTCCATGAGCCAGATTCTGGATTACGCCAGACAGATGATACCTTCTGCTGAATAAATCTATATACAAGCCATAATCAAATCCCGCAGGCATTGAGTTTAGCTTAATGCCTTGCGGTTATATCCTGTTTCCCTCTTTTAGTCAGCATATCCATTTTATATTTCCATGCCTCCACTTATATCTGTTGTTCCAACATTCATTGTTCACATCGGGAGTAGCCATTCATTTCACTGCAAAGTTCTATTGATGCCAGCCATATCTTTACAAGGCTTCCTTCCAGTTATGTCAGAAATCTTCCTTTTTCCTGAAGAAAAAGAGTATTTCAGCCATAAACCTTGCAGATATTGGCATCAATACATTAAGCAGTAAAATTGAATTAATTACTCCCTATAGATAAACAATGAACTATAATAGGGAAAAGTTGAACTTAAATATTTAATGATTATGGCTAAAAAAGTTATTAAAGTAGGTGATTGCAAATTCATCTTATTGAGATGGCGTGATAAGTGGGTATTTCCTCTTATTTCTTACTATTTGTCGGGAAAGGATAGTCCTATTTACTTTGCCCTTTTCTCGTGGAATCTGAAGGAAGGCAAATTTGTGAGGGAAACTACTGTTACTATTAATTTCCCTAAGAAACCGCGTGGCTTTTGTTGCCAGTTCGTTGATACCAAAAATAATGGTTCTTCAATTATTGATTGGCTTGTAGATAATGGCTTTGGTTTAGAGACGAAACGTTCTGTAACATCAGGTCTCACTTCTTATCCCGAATTCTACTTCGTAGGTGGCGTTAATTTTCATAAGTACAGGAGGTTTTGTGATGACCATCCGGAAATTAGTAAATTTCTACGTATTTGATTTTCCTATTTGTTTGAAGGTGTGTCAAAATGCGCACCTTCTTTTTTTATGCACAAAGCCCCGACTTTCACAAGCAGGGGCTTTGTTATTACCTAAAGATTTTGTATCTTTAAGCATAACATTTTATACTATGACAAAGATACATTTTCGTCCTTACAATCCCAACCAAACAGTGCTTTTTCCTCCAAGAATTGACGAGGATATTGCAGAGCATGATCCAGTTCGGATGGTTGACGCTCTGGTTGAGAGCCTGACCCTTGAAAGTTTCAGGAAGTTGTATAAGGAATGCGGGCGCAGCCCTTACCATCCCAGGATGATGCTCAAGGTCATTCTGTATGCCTATATGAACAACATCTACTCCTGCCGGAAAATCGAAAAGCTCCTTCACCGTGACATCCATTATATCTGGCTTGCCGGATATGAGAAACCGGATTTCATTACCATCAACCGTTTCCGCAACCGGGTGAAGAATGAAATCAACGAGGTGTTTACCCAAACCGTACTCCTTCTCTCTTCCAAAGGCTTCATCAGCTTGAATGTGGAATACATTGACGGGACAAAGATTGAGTCCAAAGCCAATAAGTATACTTTCGTCTGGCGGAAAACGGTTGAGCGGAACCGTGAACGCCTGATGAAGAAGATACATATCCTGCTAGGGCAGATAGACAATGTCATCGCCCAGGAGAACTCATCGGAAAGCAATGAGGAGATTGAGTTCACTCCGGCCATGCTGACTGAAATGGCGGGAGAATTGCGTCAAGCACTCGAACAGGTTCCTGAACCCTCCACGAAAGAGGAAAAGACTGCGTTGAAAAAGAAACGCAAACAGCTGAAGGAGTTGGAAGAGCACAGGGACAAGCTACAGGAATACGACAACCGTCTGGACACGCTGCAGGACAGGAATTCCTATTCCAAAACGGACAATGACGCTACTTTCATGAGAATGAAGGAGGATGCCATGCGTAACGGCCAGACAAAGCCCGGTTACAACCTCCAGATCGGCACCGGGAACCAGTTCATTACCGACTTTGCACTCTTCCCGAACCCTACGGATACACTGACCCTGATACCTTTCCTGCAATCCTTCTCAAGCAGATATGACAGGCTGGCCCATACGGTGGTTGCCGATTCCGGCTACGGTTCTGAGGAGAATTACCGCTTCATGTCAGAAAACGGTATGGAAGCCTACGTCAAGTACAACTACTTCCACATGGAGCAGCGGCCGAGATTCAAACCGGACCCGTTCAAGGCCGAAAACTTCTACTACAATGAAGAACAAGACTTTTGTATCTGCCCCATGGGACAGAAGATGCAAAGGATAGGGACTAGACATGTGAAAACAGCATCCGGATATGTCAGCGAAAATGCCAGGTACAGAGCCATCAGATGTGAAGGCTGTCCGCTAAGATGCCGATGTTTTAAAGCAAAGGGGAACAGAACGATAGAGTTGAATCACAGACTCAGAAAATACAAGCAAAAAGCCAAAGAGTTGCTCTGCTCAGAGGAAGGGCTGAAACACAGAGGACAGAGATGCATAGAACCGGAAGCCGTGTTCGGACAAATGAAAAACAATATGAATTACAAACGTTTCCGCCATTTTGGAAAGGATAAGGTCTTCATGGACTTTGCCTTCTTTGCCATTGCCTTCAATATAAAAAAGATGTGTGCAAAAATGACTAAAGAAGGTATGGATTGGCTGATTAGACCGTTTTATGAGCTTACAGTTGTTCTATTTAGATGTTGAGAACGCATAAATCAAAGAAATCCTCAAAATATCGCAGCTTAAAAAAATGAGTCGATTTTTATAGTCAATGAAAAAAAAGAAGGCGCATCGTGTATTACGACACACCTTCAACTTTTGACGGAATCGTCTACTGTTTTATACATATATTCTCCTCTTTTATATGTATATTGCAGTTTCGTAAAATCGGGTCATACAGTAAATTGTGAGATTCTCTGGAATCTCCTTTATCCCTTTTTTATGTGTCGTTCAGCATCTTCATTTATATTCTTTGATTTCTAAGCAAATATATTTCATCTTATTTACTATATTTGCATCATTACCAACCAATCTAATATTGAATTATATGGCAGCAGAGATTCTACTGGAAATAAACGGTCATAAGTATAATGCTTCAGGCTTCTCTTATGATTTTTACCAGGTACCGGATTTCAAGGGAAAATCTGTTACCGGAATAAAGGGCGGTGATCTTCATCTCGTCCTTGATTCAAGTTACGACAATTCTATTCTGGAAACTATGTTGTCGGATAAGACAAGGAAGGTTCCTTGTGTTCCATGGGAAGAATATGAGCCTTGCCCTGTTTCTGGTAGAATCCAGTTTGTGCAGGATGATGTACATGTATTCCGTGAACTTGCATTTGAGGAAGCCTATATTACCCGTTATAAGGAAAAGATGGATGCCAACGGTTATCCTATGAGTATTTTGCTTACTATTTCTACGTTGCGTCTTGATATTAACAAGTTCGTTCGTATGGACAGACGGCCTGAAACCACTTATGGTTTTGGGTGGGTAAGATTTAAAGAAAAGAAAAGTTATAAGGTATTTACATCTCCATTGAAAGAGAACTTAGTAGGGAAAATCGTTGAGATTTATTGGATATTGGAAAGATGAAAACTCTCAACAAAAAATTAATGAATTTCCGAGGAGTGGTATAGCTACCTTATGTGCTATAGTAGAAAATGGAATTAAAGGAGATAAGATTAGTTTTACACTTGAATTTGAGAATGGAACGGTAAAACAACTCTCAGGCTTTGTGGATTCTAATAGTATGGTGGAAATAAAAGATGTAAAATTGTCATAATAGGGGGGATTTTATATGTTTAAAGTTACAGGTTTTTATAAGGATTCAGAAAAAAGTACCACTTTAGAAAAAGTTCAATTAAAAGCATATTGGGCAAATGAGGATGGAAATAAGATAGATAAGGGGAATTTGGACTCTATTATAAGATTATATATTGAAGAGTATTGGGTATATGACGTATCCCTAAAAATTTTCTTTGAATTAAATACAAATGAAAAAATAGTAATACTTGAAGGTACGCTAAGTAAACTAATTCCTGCTTATTTTGTAAAAGAAAAGAATTTTTTAGAAATCAATCCGAAACAGTATTTAGATACTGATGATTTTTTTTAATATAAAAGAAGTAAAATTATGTTGTAGTATCTCAGATGGATTTGGATATTTCTATGAAACAAAAATAACATCAGTAACCTTATCATTAAATTTATGTAATAAATGCTCATGTTGCATAGTTGATGAAAAATATTTTTTTGAACAGTATTTAATTTACTTTAAAGATAGTTCAGCTTGTAATCATATAAAATTTATACTTGAAGAATATCAAAAATATCATAATTTACAAACAAATAAATGTCAAAAAAGTGAACTTGCATATATTTTGGCTACAATAAAGAAGGAAACAGGAGCGACTTATATTCCTGTTATAGAATATAATTATGCGAAAAGTGATGAGATTAGAAAGAAATATTATGAAAAAATGTATGATCCTCAATTGGGCAAAAATGCAATTCGAAGGAAAATGGCCATGATGAATGGCAATACTGAAATCGGAGATGGTGTTAAGTATGTAGGAAGAGGGTATGTACAAATTACTTGGAAAAATAATTATCGTAAATTCGCATCTGAATTAGGAATTGATTTGGTTAAGAAACCTGACTTGGTATTAGATCCATCTATTTCAATAAAAATTGCATTAATTGGATTTTATAAAGGGTTGTTTACAGGCAAAAAATTAAGTGATTTTTTTACGGAAAATAAAAAGGATTATTATAATGCAAGAAGAATCATAAATGGGCTGGATTGTGCAGAGGAAATTAAAAGTGATGCAGAAAAGTTTGAAAAATGTTTATTAAACCCTACGATATGAAATATATATTGTTTATAGTTTTATTAATATGTAATCTTTCTATGTATTGTCAAACTTATGACTATACAGAAAAAGATATTGTTGTGTATGACAATTCTAACAAATATATTTTCCATAATGCTTTGTATCCAACAGTTTCTTATTTTATGTGTAAGGATAGTGTTAAATCAAATGTATTCTATGTGCATTATGAAGCTTCTTCGATTGTAAAAAAGGAATTTATTTTACAGGTAATGTTTAAAGATGGTAAACTGTTTTTGATAGGAGAACTTGTTACAATAAATATGTCAAGTCAAGTGGAAGAAATGGGTTTTTCACCTGTAATGTTGATTAAAGGCAATCAGGAATTATCAAAAGAAATTATTCCTTTATGGAGTACAGATTCTTTCAAATGGAAATCCTTTTATAAAAAAACAGATAATAATAAATGCCTTATCCTTAATTCTGATATGTCATTTATAAATTCTGTAATTTATCCTTCTTCAATGGATTTTGATTATGAGCTTTTTATTTTTATACAAAAGCAATTAAAGAATGAAAAAATAGTATAAAGATAAGATAAATAATAAGTTTTGGTGGTTGCTTGACAACTTTGTCTTTTTTGCTGTAAAAATGAGTTACATTTGGATATGGTATTTTGTTATATAGGGTAATAACTAGGCCCCTTTTACAGTTCAAGTTATGAAATTTAGCGATGTGTTGAGAACTGATGTGATTGATTTTCTGCCTGTTTACAGGCTTTGTTTTTATCTTTTAGATTATATGTTATTTCTCATTTCAAGTTTTTGTTTAACATTTCTAGAAGTTATGTATTTTATGGTATGTTAATTTCTGCCACAACTGTATTTATCTCTGTCACTTTTTGACAATCATGCTTCGTTTTAGAGTTTCATTTTTTTGATTCTAAACTTCTAAAAGAAGAATCACTTCGAGACAGAGTCCTCAAAGTTATTATATACTGGTTAATACCAATTCCTGTTATAAAATTCTATTCAGTGCTAAAGCTAATGGATAGATATACTTGTTATACGTTTTGAGCTTTTCCAGATGTAACCATTCTATTCTCCGCCTTGACACACATTGCAGCCTAACCTATCTTTGCTC
>OODF01001477.1_pt1 | contig 9983 bp, 4 predicted proteins | sample 1671431 | NCBI WGS metagenome assembly OODF01 (sample SAMN06348156, study PRJEB24527) | human gut metagenome | biome: human gut; feature: ankylosing spondylitis patient; material: feces | host: Homo sapiens | place: China | collected 2015-10 | reverse complement strand
TCTGCCGTTCTCGGTACGGCTTGATTTCAATAACAGACAGCTGATGTTCCAGACAGATCAAATCGCTCAACCGCTGCACGGCCAGCCCGGACAATAAAAAGTCCCGGAACTTCCGGGTGCTGTCCAGCGCAGTGGAGTTGTAGATAATGTGATTATGAATGTGTTCCCGGTCTGTGTGGGTGGCAATAATAAACGCATACTTGCCCTTGGTAAACCGCATGGCAAGTTCATAGCCCACCTTGTTGGCTTCTTCGGCGGTGATCTCACCGGGCTTGAACGACTGCCGAATTTGATAGGCGATCACATCACTTTTCTGCCTACGTCCAGTGGCAAGTTCATACTGCCGCTTGGACAGCATAAATTCTTCGTCCACCGTCAGAGGGCTGCACTCGTAGCTGCTGACAAGTTCACCCTGTTTGGTTTTCTCCGGGTTTTGTGCATAGTCTGTGCGGCTTTTCAAACAGGTCGCCACGGATTTTCCCTTATTTTTGTGCAGCGCAATCAAGCGTGTTGCGGCCATGCCCACCACCTCCCACAGTTTTATCCTTATATAATATGTAGCCCCACAGCTAAAGCCGTGGGGTGAAAATCAGAGGTCAGCCAGCCGGGAAAGAATCTCTCTGCCAATAACAATCAGCTCATCCAGCCGGGTGCGCAAGTCCTCCAGATCGGCGGCATAGACCTGACCGTTTTCGTTGGCAGCTTTGGTATACTGGTTGAGATTGTTGCTGCACATTTGCAGGAGATAGGCCATGCGCCGCAACTCTGGCAAATCCAAACGCAGGCAGTAACCGTCCAGAGCCATTTTTCGCAGATAAGAGCCAATGCTCAAAATACCGCTGGATTCCATCTTGCTCCAGATCCGTTCCAGTTCCTGCTTGCTGACACGGAAATGCAACTGCTGGTCGCGGAGGCCATTCATCGAGCATCACCATCCTTGTCCAGATAGCTTTTGAACGGCTTGATGGGCTCTACCTTATCAGACTTTTCTTCCAGAGCCGCCAGCACCGAGGAACGGCGAGGTTCCTCATCCTGTTCCGGCTCGTGGCTTTTTTCATCCATATCCAACTGTGCGTTCAGCTCCGCAAGGCGAGCTGACTTTTCAGCCAGCTCTTCTTCCTGCGGGAACGGCTTTTCCACTTCAATCTGTGCCGCCGCCTGCTGCTGTTTAAGCGTGGCCAGTTCGTTTTCGACGGAACTAATGCGTTCTGGGAAATTGTTCAAAGAATTGTCCAGACGGATGATGCAGCCAAGTGGGTCTTTGCCCAGTGCTACCGGATATTTCCGCTGACCTTTCAAAAGAGCCTGATATTCGCTGTGATAGGTGTCGAAACGCAAGGACAGTTCAAAACCGCGATAGCTGCCGATCACTTTTTCCTCACTGTTAGGCAGTTCGGAGCAAGCGAGGAGAAGCCGTTCGCCAGCGGTCTTTTTCTCATCGTAGGTCACACCCTTGATGGTAATGCCGCAGAAGCCCTCTTTCTCCTGCGGATGGGCGGTAGCAAGTTCTGCATCCAATTTCACTCCGGCAAGATAGGCGTTCGTTTCCTGAATGTCAGCTGGGAATTTTGTGAGCAGCTTATCCTCCAAACGGAACTTCTGGCTCTGATGATCGGCTTTCAGAACTTTCAGCTTTGCGACCTGCACATCGAGATCCATCTTCTCTTTAATCAACGGATTTCCTGCGCACAATGCCTTAATTTCCGCATAGGACAATGCCTGTTCATCCACATCATCGCAGGAGCGAACTGGGGATTTTGAGGTCATGATTTGGCTGATGAATCGCTGTTTATTCTCAAGAGTCTGAAACAAGTAGCTGTCAAATGTCCCCTCTGTGACGTAATTGAACACCTTGACTTCCTTATTCATATTGCCCTGACGGATAATGCGACCATTGCGCTGGGTCATATCACTGGGTTTCCAGCCGACATCCAGATGATGCACTGCCACAAGACGCTGCTGCACATTGGTTCCTGCGCCCATTTTTGCCGTGCTGCCCAGCAGGACGCGCACATCGCCGGAGCGTACTTTGGAGAACAATGCTGCCTTTTTCGCTTCGGTGTCGGCGTTGTGGATAAACTCAATCTCGTTTTCCGGCACACCGGCAGCGATCAGCTTTTTGCGAATGTCCTCATAGACATTGAAGTTGCCATCATTTTTCGGTGTCGAAAGGTCGCAGAACAAAAGCTGTGTCAACTTTTGCTCCTTGCCATCTTCCCAGATTTGTAGCACGTTCCGAACACAGGTGTTCAGTTTGCTGTTGGGGTCGTCCGGCAGGATGGGGTTCATCAGGCGGACATCCAGACCGATCTTTCGGCCATCGTTGGTGACGCACAGCATATTGTCCTCGGACGCATCCACTGCGCCGGAGTGGATTTTTGCAGCACGTTTGCTCAGTTCCTGCACCATTTCTTTCTGAATCTCGGACGGTTTCGCCACCACAGTTTCAAACTTTGCATCCGGCACAGGCAGATGAAGTTGGTCGGAGGTCTTGATGTCAGCAACTTCTTTGAACATCGACATCAGTTCCGGGAGATTGAAAAACTTTGCAAAACGCGTTCTCGCCCGATAGCCCGTACCCTCCGGGGCGAGTTCGATGGCGGTGGTGGTTTCGCCAAAGGTCGATGCCCAGCAGTCGAAATGCGTCAACCCTTTCTGCTGGAGTGTGCCGTATTGCAGATAGCGCATGACCGTATACAGTTCCGACATGGAGTTGCTCACGGGAGTTCCCGTTGCAAATACCACGCCGCGCCCGCCTGTGATCTCGTCCAGATAGCGGCACTTGCCGAACATATCGCTCGATTTCTGGGCTTCCGATGTGGACAAACCAGCGACATTGCGCATTTTTGTGGTTAAAAAGAGGTTCTTATAAAAATGCGATTCGTCTACAAAAAGTCGGTCAACGCCCAACTGCTCAAAGGTGATAACATCGTCCTTTCTCGCATCGGAGCGCAGCTTTTCCAGTTTTGTTTCCAGCGTCTTACGGGTCTTTTCCATCTGCTTGATGCTGAAATTCTCGCCTGCATTGGCTTTCAGTTCTTCGATGGCGGCAAGCGTTTCATCGATCTGTTCCTGAATAATGCGTTCCTGCCGCTCATAGGAAAGCGGAATCCGCTCAAACTGGCTGTGACCGATAATGACCGCATCATAATCCCCGGTTGCAATCCGGGCGCAGAACTTTTTGCGGTTGGCCGTTTCAAAATCCTTTTTCCGCGCTACCAGCAGCTTTGCATTGGGGTATAGGTGCAGGAACTCCGAAGCCCACTGCTCCGTCAAGTGATTGGGAACGACAAATAGGCTTTTCTGACACAAGCCAAGGCGTTTTGCTTCCATTGCGGATGCCGCCATTTCAAAAGTTTTTCCTGCTCCTACCTCGTGTGCCAACAGCGTATTACCGCCATAAAGCACATGAGCAATGGCATTGCGCTGATGTTCCCGGAGGGTGATTTCCGGGTTCATACCGACAAGGTGGATGTGGGAACCATCGTATTCTCGTGGCCTGCTGCTGTTGAACAGTTCATTATACTGTTTCACCAGTGCAATGCGCCGCTGGGGGTCTTTCCAGATCCAGTTGGCAAAGGCATCCTTGATGACCTGCTGCTTCTGCTGTGCCAGCATGGTGTCCGTTTTGTTCAGGATGCGCTTCAGCTTGCCTTCTTCATCTTCGATAGCGTCATAGATGCGCACATCTTTCAGGTTGAGCGTGTCTTCCAGAATCTTGTAGGCGTTGGCGCGGGAGGTGCCGTAGGTTTCGGAGGAGATGATGTCACCTCTGCCCATGGCCGACTTGCCCTCAATGCGCCATTCTGCGGTATAGGGAGAATATCTCACTTTGACTGCATGGCGCAGATAGTAGGGAATCTGGAATGTTTCTGCCATAAACTTTTGGATAATTTCTGGAGCAAGCCATGTTGCGCCCAGCCGCACATCAATTTCAGATGCTTCAAGATCTTTCGGCTGTGCTTTTTCCAGTGCAGTGACGTTAACTGCAAACTCCGGGTTAGTTTCGGCGGCAAGCTGAGCCATGCGCAGCTTTGCCCGAACATTGCCGGACAGGTATTCGTCTGCCATTCGCCAACCTGCTTCCGGGTCGGTAGGGTCTGCGCCGGGGTCTTTGAAAATCACGCCGGACAGTTCGCTGGTGATGCGCTCATAGTCACCGGGAGTGCCGAGCAGTTCTGCCATATAGGGCAAGTCCACCCGGCCACGCTCTCCGATGGACACCGCAAGGGCTTCCGTAGGAGTGTCTACATTGGTGACAGTACATTCCGGGCGGATGGTGCGTTTGGTGAACATCGCCGCCTTGCTCTTGAGCCGCCCCTGCTCGTCCAAATTTTCCAGAGAACACAGCAGATAGTAAGAAGAATCCTGCTCAAATAATCTGCCGTTTTTGCGGTCATTCAACAAGCCATATTTGGCGGAAAAAGCATCGTAGGCAGTGTTCAGCTTTTCCTGCGTTGCTTTAATGTCGGCATCCGGGTAGTCGTTCAGCTGCTGGTCGATCAACTCATTGACGATTTGCCGCAGCTCCACCATCCCGGTCACACGGCCTTTGGCGGTGTCGGACAGCTCCACCTGTGTCATGACGGAATTTTCCCGATAATACACCTCACCATCAACCACCGTGTAAGAGAAATTCTTCACATCTGGGTCAGCCGGGAGAATGTGCCGCTCATTTTCAGCATCCGCAATATCTGGTGTTTCGACCTCGACTTCCGTGAACTGCCCCTCAATATGCTGGATGGCTTCTGCAAGCTGGTCCACCAGCACTGCGCCCTTGATGGGACGCACAGTGCATTCCTCCCGGCCATACTGGGTGCTTTCGGAAGTCAGTTCACCCAGCACCATCTCTGGATGGTCTACAAAATAGCTGTTGATGGCAAAGCCATCTTCCGTTTTGCCAAGCTGCACCCAGTCCGGCTCATGGTCGATAGGGCGGTCACGTTTTTGGAGGAAAATAATGTCGCTGACGACTTCTGTTCCTGCGTTTGCTTTGAACGCAGTGTTCGGCAGACGGATAGCACCCAGCAGATCAGCACGTTCGGCAATGTGCTTGCGGGCAGAAGAATCTTTGCTGTCCAGCGTGTAGCGACTGGTGACGAATGCCACGATGCCGCCCGGACGCACTTGGTCGATGGCCTTGGCGAAGAAATAGTTGTGGATGCTGAAACCTAATTTGTTGTACGCCTTGTCGTTTACCCGGTACTGGCCAAAAGGAACATTGCCCACTGCAAGGTCATAGAAGTCGCGGCGGTCAGTGGTTTCAAATCCGGCAACTTTAATGTTGGCATCCGGGTAGAGCTTTTGGGCGATACGGCCTGTGACACTGTCCAACTCCACACCGTATAGGCGGCTGTCCTGCATGGTGTCCGGCAGCATACCAAAAAAGTTGCCGATGCCCATGCTCGGCTCCAGAATGTTGCCGTTGCGGAACCCCATTTTCTCGACTGCATCATAGATGGCGCGGATAACGGTAGGGCTGGTGTAGTGGGCGTTCAGAACGGAACTACGGGCAGCAGCATATTCGTCCTCGGAAAGCAGACCTTTCAATTCGGAATATTCTTTTGCCCAGTTGCCCTTGTCTGGGTCAAAGACATCCGGCAGACCGCCCCAGCCGACATACTGCGAAAGAATCTGCTGTTCCTCGGCGGTGGCTCCACGATGCTCCTGCTCCAACTGGAACAGGGTGCGGATGGCTTCAACGTTCCGGGCATATTTTTGTTTTGCGCCGCCCTCGCCCAGATGATCGTCCGTGATGTGGAAGTTTCCGGCAGCTTCCGGCACAGGTTCGGCGTTCAGAGCTTTGTCTGCGGCAGCGGCATCCGGGAAAGTCTGCCATTCGCCGTTAACTTCCACAGAGGTGGGCAGCTTATCCAGTTCTTCATCGGAAAGTTCCGGCTCATCCTGCCGCAGTCCATCCTCGAACTGCTGCTTGTTCAGTACCTCATTGCTCCACGAATAGCCCTGTGCACTGGTGTCGATGCGCACATCGGTTTCGCCTACATAGCCAATAGTTCCCTCGATGGTTCGGGTTGGAAGGTCTACAACAACGGAATCACCGACATTGTAATCGGGAGTTTTTTCTGGAGCAGTATCAAGGGCTTCATCCTGCTGTTCGTACAGTTCCCGGACAACAGTCAGCGGCTCTTCCCGGAAAATCGGCATCCGGGCATCGGCCAGAGCCATATCCTGCAAGGAAACTTTGTCCTTGTCAAAATCCACGCTATCGACCCGAAATTTCCGGTCATCCATATTGATAACGGAGCCGATGGGCAGATAGTCCTCTTTGCGCAAGTGCTTGGTCTGGTGGTGAGTGCCATCCTCGTTTAACCCGGCAAGGTACACATCATTGCCCGCAGACCACAATTCTTTTGCTCTTTTTGCCCATAAGCTAGGGAGAAAGCCCGTGATTTGAACTTCGCCCAGTGCAGTGTTTCTCATGAACAAAGCACTGTTGATGATTTTTGCGACCTTGGCGGCATCTTCGCCATAGAACATAAAATTGCCGCCAGCTTCAAAACCAATGAGAGTGTCCGGGTACTGCTCTTTTAATGCAGTGTATTCGGCAGCACTGGTGTCGTTCAGTTCAAGGGGAAAGTCGATGATTCTTTTTTCTTTGTCGGACAGATAGCGGTCAGACTGAATCATCAGGTCGATATACTTTTCAACCTGATTCCAGCGGAGGAGCGTTTTCTGATGGTCGGGATAGTGTTCAAATGTCAGCCCCTTGCTGTCATGATCGAGCCAACCGCTGCTTCCGTCCAGATAGGTGTGCGAGGAGCCGCCGGGTCCGTTTGGGGCATATTCTTTCGCAAGAGCTTTTGCCCGGAGTTTTCGGTCAGGCTGGAGCTGATAAATTTTCCAGATGCGAAGTTTGCTGTTTTCAAAGTTAGAACCTCTCCGCAGCGCATTTTCGATCTCGGCCTGTGACAAAGAGAAAGCGGAGGGCGATTTTTCGCTCTCCGCTTGGTCGATGGATTCAATTTGTTTCGCTTCGGTAGGAATGTGGGTGTCGAAGAAACTTAGCTGTAAATCAGCTCGTTCATCACCAGTTCCTCGGCCTGTGCGTTCAGGCTGTTCATGTGCTGCACCCACTCCATCTGATGCTGTTCCTTGTTCGGAGCCGGGTTCTGTTTCAGCAGTTCCTGCATGGTCTGGTGCATCCGGCTCTCTGCGGTCTGCTCCACTTCCAGCAGGTGCGGATGCAGAGTCCCCGACAGGAGCATCGAGTTGTACAGCACCGGGCGATGCTTCATCAGGTAAGTCCGGCGCAGTCGTCCGTACTTGCCCAGTGCTTTCTCCTGCTGGGGCAGGGTCAGGTTCGGGAGCTGGTAGTCCCCGATGGTCGAGTAGGTCACGTTCCGGCTGCTCATATTCATACTGGCTCCTTTCTACATTGCGGCGGCGGATTGTTGTTTTTACAGTTCTTTCAATGTTGCGTAGCACGTCCCGGCTACATTCGCTGACTGCGGTGCCCAGCGCATACACGGCGGCAGGAGTTGAAAAGGAGAAGATGGCCTGAAAATCGTCCCGGTCAAAATGTCCCGCTGGCTCAAAGCCGCAGCGTTCGAGAACAGTGTAGGTGATACTGATTGCGGCGGCACTTTTGAACTGGAACTCCTGTCCGGCTTCATCATAATCCATCAGGAGAGAACCGTCAACGATGTCGAGAATGTCACCGCTGTTGTTATCCCAATAGGAATCCACCAGCTTGCCGCAAACATCCGCGATCTGCTGGCCGAGGTTTTCGTGATGGACACCGTATTCTCTGGCAAGCATTTCCGACACAGGCTGCATCAGATCGGGGCCGAGCTGCCACACCTCCGGGTCACGAGAATTGCGGCGCACCCCGGTATCGCTCACATCAAAAACATAGTGCAGACGCGGCACACTGCTGGACTGGTCTAACAAGGCGATGCCTTTGGAGCCGCGCCGGACATAGCGATTCATGCGATCATTCCAGAGGTCGAAGCTGGCGCAGGCGGTGGCATCAGGCCGCTGGGCGTAAATCATGAGCTGGTCTGCATAGTTGTACTTGTACAGCCGGGATGCAGTGGTCAGGTAGTCCGTCCAGTTTTCCCAATACCGAGTCAGCTCTTTTGCCGTATGCTGGGCAAGGTTGAGGTATTCTTGCGTTTTATTTGGCATGGCGTTCCTCCTTTCATTTTTTGTAAAAATAAAAAACGAGTGGTCGATACCACTCGCATACGAATATATTTTATTGAGGGAGTTTTGTTTGAACGATGTTGATTTTTAAGCCGTATGAATCTTTATAGTGTTTGAGTAATGAAAGATCTTCTTTATGCCACTCTTCGAGCATTTTAACGAGAGTATAATAATAGAGCCTGAGAATTTCCGAATATTCCGAAACACAACTAATAAGGCTAATGCTATTCTCGATACGGTTTATATATTGTTTTGAAAGTGTAGACCACTTTTTGTACTCTAATAATTGCTCTTTTTCAAAACGGACATCGTTAATAAGGCGATGATCTTTTTCAGAAAATGTTTGACTGACTAGTGGATAGCCTTTATGGGTAATATAATTTCTGAAATCGTGCATAAAAGATGCCAACTCATTTTTTCCAAACGTTTCACTTGTGAACGCGTTTATTTTTTCATTCACTGCTGTGCCGATGTAATATTCATTTCTGAGTGCATACCAGTGATCTCTTACTGCAAATGCTGACATCAAGAAATTTGAAAATTGTCGCTGAAGTTCGAGATTGGTTTCATGGCGTAGGGAATAATTTGCTGGTTCCTTAAGCATCACCACAAGAGCAGGGGTGTTTATCTTATCGTGCCATTTTCGGAAACTTACGGCATTGGCATTACACACTAAAATGGCATCTATAAATGAAGTCAAACGAATATTGACTTCATATCCAGGCAATTTTCTGATATCAATAGAGCCTTGTTTGGATTCGCGTTCTTCGTCAGTCATAGTATCCTCCATATAGATTGGCTATGAAATAGCTATATCATTTGAATTATACCATATTGTTTGCCATTACAAAAGAGGATATGTATGCCGCCAAGCGGCGGCAAAAATTTAGTCGAGCGGAAATTCCAACTCGGCAAATTCAGCATCGGTCATAAGTTTCAGCTTTTCAATGACCTGCTCGGACAATTCTCGCAGGGCGGTTTCATCGGGCATCAGGTAGCACTGCATGAGCCGCAGCTCCTGCATCAGCCCCAGCCGGGTGCCGGGATTGTAGAGGATCATCAGCATCAGTTCTTCACCATTAAAGTTCATGAGCATCCCTCGCTTTCCTGCACCCGATAGGGCTGCACTCCGGGGCATCGCATTTTTCTTTTGTGCCAGCAAGAGCAGCCAGCTTTTCCAGCGTAGAGTGCCGCTGGTTCAGCCCCAATTTTTCAGCTTCTGCGGCTCTGTCCATCACAAAATCATAATCCTGCAACAGCCGCCGACCTTTTTCCATGTGGTGCGCTTCCAGAATCTGCTCCCGGACTTCCTGAATCGTCAGTTCCGGGGCATCGACCTGACCGCCATCCATCACGGAGAAGTCGCTGTGGTAAATGGTGTAGTTCCAGCCCTCATCGGTAGATTGGATGGCAAGATAACCCTTGCCGCCCAATTCCCATGCGCCCTGTTCATCCTGTGTCTGAATCTCTGGGTAATAGTCGGCTCCATTGCGTTCCATCACCTCAGCAAACTGGCAGATGTGGAACACATTGCCCAGACCACCCATGTCAAAATGGTAATCGTCCAGATATTCCAGCCGTGACGTAAAACTACGGCCATCCGGGTAGTCCACCTGAATCACACCACCATCAGGAACGCGGTGAAGATCGTCGTAATAGCTGTTGATGAGCCGAATATCGGGCGGTATCGTTTCGGGTTCCCAGATACGCCGCCTGCCGATGCCAGCCTGCGGGATGGTTTCAAGGATTTTTACGCTTTCAAGTTGGATGGCCTTACGGTCATCGTCCGAAAGTTCAAACAGATACCAGTTCCGGGC
>OODF01001468.1_pt1 | contig 10025 bp, 7 predicted proteins | sample 1671431 | NCBI WGS metagenome assembly OODF01 (sample SAMN06348156, study PRJEB24527) | human gut metagenome | biome: human gut; feature: ankylosing spondylitis patient; material: feces | host: Homo sapiens | place: China | collected 2015-10 | reverse complement strand
ACTGATTAACATATTCCCAGATTTTCTTATCAGATGTATGAAAAATATGCGCACCGTATTTATGCACATTAATGCCGGATACATTTTCACAGTAAATGTTACCTGCAATATGGTCTCTCTTATCAATCACCAGACAAGTCTTTCCCTTCTTTTTGGCTTCATATGCAAAAACTGCACCGTAAAGACCTGCACCTACTACTAAATAATCATACTTCATTTTTTAATCCTCCTTGTTTTGCGAAGCAAAATGCGACTGCCCCCAAGCAGGAGCAGAGGATTTTACCTCCTTGTTTTGCGAAGCAAAATGCCATGTGAGTTTACTCACATTCTGCCCCAGGCAGGAGCAGGGGATTTTACCTCCTATTTCTCATATGCCATCATAGCACTTTGTTTTTTTTACACTATTTCCCAATCGTGTTCAAATGTACACGGTCCAAATTCATTGTGGACATAATCGCGTACCGTAATCTGCATAATGTTGCGGACATTGTCGTAAAGTTCTCCGTGTTCGCCGTTGATACCGATGTCCAGATAATACTTGCCCGGAAGCAGCATCAGCTTTTCTATGGTAAATGTGACTTCTCCGCTTTCGTCTAATACCGGAAGCGCATCTCCCGGCTTTGCAAAGCAGCTGCCGTAGCAGTACTGCCAGTTATCGCGGACAAAATCCATATTGAAATTGACGGCAATGCCTTTTAAGGCTGTCGCATATGAAAACTTTAAAACAACCTTATCGCCTGTACTAAAGGTCTGACATGGATTTCCGTCATTGTCGTATAAATCCACTTTGGTAAACCGCACCTCGTGACTTCCGTCCCGGCGCGCCTCCGGGTGGACATTCTGTGTCAGTTCAAGTATCGAGCGTCCTCTTTCATCGGAAAGCTTTTCTTTGCTTTCCTCTGCCAGCCTTGCGATACGCTCATCTTCCATCGAATCCAGATAATGCATGCCAATCAGCTTCGGACTTCCGTCTTCCCGGATTTTGCCTTCCTCCAGCCAGATTAAACGGTCACAGATGCTGTATAACTGTTCCATGGAGTGCGATACAATAACAATGGTCGTTCCCTGCTCTTTAATCTCTTTTAAGCGTTCAAAACACTTTTTCTGGAAGCTGACATCGCCGACTGCAAGAATTTCATCAATCAGCAGTACATCGGCGTTGACGTTAATCGCAACGGCAAACGCAAGACGCATATACATACCGGACGAATAGGTACGCACCGGATTGTCAATATACTCTTCAAGCTCCGAAAAGCGGATAATTTCTTCAAGCCGCTCGTCAATTTCTTCTTTTTTCAGACCGAAAATAGTCGCGTTGATATAAATGTTTTCCCTGCCGGACATATCCGGGTGAAATCCCGCACCCAGTTCAATCAGGCTCGATACCCTGCCTTCGACCTTTACCGTGCCGGAATTCGGCTTTAAAATCTTTGTGAGCAGCTTTAATGTTGTACTTTTGCCGCAGCCGTTACGCCCAATCAGTCCCACTGCCTGTCCCTTTGGAATCTCAAAGGAAATGCCGTCTAGAATCTGTCTGTTTTCGTGGCGGTTTCTGTTGTGGAATATTGCACGTTCCTTGAGCGTGCTTCCCTTGTCCATATAAACCTTAAAATGCTTTTCAACATCTTTTACTTCTACGGAATACTGTATTTCACTCATTATAATTCCTCCGCAAAATTATCATCCAGCTTGGCAAATACGAGTTCTCCGATAATCACCATGACAATCGCAAATACGGCTGAATATAATATATCTTTTCCTAATGGAAGCTCTTTCCAGTATAAAATTCTGTGATAAGACTCAATAACCGCAGTCATCGGATTCACCTTAAACAGCCACTTGATATTCGCCGGAATCATCTCCAGGGAATACATAATCGGTGTTCCGTAAATCCATGCCATTAAAACAACGGTTGTAATGTGTTCCAAATCCTTAAAAAATACGGTTCCTGCCGATACAATCAGGGCAAAGCCCAGTGACAGCAGATATTCGATTGCCATAATAAGCGGCAGGTAAAGCAGTGCCTCTATGCGCACACCGATTCCTGAAATAAATAATACGGCAAATACAATAACAAAACAAAACAGCATATTGATAAAATTAGAGGTCACACAGGAAACCGGAAGGACTTCCCTCGGAAAATAGATTTTTTTAATCATATCCCCCTGATACCGTACACAGCCGGACCCCTGCCGGAGTGACATATCAAAAAACAGCCACGGAATCATGCCCACAATCATGTAAACATAAAACTTGTCCAGGTTGCTTCGGACAATCACTGAAAACACAATTGTATATACTATAATCTGACAAAGCGGATTGATAAACGTCCATAAAAATCCTAATACGGAACCCTTATATTTCCCTCTTAAATCCTTTTTCACAAGACTTCCTATCATATCGCTGTAGGAAATAATGTCTTTGATTCGTTCTTTCATGAAGATTCTATCCTTTCATATTGCAAGAATTTTAATTCTTTGTAATAAACCATTCCTAATCGTAACACATTTGTAATATCTACACAATACAAATCTTTGATAACCCTTTGCATTTTTATAGGATATCTCTTTATTTTTTAAAGTATAATAAAGAATGTCCAGATTCATCAGTACTACACTTATTTTTTGCCGTTTACTTCCATTTTGTTTTAGCTTTGATTTTAACGCATAGCGGCGGCGCAGAATCTGTATTTTCTTTTTATCATATCCGTCTGTCTGTTCCAGAAATTCGCAGACGGCATAAAAAGAACGCTCCATTGCCTCATACGATGATGAATAACTGTTTACGGTATCATTGTGGATATAGATTTTATCCTCTATGGCACAGAAGCTTCTTTTTTCGTGAAACATCAGCAGCCACAGCAAAAAATCGTCACAGCCGTTTACGGTAAGACGGCGTTTGCACCAGTCCCTGGGTATCACAGCTTTACGGATCAGGCACTGTCCCGGTGAAAATATCATATCTGTGCCATACAGATACATTTTTTCATGCCCCACTTCTTTTAGTACCGCCTTTTTGGCATAAATCGGAATCTGTTTTTCTAAAATATGCTCCGGCGTAAAAAATAAGCGGCAGCCATTGCCCGCCACAACATCTGCGTGGGTCTGCTCTGCCGCTGTAAGTAATGTCCGTACCGCACTGTCTGAAATGGCATCGTCCTGGTCTAAAAATAAGATGTACTCTCCCTGTGCTTTTGAAAGCCCTGTCAGTCTTGCCGCATGAATCCCTTGATTTTCCGTGTGGTTGACGGCAGTCAGTTCAAAAGCCTGGTCTGGTACATAATTGCGTATCAGTTCATCTTCCTCTAAAGAGTCGTCTGCCGGACTGTCATTGACCAGAATAAATTCCAGTTTTGTCTGCGGCACATCCTTATCTTTTTGCGCAGCCAGAATCGCTTCTGTATTTTTTCGTATCATCGCCATCAGACCCGGAATATAGTCTGTTCCTTTATATAATGGAGTAATAATGCTTACTTTGATTTCATTCATATTTACAGACACTCCCTGAATAATTCCATATACTGCGCCGCGATTTTCTGGTAATCATACATTTTCAGCATTTCCTTGCTTTTATCTTCAAGCGCCTCACCGTTTTCCGGTTCTTTAAAAAAAGCCAGAATCGCTGCGGCAAGTGCTTCCACATCATCCGCCGGTTCATAATAATGGCACAGTCCCTTTGTCACCTCATAATTTGCGGATACTCTGGACAGCAATGTCGGCACCTTTAAAATCATCGCTTCCACCGCCGTCATGCCAAAGCCCTCAAACAGGGATGGATTAATATACAGGCAGCTGTTTACCAGAAGCTCTCTTTTTTTCTTTCCGTCCACAAAACCCGTAAAAATGACACGCCCGGACAGGTTATGCTGCTCTACATACTCCTTTAAATACGCTACGCGCTTTGGCACATTGCCCACCAGCACCAGATTCCTGTCAATGCGGTCTGCAATCATTTCAAATGCCTTAATCAACGTAATAATATTTTTATGGTGAAACTGCAGATTAATTGCAACAATATCACCCTTTTTGGGTGTCGGCGGAATCACGTCATTGACATGCACTTTAATCGGATTATAAATCTGCACAATCTTATCTTTATAACACGCATAATAATTCTGGATTTCCGAGCGGTCCGCTTTACTGATAGCAATAATTTTATCCGCGTGCTTAAAATCCACTGCATACATGACTTTGTATAACAGATATTTATACCATGCCACCTTCACACTGCCCATCACCCGGTGCGATACCGCTTTAATATCGTGTGGAATCATGACGGTCGGCACCTTCAATTTTCTCAGTCCGTTGGTACAGCTGGCATGAAAGACAACCCCTATATTGTATTTACGGATGACCTTCGGCACAATCCATGTATTTACCCGCTCAATATCCAGCAGACGTACAAGTTCCGATTCTTTTTTCGGCGGTTTTACCGTGATTACCGTAACGCCGGGCGCAATCTGCTCCAGATAAGCCTTTGCATAGTCATAGCACAGCACAACGCAGGCACCCAGGTCTTTATTTTTACAAATGCCTTCCAGCAGATTTATCGCAACCTGGTCTTTTCCCCCGGCATGCTGACGGCTCAAATATATATAATTGAGCAGTATTTTTTTCTGTTCGTCCTCTTTCATCATTCTCACCACATTCATATTTTTCACACCGTTTATCTGGACGGTGTATCGTAATAATGTTTAAAATATACCCTGTAGAAAATCGCCCACGTATCCCGGAATGCCTTTACAATATCGGACATCCCGATTCTTCGGGTATTCTTATCCCGCACATAGACAACCTTCACCGGCATCTGCTCGATTTTAAACCCTCTGCGGTGAACCGCTACTAAAAGTTCAATATCGTATGCAAACCCGGACGTCCGCACCAGATGTGCCACCGGCTTTACAGCCTCTGCCTTAAAAACCTTTAATCCGGTCTGTGTATCACGCACATTCAGATGAAACAGCACAAGAAGCATCATATAGTAGCCAAGGCTTATCACCTTGCGTACAAACGGATAGTGAAGTTCAGAATCCTTGTGGAACTTACATCCAATCACAACATCGCTTCCGCTTTCCTGCATTTTCTTTAAATAGCCCTCAAGCTGTGCGGGATTTAACTCTAAATCCGCATCCACAAACGCAATATAATCGCCCTCTGCCTGACTGATTCCTGAAATAATGGCATTGCCCTTGCCACGGTTTTTATTGGATGTCACCAGCTTTATGCGTGTGCCGGACACCCGCATGCCCGGCACAACCGGGTGCGGCTGTTTCGCATCATCGCGTATGGCACGCTCAATTTCCTGCTTTGTCTTATCCTTACTGCCGTCATTGACGGCAATAATCTCCATATCCGGTGCAAACTGCTCCACGATGGATAGTGTCTGCATAATACTGTTATAAATCAGTGCCTCCTCATTATAGGCCGGCATGACAATTGATAATTTTCCCCTTAACTGATACATACTTCTCCAATACCCTGTTATTCAGATATATATTCATATACCGCCACCGGCTGTATGCTGCTTACAAATTCCTGTGCATACGGAATCCACGCTGCAATACCGTCCAGTTCTTCCGGCATCTTTACATCCATCTGTATTTTATTATCTTTATGATAAACGGTGTCCATCCCGCTATCCGCTACCGCTCCGGATTCCGGTTCTCCGCTGATTACATAGACATGGCTGTAACGGTCTTTTAACCTTGCACACTGCACTGCTGCCGCTTCTTTATCTTCCTTTAACGGATATACCGGACAGTCTGTCATATATTTTAACGAAACCATCAGCTGTGGAACAACTTCTTCCCCAAGTACCACCACACTGTCTTTTTCATCTACGGTTTCTGCAAGCTCTGTAAGAATTTTCCACTGCAGCTGGGTCTGATCCTGACCAGTCACTACAATCCCCGCATACGGAATCAGAACTGCCGCCACTGCAAGCGCAGAAACAGCGCAGATGATGCCGTATCCGTCCTTTAAAAGCCGGATACCGGAAATGCTTTCTGCCGTCTGCGACAGGATATATGTTCCCAGTATGACAATCACTGCTATATATGGCACAATATATCTTCCATAGTAATAATAATGTAGTATTTCTTTCTTAAATACGGCTGAATAAATGATAACACAATAATAAAACATTGCCGTCAAAAGTACAATAGAATCCTTCTTTTTAAACCATGACGGACGTAAAAAAGCCGCGATAAAAATCACCGGCATGAGTATTATACCACTGCTTAACAGATACGCATAGCTTGTCATATAGGCTGACGGATACGCACTTTTTTTCATTACCAGCAGGCATGCTGCGAGTCCTGCCGCTGCAAATACCCATACAAAAATCCGCCAGCAGGTATTCTTGAACCGATTCTGCTCTTTCCGCATAGATTGTGCATTTACGGATACAGCTTTTGTGTTTTTCTTTACCGGAAGAAGTCCAAGCACCAGCGAAAACACGATTCCTGCCACGGACACCGCCGTTACAAAGGCTTTGAGGTTTGACGGACCTACCGGTCCGATATATAAACGGTCATAGTTGCCATACACATACGTAAGCGAACTTGCATGCATCATGAAAAAACCTGCAAGATATCCGGAAAGCATGACAACTGCCCCGGCAATATAGCTTTTCCTGCCTGTTTTAAAATATAATCCGTATGCCATCAGCACAAATAACGGCATAAATACATAAATTGTAATATGTAAAAATGCAAATACAACGACCGGTATGCAAAAGAGCCAGCGGTATTCTTCATGCTTTTTGTCTGTTAAAAGATAAAGCATTGCTAAAATGACAAATGCCAGCGTTGTTTCCACAAGAGAGGTTTTTGCCTGCCACAAAACCTGTGGTGACAATACATATAAAAAGAGTGCAATCGCTTTATACAGTGTCTTTATTTCCAGATTTTCAAGCACAAGCCATAAAAGAAATACAGATAATGCCAGAATCCATGTTCCCAGCTGCATCATATGCTCCACGCCGCAAACTCTTGCATATACGGCAAGCAGTGCACTGAATGTATGTACCCCATGCAGACTGCCGGTTGTATCATTTTGTGCCACGCCCTGCACCTGTTCTTCATCCAGCGTAAAATTATATCCCTCCAGATGATTTCCGATTGCCGCCATGTAATCACTTTTATCCAATGCTGATACACAGTCCCCATACTCGTCAAATGTCATGAAATTATTATTATAACCATAGACATATCCAATTGCCTTTGCCTGATAAACGCCTTCGTCCTGTCCCATGCCAAACATTCCGAATGTCGTCCCCACAAGCGGTATCACCGCCAGCAAAAAACCAATCCCTATAAGATTTTTCTTCCACTGGAATGTGCAGGACGGCTTTGTCTTTTTATATGCATAAGCCGCTCCCGCCACCGCCACTGTAAATCCCAGTGTCAACGCTGCCGCTCTTTCCAGTGAAAAAATATTCAATCCGATTAAAATGCCCGCTGAAAGCAGATATGCAAGCACTGTTTCCGATACACCAAGCAGGACAAGTTCTGCAAAATCCCGCTGATGATAAAGAATGGAAAGCCCCACGCCTGCCGTTCCTACTGATACAAGCAGCAGCACTGCCAGCAAAACGCCTGATACACCGCTATGCACGCCTGCCTCAATAACGATGCCTACTACCGTTATGACCATTCCTGCCACAAAAAGCACAGGCAAAGCTCTCTGTGCCGTTTTTTCTGCTTTTATATACCCCATGCAGTGTATCAGGATATCCGCCACACACACAAGCACAAGCACAATGCCGGATACCAGCCACAGATACTGTGCAAACCCTTTGCCTGCATTAATCATGACGTCATCTTCCGGTTGGAAATGCGTTGTAACCACATACACCAGACCTGCCAGACATAATAAAATGAGTGTACGCAAAAAGGGTCTGACGATACTTTCCGTTTGCTTTAAACAGACATTTGGTTTTCCTCCCGCAATCCGGCAGATTACCGCCGCCACAACAGACAACAACCATAAAACCGCCAGTGTCTTATTGAGCGAAAATCCGCCGAAAAGGGCAAGAATTCCTCCTGACATGCCAAAGCCTGCAAGCAGCACTGCAAAAGAAACGGTGACTGCATCCATCAGCTCCATTCTTTTTCCGATACATACAATTCCATACGTAAGCACTGTTATTATCATCAGTACCACTGCTGTACTATTCACGTCAAGCCCTCCAATATTCTCTTAAATTTATCTTAATTTATAGAAAACCAGTCTTTCATCATTACTTACAACCGGTGTCACACCGGTATATTCCTGCACGCTCTTTTCCAGCGCCGTCCACTCCGGTTCTTCATAGGCATCGCGGTTAATATACAGACCGTCAAATCCCTTTGATAAAATTTCCTGAATCATCTTATCAACCGGCAGGGAAGCCGTTTGTTCATACCAGATATCCGTGTCACTTCCGTCTGTTGTACCAAAACTCCATTTTAACTTATCAGAATGAAGATATCCGATATAATGTGATAAATGTCCCATATCATTCTGAATATCCCCTTCCGGATACTCTGCATACGGAAGCTGGAATATACTGTCATCTTCATCCATGACTGCATCCACCCGTGCAAAGAAATCCGCATCACTTATCCATTCTTCTTTATTACTTTCAAAATTAAAAGATACGGACGGATTCTGCTCCCAGATGGCAAACAGCATCACAAGGGCAACTCCGCCCATGTATACACATTTCCATACGGTTTTCGCAATCTTTCCTTCCCACTCATTTAAAAGCAGGCAGACCGCAGTTATGGCAAAAAATCCGATAAATACGGAGATTCTGTTATATCCTCTGATAATTTCAATGCCCATCATAAATATGATAGAACCGAAACCACCCATTGTTGCCAGCAGAATCCCGCAGATATTGAGGTCTGCAAGTACTGTCAGGCGCTTTGTAAGCGTGCTTTCGTTCTTTCTTCTTGTAAAAAGCCATACCAGCAGGAATAAAAATCCGGCCGCACCGACAATGCCGATGTATGCCGTCCAGTTTTCATTGACACACGGTACATATTCATTATACGCATAAATCAGCTTTTCAAGCGGTCTGATACCGTGTCCGTTTACCGGAAGCAGCAGCTGGATAATCTTTAAACAGTACGTTTCAGAATCGGCAATACTGCGGATTCTGCCTTCCAGTCCTGTTCCACCATGTACAATCCTGTAAAAAATTTCCGGGATAATGGAAATCACAACGCATACAATCACACTGAGGATACTGATACAGCCGCGCTTCAAATAATTCCAGTCTTTCGTGCGGAGCAGTGCCGTAAGCATTGCCACCATCAGAAAGAAGCATGCAAATATCTGCCAGTAGCCAATGCCTTCGCTGGCAATTAAAAATGCCATAATAAAGCCCGCATAGTTGCGCTTATACTTAAAAAATCCCTTGCCCGGCAGCATAAAGCGTTCATCTTCATACAGCCAGATACACATTAATACCGCAAGCGGTACAAAATAGTAGCAGGACAATACAATGTGTCCGATACCGCGGATAAAGATAAACGGCAGGAAAGCATATACGAGCGCCCCGCCTGTTGACAGCCACTCTTTAATGCGGAGCTGTCTGAGAACAAAATATGCCACATAGGCAATCATATAGAATGCGGATAAATAGACAAGATTGACCGTTTTGGCAACCTGTCCGCCCGTAATCCATAAAAATAATTTCTCAAAAAATACATCTGCATTATGCAGACCTGCAATGACATCCGAGGTATTATAATAATACCCATCCAATGCTGTCAGTTTGTCCGTTCCGATATTCCATCCGGATTCCTGCACCAGCCTTACCGATACAAGCGCTGACATTTCATCACCGCCCTTGTATTCAAGCGGATATGTTAAATCCTGTCCTCGAAGTCCCAGAAAATGCACTACCAAAACAGTAACTGCCAACGTAATAAATACGAGTGCAGCCGCATCTTTATACCATTTTTTCACAAATGCCCATACTTGTTCTTTTTTCATAAAATGATTCGTTCCTTTTCGTTTTATTAAAACGAAAAA
>OODF01001465.1_pt1 | contig 10045 bp, 7 predicted proteins | sample 1671431 | NCBI WGS metagenome assembly OODF01 (sample SAMN06348156, study PRJEB24527) | human gut metagenome | biome: human gut; feature: ankylosing spondylitis patient; material: feces | host: Homo sapiens | place: China | collected 2015-10 | reverse complement strand
TATCACTTTTATGAAATTGATACATTTATCTCTTATTATAGAGAGTTCTGCCTATCAGCGCCACGATATATCCTTTCTATTTTTGTCACATATTAAATGTGGAAATAAAAAATATTATACTATGAGATTCAAGAGATATATTCTTTTATCGTTGGTGTTATGTGGTCTGGTCGCTTGTTCGGACGATAACACGATAGAGATTCCGGAAGCGCCGGTACTGGAGAAAGCGCAACTGGCCTTGGCGATCAAGAGCGAGAAGGGTGCGATGACGAAGGCGGCAGAGGAGGCTACTCCTACGGACGCAGACGTGAATACGCTTACGGTCGGAGTGTTCGGTACGGGCTGGAGTATGGTATATACGGTGAGCGGTGAGGACATAAAGACCTCTACAAGTACAGACGTGACCACGCAAGAAATCGGTCCGAAAGAGGTCTATGCGGGTGCGGCGGAAGTTGTTGTCGTGGCCAATGCTTCGGCAAATGTTCAGGCAGCGTTGGCCAATGCCGGTACGAAAGACGCGTTTCTTGCTACGGTGATTAAGCTGGAAGAGGAAACTCTGGAAAAAGGTTTGACTATGAGCAGCGAGGTGCTTACAGTAACTTTGGTCGCAAATACGACTAATTATATTGGTTATAGCACGAAGCCGGGCGATATAACCGTAGGAGGTCAAGCCGGTAAGGAAATTTACGGAGCAGGCCCGGTTAAATTAGTCCGCGATGTCGCTTCGATCGCTTTAGCTTCTGTAACGCACAGTAATCCCGATAATGCGAATTATATAAGTAAAGACTTTGTTTTAAAAGAAGTCTTTATCGCCAGCGCGAAGGGTGTTTCCTGCGTAGCTTCCGCATCCAATTGGGGGGGGATAGAGAAAACATTTGACTTTACAAGCACAGGTTTTGGATATTTAAATTATATGGTAGGTAATATCGACGAGGGTTCTTATAAAAAAGGAACTCAGACAAAAAGAGATGAATTAGCAAAGGTTCATACTACAGACAATACAGCCTTGAATCATGAATTCTATGTCTATGAAAATAAATTAGGAGAGATCGCTAAAGCAGACGAAGCTTCTGCGAACCGGGCTTACGCTAACCACACCTTATTGATCGTAAAAGGAGATTATACTTATCTCCCGAAAGGTCTGGTAGATAATGAGTCTAATTATGTAAAAAAAGAAGATTGCTATTATGCGATTCCTGTCGGCGAGAAAGTGACGATTGATTCGAAAGAGATAGAAGGTTTTTATGTCCAGCGTAACTACAAATACGCGATCACCTTGACCATCATCGGCCCCGGTTCCGAGATCCCATACGATCCGATGATCTCCGCCAATGTGAGCGCATCCGTGAAAGTGGAGCCATGGAACGTGAAGACTATCCATGAGGAAGTAGAATAAAGCAATATAGGGTAAAATAATTGATAAGAAAAAATTAGGATTATGAAACACATACTGTTTACAAAGGAATTGCTTCTCTTGGTTGTGGCTTTGTTCGCTATTATAGCGACTAGCTGCATCAAGGAGGATTTGGATCAGTGCTATACGCTCAAACTGAAGGTCGAGAATATCAAGGGAGATGATATAACGGAATACGGATGGATGGAATCTACCGACTTATATATATTCGACGAGAATCTGAATTACTTGGAGAAACGTCGCTTGGATAAGAACTTTATCCGTTCCCGCAATGAGATCGTATTGGATGGCTATACCGCCGATCGTAGTCTACGTATCGTGGCATGGGGCAACGTGAATGCCTTGGGTGAAAAGCAATCCGTATCGGAGGCCCAGACCATAGAGGACTTGAAAGTGATGTTGAAAAGCCAAGATGGTTTGGCGGTTACCCCGGATAGCCTTTATTATGGTAGCGAACAAGTGTTGACAAAAGCCGGAGGCGTAGCGAAGGAGACTGAGATCGTGATTCGTCCGAAAGTGGGTACGGTCACGATCGAGACCCGAGGGTTGCAAGAGCAACTCGGCAGGATGGGGTTGAGAAGTTCCGTGGATTGCGACTTCTACTTGAATAATACATTAAGTGGTTTTGATTACCGTGGCACGCAGATTGGCGATAGCGTATATTATAATCCGGAAGGTGCATGGAACGAGTCCGGGGTTGAATGGATAACCCCTACTATGCAAACCGCTTGTCCGGGACAGGATATGGCTGTGTCGATAAGCGCCAATGGAGTCTCGTTAGGCTCGGCCAAGGTAGACGAGAACGGTGATCCTATTTATACGAGCGCGGGAGAGAATACCCATCTGATCCTTGAATGGGGTGAGGGCGGAACCTTATCCGTCCGGGCAACCGTTCGTCCTTGGGGAGTAGTGGAAGAAGATATTCCGATGCATTAAAGGGTACCTCATCATATATAATTAAGAAATACGATACGAACATGAAATTATTAGCGAACATATTTTTATCCGGTTTGGCGATTCTCGCTTGTGTGAGTTGTTCTAAAGATGAGGATCCGGTTCTTCCCTTAGAAGGCGCTAAGCTGTCCGTCGCTGTCAAGGCGTCCGGTACGGCTACGAAAGCCTATAACCCCAATGACGTGAATGAGTTGGAGGGTGAGGCTTATATCAATAATTTGGCTGTGGTAGTATTTAATGAGACCGGTACGGAACTGCTCGGTTATAAATGGGAGGCTCTTTCCGGGGCGGAACATTCCGCCATAATAGCCGATGTGCCGACAACGAAGGCTGTCCGGGCACGGATCATTGTCTTGGCGAACGTGCCGAGAGATTTATTATCTACCGTTTCTACCTACGATGAGTTCCAGACTCGCTTGGTAGACCTCTCCTCGCAATCGCAAACGAACCTAACGATGAGTAGTCAAGTGATCGTTACAAAATCCACTTTATCTGAGGAAGATAACTATTTAGGATATGAGGATCTCGGCGATCAGAATGTGGATGGCATCTCCGACCCGATCCTTTTGACCCGTGTAGCCGCACGTATTGATTTGGTGAATATATCCACTCGTTTTGCCGGAACGCCGTTCGCCGGACGTGAGGTGCGAATCGATGCGGTAGGTATCTACAATATGAAGACAAAGTCTTACTATTTCAGTGAGGCGGATTGGGGAGAGACAGAGGCTCCCGATGCCGTGCGAAATTCGGAAGATACCTCGTTCGAGGATCTGTTGGTAAATGATGGCGCTTCGATATCCAATACGCCATTCGTTCATTATGTAATGGAAAATATGAAAAGCGACGATCACACGATGATCGCCGTAAAAGCTACCTTGAAGGGGAATTCCAGTTATCAGGACCATACGAAAATCTTCACGGCGGTGATCAATGCGGGTGGCTTGCAGAACGGCTATGATCATAATTTCATCCGTCGCAACTACGTTTACCGTCTCCGTATTTATTTTGACGGCGTAAGTTTCGACAATATTCCCGTAACGCCAGACCCGGGCCCGGATCCGGAACCCGAGGTAGATACCAACTTGAATATAGCCGTGCAGGTAGTAGGCTGGGGCCCGGTAATGCAACATCCGGTAATAGACTAAGTAATGGAATCATAGGGAATGAAATTTAGTATAAACAAGAAAAAACAAAAGGATATGAAACTAAGACATTTATTATTAGCCTCCTTCGCCGCATGCGCTTTCGCCTCCTGCTCGGACGATAGCTCGAATGGCATCGAGATACCGGAAGAGAACTATCAGATGATAGACGCGAATATATCACTTACGGCTACGGCCTTGGATGGGATACAGACAAAAGCGGTTGATGCAGAAGAAAACGGTAGTAATACAGAGCAATTTATACAAGAACTAACCGCTTATTTATTTTATGCAGAGGGGACTAGTGAGGATGATTATAAATTTGCCGCTATGAAAACGGTTACTGCGAATGGTGCTTATTCCGTAAAAACCATAGAGGATATAGTTGTCAAGGTAAAGGCTACGGCGGCAGGTGAACTTTCCGATACGCAATTGAAAGTGATATTTCTGGCGAATACGAAACTTGCTACGCTTCCTTCTAAATTAGGGGATGTGAAAGCAGCCAAACTTGAAAGTTTCGTTAATTTTATGCAAGTGCATCCAGTGCCCGGTGGTACGCAAACGTATGTACCGATGTTTAGCCAGATAGTTACGATCGGTGGAGGTGGGCATAAGTTGCTTGCAGGAACAAAGTATGATAACTGGGTGAAAGGATCTACGGCCCCTTCTATTATATATACAAACAATGCGACAGCAGGTTCAGCGCATAAGGAGATTGAGAAAAAAAGTGAAGGAGAATGGACTGAAAAAGGTTCCTCTTATGATCCGGCAAATATTTCAGATGCTGATAAAATCCCATTAACCCGTCATGTAGCCCGTGTCCAACTTCAAGCTATTGATTGCGACTTCAAGAACAATTATGCTGACGCGTCATTTGAGTTGACACATGTATATATCGCGAACGCTAGCAATACTTCCCTTATCTATGCTGACGCAGAACCGTATAGTTTGGATAATGCTACTGCTTATTCTCATGGTTGTACTTATACCCGGGATGACTATTTCTTAGTGGACGGTAGTCAAAATGTACCTTCTTTACATTGGACAATGGATGCGGGGGTAGATATCGCAATGACGGGTAATGATCATTCTAAGAATATTTCAAATGGAAACATAAATTATGATGGGACTTACTGGTTTAAGTTTGATGACCAGACAATTGAGGGCGATGAGGGTGATCCTAGTAACAGACATAAAGAGATGCCCCAATTTTATGTGTTTGAAATGAAAGGGAATAAACCGATGCTTTCAGATGATCTGGATAAAAGTGATTCTCCATCTGGAAATATACAGACCATGTTAATTCTTCGAGGCAACTGGTATCCAAATGGGAAAAAAACAGGGTTATCAGACGATAAGAAAGATGTGGTTAAAAGAGATCGCTACTACCGTATACCAATTAAGCAAGATGCGACTAGTGGCATTATTGGTGTACAACGTAATACCATCTATAAGATATACGCTACGATAACCGGTGAAGGCTCTAAGGATCCTGACACAAGCGAGTTGAACGCTTGTATCAGTTTCAGCATTAAGGTTGAGCCTTGGAAAGTCATCACGCAAACTGAGACAGACGTGAATTGATTAAACTCTTTCATAACGATTAATAGCGAGAACGGGGTTCGGAATTTCCGAACTCCGTTTTTTTGTCCTATGATGGATGGATTTGCACCCTGCATAGGTATCCCTATCGCCTAAGATAGCTTTAGCCACACCCTCAAAACGCTACTTCCAATATGCTAGTTTTACCCCTTAAAGTTGAAAGTTACGCCTATCGTGCCGAATAATGGATTCCTCTAATTTTGCTAGCGTAAAACAAGAGAAAAATTCAATCCATTATGAAAATAAAGAATATACTAGCATTATTATGCTTCCTTTGTATTGGAGTGTCCTGCTCCATGGAAGACGATATTTTGAGTGGTGTGGATACGAAAGGTACCGAAGCGAATATCTTAGATACCGAGGCAGTTTTTATTCTATCTCTTTCCGGCAATAGCTCTATGACCAAAGCTGTTGAAACAGAAGATCCCAACGTGGCAACTTCAACGGAAGCTACTATTAGAAACTGTTTTGTTGCTATTATTAAAGATGGCAATGAGGTGTTGTCTTCTTATTGGTACGAAACAAGCGATCTGCAGGCTGCTGCTGACTACACAACGGGTATCACACGGCATATGATCGTAAAAGTACCCAGTAAGAATCAACCAATGCTTAAAGCTTATGCGGTAGCGAACTTGAATGAGGTTACAGCCAATAGCCTATTGGCATGTACAACTTTAAATGATATTAAAGATGTCGAATTGACGGAACAACCCAATTTTTTGGTAAAGCTCGGAGAACAGGCCATTGATTCTTATAAAACAACAGCGCAATTGGCTACTCATGATGACGATAACTGCAACAAGATAACGATTCCTGTATCTCAGAGAGCTGCGGCGTTTGAGTTGGCTTCCTTCAAGGTGGTAGACACAAGTAAAGGAAAGGTGAATGGTGAGTATCTGGAAGTACCGAATGTCGAGGTCGTTTCCGTGCAGATGCTGAACATTAAACAAAGTGCTAAAGTGGTAGGTGAGTATGGCAACTCTTTTTCTACAGTAAAAGATAATATTCTGAAGCTAACCGATGTGAACCCAAATGATCCGAATAAAAAAACATACGGCACTTACGATAAGATTCGTTTTTATGGTTATGATAATACGGATACGAGCAATCAGACTTCCATGAAAATAATCTATAAGGTCGATGGCGTAGTAATGGATTGTACCTATCCGATCAAGACAAAGCCGGGAAATGAAGTGAAAGTCGTTGGCGGGAATCTTTATAAATTATACGTGACAATAGGTAATGCCTCCGAGGATATTGAATTTGTAATTGAAGATTGGATATCAAATACGGTGAATGTCGGTGATATTTTTGGAGGTAAGTAAACAGGGTAAAATAAATATAACATGAAGAAGTTAAAAGATATAGTATTGACAGGATTTCTGGCGCTCTTGGCTTTTACCGCATGTACGGAAGAGACGTTGATAGATGAGTGGCCAGTGGAGACAGGTATGGTTTCAATCCCTTTCTTTGCCGAGGGAGTGGAGACAAAAGCGATAAATGCCGGTGGTACTTATCAGTACGCTACGGCGGATGAACTTAACATAAACAATATTTTCGTCTCCATCTTCAAGAAGGTGGATAACGAGTGGAAATACTTGACTTCTAAGACCGGAACTTTAGGTGATGGCAGTTTTGTCGGGACACAAAGTTCCGGCTCCTTTAAATTGACCGGTTTAACCTTACCGCTTAATACGGAGTTGAAGGTGGTAGCTATCGCGAATCCGTTGGCAGACAAGGTTGCATCTTATGCGAAAATGGACTATGTGACTTTATGTAAAGAATCCGTATCATATCCATCTGATTTAGGAGGAAATGGCTTTTATACATTTAATCCTAAGACTTTAATAAAGGTAGGAGAGGAGAATATGACATTTACGTTAACAAAAGGATTGGTTTCGGGAGGTAAGACCGTTAGCCTAAAACAACTGGCGGCAAAGGTTGAGTTGGATTTAAAAGTGGATTTGCCGAACACGGAAGCTCCTGTGACTACGGGTGAGTGGGCATTTAATTGGGTAAGTTTCAAAATCGTGAATGTAAATACAGCGTCAAAATTGGTTATTCCTGTGAACCCGTTGAATGACCAATTGCAGTTACGTAGTAGTGATGAGGTGAGTATCAATCAGTCAGTCACTGAGGTTAAAATCCCTTTTTATACGTATGAAAGAGCTAAAGTGACTGAGACAGATTTGAATAAAGCTTTATCCGTGGAAATTGCAGGAACTTTCACGGCTCCCAAAGAAAGTATTGATTATAAATATTCCATCCCTATCAATCCTGAATATAAGGCTGGTGAATCTACGGACGGTTTAATCCACGGTAATTATTATTGGGTAACTGGAACCTTGAAACGTTCGACGGGTGAGTTTAAGATATGGGTGGCTCCTTGGGCATCTAAACGAGTTGAGGCTAACTTTAATTAAATAGAAAATTATGAAAACGATGAAATATATATATACTTTATTATTGGGCTTACTAATAACAGGACTAAGTTCTTGTATGGAAGAGAAGATCGGTGGTGGAGATCAAGAAGTGGAGGGCTTACGCTTGTCTTTGAGTATTGCCGCTAGCGATGTGATCTCACCATTAACGAAAGCTTCGGCTACTGATGCCAATGCTATTAATGATTTGAATATCTTAGTATATAATAAGGATGATAATTCATTAGTTAAAGATTTGTATTTAACAAATAGCGAGTTGAAAGGTCTCTCAGTGAAGAATGACTCCGAGGTGAATGCTATTGATTATGATGTAGCTTTACAAAATGGCTCTTATCGTTTGCGAGTGATCGCAAATGTGGGATCTTTAAGTAATAAATCGTTCGATGAGATCGATCGTTTATCTTATGCTGTTACATCGACAAATCTACCTCAAATGGTAATGAGTGCATCATCAGATAATGTATCTGTTAGCGCAGGAAAAGGTTCTGCCGTTCTTTCATTAAAGCGTATTTACGCTATGATATCCGTATCCGTGAATACTTCAGGATTGAAAGATCGTACGATCAAGCCCCTAAAAGTATCTTTGCATCAAGTACCGACTACTGGTAAATTGTTTATGGACAACTTAATCCCGGCAAATCCGTCACCTTCAGATTATATAACGGAGGCTGATATGATCGAATTTTCCAATCCGGTAGAAAATATAAGTACAATGAAAGATAATGGTGTTTTCTTTATGTATGAGAACCTGCAACCGAATGGTGTGTGCTTACAAGAAAACGGACAGTATGTAGAGGCTTACAAAACTCCGGCAAGCTTAGGTACCACCCCAATAAAGGATGTCGCCACTGTGGAGGCAGATAAGACTTGTTCTTATATTCGCGTGGAAGCGGAGTATTCAGAAGCCGGTGCTACAGGGAAGATTGTCTATCGCTTTTTCTTAGGAGATGATGCTTTTACGAATTTTGCGGTAGAGCGAAACGCTCATTATAACGTAACGCTTAATCTAACTGGTAAGGGCGGGGTTGACGAGGCTTCTTGGCGTGTGACAAAAGATTTTGACTGGGATTTTACGGTGGATGATATTTATATCGGATATCGGGTAGGCTCTGAAAGTGATATCCAAGTGAAGTTACCGACAGATCATAGATGGTTTGATGATTGTACATGGACTATAAAAGGCTCAAGTAACACGGATTTTGAAATTGGTGCGTATAATAAAAGCACGAATACGATTCAAGTTACCACAAAGAACACGAATATTAGTAGTAAGGATCACATAACTAATACCGTGAAGATTACGGCTACAGGGAAAGATGGGAAATCAGTCTCTAAAACTGTAACAGTCAATCAAGTTATTCGTTTAGTCGATCCGATTGCTTTCTATAAGAAATGGAACAACATGGATCTTGTCAAAGTTAAGGTTCGCGAATTTAATAAGGAGAAGAGAAAGTATGAGATATTGAATTCTATTGGCCCTTGGACAGCTACTATTGCCGCCGGGGATTGGTTTACGCTATCGACAGATGACGGACAGTCTGTTGTCGGAACATCCAATTCTGTTACAGGTACAGGAGGAGATATTGTTTTTAATTATAAACCGAATAGCACAACGAGGGGGGCTGGCTATAATCGTTATGGAGCTATTAAAGTAACTTATCACAACAACCGTTGTGAGCATATGATTTATTTACGGCAAGGATATGCGGATACGCGGTTGTTGGATGGTGGGGCAACTTGGTCTTTATTCAATTGTTCGGGATATAATGTGGTAACGGAGTATCCGACTCAGTCGGGTGTATTCTACCAAGGTAGTAGAGGTAACATTTTTTATGAGCCTTGGAAAGTTGGTTATGGACAAAAGCATCCGAAGTGGGATCCGATTTCCTCACAAGACATGTACAATAAATATAGTGGAAAATGGAATCAAAAGCAAGGGATATGTCCCAAAGGATATATAGTGGCAAGTAGAGACGATTATGAACTAATTAAGAAAAAATCGGAAGATGAGACTTTATTTACCTATTCCGGATATGTATATGATGATAGTTGCCCGATCGAGGATACACCTTATGGTTGGTATTGGGATACGGATGGAAATGCCAAAATAGAAGATAATTCAAATTCTAATCCGGCGAAAGGTACATTAATGGTGCGCAAAGATGGTGATCCTATAAACATATTCTTTTCTTATGGAAAAGGGGTGATGACGAAACATGGGGATTTTCCGGAGGATACGGGGATTGATGAGATTGGTGTAGGCGTATTAAATCATCAAAAAGGAATATTACAATATCCTGCGGATACAAAGAATCATAGATATGGAGCTTTCTACTGGTCTGGAACTCCACAAAGTGGTGATAAATCGACCAATCAGTATTTTATAGATATGTGGTATTCTTTAAAGCAGAATGTGCCCCTTAATGTGGGAGAATATAATTTGAATTATGGAATGTTTGTACGGTGTGTGAAAGAGTAAAAAATAAAAAAAC
>OODF01001460.1_pt1 | contig 10059 bp, 7 predicted proteins | sample 1671431 | NCBI WGS metagenome assembly OODF01 (sample SAMN06348156, study PRJEB24527) | human gut metagenome | biome: human gut; feature: ankylosing spondylitis patient; material: feces | host: Homo sapiens | place: China | collected 2015-10 | reverse complement strand
AACGACCCCCTGATTAACAGTCAGGTGCTCTAACCAACTGAGCTACTGAAGCAGTGTGTAATAAAAACTTACCACTTTTTGCCGAATTGCGGTGCAAAGGTAAGGTATAATTTTGAAATAAGCTATATCTTTGCACAGAAATTTTCAAAAAAAATTACGATGAAGCGAATACGGGGTGTTGGAAATGCCCTTGCAGACGTTCATGCATGAGTAGATAACGCTCTGAAAATCAGCGAAATCTATTTACGAAAAGCTTCAATCAGCCCGTTAATGCGGCGCACTACATACAGGAAGCAGCAAGGCGCTAATGTCATGTTGCTTGTCGGCAACGACCAGTCCGCTGGCGTGGCCTCCGCCTTTATCACCCCCTCCCGGCGCCACATGGCGTAAAATAAAACGGCATCCTGCCCGCACGATGCCACACACTACCCACAGAAACACCAACCATTACGCAATGAACAAGATACGTTGCATCATCACCATTTGCCTTGCAGCCATGACCATGGCCGCCAGCGCACAGACCGCCACCTCGAACCACAACTTTGAGGTGGCCAAGAACCTCGACATATTCAATGCCCTGTACCGCGACCTCGACCTTTACTATGTCGACACCCTCGATGCGGCCAAGAACATTGACAATGCCGCCAACTACATGCTCGAAATGCTCGACCCCTACACCGAGTATTATGCCGAGGACAACTCCGCCGACCTGCGCCAGCTCACCACTGGCAAGTATGTGGGCATAGGCGCCCTCACCACCTTCCGCCCCGACCTCAAGCGCTGCATCGTGGCCCAGCCCTTTGCCGGCATGCCGGCCGACCAGGTGGGCATATTGCCAGGCGACATAATAATGGCCATTGACGGCAAGCAGCTCGACCCCTGCACCTCGGCCGACAAAAAAGCACAGACCGACTACGCCAACAGTGTGACCAACCAGCTGCGCGGCGAGCCGGGCACCACCTTCGAACTCAAGGTGCGCCGCCCCACCACTGGCCGTACGTACACTTACAAAATTACGCGGCGCAACATCACGCGCCCCAGTGTGACACTTGCCGCCATGGTGGCCGACAGTGTGGGGTACATACGCCTGTCGCAGTTTATTGACGGCACGTCAAACGAAATACGCCGTGCCCTGGTCGACCTCAAGCAGCGGGGCGCCCGTCGCCTTGTGTTCGACTTGCGCAACAACCCCGGCGGGGTGCTCGAGGAGGCTGTCAAGACCGTCAACCTGTTCATACCCCGAGGCCGCGAGGTGGTGACCACACGCAGCAAGGTGAAGGAGCTCAACCACACCTACAAGACCACCCTCGACGCACAAGATACCGACCTGCCCATCATAGTGCTCACCAACGAGGGTTCGGCCTCGGCAGCCGAAATTACGAGCGGCGCCTTGCAGGACTACGACCGCGCCCTCATCATGGGCCGCCGCACCTATGGCAAGGGCCTTGTGCAGCAAAGTCGCGAACTGCCCTACAAGGGCATACTCAAGCTCACCACGGGCAAGTACTACATACCCTCGGGCCGCTGTGTGCAGGCTTACAAGTTTGAGGACGGGCTGCCCGTGCACCTGCCCGACTCGTTGGCGCACGAGTTCCGCACTGCTGCCGGACGCATTGTGCGCGACGGTGGCGGCATCACGCCCGATGTAATAACCCCGGCCGACAGTGTGCCCAACCTGCTCATCTACCTGCAGGAGAGCACCCAACTCTTCGACTACTGTGTGCAGTACCGCGCCGCCCATGCCAACATAGCCGGCCCCACAAAGTTCAAACTCACCGACGAGGAGTATGCCGACTTTTGTGCCTACATGAAAAAGCACAACTTCAGCTACGACCGCCAGAGCCTCAAACTGCTGTCGACCCTGCGCAAGATGGCACGCTTCGAGGGCTACGAAACCGAGGCCAAGGCCGAACTCGATGCGCTCGAGAGCAAGCTCACGCACAACGAAGACTACGACTTTAAGCGTTGGGAGCGCGAGATACGTGGCATAGTGGAGGGGGCCATTATCGAGCACTTTTACTATGAGGCCGGACGCGAGGAGCACGACCTCAAGAATGACAAAGATGTGCAACAGGCTGTCAAGATGTTTGGCACCCCTCATCAGATGCACAAAATATTGAGCGGCGAGCCTGATGCGTGACGCTCGCTGATTATTGGTTGATAAGTTGATAAGTTGATAAGTTGACAAGTTGATAAGTAAGTATGCCCTGTACTTTATGTTATTAAAGTAAGAATGACAAGAAACTTGGCAAACTTACCCGTCAACCCGTTAACCTGTCAACTAATCCCCCGTCAGCCCGTCAACCAATCCCCCCGTCAACTATACTAAAACCATTTCCTGTGAAATACTTTATCAAGCCCATAGCCTACCTGTTGGGCATACACCTTGCGGCCCTTGTGCTGCTCACGCTCATGCGCGTGTGCTTTTATTTGTCGGTCAGCCACATGCTCACCCCCGACGTAGCCGGTCAGCCCGCCCTTGTGGCCACCGCCTTTGTGCGCGGTCTGTGGTTTGACAATGTGATAGCCTGCTACATCATGGCCCTGCCCCTTGTGGTGGGGTGTGTGGCCGGTGCCTTTGGTCTTGTGCGCAAATGGATGCTGCGTGCCGCGGGCGTGTGGTTTGGTGTGTGGTACACACTGGTGTTCATGGCCACAGCCGGCAACATACCCTACTTTGTTTACTTCTCAAAGGTGCTCAACGCCTCAATATGGAACTGGGCCGGCTATGGCGGCACCACCCTTGGCATGATATTTGGCGAGCCTTCATACTATCTGTATATAGCCCTGTTTGTGGTGGCCACCGCCCTGTTCTCGGTCTTTTTGTGGTATATGCGACGCCGTGCGCTCAAGCATTGGCCCGAGGTCGTGCCCCCCGCCGCGTATAACTTGAAAAGTGTGCGGTGGTGGCTTTCCGCTGGTGGCAAACTGCTGGTGGGCCTGGCCCTGTGCGGTGCCTGCTTCCTGGGCATTCGCGGCCGTTTGGGCTACAATCCCATCAAGGTGAGCGCTGCCTACTTTTGCAGCAGCCCGGTGCTCAACAATGTGGGCGTCAACCCCATGTTTTGCCTGCTCAACAGCACGCTCGACGACCTGCGTCCTGAAAACCGCACCCTGCACCTCATGCCCGATGCTGAGGCCATACGCCTGGTGCAGCAGTACTATGGACGCACAGGCATCAAGGGCATATCGCCCATAGCGCGGCGGGTGGAGCCTGACAGCCAGCCCGTGCGCCGCAATGTAGTGATAGTGCTCATGGAGTCGATGTCGGCCAAACTGATGGGCCGCTTTGGCTGCAAGGCCGGCCTCACCCCTTGTCTTGACTCGCTGTACAGCCACTCGCTGAGTTTTGCCAACTGCTATTCGGCCGGCAACCACACCAACCACGGCCTTTATGCCACGCTCTACTCCTTTCCGTCCATCATGTTCCGCAATGCCATGAAGGGCTCGAGCATACCTTGTTACACGGGGTTGCCCAACACCTTGAAGCAGGCTGGCTACAGCACCATGTTCTTTATGACACACGAGAGCCAGTACGACAACATGAACGCCTTTTTCCGCACCAACGGCTATGACGAGATATATGCTCAAGAGAACTATCCCAAAAACCGTGTGGTGAACCACTTTGGTGTGCCCGACGACTATTTGTTCAGCTACGCCCTGCCAGTGTTGCGCCGTCATGCGGCCAGTGGCAAACCATTCTTTGCCACGCTGCTCACCATCAGCAACCACCCGCCCTTTGTGGTGCCGGCCGAGTTTCAGACACCAGGACTTGCTCCCGAGCAGCAGATAGTGCGTTATGCCGACCACTGCATAGGGCAGTTTATGCAGGCTGTGAGCAAGGAACCTTGGGCACGCAACACGCTGTTTGTGTTCCTTGGCGACCATGGCAAATTGCTGGGTCAGACCGATGCCGAACTGCCGGAGTCGTTTAACCACATTCCGCTCATATTCCATGCCTCGTGGCTCAAGCCTGCCGAGCGCACACAGTTTGCGGGCCAGGTAGATGTGGCGCCCACCATATTAGGCCTGTTGCGTTTGCCTTACGTGCAGAACAACTTTGGCCTCGACTTGTTGCACGACGCGCCGCGTCCGGCAGCCTTTTACACGGCCGACAAGATGATAGCCGCGCGCAACGCCCGCCAGCTCTTCCTTTACAATGCTGAGCTGAAGCAGACCTATTGCTACAACATAGCGCCCGACGGGCGGCCAGTGCCCACCAGTTTCTCGCCAGCTTTTGCGCCATTGCGGCAGTATGTGTTTGCCTTGCTGCAAACCACAGAGTATATGGTGCAGCATGGCATGACGCGCACGCACTGATGCAGTGCGTTGGCTAAAGTGCAGATGATTGTGTTATAACAAAATGCTAAAGTAACCCGTTGGCGGATTTTGGGGTTAACGGGTTAACTAGTTGACAGGTTAACAAGTAAGTATGCTTTACACTACTTATAATGTTAAAGGGTGGTTCTGAAAACAGAGTTTTTAGAACCACCCTTAATTTAATCTCCGCACATTTTGCGGAGATTAAGGCGTCTATTCTCCGCAAAAGTGCGTGCTTTTCCGCTTTATGCACTATATTTGCATGTAATTGTAAGCAATACTCATTAAAAGGACAGGCATGACAAGAGCAAACATATATATATGGCAGCAGCCCGATTGGCCTCATTTTACGTGGGATAGCACGGCCTTTAGCCAGTCGTTGGCTATGGTGAATATGCTCCGTGGCAAACTCTTGGGCAGAATTTCGATGTTCGGACTTGAAGCACAAAGCGAGTCGGTGCTCAACTCTGTGTCCGAAGAGATTATTCACTCTGCCCAAATAGAGGGCGAAATCCTTAATTGTGATAGCGTCCGTTCATCTGTGGCCAAGCAGTTAGGATTGAAGTACGAAGGATTACCCACTGCCGATCACTACGTGGAGGGCGTTGTGCAAGTGATGGTAGATGCTATTACCCAATATGCTGCGCCTCTCAGCGAGCAGCGTTTGTTTGCTTGGCACGCGGCCTTGTTCCCCATGGGCCGAAGTGGACTTTATAAGATAGATGTAGGGCAATGGCGAAGAGGCGAGGAACCCATGCAAGTGGTATCGGGCGTAATGGGGCATGAAACGGTACACTATGAAGCTCCACCAAGCGACGATGTACCCTATATGATGCAGGAATTCCTAACTTGGGTGAATGCCTCGCAGCCCATCGACCCTGTTGTCAAAGCCGCCATTGCTCATCTATGGTTTGTTAGCATACACCCTTTCGACGATGGTAACGGACGCATCTGTCGCACCATCACCGAACTTCTGCTCTCGCAGGCTGATCAAACCTCGCAGCGTTATTATAGTCTGTCTACCGAGATTTTGACGCATCGTAAGGACTATTACGTGCAATTAGAGCGTGCGCAGCATGGTGGAGCCGATGTAACGCAATGGATATCATGGTTTCTGCACACTTTGCAGCAAGCGCTTCAAACAGCTCTGCTCAAGACAGAGAATGTGGTGCGTAAAGTGAAGTTTTGGCAGGAACATCGCTTAACTCCTATCAACAATCGGCAGCGCAAAGTTGTAAATATGCTCTTTGATGGCTTCGAAGGCAAGCTCACATCTTCAAAATGGTATAAGATTAACCATTGCTCGCAAGATACAGCCACACGCGACATCAATGATTTGATAAAGAAAGGCATATTGCAACCAGCTGCCGAGGGTGGACGTAGCACAAGTTATACGTTGGTGGAATGATTATGTGATTTTCGTGCGTTAGGACACCCTCATAACACACGCATTATTTCACAAATGCGAGGTGTCTTACAATCAAGAGGGTGTGTCAAAAGTCGATTTGTGCGGGCTGAATCATCGGCTGCGGCTCAGCAATTCAAGCAAGCTTGATTGCATTCGCCTTGCACGATGATTCAGCCCGCACAAATTGAGTTTTGACACACCCTCTCAACAGCAAAGGCGGCCTTTTATATCAAACCAGCCTCCACCATGCGCACCACGCGCTCCGTGTACCGGTCGTCGCCGTCGGGGTCATACTTCTTGTTGAGGCTGTTGCCAAACAGCACGGCAATGCCCTGGTACAGGTTGGCCTTGAATGGCCCGATAAAAGCCTTGGCTATGGCGTAGCCCGTCTGGTTGCACTCGCGGTTGACCAACTTGATGAGCAGGCGCCCCTGCGAGCGTGTCAGCTTTTTAAGCGCCGGGCCATATTGCGCCTTCAGTCCGCGCTCCACCTCCTTGATGTGGGCATCGCGCGAGCGCTTGTCGGGCAGTTGGTCGAGCACCTCCACCGTCTCGATAATGGTAAGTTTGGCCAGTTTGGCCCATGGCAGCACCTTCTTTACGTTGTACACCAGGCGGTTGTACTCCGCCCGCTCGCGGTCGTTCTTAAACGTGAGCGGTGCATACTTGGGCAGCGCCGGCATGATAATGTGCGGAATGGTCTTGCCCTTGTACTGCACGGTGCCCATCTGCGTCATAATGGGCACCTCCACCTCCTCCACCTCCGTGTTTTGCTTTCCTGCATCATCGGTGGGCTGCTGCGCCAGCATGGGGGCGCAGGGGGCAAGCAGCATGAACAGCATGACTACTATTTTGTGTAACATGTGATAGTGTGCGGTTATTTTGGCAACAAAAGTACGAAGTTTGTATCTCTTACAGCGTTATTATATATTAAAGACTTTGCACTTTCCCGAAAAATATCGTTACTTTGTAAGTATTAAGCCCGCTCTTGGGAGCAGCTGTAAACCAAAACCATGAAATTATGGCAAAGAAAGATAAAAAGGGAGGCTCTGGCTCGCGCCTTAAGAAAAAGGCCGTGGCACAGCAGCTCGTCGACCTGTTCAACGAGTTCCCTGAGAAAGAATATGACGTGAAGGACCTGTTTGCCCACTTCAAGGCAAGCAACCACCCGGCCAAAATGATAGTGATGGACGCACTCAACGATTTGGTGCTCGACGATTATGTAACCTCCGACGGACAGGGGCACTACCGCAATGCTGTGCGCTCCAACGTGATGGAGGGCACATTTGTGCGCAAGCGCAACGGGCGCAACTCGTTTGTGCCCGACGATGGCGGCAAGAGCATACTGGTGTGTGAGCGCAACTCGCTGCACGCGCTCGACGGCGACCGCGTGAGGGTGACCATGCTGGCACGCCGCGCCGGACACACACGCGAGGCCGAGGTGACCGAAATACTTGAACGCGCCAACGACACCTTTGTAGGACAACTGCAGGTGGAGCGCGGCTACGGCTTTCTTGTGACCGAGAGCCGCTCGCTGGCCAACGATATCTTCATACCCAAAGACAAGCTCAACGGCGGACAGAACGGCGACAAGGCCGTGGTAAAGATTATTGAGTGGCCCAGCGACTCGAAAAGCCCCATTGGCAAGGTGGTGGACATACTTGGCAAGCAGGGCGAGAATAATGCCGAGATGCATGCCATACTGGCGCAGTACGGACTGCCGTACACCTACCCCGAAAAGGTGGAGAAGGCGGCCGAAAAGCTCACGCCCGACATCACGCCCGAGGAGATAGCACGCCGCGAGGACTTTAGAGAGGTGACAACCTTCACCATCGACCCGCACGACGCCAAGGACTTTGACGATGCGCTGTCAATACGCCAGCTGCAAAAGGGCCTGTGGGAGGTGGGTGTGCACATTGCTGATGTATCGCACTATGTGAAGGAGGGCGACATCATTGACAAGGAGGCTGTGAAGCGTGCCACCAGTGTGTACCTTGTTGACCGCACCATACCCATGCTGCCCGAACGCTTGTGCAACTTTATATGCTCGCTCCGACCCGATGAGGAGAAACTGGCTTACTCTACCATATTCCACATCAACGACAAGGGCGAGATAAAGGACTGGCACCTGGCACACACGGTGATCAAGAGCAACCGCCGCTTTACCTACGAGGAGGTGCAAACCATACTCGAGCGCAACGGCGTGGCCTCAGAGGCCGACCTCAACCTGCCGGGCGAACACCCCGAACCACTGCCCGCTGGCGCTGAGCCCGAGGGCGAATATGCAACCGAACTCATACAACTTGACAAATTTGCCAAGATACTGCGCGCCAAACGCTTCAAAAACGGCTCAATAGGCTTTGACCGCTCAGAGGTGCGCTTTGAGGTGGACGAAAAGGGGCACCCCATCAGCACTTATGTCAAGGTGGCCAAGGACGCCAACAAGCTGGTTGAGGAGTTTATGTTGCTGGCCAACCGCAGCGTGGCACAGATGATAGCCGTAGTGCCGCGCGGCCGGAAGCCCAAGGTGTTCGTCTACCGTATTCACGATGTGCCCGACCCCGAAAAGATGGAGAAGCTCAGTGGCTTTGTGGTACGCTTTGGCTATAAAATACGCACCGAGGGCACCAAAACTGAGGTGAGCAAGAGCCTTAACCGCCTGCTCTCCGACATTAAGGGCAAAAAGGAGGAAGAGGTGGTTGAAATGGTGGCGCTGCGTGCCATGATGAAGGCGCGCTACAGCACACACAACATTGGCCACTACGGCTTGATGTTTGACTATTACACCCACTTTACATCGCCCATACGACGCTATCCCGACACCATGGTACACCGCTTGCTCACACGCTATGCTGAGGGCGGACGCTCGGTGAGCCAGACAAAATATGAGGACTTGTGCGAACACGCCTCGAACATGGAGCAGCTGGCAGCCACGGCTGAGCGCGCCTCTATCAAGTATAAGCAGGTTGAGTTCATGGCCGACCGTATTGGCCAGGAGTTCGACGGCACAGTGAGTGGTGTGACGGAGTTCGGCCTGTATGTGGAGATTACCGAGAACTCGTGCGAGGGCATGGTTCCGCTGCGCTTGTTGCTCGACGACTACTATGAGTTCGACGAGCGCAACTTCTGCCTGGTGGGCCGCCGCTACCGCAAGCGTTACAGCCTGGGCGACAAGGTGCGCATACGCGTGGAGCGCGCTAACCTTGAGCGTCGCCAGCTCGACTTTGCCCTGGTGGGCGACGAGGGGGGCGACATAAAGCCCGAAAAGGCTGCCAAGAGTGGGGGCGCACCCGTGCCGCCACCTGAGGCCAAAAAGGCTAAGGGCGGCAAAAAGAGCTATGCCAAGAAGAATAAGCGCCCGCGCGCTGGCCGTGCCAAACGCGCTGCAAAATAAAGACGTGTGAGGGCCAGGGGCTGCCGGGTATGACGGTGTATGCGCCTGGCTCTCAATCTCCTTTCCTTGACCTTATATTCTAACCTTTTATGCAGAATACTTTAACCGACGAAATAGAGCGGCACGTGCAGCGCGCCATGAACACGCACTCCGACTTTGTGTGGCTCAGCCAGTTGCTGCACAATGCAACTGGCGAATATATCAGTCCTACTACGCTCAAGCGGTTGTGGGGCCACCAAACGGACTATTGCCACCCGAGCCCTTATACGCTCAATCTGCTCTCGCGCTATTTGGGCTATGCCGACTACGAGGCCTTTAAGCGGGGGCTGCATGCCGACTATGCGTCGAGCGCCATACAAACACGCTGCTACATGGCGGCAAACTTGAGCGAGGGCGATGTGCTCACGCTCACGTGGCGCCCCGACCGCCGTATGCTGGTGCGCTATGTGGGCAACGACAGTTTTGAGGTGGTGGAGGTTGAAAACTCTAAGTTATATGTGGGCGACACCTTTACTTGCCAGTCGTTTGTTGAGGGCGAAATGGCTGTGCTCAGCAATTTGCTACATAATGGCAAAGGCCCCTTTGTCTACCTCATAGGCAAGCAGGGTGGCGTGGGCATCACGCCCGATTTTACCCCCCCCATCAGCAAGTGACGGGTGTGCTCTTTGACTGACGGGCAGCCTAACTTGGGCATGCCGCTAACGCGGGAGACATAAGGACATAAGATATAACGTTCGTGTTAGCCGCTTACCGCGGAGACATAAGAACATAAGCTACATAAGAAACATATAAGGCCGCTACGCGGCTGACGGCCACGGACTAACGTCCGGGTGGCCTCAAGAAACATAAGGGCTGACGCCGTAGCGTGCCTTGGCAGCCGCTAACGCGGTAAACATAAGAACAGAAGAACATAAGGACATAAGGGCTGACGCCGTAG
>OODF01001456.1_pt1 | contig 10076 bp, 9 predicted proteins | sample 1671431 | NCBI WGS metagenome assembly OODF01 (sample SAMN06348156, study PRJEB24527) | human gut metagenome | biome: human gut; feature: ankylosing spondylitis patient; material: feces | host: Homo sapiens | place: China | collected 2015-10 | reverse complement strand
CGGTGCGAGGAGGGGTGGTGGGTTAGCTGCCCTGTTCGGCTGCGGCGGCAGCAGCGGCAGCCGCAGCGGCCACGCCGTAGCCAAAATTGATGCGGCAGAGCACAGTGGCGTCATTGGCCTGGGCATCGGCCCAGGCCGTGCCCACGAACTGCGTCCCGGACGTCTTGGTCAGCGTGTTGTCACTGGCCAGGTACAGGGGGTCGCCCTGTTTGGGGGTCTCGCTGGCCTTTTTGGGCAGGGCAAAGACGCCCTCCACTTCGCAGGCCCCCTCGACATTCGCCGGGATATCGGTACTGGCCACGGCCACCATGCCGGTGAGCACGACCAGCTCACCGCCCAGCACGGCCTTGCTGGGAGTATGGTGGATACAGCGGCCCATGGAACGGGAGTTTTGCATGTTGTCCTCCTTTATGCCGTGGCCTTGGCGAGAGTGATCCAGCGCAGGGCCTTGGCGCCCACGTCCATGCGGACCTTGGTCTCGAAGCCATCGGTGTCGAAATTGTCGCGGCTCTCGATGTAGGGAGCCTGCACGCCGCCCAGGAAGAAGACCTTGACCGTGGATCTGGCCGCGGCCAGATACCATGTGGTCGCCGCATCCAGATCCAGACGACGGTCATAGATGCGCCGGAAGAATTCACCGCCATAGGGATTATGGACCAGCGGCTGTGCCTGCGTGCCCACCACCGGCCCGCCGGTGATCTGCGTATTGAAGAACGACTCGCAGGTGGTCTTGAGGGCGATGGGCGCGATGAAGAAGCGGGGCTGGATGGTGACCACCCTGCCGAAGCTGTCCTGCTGCAGTTCCATGCCGGTGACCACAGCGCCCAGATTCTCGACCGTGGGCGCGCCGCCCTTGCCGGTGAACAGGTTGTGGTGGGCGCTGTCGAACAGGGGCTTGCCGTCCCCCATCTTGAGGGCCTTATCGATCAGGGCTGCGTAGGCCACATCACCCACCAGAGCGGCGCAGGATTCGCCGTACATGCGCGGCATGTCGGTAAGGGCGCCCAGATCGTCGTTGATGATGGCCTGACGGGAGATCACCAGCTTGCGGCCGAAGGTCTCCACGCGGTATTCCTCGGCATTTTCAGCCAGACGGCCGTCGGTGTATTCGCCGTACTCGGGGATCTTCTTCAACTCCACGTCGCCTTCCAGGCCCAGGGCCTTGCCCGCCTTGAAGTCCGTGGCCGTGCCGGTCTCGCACCAGTCGCGCCAGGTCTCGGGGGCCTGCTCGTAGGCCTCCATGAGCGTGCGGCGGCTGGTCTCCACCAGCAGCTGGGGCATGTCCGTGGTGGTCAGGGCGCGGCCCACGATGGTGCGGATGTCACCACCGGCACGCTGTCCGGAGCGGATCACCATCTCGCGGGCGATCTCGCGCAGGGTCAGGCCCTGCAGTTCATCAGCACCGGGCGCGGGCTTTTCCAGCTTGGTACCGCAGCGCAGCAGCAGGCTGTCCTGCACGGCAGCACGGAAAGATTCCTTTTCAGTGCGGCCCACGCTCACGACCTGGTAGCCGGGCCCGAAATTCTGGCGCTGTGCCACGATGTCCTCCACCTGTTTGCGGGCACGGCCAAGGCTCATGCCCGAGGAAACCAGTTTGTCCTCCTGATCCGGGGAGAGCTGGAAGCTCCGGGCCAGTTCCCGGATACCGCGGATGCGCTGGCGCTCCAGCTGCTGGCCAAAACGCTGACGCTGCCCCGGGGTAAGGCTGGCCATGAGCCTGGCCAGCACGGCGCTGCGGCAGGCGTTTTTGTCATCACCGCCCTCGCGCTGGGCATCTTCCGGCTGCTGGGGATCTTCACGGCCCTCCTGTTCGGCCTCGGCTTCGTCCAGCAGGGCGCCCAGGTCGTCTACCAGCTGATCCAGCTCGGCATCGTCGAGCTGTTCAGGCTCCACCGTGGTCCCGGAGCCATCCGTGACCACGGCCTGGCGGGGCTCTTCTTCAGGCGCAGGCTGTTCTTCAGGATCTTCACGCAGCCCCAGCAGGGCGCGCAGTCTGGCCGCGATCTTGCCGCGCTCATGCTGCCCGGATTCCTTGGACATGACTCTCTCCTTTTTGCCCTTCCGGGCAGGTTGCAGGTTGTTGATGGCAGAACGCATCTTGGCAAAACTGTCCGCGCCGATGGGCACACAGGACAGCTCCAGGAGGCGCCACTGCGTGGTCACACGCAGCGGGCCTTCGTAGGTGACCCCTTCGATGACGGCCACCTCGCCCGCCCGGATGCGCTGATACGCGATCACGTCGTAGCCCACGGACACATCGGTGAGATGCCCCTCCACCACCTTGCGGAACGGGGCCTCGCCGTCAGGCGTACCCGAGAAGACGGCCCGGCCCACCAGCTGCGGGCCCTGCGGTCCGTCTTCCACACGGATGCGGTCAAAGCTGCCCACGATGTCCCCGGCATGCTCGCGGCTGTGGCAGTCCAGCAGGGGCACCCGGCCGGACTCGGGTATCTGGCAGCCGCTCATGAGCAGGACCTCACGGATGGGCTGCCATTCCTCAAAGTCAAATACGGTGACGGGTGCCTGGGTGGAGGCCACCACCTCCACGGATCGGGCTGATTCGTCCAGCGTCAGCGGACGCCCATCGCCCAGAGGGGTTGCACGGGTGACAAACGACATGGGGATGCCTCCTATTTTTCGGCGCTTTCGGCAGCGCCCAGCTTGGCGGGGTTATTGGCCAGCGAGGTACTCACGGCGCCGGTGGTGGCATCGATGCCGTGCGCGGCACAGAGACGGGCCCAGGCGGCGCGCTGTTCCACCACTTCCTCGGGGTCGCGACCATCGCCAAGGATGACCATCTGGGGAGACAGAATGCCCGCGTTGATGCCGTCGATCTGCGCCTTGCCGTCGCGCAGGGGGTCCACGCTGGGCATGCCTGCGGGTATCCACATGGCCCGCTGATAGCGGCTTTTGTCCTGCCAGTAGCCGGGCAGGTAGTCCTGGGTCAGCGCCTCGCAGTCCAGCCAGCGGCGGAACACGGGGCGGATGAGATGCTGCTCGGCCCGGAACTGGTGGGGCACCAGGAACATGGCAAAGTCGTTGCGGCTGGCCTTGCTGGTGGAATAGTTGATAGACGTGTAGTCGCCGGAAAGGATCTCGTAGGGCAGGTCCATGCAGATGGCGACCATGCGCAAGGTATGGCGCACGAAACGGTCGAAGCTGTCGCCTGGGCGCTGGCTGGGCGGCGCGAAGTTCACCTGCTCGCCTTCGTTGAGATACTCGACGGTCATGTCCTCGAGGCTCTCCACCTCTTCGCGCAGCGCCCCGGAGAGGCCGCCCGGCGTACGGGTGAGCTGGGAGAACTGCGGATCGCCGCTGCTCACGAAGGCCAGCCACTTGGCGGCCATCTTGGCTGCGCCCAGCTCTGCCGTGGTGTAGTCGCCCATGTCCCTGGCCATGAGGATGGCCGGGGCAAAGGGCGTCACGCCGCGCAGCTGACCGGGACGCAGGGTCTGAAAACCGTGCAGCACGTTGAAGGCAGGCTCGCGCCACGTCCGCAGCTGGCGCTCCCAGCCGAAGACGGTCTGGAAATGATAGGCCAGGGGCTCACCGGTCCAGATGTCGTACTCGATGCCCTGCCAGATATCGCTGTCCGGTTCCTGACCTTCGATGCGCCAGCTGGACAGGTTCTCCGGCTCGTAGATCTGCAGGCCCAGCAAACCGCGGCGCCTGTCCCGCGGGCGGGCAAAGCGCAGCAGGTACTCGCCGCACTCGCACTCCTGCCGCTTGCAGAGCTGCTGGATCTCGTAGAAGTGCAGGCGGCCAGCCACATCGGCATGCTCCATCCAGGCCCGGAAGCGATCCTCGATGCGCTTGCGGGTGGGGATGTCCGGACTCCCGTCGGGCAGGGTGGCCAGCGACTGGAAGCGGGCGCCGCTCCCCACGGTGAAGGCCACCATGGCATTGACGGCGCGGGCGAAGGGCGGGAAGTTGCGCACGAGGTCACGCACGCGGGCACGCATGCGTCCACTGTCCATGCCCAGCAGCTGGTTGAAATCCGCGTTGGCGGGCATCCAGTTGCCGATGCCCCGCGGACTGGCCGCTCCGCTGTAGCCGGAGCGAGCCTGCCGGGCCTGCCTGCCGATGCAGCTAAGGGGTGGCCGCCGGGCGGCCCTGCCGACAGGACGCATCATCCCCGCCCTCCGTTCCGAGCCACGCGCCGAGCCCGATAGGGCGCGATGCCGTCTTCCTTGTCCGCCTCGCGCTTGACCCAGTCCAGGAGGGAGCGGAAGTCGTCAAGGCTGCGATAGGAGAAACTGCGACCGGCGATGGAGTAACTGCCGAACTGGCGGAACGCAGGAGACTGCAGGTCCTCCCGCATCTTTTCGTAGAGATCTCTCCAGTATCCGGCCATAGCAAATTGATGTTTTTTGATGTTTTTTGATGTTTTTTGATGTTTTTTTGATGTGCTGGCCTCAACCATCTCCATACTGCATTATTCATCTTCCTGCGATCTTGTTTCGACGCCAGCGATCAATGCTCTCACTGTCGCTCACCCATCCTCCACCGACCTTTGTGGCAGGAAATCCATAATCACGGATATAGAGCTTCAGCGTATTCTCAGAGCATCCGATATACCCAGAAATCGCTTTGAGCCCACGAAGATGCTGCGTTTCATATGACACACGCAAAGCTGCACCACCAGAAGCATCGCCATCAGTTGTTACAAAAGCCATGTTTTCCTCCTGCATGTTTACCATCTGTGTTCCACAGCTTCTGGCTGCGGGCGTTTCTTTGCTCTAGGCCTCTGTGCCGTGGTCTGCATCCGGGCCTGTGACTGCAGTTGCAGTATATAGTGCGGCAGGCTGGGCGTCCACGACGCATCCGCTGCAGCGGCAGACAGCACAAGGCAGTCCAGCAGGTGGTTGTCCTTGTGCTCCCGGACCCAGACAAGGTTCCCGTTCTTGCGCACCATACGCTCTGCCGACAGCTGCGAAGCCAGCGTTTCATCAGCCCCGGCATGGAAGCGCAGGGGCTGGCGGCTGTCCTGGTTGAGCATGCGGCCCATGTCCGTGGTCTTGAAGGCGCTGCTGTCGATGAGGTAGAGCCGCAGGCCGCCGGGGATGGGGCGGCCATTGTGCGGCATGCGCTCACGGACGACCCAGCGTACCGGCGCGGCCTGCGGGCGGCTGGCGCCTTTGCAGGCATGGACCACGCCGCAGCCGTTGGCCCGCACCCACATGTAGACTTCTTCCGTGCGGGTATAGACGCCCTCGGTCGATACAGGCCCGCCAGATGGGCATGCGCTCGCCCACGTCGCTGCCGTCAGGCCCCTGCACCGGGTAGTAGGTGTCGAAGGCCAGGGCCTGGACGTCATCCCAGCTGCCCAGGTAGCCGTAGTCGATGACATAGCTGGCCATGGTCGGCATCCACGCCCGGACCAGATACCAGAAGCCGCGCTTTTGCACGTCGATGCCGCAGGTCAGGGCCACGGCTCCATGAGGCACCGTGCGCGGCGGCAGGTGCGGATCACGGAGCTCCAGCAGACGGTCCACATCGGTCTGGAGTTCCACTGGCGACCACGGCATGCCCAGGTCGTCATTGTGGTACTGGCGCTGCTGGGCCGGGTCATCGCTCCCGGCCAGGATGCGCCGGGCCGCCAGATCCGAGAGGCTGACGAAACGGGACAGGACCGCGGGCAGGTGAAAGCCGATGCTGCGGGCATCGCTGATGTCCGGACCGGGTTCGAAGGCCGCCCCGGTCCAGACATAGGGGCGCCAGCGCCCGGAGGCCACAGCCAGGTCGCGGGCATGATCGCTCCAGAGGTACTGGCAATGCGGGCAGCGGTACCGCGCCAGTTTGCGGGAGCGGATCAGGCGCGGGTCCGTCTCTCCGTCGGGGACCACGATCCGGTCCACGTCCATGAGGTGCTGATGACGGCAGGCAGGGCAGACCACCTCGTAGCACATGAGCTGGTCCACCTGTCTGGTGATACCTGTCCATATGGACGAGCTTTCGTCCCCCTTGGGCTGGCAGGCCCGGATGATCTTCGCGAAGTCGCCGTAGGAGCGCGTGCGGCCCTTGAAATCCTCCAGAGGGGAGGAGTCCCCGCTGCGGCTGTAGAGGTCCTCTTCGTCCACGAACAGATCCTGCACGGTAATGGACGCGCGCTGGCTGGGGGATTCGGCCGTGGCCAGCTCGATGCTGGTGCCGTCCTTGAGCAGGATGTTCTCCCGCCGGTACTTGGCTACCATGCGCCGCAGCACGGGGCTGCCCTGGAGCATGGGCCGCAGTTTCTTCTCCACCACGCGGTCGCGGGACTCGCGGGTGGGCATGGCCAGCATCTTGATGCCCGGACGGTAGTCCATGGACCATCCCAGGCAGGCATAGAGCAGCAGCGTCTTGCCTACCTGCAGGGAACCGCAGACCACCACCTCGCGCACACCGGGGCGCGAATAGGCGTCCATGGGACCGCGCAGGAAGGGCGATACATCCAGCCGCAGCGGGCTGCCGCGGTAGATGCCGTCCTGCACGATCAGGTACTTGCTGGCCCATTGCGAGACGGTCAGCTTTTCACGCCGGGCAAATACCCGGCGTTCGGCCTCACAAAACCGGATCTTCACGCATCCTCCTCACCCGGCGCGTCCGCATCCGCGCCGTCGTCTTCTTCGTTGACCACAAACTCCCTCTCGCCGCTCCAGGCATCCATCCAGATCTCCGTGGTCTCCATCCACCACTGTACCAGCTCGCGCAGCCGGCCTTCATCGCCGCCCACCAGGTGGATCAGGGTGGCGCCATGCAGGTGGATGAAGTTGCGCACCTCGTTCCTGAAGAACAGGGCACGGGCGCCTAGATCTCGCTCATGTTCGGCCCGGGGCATGAGCAGGCCCTGCTCCTTCTCCAGCTTCAGGCGCGCCCGCTCCGCCTGGTAGCGCTTGAGCTGCGCGTCTGCCGACAGGCGGCTGGTGGTGGCATCGGCCAGCTGCCGGTCCGCCACCTGACCGGCTGGCGTCAGATTGGCATTGGCATAGCCCAGCAGGGCGGTCTCATCGAACCAGCCTTCCGGGGTCCGGGGGACCTTGCGGGCCTTCACGTCCCGGTTGAACTGGCTCTTGCTGCATTTGTAGCCCGCGTCCTTGAGATAGGCCACAGCATCCAGCTGCGTTTTATAGACGCGCGAAGGTGATATGTTTTCCGGCATGGGACCTCCAAAAAGGGAAGGGCCGGGGAAGCCCCGGCCCTTTCGTCTGTCGGCAGGGGCATCAGACACAGGCCATGATGCTCCCGAAAAAGGCACTATTCGCCCACGAGGGCCATGTCATAGTACCAGAAATGGCCGCCCCGGCGCCGCGACGGGAAATACTCCTTGACGATCATGCCAAAGAGGCGCTGCGAAGCCGGAGGCGTCGCCGACTGGTCCTGCCACCATTCACGAAAGGCCACATAGAGCCGCGTGGCGGACTTGGACATGCCACGGGCGAAGGTGCAGCGTTCCTTGACGAAGCGATGGACCATCGCCGCCTGTTCTTCACGATGCAGGGGCGTTTCCGGCGAAGCGTTGCGGTCGGCAGGGGATTGCACGTTTCCGGCCACCATGGCGCAATAACGGGCATACAGACCATCCACAAAAGCGGGGTCGGTGTTGCCGCACATCTTGGCCGTCTGGATGGCATTGGAGAGCAGACGTTCGCGCATGGCGGGACGCAGGTAGCGGGCGGCCTCGGGCTGGCTGAAGGAAGCGGTACGGTACTGCTCCATGCGTTCCTTGTAGCCGGGCGTTTCGTAATGCCCGCTCTTGCGCAGGGCGGGCAGGACCTCACCGGCCAGCCACTTCTGGAAGGGCAGGGCACGGGGCTTGTCGCTGCGGGCCACGAAGAAGTAGAGGCCGGGCTCGGACAGCGTGAGCATGTTTTGTGGCGCAGAGGGGGTCTGAACGGAATAGACCCCCCTCCATTCGTCGGGGACATGCCCGATGGTGGAAATGCCTTTCCACTGATAGCCAAGAGCAATTGCGGCATCCTTGGCCACGAACCACGGTTCCCCGGCGTCATCCAGATGCACGCGCAGGGGCTGGCCTTCAAATTCAAACAGCGGCAGGGCGGCATCAGTCATGGCGTACCTCCGTTGTGCTGGCGCTTTCTGGCGTGTCCACAGCGTCGCGCAAGCGCTGCACGCAGGCCAGCAGGCTTTCCAGCATGGCGTCCAGATCGGCCGTCTTGCGTTCCAGGGCTTCCACCCGCTGTTCCAAAGGGTTAGGCATGGCGCACCTCCCCGGCAGCAGGCATGGCTACCAGCTGGCAGCCGCAGCCCAGGGCGTGCAGTACATCCGCATTGCATCGGGCCAGCCGGTCGCGCTGGGCTTCCAGCCGTGCGGCGCATTCGTCCAGCAGCTCGGCGGCGGCTTCTCGTTCCAGCGCATCCTCACGGGAGACATAATCGGCCACCAGCCGCAGACGGGCAGGCAGGACGCGCAGCAATTCGCCAAGATCGCTGAAATTGTGGAACGTGTTCATGGAATACCTCTTTAGTTTGGGGATTTACGCGGAATAAAAGGCGGGAGCGAGGCAACGCTCCCCGGCTCAAAGAAGGCCGCCAGTCCTCACGGATACTGGACGTTGCTCCGCTCCCGCGCAAAAAAGGCGAAGCAACGCTCCCCGGCACTAAAGAGGCCGCCAGTCCTCACGGATACTGGACGTTGCTCCGCCAATGGATGACCGGCACCACAGGCCACAGGCCTGCCGGTGCGGATGGTGGCAGAAACAAAAACAACCGCACTTTTCGCCGTGTGGGGCACGGCAAAGGCGACGGTGACGCCTCTTTAGTTTGGGGAATTTCAGTGTGCCCGGATGGCCGCCAAAGGTCAAGAGGGCTTGTTTTGGCCGCATGGGGATGGTAACCGGTAATCAGATATAAGCTGCTATGGTCTGAGAGGAGGTCTCCATGTCTGATGCTACTGGCGGGCTGATCGTCGCGCTCGTTTCCCTGTTGCTGTTTGTGGTGCCGTGGATTTTGTGGCTCCGCAGCAGAAGCCGCCTGAACAAGCTTTCAACGAAGCACACCGTGCTGGTCAATGTGCTGGAGCAGACCAGAGAAGATCTGGGCGAAGCGGAAGAAAAGCTGAAGAGCACAGAACAGACGCTCCAGAGCGTGCAGTCCTCGCTGGCGGAAGATCAGGCGGCCCTTCAGGAGGCCCGCGGGCTGCTGGAGCGGTATCAGCCCATCATCGATGTGGAAGGAGAGGCCGCCAGCCTCAAGGAAGAGGCCGCTGCTGCACTGGCGGAAGCCAAAAGCAAGCTGGCAGATGCCACACGTCGGGCCGAAAGCACCTTGCAGGATGCTTATGGTCGCGCCGAGCTCATCGAAAAGGAGGCCCGGGCCAAGGCGGAAGAGATCGCCGGGGACGCGTTCCTGGCCCAGGGGCGAGTGAAGGAATACGAAAAGGCTTTGCAGGCGCTCAAGAACGCTGTGGACGGTTATGGTGATGAGTACATCAAACCGTCAGAGACCGTCCTCGATGATCTGGCGGAGCATTTCGGCTTTGCGGAGGCAGGCGAGAAATACAAGGAAGCCAAGGCACGGACCAAGGCCATGATCAAACAGGGCACGGCCGCGGAATGTGACTACGTGGAAGAATACCGGCGCAAGACGGCCGTGGCCTTTGTCATCGATGCTTTCAACGGCAAGACGGACAGCACGCTGGCCCGAGTCAAGACGGACAATCTGGGCAAGCTGCAGCAGGAAATCGAAGATGCCTTCGCACTGGTGAACCTGAACGGGCAAGCCTTCCGTAACGCACGGATAACCCCGGCGTACCGGGATGCCCGTCTGGAGGAGCTTCGCTGGGCCGTGGCACTGGTGGTGCTGCGCGAGAAGGAACGGGAAGAGCAACGGGCCATCCGTGAACGCATCCGCGAAGAGGAAAAGGCCCGCCGCGAGTACGAAAAGGCCATGCGTGAGGCTGCCCGTGATGAGGAACGCTTGCAGGCAGCCATGGAGAAGGCCCGCAATGAGCTGGCCAAGGCAAGTGAGGAGCAGAAGGCCAAATATGAAGCCCAGCTGGCTGCCCTGCAGGAAAAATTGCAGGAGGCCGAGGCCAAATCGCAACGGGCCATTTCCATAGATCGGAAGAGCGTCGT
>OODF01001451.1_pt1 | contig 10116 bp, 9 predicted proteins | sample 1671431 | NCBI WGS metagenome assembly OODF01 (sample SAMN06348156, study PRJEB24527) | human gut metagenome | biome: human gut; feature: ankylosing spondylitis patient; material: feces | host: Homo sapiens | place: China | collected 2015-10 | reverse complement strand
TTGATCTGGATGCCGGACTCCTTCAAAAAGCCGCCGTCGATGCCGATCTCGCCGAACTCGTTCTCGATGAGCACGACCTTCTGGCCTGCAAAGGACTCTTTGATGAGCTTCTTGATAAGGGTGGTCTTACCGGCGCCAAGGAAGCCGGAGAAAATATCGATCTTGGTCATAGTCTGAAATGCCTCTTTCTTTTATGCAGACGCCGCAAAGGCGCTGCCCAGCAGGCCCGTCGGGCCTTACAAGCAGTCCGGGCCGCTGAGTGCTGACCCGTAAAATTCCTACACTCCTATTATAACAAGGCTGTCAATGGCAAACCGGCCTTTTTGATGAGAAATTTGTAACATTTTTTGCAATTTGCTTGCGTTTTCGGGCAGCAGGGGCAAAACAAAAGCTCCCCGCAAGCAGGCAGGGAGCAAAAAATGCGGTGTCAATCGGCAGTCTGCCCCATCTCTTCAATAATCCATTCGGCGATTTTCTCAGTCTTTTCGTCCGTCTCGCCGGTGAACCAGAAAATGCCGTCTTCCGTCTCCACCCGGAGGAACTTCCCGGCGGTGGGGTCGAGGCAGAGATGCACGGTGCCGTCGTGTACCATGACAAAAGAACCCTGCCAGTAGTGCTCCAAATCGAGGCCGTGTATCCGGCCGGCCTCCGGCAGGGAGGAATAAACCTGAACCTCGGTGATGTCGTCTATGGGAATCGTGTACTTCTGAGTCTTTCCATGGTAGGATTGCAGCTCTACCGTGGGCGACACTTGCAGTTCCAGCCTTGCGGGGGTGTGGTCGAGAACGCCCAGCACCGGCCCAACCAGCAGAATGCTGACGATTGCAATGACATTGACCGCCATAGCGATTTTACCCCGGAGGGTGGCGAGATTGACAGCGCTTCCTTTGCCGATACGTTTGGGAACGGAGATGCGCTTGTCGTCGGGGTCATAATAGAGCAGACCGTATTTCCATGCGGCGTCCTCGGGCGCGGCAGGCCAGCCGTGGGCATCCCGCAGTTTTTGCAGAGCGCGGTTCCCCCACAGACAGGGCAGATACGGCAGGGCCAGACTTCCGAAAAAGAAATAGACCCAGACCGTGACATAAAACAGCGAATTGGGCGCGAAAAACAGCCCGACGCTCACAGCGGCACAGAGCAGGCAGATGGTGCGCAGCCGACGCAGATACCGCTGTACGATGTCCTGCACTTCGGGCAGCTCGGCGGCATTCTGCGGCAGCGTGACGCCCAGTAGGGCGCCGTTCCGCTCGATGCGTTTCAGGCTCAGATAGTCGATGCCAACACAGACGATAAGGCAGACGAGCATGATGATGGAAAATACCATGAAAACGCCTCCATTCTATAAAGAGCTTCCGACCCTAGCATACACGGAAAAACGCGAAAAGTCAAAACATCGCCCATGAATTGCATTCTGCGCCCCGGAATGATACAATAAGGGACAGCAAACCATCGCCGCCGGACGTTTTTCCGGCAGAATAAAGAAAGAAGGCTTTTTGACATGAGCATGAATACCGTTCCCGAGCGTCTGGCCGCCCTGCGCGAGGCCATGAAGGCAAACGGCGTGGACGTCTACCTCATCCCGGTGGGAGACCCGCACGCCAGCGAGTATATGCCCGACCACTACACTGCCCTGACCTACTTCTCCGGCTTCCACGGCGAGAACTCCAACTTCGTCGTCACCATGACCGAGAGCGCTGTCTGGGCCGATGGCCGTTACTTCGTGCAGGCCGAGAAGGAGATCGCAGGCACCGAGATCCAGCTGATGCGGATGGGCGAGCCGGGCGTGCCGACCGCCGAGCAGTACTGCGGCAAAGTCCTGCCCGAGGGCGGCAAGCTGGGCCTCTGCGGCCTGACTGCCTCCTGCGGTCTGGTGCGCAGCCTGCAGAAAGAACTGGACGCCAAGAAAGGCACCATCAAGCTGCTGAACCTTGAGGACGAGCTGTGGACGGAGGGCCGTCCCGCCCTGCCCGCCACCCCGGCATGGCTCCTGCCGAAGGAATATGCAGGCTTCTCCCCTGCCGAGAAGCTGGGCCAGCTGCGTGCGAAGCTCTCTGAGCTGGGCTGCACCGCACAGCTGGTGGGCAAGCTGGACAATCTGGCATGGCTGCTCAATCTGCGTGCGATGGACATCCAGTGTACCCCTTATGCAATGGCTTACTGCTATGTGACCCCCGATAAGGCGACCCTCTTCATCGACACCGCCCGCGTCAGCGCTGAGGCTGCTGCGGAGCTGAAGGAGAACGGCGTGGAGCTGGCCGAGTACGACGATGTGCTTACCGTCCTCGCCGCCCAGACCGAAGAGCAGACCGTTCTGGCCGACCCCGCTTCCGTCAACTACGCCGTTTACCAGACCCTGCAGGCCAACCCGGCTCTGACCGTCAAGGACGAGGCCGACCCCCTGCTGCCCATGAAGGGCGTCAAGAACGAAGTCGAGCTGGCTCACACCCGCGAAACTCACATCCGGGACGGCGTGGCTATGGTGCGCTTCCAGATCGAGCTGGAGAACCGTCTGGCCGCCGGCGAAGAGCTGACTGAGCTGACCATCGACGAGATCCTCCACAAGTACCGCAGCGCACAGGACAAGTTCCTGACCGAGAGCTTCGGCACCATTGCAGCTTACGGCCCCAACGCCGCCATGATGCACTACCACGCCACCGAGGAAGACCACGCAAGGCTCGAGAAGAAGGGCTTCTTGCTGGTGGACAGCGGCGCGACCTATATGGACGGCACCACCGACATCACCCGCACCTACCCGCTGGGTGAGCTGACGGAGGACGAGCGCCTGTTCTACACCTGGACTTTACAGTGCCACATCGACATCGCCCGGGCTGTCTGGCTGGACTACTGCGACGGCCATATGCTGGACACCATCGCCCGTGAGCCGCTGTGGCGCCACCTCATCAACTACCGCTGCGGCACCGGCCACAGCGTCAGCCATGTGGGCAACGTCCACGAAGGCCCCCACGCCCTGAACGGCCGCAACACCACCGTTTTCAAGCCGGGCATGATCGTCACCGACGAGCCGGGCGTCTATGAGGGCGGCGTCGTGGGCATCCGCATCGAGAATGAGCTGGAGTGCTACCACAAGGCATCCAACCAGTACGGCGAGTTCCTGGCATTCCGCCCCATCACGTTTGTGCCGATCGCCACCTCCCCCATCGTCCCGGGCGTTCTGAGCCGCGACGAGCTGGATTGGCTGAACGCCTACCACCGCGAGGTCTTCGAGAAGCTGGCTCCCCGCCTGACCGAGGACGAGCGCGACTGGCTGGCTAAGAAGTGTGCCGCCATCGGAGCGTAAATAAAAAAGCGGGAGGCCCCGCAGGGGCCTCCCGCTTTTCTTTAGGATGAGATCTCTGCCTTGTGCTCTTTCCAGTAGGCTTTCGCCTCGTCGATGACCTTCTTGAAGGGGCCGGAGGGGTAAGTGCTCTCGGCGATGTCGATGAGGAATTTGTAGAGCTGGGGCCGCACCTGCTCATACATCCCAAGCCGGGTGTAGAGGTCCTTGTAGTAGTGGAACACCTGGAGCTTGTTCTGCACCAGAGTGGCGGGCTTTATCTGGGTGTGGCAGATGCTCTGAGGGTTCTGGACGTAGTAGTAGCCGGGCTGCGGGATGGACGCAAAGACTTCGGCGTACTGGATATACTGCATGTTGAACACGAGGTCTTCGGCCCAGCGCATCTCGCTGGTAAAGCGGATGTCGTGCCGGGTGAGGATGTCGCGGCGGTAGAGCTTGTTCCAGAGCACGCTGTAAAAGTAAGAGGCGGGCTTATCCATCAGGCGGCGGGCGAAGGTGTCCTTGTCGTAGACGCCCTCGGGCAGGAAACCGTATTCCCGGTTCTCCGGCGGGCGTGCAACGTGCATGACGCCGAGGTCGTCCTGGATCTTTTCCAGCACCTGTTCCGGCTTTGACGCCCCGGCGGGGATGACCATGGTGTAGGGCGAGATGACGAGGTCGGCACCGGTCTTCTCTGCCGCCTCCACCAGCCGGGCGGTGTAGTCCGGGGCGATGTAGTCATCGCTGTCCACGAACTGGACGTACTTGCCGCCGGCAAGCTTCAGGCCGAGGTTCCGGGTGTCGGACACGCCGGAGTTTGCCTTGTCCACCAGCAGAATGCGGCTGTCCTTTTTGCGGAACTCCTCGCAGACGGGCAGGCTCTTATCTTTGGAGCCGTCGTTGATGACGATGAGCTCGAGGTTCTTGTACTCCTGCCCGCAGATGCTTTCGAGGCAGCGGCTCAGGTGGCTCTGGGCATTGTACACAGGGACGATGATGCTGACGAGAGGCATTTCCATAGCAGTTTCTCCTTCTGTTTTTCAGAAGCTGTTTTCGTGAGCGGGGTGCGCAATGCTTATGAAAACGGCTTCTCAGAGCAATGATACTCCCGCCGGGCCGAAAAAGCAAGCGCCGGCGGCAGGCCCGAAAGGGGGCTTCGGAATGATATTTCATATCGCGGTGTGCAGCCCGGACAGCGTCCTCCGCAGCCGGGTGGAGCGGCAGTGTCTCGACTATTATGCCCGGCGGGACGACGCCTGCATCATCGAGCAGCTGGACAGCCCGGAGGCCCTGCTGGCCCGGGACGACGCCGGGGAGCGGTACGAGCTGTATCTCATTGAGCTGCCGTCCACGGCAGCCGCCGCGTCGCTGCAGGCGGCGGCTGCACTCCGCAGCCGGGGGCGGCGCAGCCCGCTGGCTTTTCTGGCCCACACGCCCGCCCACGCCTACAGCGCCTACCGGGTGGACGCCATGCAGTATTTATTGCTGCCTGTCCCGCCGGAACAACTGGACGCTCTGCTGGCCCGGGCCACCGAGCCGGAGTACGGCCCGGCCATCCCGGTAGCCACGGCGTCGGGTCTGCGGGTACTGCCCTTCGCGGACATCGAATACCTCGAGTGTACCCACCATGTGGTGCATTTCCATCTCGCCAGCGGCGAGGATGTGCCGTCCCTGTCCGTCCGGGTGCCGTTTGCACAGGTGGCACAGCCGCTTTTGGCGGATGAGCGCTTCGTCCAGCTCCACCGCTCCTATGTGGTCAATCTGGCGGCGGTGTCCCAGCTGGCGGCGGGCGAGTTCTGGATGCAGAGCGGCGCACGGGTCCCTGTCCCCCGCGGGCGGGAGCCTGCAGCCCGCACGGCGCTGAAAGATTATCTGGAAAAGCAGTTCCGATAAAGCAATGGGGAGGCCCGGAAGGGCCTCCCCATTGCTTTATAATTTTGTCCAGTCCAGCTGCGTCCAATCCGTTATGTACTGGTCGGCAAGGCGCTGCAATTCGGGCTGATCGGCGGCGCTGGTCTCATCCTCGATGTCGATGAGGTAAAAGCCGCACTGCCTGGCCGTACGGGTGGCGTAGACGGCATCCTCGCAGACAACGGCGTCGGCGGGTTCGCTGCCGCCCAGCCGCTCGAGGACTTCGTGGAACACCTCGGGGTGGGCTTTGCTCTTCGCGCCCTGCGCGGTGTAGAAGAACTCGAAATAGTCTGCGACGCCCAGCCGGGTGAGCACTTCTTCGCACTGCTCTGCCCAGGTGTTGGAGCAGATGCACATCCGCACGCCCTCGGCTTTCAGCCGGGCCAGCATCTCCCGGACGCCGGGCTTCAGCTCAACTTTTTTGTACAGGTCCCGGATGACCTGCCGCATGGCAGGCTCGTAGTCCCGGAGGGTCAGGGGCAGATCGTAGGTGCGGATGAGATACTCCGCGCCCTCCACCATCCCCATGCTCAGCAGAACATCGTGGATGCCGGGTCTTGCGGTGCGGCCATAGCGGCGCAGCAGCTCCAGCGGTGCGCCCTGCCACACCACGGTCATGCTGTCGGTGAGGGTGCCGTCCATGTCGAAAATCCATTGCTTGCGGTGCATCTGTCGTCCTCCTGAATCGTTCTGGCAAGGTGAATTTATTATAGCACATTTTTTGTTACAAAAACAGAGAGAAATCTCCCGGGAAATATGCTATAATCTAGGCAAAACCGGAACACATCAAAGGAGGCAGAAAACATGGCGCAGAACAACACCCCCGTAAAGGCGCTGGTGCTGGCGGGCGGGGGCGCCCGCGGCAGCTATCAGGTGGGCGTCTGGCGGGCGCTGACCGAGCTGGGCTGGCGGCCCCAGATCATTACGGGTACCAGCGTCGGCAGCCTGAACGGCGCCATGTTCGCCCTCGACCTCTACGAGACGGCCCGGGACATGTGGCTGACCATCCGCAGCCAGGATGTGATGGAGCTGCCCGCCGAGGATGCGCCGCTTTCCGAGCTGCACGCATTCCTCAAAGACGCTGTGACTCAGGGCGGCATGGACGTCACTCCGCTGGAAGAGATCGTCGAGCGGGTGCTGGACGAAGAGAAACTCCGCACAAGCCCCATCCGGCTGGGCCTTGTGACCGTGGAGCAGAAGACCCTCAAGGCCCGGGAGCTTCCGCTGGAAGACATCCCCGAGGGGAAGGTGAAAGACTACCTGCTGGCCTCTGCAGCCTGCTTCCCGGCCCTGCGGGCCCACACCATCGACGGGGTGTCTTACCTCGACGGCGGCTACCGGGACAATATGCCCACCGCGCTGGCCCAGAAGATGGGTGCAGAAGAGCTGGTCTGTGTGGACCTGGAGGGTGTGGGCATCACCCGCCCCAACCGCACCGGCCTGCCCACCACCCTCATCCGAAGCTACTGGGAGCTGGGCGACATCCTCCGCTTCGAGCCCGCCACCGCCCGGCGGAACATCGAGCTGGGCTACCACGATACATTGCGGGCCTTCGGGCGGCTGCGGGGCTGCGCCTACGCTGTGGACAGCGGGGCTGAGAGCAGCGCGGATGCCGCCGCATTCCATGCGGCCTTCGAGGCCGTCCAGAAGGACGTGCGGGAAAAGCACCCCTCCACCCTGACGGCAGACGCTGCTCTCCTGCTGGCAAAACTCTCAGATGCAGAGCTTGCCCCGCTGGAAGCCGCGGCTGAGGACGTGGGCGTAGACCCCGCCCCCTACTACACCACCCGTACTTTGGGAGAAGCTTTCCTTGCAAAATGCGACTTCGAGCGCCTCAGGAGCTTCGAGCCGCTGTTCGAGGGTGAAGCAGGCCCGGCGCAGGCCGCACGGGCCGCTCTGCTGCCCAACACCTTTTTGCAGGCACTGGTCTGCCGGGCGCTGACCGGCAGAGTGCCGCCGGAGGAGATGGAAACATGAAGGTATATAAGGGCTTTACCGCATCGCCCGGCCTCGTGCTGGGTCAGGTCAGCCGGCTGGACCGCCCGCCGCTGGTGTTCGGCGAGGGGCCTTTCCACCCCGAACAGGAAAAGCAGGCGCTGGAAGACGCCATCAAGGTCGCTCAGCAGGAGCTGGACGAGATGGCCGGCCGCGCCGCGCCCTCGGAGCAGGCCATCTTCCTGTTCCAGAGCATGATGCTGGAAGACGAGGGCTTCATGAATGAGGTGGCTTTCCAGATAAAGGCCGGCGTCGGTGCTGCCGAGGCGATGGACCGTGTGGGCCACCGCTACGCCGCCCAGCTGGCTGCCATGAAGGACAATGCTTATATGCAGCTGCGGAGCGTGGACATCCTCGACGTGACCCAGCGCATCACCAACATCCTCTGCCACCGGATCCGCAGCTGGCTGGCCCTCGACCACCCGGTCATCCTTGCGTCTGACCTGCTCATGCCCACCGATCTGTTCAGCGTCCCGGCGGGCCGCATCCTCGGCCTCATCACCGCCGAGGGCAGCGGCCAGAGCCATGCGGCCATCATCGCCCGCTCGCTGAACATCCCGGGCATCACCCAGGTGGGCGAAGATTTCCTGAAAGACTGCGACGGCCGCGAGGTCATCCTGAACGCCACCGAGGGCGAGTGCATCCTTGACCCGGATGCCGCCGCCCGGCAGAGCGCCATCACCTGCATCTGCGAGATGCAGCGCCAGAACAAGGAGCTGAACGCCCAGCTTGAGCTGCCCAACCGCACCCGGGACGGCGAGGAGTTCGAACTTCTGGCCAACTGCTTCGGCCCCGAGGACGTGGGGACCGCGATGGAGTCCGGCGCGTCCGGCGTGGGCCTGCTGCGCAGCAGCTACATGATGATGCCCGGCCACGCCATGGACGAGCAGGAGCAGTATCTGTTTTACACCTCCTGCCTCGCCGCCGCCAGGGGCAGGACAGTGACGGTGCGCACCTTCGACTTCGGCGCCGACCGCACCATGGCCGACGCCTATCAGGGCGTCCAGTCCTCCAAGCTGGGCCTGCGGGGCATCCGCAGCAGCCTGCGCAATCTGCCCCAGATGGCAGTACAGATCTGCGCCCTCATGCGTGCCGCCGCAAAAGGCCCGCTGCGGGTCATGTTCCCCATGGTGACGAACATCGAGGACTGGGATTCCGCCATGCAGGTGGTGGACTACTGCCGCCGCAAGCTCGCCGAGCGGGGCGTGGAGTTCGAGCCTGACGTCCCCTTCGGCGTCATGCTCAGCGTACCCGCCGCCTGCCTGACGGCAGAGGACTTCACGGCTCACGGCTGCCAGTTCTTCGTTATCGGCACTAACGACTTGACCCAGTACACCCACGCGGTGAGCCGGGAACTGGCCATTGCCGAGCACTACTATCGCCCCGCCAGCCCGGCCATGAAAAAGCTCATCGCCATGGTGGTGGACGCCGCCAGGAAAGCGGACATCCCCGTCACCATCTGCGGCCTCGCCGTCGGCAATGCCGTCAACGCGACCCAGTATCTCCGCCTCGGCCTGCGCAGCTTCTCCATGAGCCCGCAGAACCTGCTGACCATCAAAAAGGCTCTGCGGGATGCAGATGCGAAATAAACCGTGCCATTGACAGTTTGAAGTTGATGTAGTACAATGTACTATGAAAAGGAGATGATGGTATGGCATTCTCGATTCGGTTATCGGAAGAAGAACGGCAGCTGGCCGACAGCTATGCAAAGCTCCATTCCATGTCGATGGGCGAAGCATTCAAGCGGGCGCTGTTCGACAAAATCGAAGAGGATTATGACATTACCGCTGCAGAGGAAGCCTACGGCGAGTATCAGCGCAGCGGAAAGAAGAGCCGCCCGGTGGGTGAGTTCTGGAAGGAACTCGACTTATGAAATACCGGGTGGAAACGACGCCGCGATTTGAAAAGGAATTTCGAAAATTAGACCGCTATACCCAGCGGATGCTGAAAGCGTGGATAGACAAAAACCTCGTGGACTGCGCTGACCCACGCGCCCACGGCAAGGGCCTGACGGCCAACCGGAGCGGACAGTGGAGGTATCGCATTGGAGATTACCGTCTGCTCTGCCTCATTGAGGATGAAGAGCTGGTGATCCTGGCTCTGACAGTAGGCCATCGGCGTGAAGTGTATCAGAACTGAATACAGCAAAACGGCGTCCCACCTCGGCGGGACGCCGTTTCTCATGTCAGAACTTATTCAAGATTCCCCGTCAGGGTCATGACGGCAGAGACAACGGCCAGCGGGGCCGTCTCACAGCGGAGGATGCGGGGGCCGAGGCCGACGGTCTTTGCGCCGGCTTTTGCGGCCATCTCAGCTTCCTCGGCGGCGAAACCGCCCTCTGCGCCGGTGATGATGGCGATCTTCAGCTTTTCGCCATCGGCGGGTCTGGCCTCAGCCAGCAGCTGGCGCAGGGGTGCGCCGCCGCACTCGTAGCAGAAGAGCACGAGGTCATACTGGTCGAGGCTGCGGCAGACGGCCCCGAAGTTGGGCAGCGGAAGGGCCACATCCGGCAGTACGCCCCGGCCGCACTGCTTGGCGGCTTCAAAGGCGATGCGGTTGTAGCGCTCGTTTTTCTGCTCTTCCTTCTTGGGCGCGGCCACGCAGTAGCGGCTGAAAAACGGGATGAAGTGGTCACAGCCCAGCTCGACGCCGTGGCGGATGACCTGCTCCAGCTTGTCCTGCTTGGGGTAGCCCACCAGCAGGGTGACGTCCACGGTGGGCTCTGCGGCGCTGGGGTAGCCCGGCTCCACGCTGAACTCTACCGTCTCGTCGCCGAAACCGGTGATGGTGGCAGTATACTCGACGGCGCTGCCGTCACAGAGGATGACGGTGTCCCCCAGTTTGCCCCGCATCACGCGGGAGAGATGGTGGGCGTCGGCCCCCCGCAGCACGGCGGTGCCGTCGGAAATTTCAGTGGTAAAATAACGGTGCGGCAT
>OODF01001444.1_pt1 | contig 10153 bp, 5 predicted proteins | sample 1671431 | NCBI WGS metagenome assembly OODF01 (sample SAMN06348156, study PRJEB24527) | human gut metagenome | biome: human gut; feature: ankylosing spondylitis patient; material: feces | host: Homo sapiens | place: China | collected 2015-10 | reverse complement strand
TCTCTCACACCTCTCACACTTTTGTATTCTCTTTCTGAAAAAGACAGCGGAAAATCTGAAAAAAGCCACCGTCTTTTTCAAATTTCCCGCCATGTTTTTCTCAATCCAGCAACCTGGCTTATCCAAGCCAGTCAAACTCCCCTTCCTTACAGCCCTCTATCTCTCCGGCATGTATCTTCTTCGCATAAGATACCAGTGTCTCTATCTTAAGTACCTTGCCAGTTTTCGGGCTAATCACGTCTATCACAGTCGCTAAATAACGGATAGTCTGTTCGCTATTAGCAGTTCCATTGAAAGTCAATCTCTTCTGATCAATAGCCCGCAGAATAATGGCGATGAATCTTTTCGGATCTCCCAGATATTCTATGCTAGCAGGTATCTCCGACTTCGTTTCCCGAATCAGTTGAGCGGATATTCTTTTTTTTGGTCGATCAGACCCATCAATTTTGCACTTTGCGCATCAATCTGTGCGCTTACCTCACTAAGTTCGTTTTTCAACGAACAAAATAACTCATCGTCAAATACGTGTTTCATAAAACAATCACATTAAATTATTAAATAAAAACTATTCCGGGAAGACTTATAATAACTCTCACCCGAAATAGTTACTAATACTTCGAAAAGTAAGACTTTATTTTTAACCTAATGTACTCACTTTTAATCCACTTCTTTCGACTTCGCATTCCAAACCAATAAGGCAAACAACACTGAAAGTAGAGCTGAACCAATCCAAAACCAATTGATATAGGTGAAGTCATAAACATCTACTCCATTCTGAACAGTCTTTTGCCCTTCTATTAATATACCGCTCATCACGTCCTGCAATCCGGCACCGATATAACTGGCAATACCGACTACTCCCAAAGCAGCACCCGAAGCATTACGGGGAGCAATATCAACTGCCATCAAACCACCCAGAAAGCAGATCAAAACTCCGATACCTAAACCGAAAAGTACCATTGCCAACACGTCTATCCAAAAATGAGCTCCCGGAACTAAGAGAAACAAACAAAGTGCTATTACATTCATCAACCCAAATACTAAAGCTGGAATATTACGACTGCCGGAAAACATTTTATCGGAAATGATACCGGAAAATACCGTGCCAATGATCCCACAGATAGAACTGATTGATATTATAAAACTGGCATCCAGCGTAGAATATCCCTTTTGAGCTTCCAGATAGAAAACACCCCAGCTATTTACCGCATAGCGGCTAATATACATAAATGCACTGGACAGAGCCAAAATCCAAATTGCAGGATTCTTCAAGACAGCCTTTTGTGCTTTGTTGAAATCTTCCGTTTGTTTACTAGACAAAGAATGGGAATCCACAGATGAAGAATTTTTGTTCAACAAGAATCCCTGACTCTGTGGCGTATCACGCATAAAGACAAGCATCATAAAGAAGCCTAATATTCCAATAATGCCAGCTCCAATCATCCCATACCTCCATCCCATCCAACTGACTAACAAGGCTATGGAAATAAAGGTTAATGCTTCACCCAAATTATGACTAGCAGACCAAAAGCCGTAAAAAGTTCCACGTTCTTTACTACTGTACCACCGAGTAAGAGAAACCACTCCGGATGCTGCTCCCATTGACTGAAACCAACCATTCAATCCCCAAAGTACGACAAAGGCATAAAATGAACTGGTGAAGCCCAAACACAGATTTATCAAAGCGGAACATAATAATCCCGTAGACATAAAACGCCGAACATTACTACGGTCAGCAAGAAAACCATTCGTCAACTTACCCACTGCATACACAAAAAACAGACAGGAACCGATAATTCCTAATTGCGTTTCGGAAAATACTCCCTCCTCTACAATTGGCTTGCGCACTACGTTCATGCTAAGGCGACAAACATAGTAAATGCCATATCCGGTAGTAGCCGACAAAAATGTAGCCCAACGGATGCGCTTAAAGCGGGAAGAATCTTCAGAATCAGTCTCTCCCCCGGCTAGCGGGGAAGAGATTTTATAAAAATCCAATATTTTAAATGACATAACCGAAGTTTACATATTAATGAAAGGCGTCTATCTTATGCTCATTACGTTTCTTACGGGCTTGCAAGTATTCCAGTAAATAAGCGGTACGATCAGTCTGGATAATCGTTGCTCCAAGTTTATCTATCAAATATCCATATCCTTCATCCGGGTTTTCCAATGATTTGTCGTCATCATGTCCGCCTGCCATCGTATCCCAAAGGGTATTATACCAAATTTTACTTTTTCCTTCCAGCTTCGTCCTCACTTGTTTGGGGAATTGACAAGTATCCGATTCGAACAACAATTCGAAGGCTACCGGGTGAAGTTCTTTCATGAAATCATCTATTTGCCGCATAGCTCCCGGTCGATCCAAATGTACGATTGGCATATATATGATCCGGTCTAAATATTTTCCCAAATCCTTTTTCACTTCTGTAACAGGCTTTGACCCCTTCATGATAATCTGTTCAACGGTTCCGGTTTTCTCCAAAATGGGGAAAATCTCATCGAATATCGGATAAGCCTTATCCAAATTTACCATAACGCGCCCTTTAGCCGTCAATAATGCTTCCTCCAATGTAGGCACACGATGTTTGGTTCTCAAAGCAGCGCCATTCTTCAGACGGAGTGTTCGGATAGAATCCAGTGTCCACTCGGCAACCTTACCTTTTCCGGTGGTCGTTCTATCCAAGGTCTTATCATGCATAAGGATCAACTGTCCGTCTTTGGTTTTCTGAACGTCCAACTCCACGACATCGGCTCCCAACCGGATAGAACTCTCTATTGCTGCCAGCGAATTTTCAGGTGCAAAGCGCCAATCCGCCCGGTGGGCGACTACGGTTACTTCTTTATTATCAGGATTCGTAATCTTTGCGTAAATTGCCTTCACCGGTTCATCTGCAAACAAGCGGAAAGGAAACAGCAAAATAATTCCTATTATCAGGTAGTTTTTCATATTCATTTTTATCATCTATACTTTGGGGGATTATCTATACTTTTTGGATTTTAAATACTTGGCAGCTAATTCGGCATAATCAGTCTGTACGACATTAATACGTTTGTTTATCATGCCTACCAGCCCCGAATAGTTGTCCGACAACATGTTCGTATCATTCGCTCCTACGATATTGGAGAATAAAAGCCAACCTTTGGATTTAATGTCTTCCGTCATCGCTCCCGCAAGAGCATCCGAGGTGGAAAGTTGCATCATCTGCACATTGTCCGTGTAAGATGAAGCAAAATAGGTAATATCATCTGAAGCTTTTGCCATCGGATGCAGTAACAGAGTGCTGTTCGCCGCTTTCAAATCGTATGCATAATTACGGTTGTTTGAAACATAAAGCAGGACTTCGTTTTCCATGTCGAGTTTTTTAAGTAATGCCACCATTGTCGCTACGGCAACGTTTTTGTTGACTATATCCAAGTTAAAATAAACCTTTCCTTTGCCTTTCTTCAATGCGTCCTCTAAAGTGGGGATTCGTTCGTTTGTCAGATTCCCTGCTGCATCTTTAAGATAGAGCTGCTGTAATTGCTGATAAGAGTAATCTCCTACCGCACCGCTTCCGTTAGTGGTTCTGTCGATCGTATTATCGTGCATCAGCACCAATATTCCGTCAGAGGTGGGACGTGCATCAAGTTCGATCATTTCTACTCCTGCATTGATTGCATACTCTATGGAAGTTAATGAATTCTCCGGTATGCCATCGGCTATACCTTTCTGCGTGTTCGCCCGATGGGCACAAAGCCAGACCTTATAGGAACTATCATCAAATAAATTCTTTAAATCGGTCTTCAGGTTTCCTGTAATAGGCAGTTGTCCGCCCGGTTCGCCTCCCGGATTCTCTCCCGAGCCTCCCAACTGTGCACTGGTGTGGCGGCTGTCTTTCCCTTTCATCGGCCATGCCGAAGCTGCACATCCGGTTATACCTTCATCTTCCAAAGCTACCAGGACACTCTTCGACGGATCTACTGTATGAGTAACGCCAATATAGATCGTTCCATCCGGTCCGATTGTAGGCGAACTCCAGATTTTTCCGATACCCGCTTCCCAGTTATCTTTTAAAGGAGAATCGCTCTCGCTAATCAGTGCGGCCAAGTCTTTTTTCAAGATTAGCTGTTCTTCCGAGGCTTCGGGTTTAATGATATAATAATTACCGGATTGTGTTCCAAAATGAATATTTCCGGCCTGATCGATTGCCGCACATCCACTGACGTCTTCCGGCACACCGTAATGCCATTGAACAACTCCATTAGGAGATAATGCTACAATTCCTCCTGTGGCTTCACCCGGAGCACGTTTTACCGTTACAATGATGCTTCCGTCCAAGCCTATCACAACGCCCCCTTGGTCTAGTGTTCCTACATTTCCTAACGAAGTACGCCATTTCTCGACTCCGTCGCTTCCAATAGCAAACGCACTGCCTCCTATACCCGGGAAGGTGGCAATTCCATATATAGTGCCGGCTGCGTCCACAGCTACGGAAGAATTCATGTTTTCTGAAGGCTTATCATTTCCCGAATTATATATTTGCCATGCCCACATCACATTACCACCTGTATTCAGTGCAGACGCCGACGCGCCGAATAAGCCGTTCTTTCCACCAGCCCAAATTAATGTGTTGTTCGCCAATGCTATTCCGGCAGATACTCCCCCCGACGGGCCTCCGGAATTGTCTGCGTTTGCCACATAACCTACTCTGTAACCGGTATTCTTATCGACAGCAAGCACAGATCCCGTAGAGCCGCCGTTACCCATATAGATATGATTCTCTCCAATCGCACAAGTCAGATAATTAATACGAGGCTTTGAAGCCTGTCCTTTATTCCAAAATCCTTTTTCAGCATCTCCGGCAACTACCCATTTCTTTGTTCCATCAGGATTGATGGCATATACGCGCCCTACTTTGCCACTTGTGTCGCCTGTTCCTACATACACAGTACCATCCGTATCAATGCTCGGAGTGGTATGCGTATTACCGGACGGAGAATCACCGTCAGCCGATGTCCATAAGTCGAACTCCCACAATTGTTCACCGGTAGCGGCCGAGAATTTCCGCAAATAATGGTCATTGGAAGTCATATATACATTATTATCATCACTGACTGCCGGAGCCGTAGAACGTATTTCGCCCAACACGTGGGCACCTACCCATTTCAGTTTCACATTGCCGACTTCGGGCAGAGGTTCAGCTTCAATCGTCAATAATTTATGAGCCATTGCATAATTTCCTTTACTGTCTTTCACATGCAAAGTCACTGTATATGCTCCATTCGTTTCGTAAGTCACTTTAGGAGCAACTTCTGTTGAAGTCTCTCCATTCCCTAAATCCCATTGGCAGGTATAATTACCTTCTCCGCCTACTGTCTCATTCGTGATACTGACTTCTTCGCCTACATAGTAGGTTGTCTTGTCAAAAGTAAATTTAGCTGTCAGCGCATTTTCCTTCCAATCATCCGAGCATGCTGAAAGTAGCAGCAAGCAGATAAAAAACGTTGTTACTATTTTTATATTCTTCATACTTTGTTCTTTCTAAGATAATTAATAGCCTTCATTTTGAGGGTAATTTTCCTCTCCCGCCAAATCGCGTTCCGACTGGGGAACAGGATAATACATCAGGTAGTTTCTACCGTTCAAGGAAGAAAACAAGTCCAAACGGTTAGTTCGCTTCAAATCATACCATCGTTGACCTTCTGCATACAACTCGCGGTGACGCTCATCAAGTATTTGATTCTGAAACTCTATATCAGTCATATTTGAAGGCAACAAGACGGTTGCATAACGTTTGTTCATAAATTCTTTTAATGTAGCCAATCCATTGACTGCTCCCAATGCTTCCGCTTTAATCAGATACATTTCCGCCACACGGGTAACCACAATCGGGGTTTGTGACGGTTGTTCATTGGTAACAAACTGACCGGTACTTCCATTCGGGAATTTAATAATACGGCTATTATCTGCACCAAATACTGCCTTTGCCCGTATATCCTTTGACTTTACGGCGGTATCATCATAAAGATGGCTGTAACATTCGGTAGAAGGAGAGTAATCCCAAGTCGGATCGATGTCATTGACCGTCTGATAGAATAACAGCAAACTTGTACTACGCTTATTGGCTAACGCAAAGACCAGTTCTTTGCTACTGCTATTAGAGACAAACGCCTGGGCATACTCAACTGATGTAGTACTCAATGCGAAATTTGATTTTGTAATCACTTTGTCGGCATAAGCTGCCGCATTTGTATAGTCTTTCAAGGATAAACATACTTTGGCTTGAAGCGCATCACAAGCACTAAGAGACACATAAAAACGATCGGTAAAATCAGGCAGTAATCCTTCCGCTTTAGCCAAGTCTTCTTTTATAAAACTCCACACTTCGGTTTCGGGGGAAATGGGAACAACGTCGTAAGTGCGCTTACGCAAGATAGGAACTCCTCCCCAGCGAGTGACCAGATGATAATAAATCAAAGCTCTGAAGTAGTATCCGGTCCCTCCTGTCTGCTTCACAACCTGACTCTCTTTATTAGATGACGCTTCGTATGTTTCAACCAAGAAATTTACTTGCTTCAAGGCTGTGAAACATTTCTGCCACTGGCTCAAAACTTCTTTAGAACTAGGAGCCATCAACATGGGGTCGTTCATGGAAAATCCGGGACCTGCCTTGAAATTCTCGCCTTTTACATCACCATCCATATAAAATTTGAATACCAGTTCTTCCATTTCGGCATACACTCCATTCAATAACTTTTCCAAATCGGATTCGCTCAACATATCTTGAGGTATCTGATCTTTAGGCCGCATATCGTCCAGTATACCTGAACAACCCGTCATCCACAAAAGGCAAATGCTACATAGCAAATAGTTGATTATAGTATAGTATCGTTTCATACATCTATATTTTTAAAAGTTTAGATTCAGACCAAAAATAAATGTTCGTAATACAGGTTGCAACCCAAAGTCAACTCCATAATTTGAGTCTCCCGGGCTACCCGAAAATGATGTTTCGGGATCATAACCGGAGTACTTGGTGAGAGTGAGCAGATTATCAGCCGAAACGTAGACTCTTAATGAATTCACGCGGAGTTTCTTAACGACTGATTCCGGCAAAGTGTAGCCCAAAGTCACAGTTTTCAGTTTAAAATAGGAAGCATCTTCCAAATAACGTGTTGAAGTTTGCACGTTATAGTCATAATCATACCCGGTATGTACTCCTATTCTTACAGGACGAGGAATCGTGTTGCTTGTGCCCTCTCCACGCCAATATCCGTTAGCTACTTCTTTGCTTACATTAAAGTATTGCTCGACAGATTCGCCACGGTCGTTTACTTTTACATTGGACAGCGCCAACCCTAAATGGTCAGTACCTTCGGAACCGTTCACTCCCCGCCATGCCGACATCACTTTACCGCCTACCGAGAATTGTCCGAACAATGATAAATCAAAACCTTTGTAAGAGAAGTTGGAGGTAATACCACCGTAAAAATCAGGAATGGCTTTTCCTACATTCATTCGGTCAGCGTCAGATATATCTCCGTCTTCATTATAATCGAAATATTTCACGTCACCGGCACGGACTCCTTTCGCATACAGTTTCGCAGGCACTTCGTCGTCACGCTGGTAGATACCTTCCATCTTTAACATATAGAATGTACTGATAGGCTGTCCGTTAATCAACGCATGCATCGAACCTCCTAAAAGGTTACTACCGCTGCTGGGAACAATATACATATCATTTCCTTCGATGAGGGAAAGCAATTTGTTCTTTACAAAAGAAATGTTACCACCCAAATCCCATTTAAACTTTCCGGTGAAGATTTTACCATTCAAAGCCAACTCAAGTCCTTTATTCTCTAATGAGCCGATATTTGACTGTAATGTGGTATATCCGGTGGTTGCATTGACTGGTTTCTTAAACAGCAGATCGGTAGTCTTTTGATAGAACATATCTATGTTTAAAGTCAGGCGAGACTGAAACATTTCTATATCAAATCCGATATTAAACTGGCTGGCTTTCTCCCAAGTCAAGGCACGGGCATCCTGCGAAATCTGGAATCCGGCAGAACCGTTGTAAGAAGCACCGCCCGCACTAATCAGTGATAATGGAGCATAATTACTCACTCCTGCCATGCTACCTGTCATACCCCAGCTTAATCTTAACTTTGCATCATTGACGTATTTGTTTTTTGGGAAAAATTCCTCATTGGAGGCACGCCACGCAAAAGAAGCAGAAGGGAAATAACCATATCTCTTGTTCTTCGCAAAGCGGGAAGAACCATCACTACGCAAAGAAGCATTCAGTATGTATTTATTGTCCCAATTCAAAGCGATTCGTCCGAAATAAGATTCTAAGGCATAAGAGGTATAACTAATATTTCCGGCGTAAATATTAGGACCTGCATTGATTAAATCAAAGTTGGAGGAAGGAAATGCGCCGTTAGCATAGTTATCACTCTTTGCCCCGAATTGTTCATAAGTGTATTTCTCAAACGAATGTCCCAACATGACGGAGTAGATTAGTTTATTCCATTCATTGTTGTAAGAGAATATGTTATCTATCACATAGCGGAAACTCTGGTCTTTTTGTTCGGTCAATGCTCCCCAACCACTACTATTTTTACGGGCATCATGCTTGTCCGACAATTTTTTAGATGTGTTGTCCAAAATACCATATACGCTTACTGTCGGTGTGTACTTAAATCCTTTGAAAGGAGTTACGTCTATGCTGAACACACCGGACAGTTGATATTTCTTAGCTACCCAGTCTTCTTCATTAATCAGCATCACCGGATTGTGGCGCAAAATATCTGTCCCGTTCACTTTATAAGATGTTCCGTCTTCTTTATAAGGTGAATACCAAGGTTGCTCCTCACGAGCTGTACGGAGTACTTTCAAGCTGGTACTCGTTTCCTCCAATAAGTCTGAACGGCTGGCCGAACCTGCCAGATTCATATTCAGTTTGAACAGGTTGTTTATTTTATGTGTGAATTTGGCACGCATATTATACTGGTCATAGCTGCTCTTATTCAAATATCCTTCTTGAGTATTAGCGCCTAAAGAAGCAAAGAAGGTAGTCTTTTCATTTCCACCGGAAATGCTGATAGAGCCGGTACCTGTTTTCGAGTTTTTTCTTGATATTTCTTTCACCCAATTGGTTTCCTGAATTTGAGAAGGAACATACAATTGAAGGTTAGCTCCCATTTGCACATTGTAATTATCAATAGCGGCTTGCATCGTATTCATATATTCCATCGAATTGGCCATTTCAATGTCGCTAGCCAGATAAGCGAATCCGTAACGACCGGACACCTCTATCTTCGTCTTACCTTGCTGACCTGATTTGGTCGTTATCAACACAACTCCGGCATTGGCACGCGAACCATAGATAGCGGCTGCAGACGCATCTTTCAAAACTTCCATGCTCTCAATGTCATTCGGATTCAAGTTGGGATATTTTTCGCTGGGGATACCATCGACCACATAAAGCGGCGAACTTCCCCCACTAACGGAACCGATACCACGAACGGTGACATTCGGCGCTTCTCCCGGAGTTCCTGATGCAGAGGAGATATTTACACCTGCTACACGTCCTTGCAACATTTTAATCGGATTATAGTCATTACCCTGATCTATATTTTCCATCTTTACTTTACTGATAGAAGTAGTGACTAGCTTTTGTGACTGGACTCCGTAGCCGACAACAACGACCTCGTCTATCATTTTACTGTCTTCCTGAAGTACAACTTTTACGAATGTCTGCCCTGTGGCAGAAAGGTCAACTGTTTTATAACCGATATAAGAGACAGTCAATATTCCCTTTTCCGGTACGTCTGCTAATGTGAACTTTCCATCAAAATCTGTAATCGTTCCGTGCGACTCACCTTTTATCACAATACTGGCACCAATGACTGGCTCGCCTTTTTCATCGACAACAGTACCTGTTACTTTTTTAGTTATCGATTTGTCCTGGGCTTTGCGAATCAATACAATCACATTGTCTTGTTCTTTCTTATACGCTAAGTCCATTCCTCCTAAAAGTTGTTGCATGGTTTGTTCAATCGTTGCATCTTTCACATTCAACGATACTTTTCGGTTTAACTCCGGCAGACTCTCATTGTAGAAGAATTTGTAATTGCTTACTTGCTCGATTTTCTTTAAAGAGGC
>OODF01001443.1_pt1 | contig 10163 bp, 8 predicted proteins | sample 1671431 | NCBI WGS metagenome assembly OODF01 (sample SAMN06348156, study PRJEB24527) | human gut metagenome | biome: human gut; feature: ankylosing spondylitis patient; material: feces | host: Homo sapiens | place: China | collected 2015-10 | reverse complement strand
CCCGTTAGGAGGATATAGCGATGGATTTTACTCTGTCCAAGCAGCAGCAGATGGTACAGAAAATGTACCGCGAGTTTGCTGAGAACGAAGTCAAGCCCCTGGCAAAGAAGGTTGATGCGGAAGAGTACTTCCCCAAAGAGACCGTCGAAAAGATGGGCAAGCTCGGCATGATGGGCATTTATTTCCCGACTGAGGTCGGCGGTGCAGGCGGCGATGTGCTGTCCTACGTCATGGCAGTGGAAGAGCTGAGCAAGGTCTGCGGCACCACCGGTGTCATCGTCTCTGCTCACACCAGCCTGTGTGCTGCTCCTATTTATGAAAATGGTACTCCCGAGCAGAAGGCAAAGTATCTGCCCAAGCTGTGCAGCGGTGAGTGGCTGGGTGCTTTCGGCCTGACTGAGCCGGGTGCCGGCACCGATGCACAGGGTCAGCAGACCTTTGCAAAGCAGGACCCCGAGACCGGTGATTGGATCCTGAACGGTTCCAAGATCTTCATCACCAACGCCGGCTACGCAAACGTCTTTATCGTTATTGCTGTCACCGATATCGTGCCCGACAAGAAGGGCCGTCCCACCAAGCAGTGCTCCGCCTTTATCGTGGAGCGCACCGACCCGGGCTTCTCTGTCGGTAAGGCTGAGGACAAGATGGGCATCCGCGGTTCTTCCACCTGCGAGCTGATCTTTGAGGACTGCCGCATCCCTGCTGACCGTATGCTGGGTGTGCGTGGCCGCGGCTTCCAGCTGGCTATGGCTACTCTGGACGGTGGCCGTATCGGCATTGCTTCTCAGGCTCTGGGCATCGCCGAGGGCGCTCTGGAAGAGACCGTTGCTTACGTCAAGGAGCGCAAGCAGTTCGGCCGCAGCATTTCCGCATTCCAGAACACCCAGTTCGAGCTGGCTGAGATGAAGGCACGCGTTGAGGCTGCAAAGTATCTGGTCTACGCTGCTGCTCTGAAGAAGCAGGAAGCAATGGATGGCAAGAAGGTCCGTTACAGCGTTGAGGCTGCTCAGGCAAAGCTGATCGCAGCCCGCACCGCAAGCGATGTGACCCGCCGCTGCCTGCAGCTGTTCGGCGGTTACGGCTACACCCGTGACTACCCCATCGAGCGCATGATGCGTGATGCCAAGATCACTGAGATCTACGAGGGCACCAGCGAAGTGCAGATGATGGTCATTTCCGGCGCGCTGCTGAAGTAAGGGAGGCAAGAGTTACAATGAAAGCAATTGTTTGTGTAAAGCAGGTTCCTGATACCTCCGGCAAGGTGTCCGTCAAGCCCGATGGCACTCTGGACCGTGCTTCGATGGCTACCATCACCAACCCTGATGACCTGAACGCTCTGGAGGCTGCTCTGAAGCTCAAGGACGCTACCGGCTGCGAAGTCGTTGTTGTTACCATGGGTCCCCCGCCGGCAGAAGGCATGCTGCGTGAGCTGCTGGCCCGCGGCGCTGATAAGGCTGTTCTGGTCTCCGGCCGTGAGTTCGGCGGTTCCGATACCTTTGCAACCAGCCAGATCCTGGCTGCTGCTGTCAATAAGATCGGCGTTGGCCCTGAGGACGTTGTGTTCTGCGGCCGTCAGGCAATTGATGGCGATACCGCACAGGTCGGCCCCCAGATCGCTGAAAAGCTGCATCTGCCTCAGGTCACCTATGTGGCTGACATCCAGAAGGATGGCAACACCCTGACCGTGAAGCGTATGCTGGAAGACGGCTACATGATGGTCAAGGTGCAGACTCCCTGCCTGCTGACCTGCATCAAGGAGCTGAACCAGCCCCGTTACATGAGCGTGAACGGCATCTTCACCTGCTACGACAAGCCGATGGAAGTGTTCGATTACAACGCACTGAAGGACGATCCGCTGATCGAGGTCGATACCATCGGTCTGAAGGGTTCTCCGACGAACGTCTTTAAGTCCTTCACTCCTCCGCAGAAGGGCGCAGGCACCATGCTCAAGGGCGACGATACTGCCGCACAGCTGGCTGGTATCCTGGCCAAGAAGCACCTGATCTGATGAAAGGAGCATAGGATTACAATGGCTGATTTTAACGAATACAAGGGCGTCTGGGTCTTCTGCGAACAGCGCCAGGGCGCACTGATGTCCACTGATTTCGAGCTGGTGAGCGAGGCTCGCAAGCTGGCTGATGAGCTGGGCTGCGAGGTCACCGGCCTGCTGCTGGGCGACAACGTGGAAGGCATTGCCAAGGAGCTGGGCGGCTATGGTGCCGATAAGGTCATGGTCTGCGACAGCCCCCTGCTGAAGGACTACACCACCGATGCATACGCTAAGGTCGTGTGCGACATGGTCAACGAGTACAAGCCCGAAGTCCTGCTGATCGGTGCAACCAACATCGGCCGCGATCTGGGCCCCCGCTGCGCAGCTCGTCTGCACACCGGCCTGACCGCTGATGCTACCCATCTGGACATCGACACTGCAAAGTACATCGATTTCCTGAAGGAGAGCTCCACCATCGACCTGTCCAAGCAGAAGTTCGATATGGAAGACCGCAACCTGAAGATGACCCGTCCCGCATTCGGCGGCCATCTGATGGCTACCATCATCTGCCCCCGCTTCCGTCCGCAGATGTCCACCGTGCGTCCCGGCGTTATGAAGAAGGCTCCCTTCGATCAGGCCAAGGCTGATGCCTGCCAGATCGTGAAGCCCGCATTCGCTCTGGCTGCTGAGGACATCAAGACCGAGGTCCTGAGCGTTGAGAAGGCAGCTGAAAAGCTGGTCGATCTGATCGGCGCAGACGTGATCGTCTCTGTTGGCCGCGGCATCAGCAAGGATGTCAACAAGGGCATTGAGCTGGCTGAGCAGCTGGCAGCTGCTCTGGGCGGCGGCGTTGTGGGTGCTTCCCGTGCCGTCACCGATGCAGGCTGGATGACCGCTGACCATCAGGTTGGCCAGACCGGCAAGACCGTGCATCCCAAGATCTATGTTGCTCTGGGCATCTCCGGCGCTATCCAGCACACCGCTGGTATGCAGGACTCCGAGTGCATCATCGCTGTCAACAAGAATGAGGGCGCACCCATCTTCGGTGTTGCCGACTACGGCATCGTGGGCGACCTGTTCAAGGTCGTGCCCGAACTGATCAAGCAGATCGAGGCAGCAAAGGCTGCTCAGTGATCGACTGACGCGAGATCTTTTTATAGCATAGCCTGAATTGTGGGAGGGCGGCTCTTCGGAGCCGCTCTTCTTTTTATGTAAGGAATACGGCACAGCACAGATGGCCCTGAAAAGGCTGCCTGTGCTGTTTTTTGTTGCAGAAAGTACAGCCAAAGGCCGGCTGCAGCCCAGAAAAGGGCTGCGGGATGGGAGGGGAGTGGAACGGAAAAGCGCACACAAAAGTCTGTTACACTTTGAAATATGCATATAAACGAATAAACATACAGAAAAATGCATGAAAAACACTGCAGAAAAAGTGCAGAAAAATAAAATGCAACACGTTAAGTGTGACAAAACAATCCTGAAAACGGTGAAGCGCAACACGGGCGTAACAAATTCACGGTATCTTGGATGAATTTGTTGCGCTTGCAAAACGATTTCAGAACGGGAAATTTTGATTTTTTTGCATTTTCTCTCAAAAAATCGACAGAAACCCCTTGACGATGAGATGCTATTGTGATACTTTTGTTGCACAATAGTAACACATTTGAAACGAAAGAGTTGCAAATGTGTTACAGTACGCATTCACATGAATGCAAAAAAGCTTTTATATACAAAAGCTTGCGGAGGATGTCTTATGAAACTCGAGATGCGCACCCTGAAAAATATCGCAGCAGCAGCTATGACTCTGGCTGTGGTTTTTGGTGCTGCATCTCTCAAGCCCGTTACTGCAAACGCAGCTGAGGCTTCGGTTTCTGCCTCCATCGAAGAAGAAAATTCCTACATCAGCTTTCAGGACGAAGCTTATCAGAACGAGTTCCTGCGCCGCGTAAACAACGAGCGCGCAAAGGCTGGCCTGAAGCCCGTTCAGCTGGGCGACAGCAGCCACAATAGTGCCGCTCAGGAGCGCGCTAAGGAACTGGCCTCTTCTTATTCCTACGTTCGTCCCAATGGCCAGCGCGATTTTACCATCTTCGCAGAGAATGGCATCGACGATGCGTCCGTTGGCGAAAACTACATAGCTGGCGTTTCTACCCCCGATGCAGCGGTAGATCAGTGGATGAACATTGATTTTACCCGTGAGCGCATCCTGAACGCAGACGCGACCACCATGAGTGTGGGCCACTACGAAGGCGGCGTTTACAACAACTACTGGGTGCTGATCTTCTCTTGCCCCGAAAACTCTTACACCAGCAACTACCGTCAGGAAGTTCTGGATCTGGTCAATGCCGAGCGTGCAAAGTACGGCCTGCAGCCCCTGGTCATGGGCGATGCAAAGCTCACCGCAGCTGCTCAGCAGCGCGCCGAAGAGATCGCAACCGTCAATTCTCACGTTCGTCCCAATGGTACCAAGTGGTACACTGTTCTCAGCGAGTACGGCGTGACGGATGCCGCTGCTGGCGAGAATGCCGCATGGGGCAGCGTTTCTCCTGAAGAAGTCGTGAATGCCTGGATGAACTCCGAAGGCCATCGCGCAAACATTCTGGATCCCGAAGCTCGTGCAATGGGTGTTGGCTACTACTACAACAGCTCCAGCACTTGGGGCCATCAGTGGATCCAGCTCTTTACCAAGTAATCATCGTAATCATATGCTTTCTTCAGAAAAATCGGCTGGGCCGCAGGGCTCAGCCGATTTTTTGCTGCGCTTTTTTCTGGCAGAGGACATGTGGGCAGCGGTACCGGGAGCTGGCCTTGACACAAAAACGTATGCGGCAGTGGTTGCACAACGGACGATTTATGTTATACTTGTTTTGAATAACATGCAGGAGGAACCACAGTGGAGGATTACCGCACCATCCATGGCACGGCCACAGGAGAATACGAAGAAAAGAAGAGCCGCTTCATTGCGGCGCTGTCATTTGCGGACAGCGAGGAAGCTGCCGTTGCATTTCTGGAACAGGTGCGTGCGGCCAACCGCACCGCCCGCCACAATGTGTATGCCTACCGCCTGCGGGAAGGCAACCGGGAACGCTATTCAGATGATGGTGAACCGGCCAAGACGGCGGGCACACCAGCGCTGGAGGTGCTGCAGCACAGCGGCCTGACGGATCTGATCGTGGTGGTGACCCGTTACTTTGGCGGTGTGCTGCTGGGCACCGGCGGCTTGGTGCGTGCATACACCACGGCTACGGCCCGTGCACTGAAAAATGCCGAGGTGGTCACGGTGCGCAGCGTGGTGGAGCTGAGCGTGACGGTGGATTACTCCCTTTATGAGCGTGCATCGCTGCTGATCGATGCGGCGGGAGCAAAACAGGCCGCGCCGCAGTTCACGGATCGCGTGACCCTGTGCTGGCAGATGCCGGAACACACTGAAGGCCCGCTGCTGGAACAGCTGCGGGAGCTGACGCGCGGCAGCGCGCAGGTGACGGTATCCGACCCGTTCTACGCACCGTTCTGAACCCAGCAGCGGCAAAAATAAAAAAGCAAGCATTATTTTGCGAACCGACAGGCTTTTTCCCCCTTCGACAAAGCGGGTGTGCTACAATTGCCGCAGACGCAGCAATTGGGATCGGCTGTGCCGAAACAGAGAGGGGGAATGGCGACAAAAAGGGAGGGCGACTTTGTATGGATGTACGTCAGCGCACAGAAGAGATCGAACATATGACCTTCGCGCCGTGGGCTACCTTCAGCGACCAGAGCCGCGGCCGCATGCTGCCGGAAGAGCAGGACCCGATCCGGCCGGTGTTCCAGCGTGACCGTGACCGGGTGCTGCACTGCAAGGCGTTCCGACGGCTCAAACAAAAGACGCAGGTGTTCCTCTCGCCGGAGGGAGATCTGTACCGCACCCGACTGACCCATACGCTGGAGGTCTCGCAGATCGCGCGGACCATTGCCCGCGCCCTGCGGCTGAACGAAGATCTGACCGAAGCGATCAGCCTTGCCCATGATCTGGGCCACACGCCGTTTGGCCATGCCGGGGAGCGCGCGCTGAATGAGCTGTGCCCGGACGGCTTCAAGCACTATATGCAGAGCCTGCGTGTGGTGGACAAGCTGGAAAAGGACGGCCGGGGCCTGAACCTGACGTGGGAGGTGCGCAACGGCATCGTGACCCACACAAAGGGCACCTGGGCGGCAACGCCGGAAGGGCGCATCGTGCGCATGGCGGATCAGATCGCCTATGTGAACCACGACATTGAGGACGCGGTGCGCGCCGGTGTGCTGGACCCAGCCACCCTGCCGAAAGAATGCACCGCCGTGCTGGGCCAGACAAAATCTGCCCGCATCACCACCATGATCAACAGTATCCTTGCCAACAGCGATGGGGATGTGAAGGTGGGCGCAGAGGAAAACGAAGCCTTCCTTGCGCTGCGGGATTTCATGTACGCCACCGTGTATGTGGACAAGACCGCCAAGCGGGAAGAGCAGAAGGTGGACAAGGTGATCGGGGAACTGTACGATTACTACCTGAACCATGTGGACCGGATGTCCAACTTCTACATCCAGCTGGCTTATCAGGAGGGCAGAGAACGTGCAGTGACTGATTACATCAGTGGCATGAGCGATGAATTTGCCATCCGTACTTTTGAGGAATTGTTTGTGCCCCGGAAGTGGCATGTCCTATAAATCCGAAAGGTCGTTTGAAAGATCCATGATCCCACACGAATACATTGAAGAACTGACCCGCCGCACCGACATTGTGGAGCTGGTGGGCAGCTATGTGCAGCTCAAGCGCAAGGGACGTTTGTATGGCGGCCTGTGCCCCTTCCACAGCGAAAAAACGCCCTCATTCTACGTCTACCCGGACACCCAGAGCTTTTACTGCTTTGGCTGCGGCGCAGGCGGCGATGCCATTACCTTTACGAAAAAGATCAACAGCATCGATTACCCGGAGGCCGTTAAGCTGCTGGCAGCGCGGGCCGGTATGCCGGAGCCGCAGGAGGACGACAAAACAGGCCGGATGCGCAGCCGCATCCTCTCCATGAACAAGGAGGCGGCACGGTTTTTCCACGCCTGCCTGAACTCCACCGTGGAGGAAGCCCGGCAGGCCCGTGCCTACTGGCGGCGGCGCGGTCTGGACGACAAGACGATCGTCCGGTTCGGGCTGGGCTATGCGCCAAACGACGGACAGGCGCTGTATCAGTTCCTGCGCGATAAGGGCTACAATCAGCAGGAGCTGGATGCCAGCGGCCTGTTCAAGCGCAGTGCGTCCGGCCGCATCTACTGCCTGTTCTGGAAGCGGGTGATGACCCCCATCTTTGACCTGCGCGGCAACATCATTGCGTTTGGTGGGCGCGTGCTGGACGATTCCAAACCGAAATATGTCAACAGCCCGGAAACGCTGGTGTACCACAAATCAGAGACGGTGTTTGCGCTGCAGGTCGCAAAGCGCAGCGCGGTGCGCCGGTTCGTGTTGTGCGAGGGCTACATGGACGTGATCAGTATGCATCAGGCAGGCATCGACACAGCAGTGTGCGCTTGCGGCACGGCCCTGACCCCGGAGCAGGTGCGGCTCATCAGCGAGTATGCTGACGAGGTGATCCTGAGCTACGATTCGGACGAAGCAGGCCAGAAGGCCACGCTGCGCTCGCTGGAACTGTTCCGCAACAGCCCGGTAAAGGTGGGCGTGCTGCAGATCCCCGGTGCAAAGGACCCGGACGAGTACATCAAAAAGTATGGCGCAGAGCGATTCAAGGCCCTGCTGGACGGTGTGGGCAATGCACTGGACTTCCGGCTGGGCCGTCTGCGCAGCCAGTACGATCTGGCACAGGATGCCCAGCGGCTGGAATACGTGAAGGAAGCTGTGAATATGCTGGCAGAGCGCTCCAACCCTACCGAGCAGGAAGTGTATGCGGGGCGTCTGGCTGAGGAGACCAACATCTCCAAAACAGCGATCATGACCCAGCTGGAGACCGCCGTGAAGAGGGCGGGCAGCAAGCACCGCTGGGAGAAAAAGCAGCAGGCGCTCAAGTCTGGTGAGATGAATCAGATCAACGTGCCGTACAGTGCGGGCGGCAGTCAGGCGCTGGGCATTGCCAGCGCACAGCAGCGGCTGCTGGCGGCCATGCTGCGGGAGCCGAACTATATCGATCTGGTGCAGGGGCAGCTGACCGCAGAACAGTTCGTGCTGCCGCAGCAGAAGGAGCTGTTTGAAGCCATGCTGCGCTGCCGACAGGAGGGCATTGAGATCAGCCTAACCACGCTGCGCGCTTTTGTAAGCGAAGAAGCGCTGAATGAACTGAGCCATCTTGCGGCACAATACAGCGATGTGAATTGTACGCCGGATGATATCCGGCTGTATCTGGACCGCATTGCCCGGGGGATGCCCATGGCAGGCAAGGCGGCGCATATGTCCAATGAGGAACTGAGTGATTACCTCCAGTCGATGCGCGAAAAGAAGCAGGGAAATGTGCCTGTAGAAGAATGATCCCCGCTTTCCCCTCCGGCTGGAGCAGGAGAGGAAAGGAGCAGGAATCATGCAGAAATTGTCGCAAACGGAGGAATTGGCCAGAACACTGGCCGCGCGGGCACGCCACCATGCTCTGACACCGGAGCAGATCAGCCGTGCCATGGACGAACAGGATTACGATGTGGCGCAGCTGGACGAGCTGTATACGGCACTGGAGGACCGCGGCGTGCACCTGACCGAAGAGGAAGCGGACCTGCCTGCGTTGGATGAAACGCAGATCGGCAGGCTGGAACATGAGCTTTCGGCAGAGGGGGTGGCGTTGGACGACCCGGTAAAGGCCTATTTGAAGGAGATCGGCCGGGTGCCGCTTCTGACGGCAGAACAGGAAACGGAGCTTGCCCGTGCCGCGCAGGCCGGGGACGAGGATGCCCGGCGGAAGCTCAGCGAAGCGAACCTGCGGCTGGTGGTGTCGGTGGCAAAGCGCTATGCAGGGCGGGGCCTGCCGTTTCTGGATCTCATTCAGGAAGGCAATCTCGGTCTGATGAAGGCGGCGGAAAAGTTTGAGCCGGAGCGCGGCTTCAAATTTTCCACCTATGCCACGTGGTGGATCCGTCAGTCCATCACCCGCGCCATTGCGGATCAGGGGAGGACCATCCGCATCCCGGTGCACCTTGTGGAGAGCATCAACCGGGTCAAAAAGACGACGGGTGACCTGTTGCGGAAAAATGGCCGGGAGCCTACCGCGGAAGAGATCGCTGTTCAGCTGGACATGGAGCCGGACCGTGTGCGGGAATTGCTGCAGCTGGCGCAGGACCCCATCAGCCTGGAAACGCCGGTGGGCGAGGAAGAGGATGCCCACCTTGAAGATTTTATTCAGGACGAGGATGCAGGCGTCCCGGTGGATGAAGCCGGGCGGCAGCTGCTGCGGCGGGAACTGTTCAGCGTGCTCAAAAGCCTGACACCGAGGGAAGAGCGGGTGATCGCACTGCGCTTCGGGCTGGAGGATGGCCGGGCGCACACGCTGGAAGAGCTGGGTAAGGAGTTCAATGTGACCCGGGAGCGGGTGCGGCAGATCGAAGCCAAGGCCCTGCGCAAGCTGCGGCATCCCAGCCGTGCAAAACGCCTGCGGGATTATCTGGATGAGTGAACGATTATAATTGCCGCCGCTTGCACTCTGGCAATATTAGAGGAAACATTATTTTTATATTTGCAGCTCAGAAAAGCCTGCGAGCTTTTCTGAGCTGCTTTTTCACAAAAAAGGGCCGCAAGGGAAAACGGGCATATCCGACTGTAAAAGTAATACGCCAAAACACAAGGGCAAAGATAGACAAATTGCACAAGGGGATTATGAACAGGAACGTGCAAAATAAAAAAATCAAGCCCTAAAACAGCAAAACACAACACGCTGCCGGGCGTGCGAAAATGAAAGAAAAAATAAATTTGTTTTGGCAAAAATCTGAAAAATGGCTTGACAGCAAGGCTTTTAGGGTGTATACTGCATTAGTATCACATAATGGACTAGTGCGCCAAAAAGGGGAATACGCAGGCGGCGGCTGGACGGGTCAAACCGAAAAGTTTGTGAAAAACGCCGAAAGGTTCCCTTCGACGCGGGTCGAATTATGTGTGTCTGCTCAAATTTGACCCGTGTATACGACATCCCGTAGAGTATAAAAGTAAGGAGTGGTTGATTTTATGATGAAAGTCAAGCCCGTA
>OODF01001440.1_pt1 | contig 10184 bp, 6 predicted proteins | sample 1671431 | NCBI WGS metagenome assembly OODF01 (sample SAMN06348156, study PRJEB24527) | human gut metagenome | biome: human gut; feature: ankylosing spondylitis patient; material: feces | host: Homo sapiens | place: China | collected 2015-10 | reverse complement strand
ATCATCCCTTCGCACCCCAAGAAGGTATGATTCCTCAAGTAGAACAGCCTTATAGAGAAGAAATCTGTCTGAACGGTTCTTGGCAATTTATGCCGGTACAGGTAAAAGAAGGCATCTCTTTAAACGAGATTAAAAACCCGGAATACCCTCAAAATCCGGCATGGGAGAGTGTAGCATATAAAGTACCTTCACCTTGGAATGTCAATAGCTTCTCCACCGGTGGAGGTGGAGATTTTGTCGCTTTCCCCAGTTATCCTAAAGCTTGGGAAAATGTTTTGGCAGGATGGGTGCAAAAAACTGTTCATGTTCCATCCACGTGGGATCATAGTGTGATAAAATTACATTTTGAAGCAGTGGCTGGTTATGCCAAGGTGTTTATCAACGGGCAATTCGCAGGAGATAATTTTGACATTTTCTTACCTTTTTCAGTGGATGTAACTCCCTATGCCGAACCAGGTAAAGATATGGATATAAGTTTATGGATAGCGCATGGAAAGCTATTGAATGAGCCAGGAAAATATGGACATAGAAATTATGTCTCAGGTTCTTTTTGGGGAATTCATATAGTAGGTATATGGCAAGACATTTATTTGCAAAAATATCCTGAAGTCTATATTTCAGATACCTATATAAATCCGGATGTAACAGCCAATAAACTTACCGCCGAGGTATCTCTAAAAAATATGACCTCAAAAAGACAAAAAATAACAATTACGGGAGATGTGCGGAAGTGGATAAATGATGCTGACACATCTGTCATAAATTGTCCTAATCCTAAATGGCATTTGTCAGATAAGGCCGTTGTTTCAACAGATAAGCAGTCGGTTGAAATCGCACCAGGCACTACCCAAACAGTATTGCTGTCGTGTACACCCGATAACCGTTTGGACACATGGACACCAGAACATCCAAACCTGTATGGAATGACTGTCTATTTGTCAAGAAAGCAACAAGTGGAAGACGTTGATTATACCCGTTTCGGCTGGCGCCAATTCAAGACTAAAGGAACTCGTTTTTATCTAAATGATGAACTTATTGAATTGAAAGGAGATTCATGGCACTTTATGGGAATTCCACAAATGACACGTCGTTATCCCTATGCATGGTTCCGTATGTTAAAAGACGTTGATGCCAATGCGGTTCGTTTTCATGCACAAGTGTATCCGCGTTTTTATTTAGATGTAGCGGATGAAATGGGTATTTGCGTGCTGGATGAAACTGGTATATGGTCTAGCGATGGAGGACCGAAAGTGGATTCTGAATTATATTGGGAAGCTTGCCGCGATCATGTCCATAGAATGGTTATGAGGGATCGAAACCATCCGGCGGTATTTGGCTGGAGTGTATGTAATGAGACGTTACCTGTTACCAAACACGTTTTTCATGCTCCGCAAGAATTGGTTGACAAGAATGTGGCAGAGATTAATAAATGGGTTGACATCGTCCGAAAGACCGATCAAACTCGTAATTGGATCTCTGGTGATGGTGAAACACAGGCCTCTACTGATCTACCTACCGTTATTGGTCATTATGGTGGCGTAAATACAATGCTAGAGTGGAAGAACCAAGATAAGCCTTGGGGAATCGGCGAAACAGGAATGGCTTATTATGGTACTCCTGCCCAAGTTGCCCAAGAAAATGGAGATAGAGCTTATGAATCTCAAGAAGGCAGGATGGAGGGCTTGGCCGCAGAAGCTTTTAGGCTTATTCAAACGCAACGGGATTTAGATGCCAGCTATGCTTGTGTCTTTAATTTGGCATGGTATGGCCTTCAGCCTTTAGAATTTGGTTTAAGCGATATCACACGTCCCGTGAAACCGGAAGACGGTATCTATTTTCCTCCATTTATAGAAGGTGTACCAGGAGTCCAACCTGAACGTTTAGGCCCGTACACCTCTACATTCAATCCAGGATATGACAGCCGATTACCACTATATCGTCCATGGCCTCTGTACTATGGGGTAAAAGCGGCTTTTGGAAAAGACTATGCCATAGCAAAAAACAAATGGGCAATCAAGAAACAGATAATTGTTGACGAGCCGATGTATGAAGAACGTGAGCTGGTATGGATTTCTGCATCTCTTTCTTCTCCTGTAAAACAAGCTTTTGAAAATTTGGCTATCTCGTTTAAGCCTATCAATAAAAAAAAGAAGCAATTGATCATCATAGATGGTTCATTTGCTATAAATGAAAGCGACATAATATCTGACATCCGATCGTCATTAAGAAATGGAAGTATGGCTATCGTCTGGAATGTCACACCTAAGATTTTACCTTTCATCGAATCAGTATCCGGAGAGAAGGTAATCTTAAAGGAACGAAAAGCAGCCAGCTATATCATCAAAAACAAGCACGCTTTACTGAATGGACAGACTTTGGGCAGTCTCTATTTCAATGAATTGACGAAACAACCAGTATCCTCTTACGTGATTACAGCCTCAGGTAATGGACTATCTCTACTGGATCCGTGCAACACGGATTGGAGTAAATGGAACTATCAAAGCGAGAATATAAAGACAGCTATGGTGCTCCGTAGCGAACGTGAAAAGAAAGCTCAGGGAAGTGTTTTGTATCATAAAAAGGTCGGATCCGGAGAGCTGGTTATCTCCTCATTGGATCTGTTCTCTATAGGTGACGCAGGCACTAGTATGATACGTAGTTTTCTTTCAAACACAGGTGCTACATTTAATGGAGAAAGTAAATATTCGCAATCCGCATTCGATAAACAAGGTATCTTAATCGAAACTTTATTTTGTGATGCAGATGGAAATCTGATCACTCCCAAAGAGGGGGCCGAGGTATATCTGAGTTTCTGGATATTTAGCCCAAGGTCTTTGATTAATCTGCTAGCTGAACCGAATATGCCTCGTATGGATATGGAATTTAAAGCGAAGGATACACCGCAAATTTCCGTAAACGGAACTATTTATGCAGATGGACTAACAACACAATCAAATCCAGCCTATCCGACTCGTATAAACGGACTTCCTTTAAATAAAGGTTGGAACCATATTTTATTAAAGGCTTCTTATGGGAAAGATTGCTTCCGTTTTACCAGTTCGGATGCCAACTTCATGAAACAAATAAAAACTGTCGTAGCTAGATAAAATCAGCCAACTAATTCATACTAAAAATATTGCGAATTAGTTGGCTTTTTGTATCTTTAAGTATTCCCCCGAGAATAAGGTTTGACGGCCAAAACGGGGAAAATATCCAAACTAAGATATGGCTAAGATACAAAATATTTCAGAAATTCACCCTACTTTGGGTTTTACGGAATTCGATATTCTGGAAAAATACCGTAAGAGTTTTAAAGAGAGCGAACTTGGCAGGCTTCATTCCGTGTTTCCATTCAACAGTACAGCGAAAGAGGCCGGCCTGTCTCAGCACCGTCTTGGCCGCAGGAACTGTTTCATTCCTTCAGCAAAGATAGCCCTTATGGAACTGAAGGCCTATACTGGATTTTCCGAGCGGCGGCTGGTGGAACATCTTAAAAAGATAAAAGAACACGATTATTTACCGAACAGTTAAAATACACAATATGCCCACTTTGCACGTAAATATTGGCATATAGCTGATATCTACACAGTTATGCATATACACCTATTACCGATCCAATTACTATCTATAATAAATCAGATTACTATCAATAGTAAATCGGATTTTCTATAGATAGTAGCCATGAATACTATAGCTTCTATCGCTAGATTATTACAAGAAGTACAACCGAGTGATACACATTGAAGTCAGATAAGCGAATAGAACACAAAAACCGGATTGCCCTCCTCTCCTTTTAAGTCCAACTCCTGCGGAATCGTGATTGAGCGAAGCGATTTATATAAGTTTAGCTCATATGGGGTCACTACTTGTACCAGCTCATCTTTTATGACCCTCCCCCAGACCGGGAAATTCCGATAACTTCTCGTACCCTGCATGCCATGTTGAAGGTTCGCATCCGCCAGTTCATAGATAGAACCCGGCATCTCACATTTTTCCACAAGTGTCTTTCCCGTCTTTTTATCTACAGAGGCTATATAATAGCCTTGGTTATACAATAAACGGAAATAATAATGTTCCGGAAACTCAATCATATCTTGCACAAAGATATCCTTGGGGGCCTTTTTTTCAATTCGCAAATTACTCATGTCCGTAACATCCAACGAACGAATCACTTCCGCATCCGAGTTTTTCAGATCAAGGACACAAGCCGCACTTATTCGATCCGCCGAGATACTGAAGACCGTATAATTGCTACCGGTCTTAAACAACACGGAGTTTTGCGCATCAGAATAAGCGGGGGCGATACTTGTCGTGAACCCGCTCTTCTCATGAGGTAATAAAAAGGAATAAAAATCATTCTTGATCGCTATCGTATCCCCTTTCCTCGAAAATAGGCCCAATCCGAATCCCCCTCCGTTGAAAGGCTGAAAAGGGAATGATATGGCGGCGAAACGATCCTTTCCGATATGACGCATATAGATTACAGAATACTCATGGGTGGATTGTCCGATAAATTCACCTTCCAACGTATATTCCCAAACTCGATTATTACTAAATAAAAAAAGGCGGTCATTACGTTCGTCCACTTGGATACATGGCAGAATACCGCTAAATTCACCCGGCCCCTGCCCTTCTTTTACCAACGTCCGGATAAAACGCCCTTGCCGATCGAACAGGACGATACGGGGCTCTTTTACGGGAAGCACATAGATATATCGATCTGTCACGGCATAATCATAAACTCCGTCTATCAACGAGGCATCATCCGTGGTCACCTCTAAAGGGACAAAAGTAACCCCCTTGATCTCATCGCCTAACCCCAATAGACCCGGTTTATCCATCCCTCCTCTTATATCCGCAGTTAAAAGAAAGGACGCTTCCGTTGGCGAAGAACCGCATGACACGAAACAAGAAACGACAAAAACACTATTTAAATAAAACAAGATAGAGGCTAACTTTACACTTTTCATAACCATGCTTTTTTGCCTCCAAAAATATCCCGCATATCTCACAAATCACATGATAAATGAGAACAAAAATGAGAACAAACCTGCCAATACCGCTATAAATACATAATAATCAAAAACTTGAGATAAACTCCACAAATGTCTCCGTAGAACCTTCTTTCTTAAAAATCTTCCGGAATAGACGAGGACGAAGTACCGAACTATTATATTTCAATACCCGTGTGATCTGGTTGGCGGGAACGCCGATCTTCGTAAGCATACAGACCTTCAACTCCGTATCGGAAATAGCAGGATATAGTTTTTTCAGCCGTAAGGTAAAGTCATCATAAGCCTTATTCAACAGCACCTCCAAAAGCTCCCAATCCTCAAAGACAATCTTGCCGGCATCCCGATCGTGAAACTTCTCATAGACCTCCGATTTCCGCAAGATCGCAACAGATAATAAATGCTTACTCTCCTTATTATGAATCGACTCGTTACAAATCTCCAGTCGTTGTTTCTCCAATTGTAAGGAAACCAACATCAACTCTTGATCCTTTTCTTCCTTTATTTTCGTAATTCTCTTTTCCAAAAGGGCGATTTGCCGTTCATTCTCTTCTTTTTCTTCTCGCATACGTTGTTGCTGGCTAGCAATCGAGCGTCGCAAGGCTTCTTCCCTTCGAAGAGCGTTTTCCTGCGTATTTCTCCATCGCCGATAAAGGAGGAAGCAAATAAATAGAATTATGCCGATAATAAACGCGTACAGATAACGCTCCTGTCCCCTTTGCGATAGCATCAATTCTTTCCTATACAAGTCCTCACGAACCGGCCTTACATCATACCGGGAAGTGATCTGATAAATCGATTCTCTCGCTGACAGCGATCCGATAGAATCCCGTAACGCCTCGTATTTCTTGACTTCCTCCAGTATCCGGCCTTGTCCGGCCGTATCATTCAAGAGCTGATATTGGGCACTCGCTTTTCTCAAAAAAGACATGGCCTTGCCATATAATTCCTGCTCGGCGTACAGCCTCCCTATCTGGTTATATAACCGTCCCCAAAATTCGTAATCCCAATTCCCTCCCTCATATTCCAACGCACGTAAATAGCATTCCAAAGCTAGGGACGGTTGATCCATATCCTCATAGACTTTCCCCCGGTAAAACCACGCTTTGGGAGGCCAGTAACAGCCTCGTGTCGTCCTATAATAATCCGTAGCGATAGAGATTATGGAATCCGATGTATGCCTCAATCCCGCCTCATCCCGTGATTCGGTCCATAACAGACAATAACGGGCTTTCTCTCGAAGCGATAATCCATTGATATCCGTCACTTTCTCTAATAACACCAAAGCGCTGTCCGGATGATGCGGAATCAATTTCTCTACCTGCCAGAACAGGTTGCCATGCTTGTCGCTCCTATACGAAAAAAGCACAAGAACCAAGATCGCAATCGTAAACAATAAGATCGTGAACTTAATCCCTATGGAAAAATGCCGTGGCCCATTCAAATCCTTACGCATATAGGCAAATGTATATAAATTATTCATAAGGAAAACCTTTTCCTTCCGCATTATTTCATGTGTCGGGGCACATGTCCTGACCTCTCCTATTAATGCAGAAATATTTCTTTAATCGTTTGCGCGATATATGGATTTAGCATACCTTTGCGTGATAATTACATAGTTTAAGTAGAAATTTCTAAATACAATTAAATAACTTAAATTATTATCTTATGTGGTTACTTAATTCTTCTATCGGGAAGAAGCTGATAATGAGTATATCAGGCCTCTTTCTTGTTCTGTTCTTATTGTTCCACCTGTCGATGAACGTGGCGGCCGTTTTCTCCGGAGAGGCTTATAACATGGTTTGTTCGCTGTTGGGCTCTAATTGGTACGCTGTGGCAGCTACTCTCGTATTGGCCGCAGGCGTTGTGATCCACTTCGTGTACGCTATCATTCTTACCTTGCAAAACCGTAAGGCACGTGGTAACGACCGTTACGCTATCAACGCTCGTCCGAAAGGCGTGGAATGGGCATCTCAGAACATGTTCGTTTTGGGTTTGATCGTTATCCTGTTCATGCTGTTGCACTTCAGCCAGTTCTGGTATAAGATGATGTTCGCCGAATTGATCGGTCATCACGAAGTAGCATTGGGGTCAGCTATGGTATCTCCACAAGACGGAGCCGCTTTTATCAACTATTACTTCCAAGGTAATGCCATGATCACCGTTCTTTATTTGATCTGGTACGTGGCTTTGTGGTTCCACTTGACTCACGGTTTCTGGAGCGCTATCCAAACAATCGGTTGGAATAACACGATCTGGATGAACCGTTGGGAATGTATCTCTAAGATCGTAGCTACGGTTATTTGCGGACTTTTCGCGATCATTACTATCATCTTCTTCCTAAACGGAGTAGGTGCTTAATTGCAAGCTACAGGTTTTATAATTAAGAACTTTTGAAATTAAATCATTATGTCTGAAATAAATTCTAAAATACCTCAAGGCCCGTTGGCTGAGAAGTGGACTAATTATAAAAATCACCAGAAATTGGTGAACCCCGCTAACAAGCGTCGTTTGGATGTTATCGTAGTCGGTACAGGTTTGGCCGGTGCTTCCGCTGCCGCATCTTTGGCAGAGATGGGATTCAACGTATTGAACTTCTGTATCCAAGATTCTCCCCGCCGTGCGCACTCTATCGCCGCTCAAGGTGGTATCAACGCCGCTAAGAACTACCAGAATGATGGTGACTCTGTTTACCGTTTGTTCTACGATACGATCAAAGGTGGTGACTACCGTGCTCGTGAGGCTAACGTTTATCGTTTGGCTGAGGTTTCTAACTCAATCATCGACCAGTGCGTGGCTCAAGGCGTTCCTTTCGCTCGCGAATATGGTGGTTTGTTGGATAACCGTTCATTCGGTGGCGCTCAGGTATCGCGTACGTTCTACGCCCGTGGCCAGACGGGTCAGCAGCTTTTGTTAGGCGCTTATTCAGCGTTGAGCCGTCAGATCGGTTTGGGTAAGGTTAAGATGTACACTCGTCATGAGATGTTGGATGTAGTTAAGGTAGACGGTCGTGCTCGTGGTATCATCGCCCGCAACTTGATTACAGGTAAGATCGAGCGTTACGCCGCTCACGCTGTAGTTGTAGCTACGGGTGGTTACGTTAATACGTTCTTCTTGTCAACCAACGCTATGGCATCTAACGGTTCCGCCGCATGGCAATGCTACAAGAAAGGCGCTTACTTCGCTAATCCTTGTATGGTTCAGATCCACCCGACTTGCGTTCCGGTACACGGTGATTATCAGTCTAAATTGACTTTGATGTCCGAGTCTTTGCGTAATGATGGTCGTATCTGGGTTCCGAAGAAACTGGAAGACGCTAAGGCTTTACAGGCAGGAACAAAGAAAGGTAAAGATATACCTGAGGCAGATCGCGATTATTATTTGGAGCGTCGTTATCCGGCATTCGGAAACTTGGTTCCTCGCGACGTGGCTTCTCGTGCCGCTAAAGAGCGTTGCGACGCTGGCTTCGGTGTTAATAACACAGGTTTGGCTGTATTCTTGGACTTCTCCGACGCTATCAACCGTCTGGGTAAAGAGGTTGTAAAACAGAAATATGGTAACTTGTTCGATATGTACGAAGAAATCACCAACGACGATCCATACGAAACTCCGATGATGATCTACCCGGCATTGCACTATTCAATGGGTGGTCTGTGGGTTGATTATGAATTGATGACTTCTATCCCGGGTCTGTTCGCTATCGGTGAGGCAAACTTCTCCGATCACGGCGCAAACCGTTTGGGTGCTTCCGCATTGATGCAAGGTTTGGCCGATGGTTACTTCGTATTACCTTATACAATCCAGAACTACTTGTCAGACCAGATTCAGGTTCCGCGTTTCAGTACCGATCTGCCTGAGTTCAACGAGGCAGAGAAGAATATCCAAGCCCGTATCAATAAATTGATGAGCATCAAGGGTAAAGAGTCTGTTGATTCTATCCACAAACGTTTAGGACACATCATGTGGGAACACATCGGTATGGCTCGTAACGCAGAGAGCTTGAAAGAGGCTATCCAGATGTTGAAAGACTTGAAGAAGGAATTCTGGAGCAACGTATTCATTCCGGGTAACGCAGATGACTTGAACGTAGAGTTGGAGAAAGCGTTACGTTTGGCAGACTTTATCGAGATCGGTACCTTGATGGCACATGACGCTTTAGACCGTGCTGAATCTTGTGGTGGTCACTTCCGTGAGGAGCACCAGACTGAGGAAGGCGAGGCATTACGTCACGATGACAAATTCATGTATGTCTCTTGCTGGGAATATCAGGGTGAGGATAAAGACCCTGTTATGCTGAAGGAAGATTTGAACTATGAATTCGTAGTTCCTCAGACACGTAACTATAAGAAGTAATCAATCATTGCAAAAATTAGAATCATGGATAAAGATATAAATATCACACTCAAAGTTTGGCGTCAGAAAGGTCCGAATGTAAAAGGACAATTCGAAACTTACCAACTTAAAAACATCAACCAAGGCACTTCTTTCTTGGAAATGTTGGATATCCTGAACGAGCAATTAATCAGCGAAGGTAAAGAACCTGTTGTTTTTGACCATGACTGTCGTGAAGGAATCTGCGGTATGTGTTCATTGTATGTAAACGGACATCCGCACGGACCGGCAACTGGAGCTACGACTTGCCAGTTATACATGCGCCGTTTCAACGATGGTGAGACCATCACGATCGAACCGTGGCGTTCCGCCGGTTTCCCGGTAATCCGCGACTTGATGGTAGACCGTTACGCTTACGATAAAATCATTCAGGCGGGTGGTTTCACATCCGTAAATACCGGTGGTGTACCCGACGCAAACGCAATTCCTATTCCTAAGCCAGACGCAGAGATGGCAATGGATGCCGCTGCTTGTATCGGTTGTGGCGCTTGTGCCGCCGCTTGTAAGAACGGTTCAGCTATGTTGTTCGTATCCGCTAAGGTTAGCCAGTTGGCTTTATTACCTCAAGGTAAGGTAGAGGCTGCCCGCCGTGCGAAAGCAATGGTCGCTAAAATGGATGAACTTGGCTTCGGTAACTGTACGAACACACGTGCTTGCGAGATGGAATGTCCGAAGAATATCTCCGTTAGCAACATCGCTCGTTTGAACCGTGAGTTCATTTGCGCTAAATTACAAGACTAATATTTGATTAGTATATCATGGAAAAGGCGTCTTTCTCTA
>OODF01001437.1_pt1 | contig 10192 bp, 7 predicted proteins | sample 1671431 | NCBI WGS metagenome assembly OODF01 (sample SAMN06348156, study PRJEB24527) | human gut metagenome | biome: human gut; feature: ankylosing spondylitis patient; material: feces | host: Homo sapiens | place: China | collected 2015-10 | reverse complement strand
TGTGCAACCGTTTTCGCCGGGTGTAGCTCCTTCATGCACTGAAAATGACACAATCCGGCTTCGTAGAGGTCGGATTTTTTTATCGGATTTTTTAACGACAGATATAACATACCATGGATTCAAAAAAGTACCGTTTCGAAACCCTCCAGATTCATGCGGGCCTGCAACCCGACGAACCCACCGGCGCCCGGGGCGTGGCGATCTATCCCACGGCGGCCTATCGGTTCAAAAACTGCGACCACGCCGCAAGGCTCTTCGAATTGAGCGAAGGCGGCAACATCTATACGCGCCTGCAAAACCCCACCACGACGGCCTACGAACAGCGCATCGCCGCCCTGTACGGGGCTGTGGGGGCGCTCGCCGTCTCGTCGGGCATGTCGGCCATCCTGATCGCCGTGCTTTCGCTGGCGGCTGAAGGGGACAACATCGTCGCCTCGCCGTTCCTCTACGGAGGCACCTACAACCAGTTCCGCACGTCGCTGCGCCGGCTCGGCATCGACTGCCGCATCGCCCCGAGCGAGCGTCCCGAGGATTTCGAGGCGCTGATCGACAGCCGCACCAAGGCGCTCTACGCCGAGAGCATGGGCAATCCCACCTGCGCGGTCCCCGACCTGGAGGCGCTGGGCGAACTGGCCCGGCGGCGCGACATTCCGTTCATCGTCGACAACACGTTCGGTGCGGCGGGCTACCTCTGCAACCCGTTCGAGTGGGGCGCGAACATCGTCGTGGACTCCGCGACGAAGTGGATCAACGGCCACGGGACGGCCATGGGCGGCGTGATCGTCGACGGCGGCAACTACAACTGGGCGAACGGCAAATTCCCGCAGATCGACGGACCTTCGGAAGGGTATCACGGGCTGAATTTACACGAGGCGTTCGGTCCGGCGGCCTTCATCGTCAAATGCCGCGTCGACGGGCTGCGCGACCTGGGATGCTGCCCCTCGCCGTTCGACTCCTACCTGATGATGATCGGGCTGGAGACCCTCTCGCTGCGCGTGAAGCATCAGGTGGAATCCACCTGGAAACTGGCCGAATACTGCCGCAGCCACCCGAAGGTCGAGCGGGTCAGCTTCGTGGGATTCGACACGCACCCGAGCCATGAAAACGCCCGCAAATACTACCGCTACGGCTCATCGGCGGTCTTCACCGTCGAACTCAAGGGCACGCTCGAAAGCACCGTGCGCTTCGTCGAATCGCTCCGCCTGGCGGCCAACATGACCATGATCGGCGACTCGATCACCGTCGTGACCCATCCGGCGTCGACGACCCACAAACAGTTGAGCGACGCCGACCTTACGGCGGCAGGCGTCACGCCCACGCTGCTGCGCATCTCGCTGGGACTGGAAAACGCCGACGACCTTATCGAGGATTTCGAACAGGCTTTCGCACAAATCGGATAATGGAACCGCAGATTTACATAGCTCCCGGACCGTTCGAACTCGAAACGGGCCACACGCTGCCCGAGCTGCGGATCGCCTACCACACCTACGGCACGCTGAACGCCGCCAAGGACAACGTGGCATGGGTGTGCCACGCGCTGACGGCCAATTCGGACGTCGCCGACTGGTGGCCCCACACGGTCGAGGCGGGACGGTTCCTCGACCCCGCACGCCATTTCGTCGTCTGCGCCAACATCATCGGCTCGCACTACGGCACGACGGGGCCGCTGCACGTGAATCCCGCCACGGGGCGGCCCTGGTACAAGGATTTTCCGCCCTTCACGATCCGCGACATCGTGCGGGCGCACCGGCTGCTGGCCGACGCGCTCGGCATCGGGCGCATCGGGACGCTGGTGGGCAGCTCGGTCGGAGGTTTCCAGGCCGTCGAGTGGGCCGTTTCGGAACCGGAGCGGATCGAACGGCTCGTGCTGATCGCCACCGCGGCCAAGGCTTCGCCCTGGGCCATCGCCATCGACGAAACGCAGCGCATGGCCATCGAGGCCGACACGACTTTCGGCCAGCCGCGCGACGACGCCGGAATGAAAGGACTGGCGGCGGCCCGGGCCATCGGCCTGCTGAGCTACCGCGGTCCCGAAGGCTACAACCTCACCCAGCAGGACCGCGAGGAGCGCCCCGCCGTGCACCGGGCGTGCACCTACCAGCAATACCAGGGCGAAAAACTCCGCCGCCGTTACAACGCCTACTCCTATTACGCGATCCTCGACGCCTTCGACACGCACGACGCGGGCCGCGGGCGGGGCGGACTGGAGCAGGCGCTCCGCAGCATCACGGCCCGGACGCTGGTGGTCGGCATCACGACCGACATCATCTTCACGCCCGCCGAGATGCGCAGCCTGCACGCCATGATCCCCGGCAGCGCGTACCACGAAATCGACTCGCCGTTCGGCCACGACGGATTCCTCGTCGAACACGAACAGTTGAACGACATACTGCTACCTTTTATGAACAATTAAAAACCGGATACCCCATGACCAAAATCAAAATCGGACTGTTCGGATTCGGCGTCGTCGGACAGGGCATCTACGAAGTGGTGCGCAAATCGAAGAACGCCCACGCCGAAATCGTGAAAATCTGCGTCCGCGACCCCAAAAAGCCGCGCAAGATCGAAGTCGACCCTTCGCTGTTCACCACCTCGGTCGACGACATCCTCGACAACCAGAACATCAACCTCGTGGTGGAGGTCATCGACGATGCCGATGCCGCCTACAACATCGTCAAACGGGCCATGCTGCGCGGCATCCCGGTCGTGTCGGGCAGCAAGACGATGCTCGCCAAACACCTTCCCGAGCTGATCGAGATTCAGAAAACCCGCAACGTGGCGCTGCTCTACGACGCTTCGTCGTGCGGCTCGATCCCCGTGATCCGCAACCTCGAAGAGTACTACGACAACGACCTGCTGCTGGAGGTCAAGGGCATTCTGAACGGCTCGTCGAACTACATCCTCTCGCGCGTCTTCGACCACAAGGACTCCTACGCCAACGCCCTCGCGCAGGCGCAGGCGCTGGGCTTCGCCGAAAGCGACCCCTCGTTCGACATCGAGGGCTACGACTCGCTGTTCAAGCTGGTGATCATCACCGTGCATGCGCTGGGAACCTACGTCGCCCCGGAGCGCATCTTCACCTACGGCATCTCGACGATCCACGATTCGGACATTCAGTACGCCCGTGAGAAAAACGTGAAGATCAAGCTGGTGGCGCAGGTCGTCAAGGTGAGCGACGAACATTTCACGATGTTCGTCATGCCGGAGTTCGTGACGCCCGCCAAGTACATTTACAGCGTCGACGACGAGTACAACGGCGTGGTGATCCGCGGCGAATGCTACGACCGGCAGTTCATGTTCGGCAAGGGCGCGGGCAGCCTGCCCACGGCGTCGTCGATCCTGAGCGACATCATGGCGCGGCTGAACAACTACCGCTACGAGTACAAGAAGATGAACTACATCGAGAAACCCGACTACACGACCGACATTACGCTGAAAATCTACGCCCGCTACAAGGAGACCGACGTGCAGGGCATTCTGAACTTCTCGAAGATTCACGAACAGTTCATCAGCGAGGAGAGCAACTACGTGATCGGCGAGATTCCGCTGCGCGAACTGCTCGAAAAAAGATCGCAGCTTTCGGGCAGGGACGTCTTCCTGGCGAACATCCCGATCTTCTTCCTGAACCGCGATTAAACAGAAAAAGGTCCCTTGACAAGGGACCTTTTTCATTGCCTACCGCACGGCGTCGTCTTTCACGCAGCGGACCGACAGGCCGTATCCGAGCGGAACCTCGCCGGTCACCGGATCGGTCGTGGTGCTGTAAACCAGGCAGCCGCTCCGCTCGGCCGTGGCCTCGCAGCTTATCAGATAACCTTTGTCGGCGTCTCCGTACCTGTTCGACGTGCCGTTCACGATCCAGTATCCGGCGCACCTGAAAAATCCGGCCGCAGGCCCGGCGGCAAGGAGCGCTTCGAGTTCGGCCAATGCGGGAACGTGCCAGCCCTCGGGACAGATGCCCCGCAGCGGAGTCCCGGACCGGACCGTGGCGCCGCCCGTCACCGTCTTATAATCGTACAGCAGCCCTTTTTCCGCCACCGCGGAAAGTCCCTCCTCGGGATACCATACGCCATCGCCGATCTCCGTACCCGCAGGCTGGTAGCGCAGGTTCTCGGCCATCCATACCTGTCCGCCGATCTTCGCCGTGCGGTAGGTATCGCCGCCGTATTCCAGTTCGGAAGCCTCCCCGCCGTCGCCCTCGTCAAGCGAACCGCCGTCTTCCCAGTCGCTGACCTCGCCGCTCAGCTTCAGCTCGATGTCGATGTTGGTGACGAGCACCGACATGTCGTACCTTCGGCCGCTTTCGAGCGTCGCCGAAGAGAGGGTCTTGCTGCGGCTCTTGCCGTCGCGCGTGGAGACCGTGACGGTCAGCGCCCCCTGCTGCGGCACGAGAATCGCACGGTAGGAGGCGTCGGGCGTCACTTCGAAGGTTTCGATTTCAGCGGCCGCCGCGCCGGCTTTCGCCGAAGCCGTCGGCACGGAGAGATCCACCGAGGCCGTCGGGACGAATCCGCCCACGGCGACGCCCGAAACCGCAGCATCGGAATTGTTGGTAATGACGATGGTCAGCTGTGACATCAGGTGATAGAACAGCATCCCGACGGGCGTGCCCGTGGGCGTCACGTTCTTCGCCACGGCTCCCAGCAGGTCCGAGGAGGCGCAGCCCGCACTCTGATCCCGCGCCACGGAGAACTCGTCGGGAACGCCCGACGCCGAATAGGGGAAATAGGCCGTGAGCGTCGAGGTTTCGTTCAGGTCGTTGTACCACAGCAGGCCGGAAGCCGTGAAGGCCGAGCCGTCGTAGGTCATCTGGTGGTTCCGGACGTAATCCGAGCCGTTCTTCGTGACGGTCAGACCGATACAGTCGCCCGTATCGAAATGAAGCCCCGTGACGCGGGTTTTGATCGACGGCGTGATCCGGATGCCGGGAACCGCATCCCGCTTATCGGCACAGCCGGGTGCAGCGGCGAGGCCCGCCGCCAGAAGCGCAAGAAGGAGTTGTCTTTTCATCATTCAGGTTTATTTTTGCGACTTTTAATCACAAAAATAAAACTTTTTATGTTATTCACAAGACCTCCGGTCAGTTTTTGTAATACGATTCGTCGAGTCCGAGCGTGAAATTCCCGCGCCGGAACCAGGTGACGGCGGCCAGCGCGAACACCAGCGCGGCGTTGAAGAAGAACGGGAAACGGTCGCTGTGGGTGTGGAACAGATGGCGGAACATGTCCATGATGAAGGGGCAGATCATCACCGCAAGGTAGTTCATCGCCATGACGAACGACAGCGCGAGCGTCGCCGAGCGGGGCGGAGCGATGGTCGCCGCCTTGTCGTAGATGACGGGCTGGATCACCCCGTAGCCGAAGCCCGTGAGCAACGCCCCGACGACGAGCATCGTCTTGTCACGGAAGATCCCCACGCACAGCAGCCCCGCGCAGACCAGCCCCAGCGACACGAGGTTGACGTTCTGCTTCAGCGCGCGGATGATCCGGTCGATAAACAGCCCGGGAAGCATGATCGCCAGGAAGAACAACGAGATCAGCACACCCGAAAACGAACTGCTGATCTTGTAGTCGTCGACCAGAAACGAGGCGTAGAAGGCGATGGCCAGCACGGCGTAAGTGGCGAAGAAGTAAAAGAGCATCAGTCCGACGAGCTTGCCCCGGTCGATCCGTTTGTGGCGCATCTGGATGCTCTGCTCCGGCTCGGGCGTGGAGCGGCTGCGCCGGAGGAAGAACGACAGCGCGAGCGAGATGCCCGGCAGGGTATAGACCAGGAACGGAAGATGGTTGTTGATCGCCGAACTGTACCCCAGCTGCCGGACGCGGCTGTCCCCCGTGAAATAGTCGACGATCAGGCCCGTCGAGAGGGGGATGACCATGCCGGCGCCGACACCGAGGATGCAGCTGATGACGATGAGCCACGCCATGCTGCGGGCGAACAGGCAGGCCACGCCGCTCAAAAAGAAAATCGAAAGTCCTACGATCAGGATTTTGAGTTTGTCCCTCCCCTCGGAGAGTTTTCCGGAGAGCAGCACGAAGGGGATGATCAGCAGCGACGGCAGCGAGGTGAGCATCTGGATTTCGAGGTCCGTAACCTTGGGAAACACCTTGTTCAGATCGCCCAGAATAGGGGAGACGGCCAGTCCGGGCAGCGACGCAATGGCCGACACGGACCAGATTGCCAGCAGCACGACGAGCGTAACGGAGCCTTTTCCTGTCTTGATTTTCATAGCCGGGGATTTTAGTACCGCTATCCCCGCAACTGTTATACCAAACGAAAACGGACCGGCATCAAGGCCGGTCCGTCGTTCGGTTTCTTCCGGATGTCCCTATTGCACCCTCACGCAACGCACCGACATGCCGTTGGCACGGGCATAGGGGACGTTGTTTTCGAGGCCTCCGCCGGTGGTCTTCTTCTCGAACCAGAAGTGGAAAGCCGGGGATTTCGTACCCGACAGCGTCCCTGCGGTCCAATAAAGGCCCTCCCAGGGCTGCGCCTCCTCGGCCACGCTGCGCACGGTGACGGGGTTGTAAACGTTCAGGATCGTGCTGTTGTCGTAACGGCGGCGTCCTGCGCCGATAAACAGCGACGAGGTTCCCCGCTCCGGATCGGTCAGGCCCCAGCCGTATTTGTCGGCATCCGCCGCCGTGGGGGCTCCCACAAGTTTCAAACCGTCGAACACGGCCGACGGAGCCACCCGCCAGCCATAGGGACAGGGATCGTAGGCGCTCTTTTTCGAAGCGGACCACAAATCGTCGGAATGTGCGCTCCACAGCCAGTCGTTCTCCGAACCGGAGACGCCCGTGATGAAGGTCAGCGGGTGCTGCACGGCGTAAGCCACCGTACCCGTCTCGGCGCTCGAAGCGGCCGTCCGCAGGTAGACGCGGCTGCCGCCGCCGTTGTACATGCTGGCCGATGCGCCGTTGGCGGCGTTGTACGAACTCGGGCCGATGAAGGGGTCCTTACGGCCCCACTGATAATAAAGTCCGTACGAGGCGAGGATGTTCTCCACCGACGAGTTGTCGGCGGCCAGCGCCCCGAGGTTGCGGGTCATCATCGAATAGCCGTTGAAATCGACCGCACCGCCCTCGGCCTCGGGATCGTAGTCCGCAGCCCATACGTGCCAGCTCCAGATCAGCGTGCCGCCGGCGTCGTAGGCTCCGATCACGGCGTTGCCCTCCTTGATCTTGTCCCCGTCGTCGCTGTCGGCAGCCACGTAGAACGACGCCTTGCCGTCTTTCAACTCCAGGTATTGGATCAGATTCGACCGGCTCTGCCAGACGACATCGACCGAAGAGGTCGCCAGCTCGGTCAGGTCGCCCTTGTACATGGCGTCGATCAGGTAGTTGGTCTCCTTCTTGTTGATCAGATAACTGTTGGCCGGCTTACGGCTCAAATCCTCGGTGTCGACCACACCCACGAAAAGCGTCGCCGAAGCCGTCGATCCGCCGTGCACCTTGCCCGTCAGGGTCACCGAACCCGACTTTACGGCATCATTGTCGTCGTCGAACTTCTCGGGAGAGACGACCGTAATGGTGCGGTTCGCCGCGTCGATAACGGGATCGCTCCAGCCCGTGGGTTTGCCCGTTATCGAGAAACTCTCGATGTTGGAGGCCGAAAAGCCCACCGTCACTGCGTCGCCCGCATTGAGGAAAACGGCCGGAGAATCGAACGCGATCGTTCCCGATTCCTTGTCCTTGCTGCACGAAGCAAAAAAAACGACGGCCGCAACCGCGCAAACCAACCCTGCAAATCTTTTCATATAGTTCATTCTTTTCTTATTTCAGTTTCAAAATCAACGGCAAAGATAATAAAAAGTCGGACGGGTGCAAAACCGAATTGCGCACGGTTCAACAAAACTTCCCCTCCCGAAAGTGCCGTCACGGCACCAAAGATACCAAAAAGCGGAATAAATGCCACATGCCCGTCCGAATAATTGCATTTGGGAACAATTATTGCCGCCTATTCCCTAACGAATCAGAAACGCATATAGTATGTCGAAATTGAAAATCGAAACGGGAAGTTCTCCCGCCGAGGAGCGCTTCAGCATCACCGTGACCGAAAAAGGCCCCTTCCTGGTCTACGGACGCCCGCCGCTGGCCGAGCAGTTCATCATGCCCAACGAGCAGAACGAAAGCTGGTATTTCCAGGAAGGGCGGCGCTTCTCGACCGAGGCGGAACCTACGGCGCTCTGCCGCTGCGGGGCCTCGAAACGCAAACCTTACTGCGACGGGAGCCACGAAACGGCGACCTGGGACCCGACGCTCACCGCACCCTACGAATCGCTGCTCGACAAGGCCGAGACCGTCGAGGGCGGGACCCTCACGATGACCGACAATCCGAAATACTGCGTCTTCGCGCGCTTCTGCCACCCCGGGGGCGACGCATGGACGCTCACCGAGCGGTCCGCCGATCCCGAAGCACGCCAGCTGGCCATCCGCGAAGCGTCGATGTGCCCCGGCGGACGGCTGACGGCCTGGGACCGAAAAACGGGCAGCCCCTACGAATTCCGGTTCGCCCCGAGTCTCGGGCTGATCGAGGACGTCACCATCGGCAGCAGCGGCGGCCTGTGGATTCGCGGCGGCATTCCCCTGCGGCGCGAAGACGGCCATACCTACGAAATCCGCAACCGCGTGGTCGCATGCCGCTGCGGCCAGTCGGCCAACAAACCCTACTGCGACGGCACGCACGCGGCGATCAAGTGGCGCGACAACCTCGAAGGCGAACCGGTCGGCGAAACGCTGCCCGAGGAGGTCTACTGACCCCGCGCCAAACAAAAGCGAGCCTTCGAAGGCTCGCTTTTGTCATTCCATAACACCGTTCCGGGCCGCGGCGCCGATCCAGCAATCGGCCATCAGTCGCTGACCGGCAGGCGTGGGGTGGATGCCGTCCCACACCCAATAGGTCGCATCGCCGTTCGGCAGCCGCGTTTCCAGATCGGCGATAAGCCGGTGGAAGGGCACGAGCGTCGCGCCGTAGTCGGCTGCGATTCGCTCCACGATCACACAGCATTGCGCCAGTATCCGCTGCCGCAGGGGATAATATTCGCCCAATGCGCCTTCAACGATCTTCCCGCAGGGTGCGGCAAAGGGCGTGCACAGTACGATTTTCAACGCAGGATTTGCCTGCCGGGCCTGATCGAGCAGACCGCGATAGGTCCTTTCCCAGTCGGCAAAATCGAAATCGGGAACCGTTTTCGGATCGTCGGCGCGCAGCAGTCTGCCAAGGTGACGTTCCGCATCGTTCGTCCCGACAAACACCGACAGCACGTCGGGTCGCAGGTCGATCACATCCTCCTGCCAGCGGGCGGCAAGGTCGCCCAACGCATGACCGCCCACGCCGCGGTTGAAGAACCGGTAGTCGCGATCGGGGAAATAGCCCTGGTAATAGCTGGCGCATAAATACATATACCCGCTGCCGAAAAGGTGGTTGCGATCCCACAGATTGCGCTGCGACGACGGTTTTCCGTCGGCCTTGCCCCAATTACCGTCGGTGATCGAGTCGCCGATATACACCACACGCCGCCCCGAGGCCGTCACGGCCGGCTGGGGCGCATTCCGGGCGAACCAGCGCTGAAAGAAAAGCATCTGGCAGGGGAGCGACGCGGACCAGTAGGCCGCGTTGTGCGCACCGGGACGCACCAGGAAATCGTGCCCCACGCCCTGCCGCATCAGCTGTTCGTGGAGGTTCAGATTCACCTGATAGAAGAAATCCTGATAACCGCAGTCGAAGATGAGCGCCAGTTCGCCGTCCCGGAGCGAAGCGGCCTGACGGATCACCGTATGCGCGTTCCAGCGTTCCGGATTGTCTTTCAGTTCGCCCAACTGTTTCTTCATCTCCCACGAGTCGGGGAAAGGCCGGATGTCCACGCCTCCCGAGGTCGATCCCGCAGCCCCGAAACGGTCTTTGTGGCGCAGCGCTACCCACAGCGCGCCGTGACCGCCCATACTCAAGCCCGTGACGGCGCGGCCCTCGCGCGAAGGAATCGTCAGGTAGCGGGCGTCGATCCAGTCGGGCAGTTCCTGCGCCACGAAGGTCTCGAACTGCGACGCCGGATCGAGGGGACTGTCCCAATACCAACTGTTCGCGCCGTCGGGGCAGACGACGATCATCCCGCAGGCGTCGGCCAGCGGACGCAGGTCGGTGATGTTCTGCCACGTCGTGTACGAACCGCCGAAACCATGCAGCAGGT
>OODF01001430.1_pt1 | contig 10214 bp, 6 predicted proteins | sample 1671431 | NCBI WGS metagenome assembly OODF01 (sample SAMN06348156, study PRJEB24527) | human gut metagenome | biome: human gut; feature: ankylosing spondylitis patient; material: feces | host: Homo sapiens | place: China | collected 2015-10 | reverse complement strand
GAAAATATAAAATCCTATGGTACAGGATCTGAGCTCACTCTTGGACTTGTAAATTTACTTGGCACGACTGTAACTGATATAGAATTAAAATTTACATATTCGAATAGCCCTGTTTTTGATGAAAATAATCCCAATAACAGCTGGAAAAATTACGAAGCAGGGAAGAAAGAAAAAATAGAAAAACCACAGCCAGATTTCCCTCCTGGGACAAAACGCTCCATAAAAATAAGGCTTCCAGAGTATAAGCCGGATCAATTAAAACATATAAGTCTTGAAGCAAGTGTCGGTGGTATCCGCTTCCGCTAATCATTGTTTGACACTTAATCATAAAGAAAGGGAGGTCCAAAGCCTCCCTTTCTTTATTCACATGAGCCTGCGCCGTATCCGGCATCCCCGCACTGTGCGCTCCGGCATCAGAACGTATAGCCGATGGTGGCGGAATAAATGTTGGCCACCGTGTTCCGGCTGTTCCCCGTGCTGACATTCCCCACGGACGAACGGATGCCGGAGGCATCGGTCTCCGAATAGTCCAGGCTGTGCACCCAAAGATGGGCATAAGCCAGATCAAGCGTCCAGTTGCCCCACTGGAAGCCCGCGCCCACACTGACGCCCGTGCGGCCGTGGCTGGGGACCATGAAGTCCGCGTGCGCCTCGTTGGTGACCGGCGTCTCGTACCAGATGCCCGCACGCAGGGCCAGCCAGTCCAGGGGCTCATATTCCACGCTGGCGTTGAAATTCCAGCCGTCACGCCACTTTTTATGATTGATGGACTGGAAATCGGAATCGAAATAAATGTTCATGGAATCGTAGGTGGACCAGCGGGTGAAGACGGTCCCCACCTCGAAGCTCAGATTCTCCAGCGGGCGGTAGGCCAGGCCCACGGCAAAGGAATCGGGCAGATGCACCGTGCTGTGCACATCGGTATCGATGGTGTGCGGCACCTGTCCTTGGTCGGCCAGCATATTGCTATGATGCCGGGAAAAATCCGCCGAACCGGCGATATTGAGCGTGACCGGACTTTTGTAGGAAAAGCCCAGCGACAGCTCGTCGGTCATGCGCAAGTGCGCCCCCACCTGGGCCCCCACGCCCCAGCCCGTACCGTTGAGCGTCATCTTGCTGTCTTCCCCTCTGCTGGGGATGTAGCCGATATACTGCATGCTGGGGATCTGCTGTCCCATGGCAAAGCTGGCATGCATGATCTCCACGCCCGCCGAAAGGGACAGGACATCGTTGACCTTCAAGGCCACAGTGGGCACGAGGGAAAAGGTCTGGAAATTGATGTTGGTCAGGTTGTACCGTCCCGTCCAGTTATCGGCAAATTCATTGCCGAGGCCGAATCGCGAGAACAAGCCCAGGCCCAGCCAGAAGCGATCATTCAGCTGATGGGTGATGTAGGCGTGCGGGGCAGCCCAGATATGGGGCTTGGTGGTCGTGGACGTGTGGCTGCCGTCGGCCAGATCCAGGTCGATGGTACCCATGGGAGCGATGGCGGCAAAACCGCCCATGACGTGCGTGCCCGGCAGCTGGGTGATGCCCGCCGCATTGTAGGCGATGGCCGAGGGATCGTCCGCGCGTCCCACCATGCCGCCTGCCAGCGAAAGACCTCGCGAGCTCCATTCCGTCAGGGCGAAGCCTTCGGCCCCTGCCGTCGTCACCTGGCATGCCCACAGAAGGCAGACGGCAAGCACGACATACAATTTTTTCATAGATATCCCCCACAAAAATAGTCCGGGGCGCAGCAAAGGCTCCTTCCCCGCAACATGCAGTACCAATACAGATGTCTATTGTTACGCTAGAGTGCAACGCTTTTGAAAGTCAAGCTGTTTTGCCGGGCTTCCCGGCGCTGCCGCAGGGAAGGCCAACGCGGCATGGCCCGTACGTACTTATCTGAGGATACCGGACCACGGTATCGCGAAGATGTCCCGGTTGAAGCCGCTGGCGGAGAACCGCCGCTATGTCGGATGAAAGCCTTTGATAAGGATGCCGGACCAGAGGAGAGGGCTCCCCGGGCCCTGATGAGAGTCCCCTGATCCGTATGCCTGTATACAAAAAAGGGCCCTCCCCATATGGGGAAGGCCCTTCCGGCTGTCTTGCGGATAACGGCGCTTAGCCCTGCTTGATCATGACCTTGGCCGGGCGCAGCAGACGCTCGCCCAGCTTGTAGCCGCTCTGCAGAACGCGGGCCACGGCCCCGGCTTCCACATCGGCCTCGGCATCAAAGCCCACGGCTTCGTGCAGTTCGGGCGTGAAGGCCTCACCGGCCGTGCCCACGGGGGTCAGACCGTGACGCGCCACGGCTTCCAGCAGCAGCTTGCGGGTCATGGCCACGCCCTGGAGCATGTCCTTGCAGGCCTCGTCCTTGCTGCCGTACTGCAGGGCCAGGTCGAGGTTGTCCAGCGTGGGCAGCAGGTCGCTCATGACCTTTTCCGCCGCATAGCGGATCTGTTCCTCGTGCTCGCGCTTCAGGCGCTTCTTGAAGTTATCCATCTCCGCGGCCGCGCGCAGGCGTGCGTCATCGGCATCGCGCTTTTCGGTGCAGTTGGGGCACACATGTTCGTGGCACAGGCTTTCCAGATTTTCCGGCAGGGTCTGCACGGCGTCCCCGGCATCCCCGGCCTCGGCACCGGCACAGGCCTCTTCCTGCGCTTCCGTGTTCTGCGTGTCCTTCATATGCATATCATCGTTCTCGTTGTGACGATCCATGGTTCCTCCCAGAAATGCACCGGCGTTGTGCCGGCTAGTATTGAGTAAATACGCACTGCCGTACTGTCAAGGGGCTGACACCCCGGCAACGGCCTCCTGCACGGAAGTCTCGACATTGGCGCACGCCTTCGCTATATTCGTCCGACGCGCAATTCCGCGCGTCCACGCGCCCTCCGGTGGCGTTCTTTTCTTGAGGTATATTCCATGATTTGCCGAATTTTGCACCTGCAGTCCGAGCAGGAATGGGTCAAGGCCTCGCAGTGGCTCGACGGCCGCTTCAACCCCGGCGACAGCGTTGAGGGCAGCGTGCGCGAGATCCTCGCCAATGTACGTGAAAAGGGCGATGAGGCCCTGATCGACTATACCCGCCGTTTCGACTGTCCCGAATTTGCCGCGCCCCTGCGCGTCAGCGAGCAGGACATCGCCTGGGCCGCCGCTTCCATCTCTCCCGAACATCGCGAGCAGATCAGCGAAGCCGCCCACAACATCCGCACCTTCCATAAAGAACAGCTGGAAAAATCCTGGTTCCAGACCCGGCCTGACGGCAGCATCCTGGGCCAGCGCGTGCTGCCCGTGGACCGGGTGGGCCTGTATGTGCCCGGCGGCCAGGGCGGCAACACCCCGCTGCTCTCCAGCATGCTCATGAACGCCATCCCCGCCCTGGTGGCCGGTGTGCCCCGCGTGGCCGTGTGCACCCCGCCCCGCAAGGACGGCACCATCAACCCGCACATCCTGGCGGCGGCCCACCTGCTGGACATCGACGAGATCTACCGCGTGGGCGGCGCCTGGTCCATCGGCGCCATGGCCTACGGCACCCAGAGCATCGACCCTGTGGACGTCATCGCCGGTCCCGGCAACATCTATGTGGCCACGGCCAAGCGTCTGGTGCAGGGCACGGTGGGCATCGACATGGTGGCCGGCCCCAGTGAAGTGCTGGTGGTGGCCGACAGCTCCGCCCGCCCGCACTGGCTGGCCGCGGACATGCTCTCCCAGGCCGAGCACGACATGCTGGCTTCCGCCATCCTGCTCACCGACGACATCACCCTGGCCGAACAGGTGCAGCAGGAGCTGGAAAAGCAGTGCAGCCAGCTGCCCAAGGCCCAGATCGCGGGCAAGTCCCTCATGGACTGGGGCGCCATCGTGGTGGTGCCCAACATCATGACCGCCGTGGCCATCGCCAACCGCGTGGCTCCCGAGCATCTGGAACTGTGCGTGCGCGATCCCTGGGCCCTTCTGCCCCACATCCGCCATGCCGGGGCCATCTTCATGGGCCAGCACAGCCCCGAACCCGTGGGGGACTACTTCGCGGGCCCCAACCATGTGCTGCCCACCCTGCGGACCGCGCGCTTCTCTTCCGCGCTCTCCGTCCAGAACTTCTGCAAAAAAACCAGCATCGTGGCCACTTCGCCGGCCTTCCTGCTGGAAAACGCGCCTGCCATTGCTTCTCTGGCCCGTCTGGAAGGGCTGGAGGCCCACGCCCGTTCCGTGGAGATCCGCAGCAAGCGCTAGTGCCTTAAACAAACTGGATCAAGACTATGCGCATCACCACCAAGACTGAAATCAGCGCTTACCCGCTGCTGTCCCGCGGCAAGGTCCGCGACATCTATGACATCGACGACAAGACCCTGCTCATCGTCACAACCGACCGCATGTCCGCCTTCGATGTCATCATGGACAAGCCCATCCCCTACAAGGGCGTGATCCTGAACCAGATCACCCTGTTCTGGATGGACAAGTTCAAGGACATCATCCCCAATCATCTGGTGGAAAGCGATGTGGACCGGTTCCCCGCCGCCCTTGCCCCCTGGAAGGACGAACTTGAAGGGCGTGCCGTACTGGTCCGCAAGGCAAAGCCCCTGCCTGTGGAATGTATCGTACGCGGCTACATTTCCGGCTCGGGCTGGAAAGACTATCAGAAGACCGGCACGCTCTGCGGCTATCAGCTGCCTGCCGGCATGCGGGAATCGGACAAGCTTGAAACGGCCCTCTTCACGCCTTCCACCAAGGCCGAGCTGGGCCAGCACGACCAGAACATCAGCCCGGAAGAGGCCTCCCGCCTGCTGGGCGAGGACGTGGCCCGCAAGGTCCGGGAGACCACCCTGGCCATCTATGAAGCCGGACGTGCCTATGCCGCCAGCCGCGGTATCATCGTGGCCGACACCAAGTTCGAATTCGGTTTCGTGGACGGGGAACTGCGCCTCATCGACGAAGTGCTGACCCCCGACTCTTCCCGCTTCTGGCCCGCGGACCAGTACGAACCCGGCCGCAGCCAGCCCAGCTTCGACAAACAGTACCTGCGCGACTGGCTCACTTCCCAGCCCTGGGACATGCAGCCGCCCGCGCCTGCCCTGCCTGCCGAGGTCGTGGACGCCACGGCCCGGCGCTACCGTGAGGCCTACCACATCCTGGCGGGCAAAGAATTCACCATCTAACCTGTGGTCACCGTCGCCAAGGCGACTTTTCTGGAGGATATTACATGCTGCTTCAAGGAAAAAAAGCCCTGATCCTGGGCCTGGCCAACAACAAGAGCATCGCTTACGGCATCGCCAATGCCTTCAAGGAACAGGGCGCCCGCCTTGCTTTCAACTATGTGGGCGACGCCATCAAAAAGCGTGTTGAGCCCCTGAGCGAAGAACTGGGAGGCGAGTTCACCTTCCAGTGTGACGTGACCGACGACGCCCAGATCCAGGCCGCCGCCGACCTGGTCAAGGAAAAGTGGGGCGAGGTGGACATCCTGGTCCACTCCGTGGCCTTTGCCAACCGCGAAGACCTGAGCGGCCGCTTCCTGGATACGTCGCGCGCCGGTTTCCATCTGGCCCTGGACATCTCCGCCTACTCCCTCACCGGCGTCTGCCGCGCTTTCGAGCCCCTGCTGCATGACGGTTCTTCGGTGCTGACCATGACCTACCACGGTTCCACCAAGGTCATCCCCGGCTACAACATCATGGGCGTGGCCAAGGCCGCTCTGGAAGCTTCCGTGCGCTACCTGTCCTACGACCTGGGCGAAAAGGGCGTGCGCGTCAATGCCCTGAGCGCCGGCCCCATCAAGACCCTGGCCGCTTCCGCCGTCTCCGGTCTGAAGAACATCTTTACCCGCGTGGAAGAGCATGCTCCCCTGCGCCGCAACGTGACCACCGCCGATGTGGGCGGTGCCGCCGTGTTCCTGGCCTCCGAGCTCTCCCACGGCGTGACCGGCGAAATCATCTACGTGGACAGCGGCTTCAGCCAGCTGGGCATCTAAAACGGGCCTTCCGGTAGCAACGGACGAACTCCGGGACACCCCGGACAGTCTTTCAGGAGATCGTATGGATACCATCTTCATGCTCAATCTGGCCGGCATCGTGGCCTTCGGTGTGGCCGTGCTGGGCTTTTTTTACATGATGGGCAAAAAAAAGCGCGAAGAAGACAGGGACCGCAAGGACTAGGCCATGTGGCAAGCCCTGCTCGTCCTGCTGATCATCATCCTTGCCGTGGCCCTGTCCAGGGGCAGGGCCGGGACGCCTTTTCGTCATCACGCCCCGTGAGTGGGCAGCTATGACCATCTCCGGCGGAAGATGGAGACGAAAAACAGCGATGATAACAAGCTGAAATAACAGGTAAATTTTTAGAGAAAAAATTTTTTTGCGAAAAGTGCGATTTTTTGCTTGCCAAAGCCGAAGGTTCTGCCTATAAAGAGCAGGTCTTCACGACACGGAGAGGTGTCCGAGTTGGTCGAAGGAGCACGATTGGAAATCGTGTGTACGTTAAAAGCGTACCAAGAGTTCGAATCTCTTCCTCTCCGCCACCGAGAAAATAGCCCGCTGAGCAATCAGCGGGTTTTTTCGTTTATGGTGTTGCCGGAGCAGGTGTCCCGGACCGCCCTTTTTCCACGCCTTCCCGTGTGCAGCATCCGCCCGGGCCGCCCCTTCACCTTCGCCCTTTGGTCTTCCCCTCCCCATCCGTTTGCAATCCCCGACGATATTTGTCACATTTTCTTCTTTCACACAGGGGGACGACCCGGCATATCCGTGCGACCGCTGGCCGCCGCCAGTGCCGCCCGCATCTCCAGCAATAGAGGGAACCGTCATGTGCGCCACCAGACATTCGGCCAATGCCGTCACCACTTCCGGCCCGGACAAGCAAGCGTCCTGGCTGTTCGACCTGCAGGACCATCAGCTGATCCAGCTGGTCAACAGTTTCGTGGCCGCCCGCAACATGTCCATGAGCCTGGCCCAGCCTGAAGAAGGCCTGCATCCGCGCGGCATCATCAAGCTGACCACGGACCCCGGCATGCGCATCGCCCGCGCCGTCATCATCCTGCTGGAGAGCCTGGAGGCCCGCGGCCCGCAGGAGCGCCTGCAGGCCCTGCGCCGTCTGCATGACGAGGTCCTCTACTCCGCCCTTTCCAGCCTGCAGAAGAATACGGCCCGCGTCCTGATCCAGATCATGAAAGACCTGGTCCGCGCCGCGCCGCACGTCCATATCCAGCTGCCGCTGGCCCACGATTTCTACCAGGCGGTGCGCGGCACGCCCCATGTCATCCGCTCGCTGCTGCGCCGCTATCATCTGCTGGAGATGCCCGAAGCCTGGAACCAGCAGGCCTTCGACCACCACGTCCATGATGCCAACACCAAGGGCCGCAAGAGCCCCACGCATCTGGTCATGGATGCCTGGCTCAAGGGCCTGCGCTTCATCACGGTGGTCTACTACAATACCGTGGACCCCGAAGCCGCCAGCGAACTGCTGCGCGCGGCCCGCATCATGGGCATCACCGTGCGCATCGGCATCGAGTTCCGGGCCACCTTCCATGACAAGCTCATCGAATTCACCTGGTCGCCGCTCAACGTCCACAGCAGCCGGGCCTTCATCAAATTGCTCCAGCGCCCGGACATCGCGGCCATCCTCAAGGAATACGCCACGGTGAACCAGTGGATGCGCCAGCATGTCCTGCGCCTGCTCCAGGCCTGGAACCAGAAGCACGCGGCCACCCTGGCCCGCAAGCTGGAAGTCCCGCCTCCGCCCCCGCTGGATGCGGACGCCTTCCTGGCTTTCGTGGGCCAGCGCCAGCCTTCGTCCCTGCATCTGGCCGAATACATCCTCCAGCAATGGCAGCCTGCCCTGGAACAGGCTCTGGAAGAGCTCCGCAACGATCCCCGGCGGAACGGCACGGATGAAGAAGCCGCCCGCCTGCGCGCCCGTCTGGAAGCCATGGAAGGCCTCATGCCCGACAGCCTGCGCCAGGAATGGCTGGGACCGCAGGCCAACCCGGATATCCTGTTCCCCGTGGCGCCCCACAAGGATCTGCCCCCTGTGCTGCTGCGCGATCCCGAAGTCCTTTTGCAGTCCCTGGTGCCCCTGCACCCCTGCCAGATGATCCTGGGCCTGGAAGGGCTGAACGTACAGGATACGCTGGAACTGCTCTGGCGCGGCAAGGGGCTCATCACCCATCTGGAACTGTTCAACCTGCGCACCTGGTCCAAGGGCCAGCTGCCGCATATCGAGGCCATCAACGAGCTGCAGCGGGCCATTAACGAGGGCAGCCCCCTGCGCCTCAAGCAGGTTGTCCGCCGGATCGTGCAGGACGAACCCGCGGATTCGCCCCGCCGGGACCTGCTGCTGGAAGTGCAGGACAACCTGACCCAGCTGCGGAGTTTTTACGAGCTCTCGTGGCTCGGCTCGCGCATCGGCACGGACTCCACCAGCCGTTCGCACATGACGCACGGCATGGGCCTTGTCTTCACCGAGACCCTGCCCCCGCAGGCCCGGGCCGCCCTGCGCCATGAAAAGAGCGGCCAGCGTCTGACCCTGCCCGTGCATACCGACATCTACGGCTTCACCCATTATCACGAGCCCGCGACCCTGCCGCGCTGGCTCCGGACCCTGCGCCGCCTGCCCCTGCTGCACCATCTGGGCTGTCGCGTGGTCCGTGGCTGGGAGCTGGAAAAAAAGACCACCACCATCAGCCCCGACGGCGGCAACCTGGTGACCCTGGGCGGCGTGGACTCCCGCGGCATCAACGCGGAACAGCACGATCCCGTGAGCATGATGCGCGATGCCGCCACCCCCTGGAACGTCCACTACTTCAACAGCAATCTGGTGAACGTGCTCAAGGTGCTGCTGGGCTTCATCCCCGCGCAGTGGGCCTTCTGGTACGTGGACAGCTGGTGGATCCTGACCTGGATCGGCGCCCTGCTCTGGTTCGCCATCACGGCCGTGCGCAATGTCCTGCAATCCATGGTGGGCGGCGGGGCCTTCTGCCGCTCCATGCTCCTGCCCTGGAACCGCTATGTGAGCTGGAGCCGCATGGCGGACTCCCTGCTCTACACGGGCATATCCGTCCCCCTGCTGGAGGTGGTCGTCCGCATGTGGCTGCTGGAGGACTGGCTCGGCATCACGGTCCAGAACAACGAGCTGGCGGTCTATACGGTCATCGCCATGATCAACAGCGTCTACATATCAGGGCACAACATCTTCCGCGGCCTGCCCAAGGAAGCTGTCGTGGGCAACCTGTTCCGCAGCGCCATCTCCATCCCCCTGTCCATCGTGCTGGGCAAGGGCCTGCTGGTCTGCTTCGTCTGGCTGGGCATCGCCGACCCGGTGGGCGCCCTGCAGAACTGCGCCGCCATCGTCTCCAAGTGCTCCTCGGACATCGTGGCCGCCGTCATCGAAGGTTTTGCGGACCGCAACATGTATCTGCGCATGCGCACCCTGGAGTACGACAGCAAGTTCAGCCAGATATTCAACAATCTCGTGAAGCTGGCCCTGCTTCCCCCAGGCCACCATCCGGCGCCTGATGCAGGAGCAGCCCCGCGAGTTCTGGCAGCAGCTTTTGGAAAAGGACCCCAACGCCGCCCGGCAGGCCATCGTCCATCTGCTCGACCTGATGTACATGTGGTACTATCTGCCCCGGTCGCACGACATCTTCTGGCGTCGTCTGTCCAGCATGCCCACGGAAGAAGTGGAAGGCATCCTGGCCCTGCATTCCCTGCTGCGCCTGCAACGCGAGATCTCCAGCCAGGTCCTCGACGGGCTGCTGGGCGACAACTTCGCCAACGCGCTGGCCTTCTACCTGCGTCAGCACGACAGCTACCGCAAGGAGATCCGGTCCGAAGCCGCCCGCAGGAACCTGTTCACGGAGAAGGCCGCGTAACGCGTGCCGCCCTTGCGGGAAGCATCCCCTGTTCTCTCTTCCGGCGGTGTCCGTGAGTCCCCGGGGACTGGCGGACACCGCCGCGGCCCATCCGTCACGGACGTCGGCAAAGAGACATTGTTTCCTCTGCCGGCACACACAGGGGCACAGGTGCTCCTGTTTCCCCCTTGAAAATCTTTTCCCTTGGACGGCCGGACATCCTTCGAGCCGTCATGCCGTCCCGCGACGGCCCGTTATCAATCTCAAGGTCCGCTCCGGCGGGCCCCGTCCAGGAGCTTCCATGCATATCAGACAAGCCCGTCCCGAAGACCTGCCCGCCATCGCCGCTCTGGAGGCGCGCGGTTTTCCCCCTGCCGAAGCCGCATCGCCGGAAAGCTTTGCC
>OODF01001426.1_pt1 | contig 10235 bp, 8 predicted proteins | sample 1671431 | NCBI WGS metagenome assembly OODF01 (sample SAMN06348156, study PRJEB24527) | human gut metagenome | biome: human gut; feature: ankylosing spondylitis patient; material: feces | host: Homo sapiens | place: China | collected 2015-10 | reverse complement strand
ATTGTAGATGTCGCTCACCTCGGCGCGGGTGGGTACAGCCCGGGTGTGCATGCTGTCCAGCATTTGGGTCACCACCATAAAGGGTACCCCGGCTGCCCGGCAGGCGGCAGAAAGCTGCTTCTGGCAGCGGGGCAGCTCCCATAGGGGCATCGCGTTGCCAAGGTCGCCCCGGGCAATGACCACCTCGTCCACCAGCGGCAAAAACTCTGGCAGCGCCTGTACGCCCGCAAGGTTTTCAATTTTGGCGAGGATCTTCAGCTGCGGTGCACCGGCTTCTGCCAGCGCCTGCCGCAGGCTGCGGATATCCGCAGCGCCGCGCACAAAGGGCAGCATGACCCCGGTAACGCCGCAACCGGCGGCGATGGCAAGGTTCTCCTTGTCCTCGGTGGTCAGGGTGGGCATTTGGATGTCTGCCCCCGGTGCTGCCAGACTTTTGCGGCTTTGCAGCACTCCGCCCCGCATTACGGTGCACACAAGAGCATCCGGTTCCGCGGTGTCCACCCGCGCCAGCAGCTTGCCGTCATCCAGCAGCAGCTCCTGCCCGGGCTGCACACCCTGCACCAGCGCGGCAGGGCAGGGGATGCCCTGCGCGCCCAGACGCACGGTCTGCCCGGCGGTCAGGGACAGCGGCTGCGGCAGACGGCCGATGCGTAATTCCGGCCCCTGCAAATCAATGAGCAGCTTTTTGACCCCGGCTTTATGCAGCATCACCAGCCAGTCCTTGTGCGCTGCCAGCGGCCCGTGAGAAAGATTCATGCGGATGCCGGTCATACCGGCTTCCACCATCTGCTGCAAAAGCTTTACATCGGCACAGGCAGGGCCGATGGTTCCATAAAAATCCATAATTCCTCCTGCAATTCACGTTTTCTTTCTATTGTAGCATGACCGCGCTGCAAAAGATAGCCCGGCGGCGCACAAAAAAACACCGGAAGCTGATGCAAAGCCTCCGGTGTCTTTTTATGATGCCTTATGGGGTTTACTGCTACACTTTGCACCGCCTGCGTTCAGTACAAAGCTTACAGCTCCCTCTATTTTTAAAGGTTGTACTTAGTTTACAGCATTTCAGGCATTTCGTCAAGGGCATTTTCCAGCTTTTGCCGGCAAAAACCGGAATATCACAACATTATCACAACTGCAGCTGGTGGTAGCACGCGCCCTCCATGGTCTTCCAACAGGCGGTGCTTCCCTCCAGGGTCATGTAGCTGTGGGCGGTGTTTTCCTTGGGCAGGCTTACAGAGCCGGGGTTCAGGTAAAGGCTCCCCTGCCCGAAGTTTGTCCATGCGGGCACATGGGTGTGACCGTGGAGCAAAATATCCCCCGGGGCAAGGGGCGGCAGATGGTTCAGGTTGAACACATGGCCGTGGGTAACGTAGACCAGCCGCTGCCCCACCGGCAGCACGGCGTAGTCTGCCAGTACCGGGAAATTGAGCACCATCTGGTCTACCTCGGCGTCGCAGTTGCCCCGCACGCACAGCAGCTTGGGCGCAAGGCTGTTCAGCAGCGGGATGACCTGCTTGGGGGCGTAATCCCGGGGCAGGTCGTTGCGGGGGCCGTGGTAGAGCAGGTCTCCCAGAAACAGCAGGCGGTCGGCCTGCTCCCGTTCAAAGGCCTGCTGCAGCTGCTGCGCATAATAATAGGAGCCGTGCAGGTCTGATGCGATCATCCATTTCATATACAATGCCCTCCCTCAGAGCCGGTTTGCCTTATTGTAGCGCCTGCTGTAAAAATGGTCAAGTGATTACAAAAGTCATACTTTTGTACCAAAACCCCTTGACACGCCGCTGAGGATGTGGTATTCTGCTGGAGTTGCAGCCCGCAAATGCGCAGGCTGCATATCGCGGACAGCTGCCGCGATCATAAAAACCGTGTGGATTTTTACAGCAACATTGCTACTTTTCGCCACACAATGACCTCACAAGGGCCATTGTGTGGCTTTTTTGTGCGCCGGAAACCGGCTGCAGGCCGGTGCTGCGCCTTCCACGCTTTGAACTTTTACAGATAGCAGGTGAATTTTTTCAATGAACGAAACTTTTATGAAGGAGAAGCCGGTGCTGCCGCTGCTGCTCTCGATGGCGCTGCCCAACGTGGTCTCCATGCTGGTGAACAGCCTCTACAACATCGTGGACAGCCTGTTTGTGGCGCGCATCAGCGAGGATGCCATGACCGCTTTAAGTCTGGTGTTCCCCATCCAGAACTTTTCCAACGCCATTGCCATCGGCTTTGGCATTGGTATCAACGCCATGATTGCGCTGTATCTGGGCGCGGGCGACCGCGAAAAGGCCGAGATAGCTGCCACCCACGGCTTTGTGCTCAGCCTTGTGCACGGCGTGGTGATGATGGCGGTCAGCATCGCCATCATGCCCGGCTTTCTGCGCCGCTTTACGCAGGACGAGACGCTGATCGCCGCCGGCATCACCTACTCTACCATCGTGTTCCTGTTTTTGGTCGTGAACATGGTCTCGCTGGCCTTTGAAAAGATCTTTCAGGCGGTGGGCCGCATGAAGGTGTCCATGGTCGCGCTGATTACCGGCTGCGTGTGCAATATTTTGCTGGACCCGGTGCTCATCTTCGGGCTTGGGCCGGTGCCTGCCATGGGCATTGCAGGCGCGGCACTGGCTACCGGCATCGGTCAGGTGCTCAGCGTGGTGGTCTACCTTGTAGTCTACCTGCGTACCGAGCTGCCGGTGCGGCTGCGCCGCAGCTGTCTGCGCCCGGATGCAGTGCTGGATGGCAGACTGTACGCCATCGGCGTTCCGGCCATCCTGAATCTGGCGCTGCCCTCGCTGCTGGTCACCTTCCTTAACGGATTGCTGGCGGCTTTTTCTCAGAGCTATGTGGTGGTGCTGGGCATCTATTATAAATTGCAGACCTTTTTGTACCTGCCTGCCAACGGCTTCGTGCAGGGTATGCGTCCCCTTATCGGCTACAACTACGGCGCGCGGGAGCACGCCCGGGTGAAAAAGCTGTTCCAGCTGACCCTGCTCATGAGCGCTGCCATCATGGCGGCGGGCACTGTCATCTGTCAGGTTGCTTCCGGGCAGCTGATGGGGCTGTTCACCCAGAACCCCGAAACCATCGCCGCCGGGCGGACTGCCTTGCGCATCATCAGCATCGGCTTTGTCATCTCGGCAGTCTCCACCACCGCCTCCGGTGCACTGGAGGGGCTGGGCAAGGGCGCAGAATCGCTGGTCATCGCCCTGTGCCGGTACGTCGTTTTCATCATGCCGCTGGCTGCACTGCTGTGTAACTGGCTGGGCGCAGACGGCGCATGGCACGCCTTCTGGCTTACCGAGGTGCTGGCGGCGGTGGTCTCCGGTATCGTCTACCGCCGGGCGGTCACACATAAAAAATAAGAATTTCTGATAGGGGCGTTTCATAACGTCCCTATTTTTCATTGACACTACGGAAAAAGTACGGTAAAATAATTTTCGTGTTTTGACAGAAACTGTCAGTGCGCAAGATATTACAGAGGATGTGGAAGTATATGATCGAGACCATTGCCGCCGTCAATCAGGCGGTGAACAGCTTTATCTGGGGCATCCCCGCCATGGTGTGTATCATTGGCGTGGGGCTGCTGCTCAGTGTCCGCACGGGCTTTTTGCAGATCCGCAAATTCCCTTACGCCATCCGTACCACCGTGGGTCGGATGTTCCGCAAGCGGGATGCCTCGGACGGTGCCATGACCCCCTTTCAGGCGGTGTGCACCGCGCTGGCGGGCACAGTGGGCACCGGCAATATTGCCGGTGTGGCGGGCGCTATCGCCATCGGCGGCCCGGGTGCCGTGTTCTGGATGTGGTGCTCTGCGCTGCTGGGGATGTGCACCAAGTTTGCCGAGGTGACGCTGGCCGTGCATTTCCGGGAGCGCAGCGACACCGGCGAGTGGGTGGGCGGCCCGATGTACTATATTAAAAACGGCCTTGGCCGCCGCTGGCAGTTTCTGGCCGTGCTGTACGCGCTGTTCGGCGTGCTGACCGTGTTCGGCACCGGCAACGCAACGCAGGTGAATACCATCGTGGCAGCAGTGGATACCGCCCTGCTGGAATACGGGCTGGTGGGCGGCAGCTTTCTGCCAACCCTCAACCTCATCGTGGGCATCCTTGTGGCGGTGCTGGTGGCGCTGGTGCTGCTGGGTGGTATCAAGCGCATTGGCAGCGTAAGCGAGAAGCTGGTGCCCTTTATGGCACTGTTTTACATTGTGCTGTCGGTGGGCGTGGTGGTGCTCAACTTCTCCCGCCTGCCCTACGTGCTGGAATCCATCGTGGCGGGTGCGTTCAACCCTGCTGCTTTTACCGGCGGTACCATCGGCAGTCTGTTTGTCAGTATGCAAAAGGGCGTTTCCCGCGGCATCTTTTCCAACGAGGCCGGTCTTGGCACCGGTTCTATCGCCCATGCCTGCGCCGACACCAAAAAGCCGGTCAAGCAGGGCATGTTCGGTATTTTTGAGGTGTTTGCCGATACCATCGTCATCTGCACCCTGACCGCGCTGGTCATCCTGTGCAGCGGCACCCCGGTCAGCTACGGCGCAGCGGCGGGTGCTGAGCTGACCATCTCCGGCTTTACCACCACCTACGGCGGCTGGGCGTCTATCTTTACTGCCGTGGCGCTGTGCTGCTTTGCCTTTTCCACCATCATCGGCTGGGGTCTGTACGGCTCCCGCTTTCTGGTGTTCCTGTGCAAGAGCAACAAAGTGGCGCGCCCCTTCTTTGTGGTGTATGCTCTGGTAGCCATTCTGGGCGCTACCATGGACCTTGGTCTGCTGTGGAGCATCGCCGACACCTTCAACGGCCTGATGAGCATCCCCAACCTCATTGCATTGCTGCTGCTTTCTGGTACGGTGGTGCAGCTGACCCGCGCCTTTTTTAAATCAGAAGGGTGAGCGGCAGCTCTGCCCATAGTGGACAGAAACGCCGGAACGCGGTATACTGAGAAAAAACAACGGTGGCTATGCACCACAGGAGGTTCTAACGTGGAAAACTTTAACGAACTGCTGCAAAAGTATGCAGATTTTATCGTCCGGGTGGGTGTGAACCCGCAGCCGGGGCAGACCCTGATCATCAACTGCCCGCTGGAAGGTGCCCCGCTGGCACGGCTGTGCGTGCGCAGCGCCTACGAGGCCGGTGCGCGGGACGTGCAGGTGAACTGGCAGGATGATGCCGTTACCCGCATCCGCATGGAGCTGGGCAGCGAGGACGCCCTGACCGACCACAAGGGTTGGCAGCTGCGCCGCTATCTGGACTACGCCGAGAGCGAGGGCAGCGTGTGCGTGCTGCACCTCATCGCGGACGACCCGGAACTGTTTGCCGGGCTGGACGGTGCCAAGATCAGCCGGGTGAACAGCGCGAACCGCAGCTTTATGCAGCCGTGGCGGGAGTACACCATGAACGACCGTGTGCAGTGGTCCATCGCCGCCCTGCCCGCAGAGCCGTGGGCAAAGAAGATGTTCCCGGAGCTGGACACTGCCGCCGCCATTGAGGCACAGTGGAAGCTGATCTTCGACACCTGCCGTGTGACCGGCGGCGACCCGGTAGGGGAGTGGCAGAAGCATCTGGACCGCCTGAACGAGCTGGGCGCAAAGATGAACGCCCTGGATCTGGAAAGCGTGCATTTTGAAAGCGCCAACGGCACCGACCTGACCGTGGGTCTGGCGGAACAGGCGGTGTGGGAGAGCGCCGGCAGCAAAAACGAGAAGGGTGTGCCCTTCCTGCCCAACATCCCCACCGAGGAGGTGTTTACCGCGCCCCATAAGGATAAGGTGGACGGCATCGTTTACGGCACAAAGCCCTACGTCTTTAACGGTCAGCTCATCAAGAATTTCCACGTTACCTTCAAGGATGGCAAGGTGGTGGAGCACGGCGCCGACGAGGGCGCAGATCTGCTGGGTCAGCTGCTGGACACCGACGAGGGCGCACGCCACATCGGTGAGGTGGCACTGGTGCCCGCCTCCAGCCCCATCAACCGCAGCGGCAAGCTGTTCTACAACACCCTGTTTGACGAGAACGCTGCCTGCCACATCGCCTTTGGCGACAGCTACCCCGGCACCACCGTGGGCGGCACCGGCCTTTCCAAGGAGGAGCTGGCAGCCCGCGGCATGAACCACTCCTCCCTGCACGAGGACGTGATGATCGGTGCAGAGGACAGCCGCATCACCGGTAAATGCCGCGACGGCCGCACTGTGCCGCTGTTTGAAAACGGCGTCTGGGTGCTGTAAAAAGCCCCAAAGGGCGCGCAACGGCAAAAAAATTGCGAAAATGCTTGCATAAATCGCAAGAGTATGCTATATTCTAGTAGTACGATATAGTTTAACCTGAAACGTGGGCCGCAAGGTCCGCGTTTCTTGTTTGTTTGGAGGTTTTTTATGGCGAAGCAGTCTGGCGGCAACACCGCCCAGAGAGTCGAAGCGCTTGTCCGCCCCACCGTGGAGGGCATGGGCCTGCGCCTGTGGGATGTTGTCTTTGAAAAAGAGGGGCCGGACTGGTATCTCCGTGTGCTGATCGACAAGGCGGACGGCTCCACCATGGACACCGACACCTGCGCCGATGTGTCCCATGCGCTGGACCCCATCCTGGACGAGGCAGACCCCATTGAGCAGAGCTATTATCTGGAGGTGGGCAGCCCCGGCCTTGGCCGCAAGCTGACCCGCCCGGAGCACTACACCGCTGTACAGGGCCAGAAGATCAGCGTCAAACTGTACAAGGCCAACGAGAACGGTGCCAAGGAGTTTTCCGGCATCCTGACCTCCCGCGAGGGGAATACCATCACGGTGGAGACCCCGGCGGGCCCCGTCCGCTTTGAAGCCTCCGCCGCCAGCACGGTGCGCCTGTGCGACGACGAAGACCTGTTTCATTGAAAAGTAAAACCCTTTATCACATAGAGAGTAAATCATAGGAGGAACCCGAAAAATGGCAGCAGCTAACAATGAATTTTTTGAAGCTCTCTCCATGCTGGAGCACGAGCGCGGCATCACCGCTGAGTATCTGATCGAGAAGATCAAGGCAGCGATCGTGATCGCTGTCAAGAAGAACTACGAAGTGGAAGACAACAACGTCATGGTGGAGATCGACCCCGCCAACGGCAAATTCAACGTTGCTCTCATTCAGGATGTTGTGGCCGATGAGGACTGGTACGACGAGCACAGCGAGATCGGCATTACCGAGGCCCAGAACATCCGCAAGGATTACAAGGTGGGCGACCGCGTGGTCACTCCCCTCAAGACCAAGGATTTTGGCCGCATCGCCGCACAGACCGCAAAGCACGTCATCCGTCAGGGCATCCGCGAGGCCGAGCGCAGCCAGCAGCTGAGCGAGATCCAGTCCCGCGCCCATGACATCGTGCAGGCCACCGTTACCCGCGTGGACCCCGAAAAGGGCATCGTGGCCGTGGATCTGGGCAAGGGCGGCGAGGCCATCCTGCCCCGCAACGAGCAGGTGCCCGGTGAGACTTACACCGAGGGCCAGGTGCTGCAGGTCTACGTTGTGGACGTCGTCAGCGGCGACCGCGGCGCGCGCGTTATGATCAGCCGTACCCACCCGGGCCTGGTCAAGCGCCTGTTTGAGCTGGAAGTGCCTGAAATTTACGACGGCACTGTGGAAGTCAAGGCCATCAGCCGTGAGGCCGGTGCCCGCACCAAGATGGCAGTCTGGTCCAAGGACGCCAACGTCAACCCCGTTTCCGCCTGCATCGGTCCCCACGGTGACCGTGTGGCTGCTGTGGTCGAGAAGCTGGGCGGTGAGAAGATCGACATCGTTAAGTGGAGCGAGGATGTCTCCGAGTTCATCTCCGCGGCCCTCAGCCCGGCCAAGGTGCTCAAGGTGGAGCTGCTGCCCGGCGAGACCCGCTCCTGCCGTGTGACCGTGCCTGACCAGCAGCTGAGCCTGGCCATTGGCAACAAGGGCCAGAACGCCCGTCTCTGCGCGCGCCTGACCGGCTACAACATCGACATCCGTCCCGAGAGCGGCTACTATGGCGAGGACGAGGAGCCCAAAGCCGAGCAGCCCAAGACCGAAGAGACCGCTGAGTGATTCCAGCGTACCCACTGCCAAAGGAGGGAAATCGGATGGCACAAAAAAAGATCCCGGCCCGCCAGTGCATTGGCTGCATGACCAGCCGCCCCAAAAAGGAGCTGGTGCGGGTGGTGCGCGCCCCGAGCGGAGAGATCAGCATTGACCCGGTGGGCAAAAAGCCCGGCCGCGGCGCGTACCTCTGCCCGGACGCCGCCTGCCTTGCAAAGGCAAAAAAGAAAAAGGCGCTGGAGCGCTGCTTTGAGCAGCCGGTTCCCGCCGAAGTTTACGACGCGCTGGCCCGGCAGCTGGCCGCGGTAGAACAGGAGGCCGCACAGGATGGCAAAGAATAAGAACAACGTCCCCGCAAAGCCTGCGCTGGCCCCGGCAGATGCCCTGTACCAGGCCGTGAGCCTCTGCCGCAAGGCAGGCGCCCTGACCATGGGCTTTGACGCCGTGGAAGATGCCTGCGTCAAGGGCAAGGCGTGGCTGGTCATGGTGGCCAGCGACGCCAGCGCCAAGACCGTGCAGCGCTTGAACTATGCCGTAGGCGACCTGGTGGATGTGATCCCCATGCCGCTGACACAGGATAGACTGGCTGATATCAGCCGTAAACCGGTGGCGGTGTATGCCGTGACCGACCGCAACCTCGCAAAGCTCTGCTTTGACCGCCTGACGGACTGTGGAGCAATCAAAAATGAGGAGGATATGAGCGAATGACCGTAAAATATAAAGTAAGCGATTTTGCAAAAGACCTGAATATTTCCGCCAAGAAAGTGCTGGATGAGCTGAACGCCATGGGCAGCACCGGCAAGAAGAACAGCTCCACTCTGGAGGAGAACGAGCTGAACTACCTGCTGGAGAAATTCAGCAAGGATCATAGCGAGACGGACCTGAGCGCTTATCTGAACAGCGCCAAGCAGCCCGCTGCCCCCAAGAACACGGAGAAGAAGCCCGAGCAGAAGAAAGCCGAGAAGCCCGCTGAGAAAAAGGCGGAGCCCAAGGCCGCCCAGAAGCCGGCTGAGAAGAAGTCGGAGCCTGCAAAAGCTGCCCAGCAGCCCCAGCAGAAAAACAATAACAGCAAGCATAACGAGAAGAAGCCCGAGCAGCATAAGAAGCGGGAGGAGAAGACCGTCTCCCTGAGCGAGCTGGCCCGTGAGACCGGTGCCAAGGCAAGCACTGCCCCGGCTCAGTCCGTCTCCGTCCGCCGCGAGGACAATCAGGTCACCGTGGATACCCGTACCGTGGATATGAACGTGGACCGCTTTGATGCCCGTTACGACGATCTGGCTTCCACCAAGAACACGGAGAACCGCCGCAAGCCTACCCCGCAGGGCAACAAGCAGAAGTTCACCCAGCGCGGCCAGCGTCAGCGCCAGCAGTTCCAGAAAGGCAAGCGCGAGACCGAGTTCGAGCGCCTGCAGCGCATCCAGCTGGAAAAGGCCCGCAACGCACAGCTGAAGGTGATGATCCCCGATGAGATCACCGTCGGTGAGCTGGCTGCCCGCCTGAAGCAGCAGGCCGGCAAGGTCATTGCCAAGTTCATGCAGATGGGTGAGATGCACGCCATCAACGATGTGATCGATTTCGACACCGCATCCCTGCTGGCTGAGGAGTTCCACGCAAAGGTCGAGCACGAGGTGCATGTGACCATCGAGGAGCGCCTGTTCACCCAGGAAGAGGATGCACAGGAAGACCTCGTCGAGCGTCCCCCGGTCGTCTGCGTCATGGGCCACGTTGACCACGGCAAGACCAGTATCCTGGATGCCATCCGCAAGACCAACGTCACCGCGGGCGAGGCCGGCGGCATCACCCAGGCCATCGGTGCTTATCAGGTCAAGATCAACGACAGCCTGATCACGTTCCTGGATACCCCGGGCCATGAGGCATTTACCTCCATGCGTGCCCGTGGTGCCAACATGACCGATATCGCGGTTCTGGTCGTGGCTGCCGACGACGGCATCATGCCCCAGACCATTGAGTCCATCAACCACGCCAAGGCTGCCAACGTCAAGGTCATCGTGGCCATCAACAAGATGGATAAGCCCACGGCCAACCCCGAGCGCGTCAAGGAGGGCCTGACCAAGTACGGCCTCATCCCCGAGGACTGGGGCGGCGACGTGGCCTGCATCCCTGTTTCTGCCATGACCGGCATGGGCATCAACGACCTGCTGGAGCGCATTGCGCTGGAAGCTGAGGTCATGGAGCTCAAGGCCAACCCCAACCGCCGCGCCAAGG
>OODF01001425.1_pt1 | contig 10236 bp, 10 predicted proteins | sample 1671431 | NCBI WGS metagenome assembly OODF01 (sample SAMN06348156, study PRJEB24527) | human gut metagenome | biome: human gut; feature: ankylosing spondylitis patient; material: feces | host: Homo sapiens | place: China | collected 2015-10 | reverse complement strand
GCGGGCGGACTTTTCCCCGGAGGTCGTCTACGTGACGCCGCTGCAGCGCACGTCGCAGACGGCAAAGATCCTCTTTCCGGACGCAAAACTGGTGCCGGTGGAGGGGCTGAAGGAGATGAACTTCGGCCGGTTCGAGGGGCAGAAGTTCGTCCGTGTGGAGCAGGACCCGGAGTATCTGGAGTGGGTCCGGCAGAACGAAGCCAGCGCTCACCCGGACGGGGAGCGGAAGAGCGATTTCTGTGACCGCGTCTGCGCGGCGTTTGCCACACTGGTGGACAAGGCACTTGCCAACGGCGAGGAGCGGCTGGTCATCGTGGCGCACGGCGGCACCCAGATGGCCGCAATGGAGCGGTTCGCGGTGCCGCACAAGACCTTCCACGCATGGTGCGGCCCCAACGCAGGCGGCTATGTGCTGGACGCCTGCGACTGGAAGACGGAACACATCCTGCACGTGGTGAAAACCGTCCAGTACACGGAGGAAACCGCATGATGGAGCGCGGATTGCTGCATCTCTATTGGGGCGATGGAAAGGGCAAGACCACAGCCGCCATGGGCCTTGCGCTGCGCGCGTTGGGCAGCGGAAAGCGTGTGGTCATCGTGCAGTTCCTGAAGGGCGGCAAAAGCGGCGAGATCCCGCTGCTGGAGCAGCTGGGGGCCAAAGTCTACCGCGGCAAGGCCGGGCAGAAGTTCGTCTTCCAGATGAACGACGCCGAAAAGGCGGCTACGCGGGCGCTGCAAAATAAGAACCTCCGGGCTGCCATGGCCGAGTCGGCCGATCTGCTTCTTCTGGACGAGGCCGGTTCCGCATGGGAACTGGATATGGTGGACAAAGAGCTGCTGCAATCGGCCGTTCTGCACCGGCCGGATGGGCAGGAATGCGTTCTGACGGCACACGCTGCGCCGCAGTGGATGCTGGATGCGGCGGATTACAGCACCGAGATGAAGTGCTGCCGCCACCCCTACCAGAAAGGCATCGCCGCCCGGCAGGGGATCGAATATTGAACAAGTGCCCCGCTCTCTGGAAAATCAGAGGGCGGGGCACTATTGTCATACGGTGGCCAGCACCGCCAGGATGCTCTGCCAGTGGGGGTTCTGCGCGGCAGGGGCGGCGCGGCGCTGGGCCGGGCGCTGGGCCGGAGAACGGACAGCGTCCGCCGGGCGGGTGAAGGGCGAGCAAAGCTCCGCCTGCCACTGCGCGGCCAGCTCCATGGCCTGTGGGCAGTTTTGCAGGGTGCGGCGCTCGCTCCCGGCCAGAAAATCGCCCAGCCAGCAGAGCAGCGCGGCGAGCGGCAGGCAGTCAGCAGCCTGTGTGCTCCAATAGCACCAGTGCCCGCCGCGGCCCACAAAGCTGTCCACGGTGATGAGCGCCCCTTCGCGGGCCGACTGCGGCAGGGGAGGGCAGGAGGTGTCCGAAAGAAGTCGGAGCTGGTTCACGAGAAATTCCGTGCGGGCCGGGTCAAAGGCATCGTCCCGGATGCAGGCGGAAAAGTCCGCTGCGTCCAACAGGGCGTCCGCCTTGGTGGGGAAACGGCCGGTCATCTCGCCGGATGCGTTGTGGCACAACTGCCAGCCCTTGCGGAACAACTGGAAGTTGAGGTTGCGGCGGCCCATGGTGGAATAGAAGACCCGTGCGTGGCCGGATGCGTTCCGGCGCAGCTCGATGTAGGCGTCTGCACCGCCAAGGTCCTGCACCTTTACGCTCAAAATCAACGAGAAATCGCGCTTCTGTGCGGACATGACCTGGTGCATCTGCTCAAAGTAACGATTGGCATCCATAGCGGGTCTCCTTCCTCGTACAACCATTGATTCGTTCTTTTCTGGCTGTATTATAGCATAAGTTGTCACAGATTACAACTAAAAGTTTGAGGATTGCAAAAATATTTTTGCATATTGGGGAAAGAGATAAACACTATGGTTGTAACCAAAAGACCGGGGCCGCAAACATGCAGTCCCGGTCTTCCGGTGCGAGGAGTCAATCGCCCAGCTCGCGGATCTCGTTCTGGATGAGCTGCCCGGCCGCGCGGGCCAGCTGGTCCATGCCGCGGATGCGGGCCAGATCTTTGCCGTAGATGCGCTCGGCATCGGGGATGGAGCGGTCCTCGCCCATGAAGACAGCGGAGACCCGCAGCCCCTTGCGGCGAAGGGTGCGCACCTCGGCAGCGGCATCGTCCACACCGAAGGCCCCGCCGTAGTCGTGCCCCAGCGGGTTTTCCGAAGAGGGCGGCACACGGCGGCTGTCGTTGGGGGAGGCATCCGTCAGCAAAATGAGCAGATGACGCGGCGCGGGGCCGGGTGCAAAGTCCAACAGATCGCCCTCAGCCCGCAGGGCCAGGCCATCGCGGTTCCAGCCGGAGGCAAAATACTGGTGGATGTTCTGTAGGTTCTTGTCCGAAAAGCCTTTGAGCACCCGCAGGACCGTGTAGCCCCGCAGGCTGGAAAAGCAGCTGACCCGCACAGGGATGCCGCAGGCGGTCAGGCTCTCGGCAAGGATGACGCCCTGCGCCGCGATGACCTCCTGACAGTGCAGGCGGGAGGCCGACGCATCCAGCAGCAGGTCTACGGTAAAGGCGGGCTGGTTCTCCTCCTCAGCGCAGCGGAAGACGCGGGCGTCGTCCAGCACAGGGGCCCGCCAGACCCGCACGGGGTCCAGACTGCCGCTGCGGGCCACCCGCGCATGGGGCTGCTGGTGCACGAGGATGCAGTTGCGGATCTGCTCGGTCAGCCGCAGCACGACGCTGCGGTGCAGCTCCCGGTTCTTGGCGTAGTAGGCGCGGTTCCGGTCGGCCTGCAGCTGTGCCTGTTCAGCCAGATGCTTTGCCTCCGGGGTGGGGGCCTGTTCGGGGCTGGGGACACCGGCTGCGAACCAGAGATGACACCCCAGATGATCGCCGGTGCAAAGCTCCTGCTCGGCCTTGCGCAGCCGTTCCGGCGGGTAGAGGGAGCGCCCGAAACAGCTCTCGATGTAGGCGCGGTCTTCGGCGGCGTTCTGCCGGAGGGTGATGTGGGCCAGCCGTTTGTCCACCGTCAGCCCGCCGCTGCCTGCGGCATCCAACGCGCTGGAGTGCTCGACCATGACGCGGTCCGTCTTGATCATCTGGGTGGGGAGCGTTTTGGTGGCAAGCGAAGCCAGAAGCCCTTCGAGATGCAGGTGGAGCGCGGCCTTTTTGTGCACGGTGCCGTCAAACAGCTTCGCGCGGGCAAAGAGGGCCAGCAGGGCCGGTTTCAGCGCAGCCGGTTCCGGCGGCGTCTGCGGGGCCAGCGCGGCGGCAAGGTCGGCTTCGTAAGGGGTCATCACCGGCGGGCGGCGGCCCTGCACGGTGCGCCAGCGGTCTGCCTGCATGGTGTAGACGAGCTGGTTCTTGGCCATCCACTCCTGCCGGGAGAGCTTGTATTGGATGCCGAAAAAGTAGTCCGCATGGGCGCGGCGCAGCTCGGCCAGCACCGGGCGGCGGGGCAGCTCCAGCGCATAGGCTGCGCTTTCGAGGTAGAGCCAGGTCAGGTCGTCGAGTTCGGCCTCTCGGATGTCGCCATCCCAAAGCCCGAACAGGCTCCGGATGAGATCGTCGCCGTAATATTTGTGCACCAGGCCCACAATGCAGTTCATGTAAAAATCGATCGTGCCGTCGGTGTTGTGTGCAAGGAACAGCGGCTCAAACCCATAGGCACCGGCTGCCGCCCAGACCTGATTGGCTGCGCGCCGCTGTTCGGCGGTGTAGCTCTGCGCTTCCATCAGCGAAACAGCTTTGCGGCAGTGAGCTGCGCCGGGATGCGGGCGGCGATGACGTCCCGGATCAGCCCCTGCTCGTAGGAATCAAAGGCTTTGTTGGTGATGCCCATATCCAGCGCGGCCCCGGCCGGGACGCCCCGGCGGATCAGCCGCAGCGCATCCAGCATCCCGCGCAGATCGAGCGCCTTGGTGGAGATCTCCGCGCTGTCGCACTTTTTTTGCAGGTCGAGGAAAAGCAGGGCGAACTGGTGGACACAGTTTGCGTGCAGGTCGGGGAACTGGGCACGGAGCAGCTTTTCGAGGTTGTCCTGTGTGATGGTGGGCATCTGGATGACCACAAAGCGGGACGTCAGCGCCTCGTTCAGCTCACGGGTGCCCGCATAACCGTAGTTCATGGTGGCGATGAAGCGGGTCTCCTCGGCCAGCGGGATACGCTCATAGCCGGGCACGTCGATGGCGCGGCGGAAGTCCAGCACGGCGTGGAGGACACGCCAAAGCCGCCGCACTGGGCGCAGCGGTAGACCGGGCCGGGCCGGAACTTGACCGCGCCGCCCTCGAATGTATCCATGCCGATGAGGGAGGCAGCATCCATGTTCACATGGAACGAGATGTCCCACGCAGGGCGGCCGAAGGCGGCGGAGAGATTCTCGGCCAGCACATTTTTGCCGGTGGCCTTGCCGCCTGCCAGCAGCAGGTTCTCGCCGCAGAGCAGCGCGGCCAGAGCCTGCTGCCAGACGTCCTTACCATAATAGGTAAAGGCCGACACCGGGATGCGGGGGCGCAGCGCCTCGGCCAGCGGGTGGGCTGCGCGGTATTCTTCCACAGCGGCGAGCAGTGCGGGATCGACGCCCTCCTGCCGCAGGGTCTCAAGCAGATCAGACATGAACGACACCTTCTTCATGGGTTGGCAGTGCCAAACCGATTTTTCAGCCTTATCATAGCACAACCGCCGCCGTTTGTGTAGGGGCAGGCAGCTGGGAACCGGCAAAAATTCGCAAAGAAATTGCGGGGGCGATGAAATGGTGTTAAAATAGAGAAAAACGGAAGGGGACAACTGCCATGAGACACGAACACAGCCGCTGGAAGGTCTGCTTTGGGAAAAATTTCTGGGGAACACAGGAGGGAAACGACCCCGGCGAGGAACTGCGCGTGGACCGCGAATTTGAATGGCATGGGTACAAGTGGCGCATCCCGGCGGTCTACCGGTGCCGACAGGGATTGGTCGTGGACTTTGCGATGGAGGTGCCGCAGGAAGAACTGCGGGCCTATATGGAAAAATGGGGCCTGACCGAAGACGGCGAATGCAGCCGCACCCTGACCAGAGCCGAGGAACAGCAGATGGAACAGGAAAATCCGTTGAATGTGGGGTTCTGCGCGGAGCTGGAACTGAATGGGATGCGGCTGCATTCCAGAGATGGCTGCGGGGTGGGTTATCTTCCGGGAGAGATGGCCGGCGATGATACAGTCGCAGCGTTCCTGCGGCATTATGGGCTGGATGAAACGACGGTCTGGAAGTTCTGGCGGGAAAGCTATCCCTGGGCGACCCGGAGCCGGAAGAGCTGCCCGAAGCGCTTCCGTGTCCTGGAGGTGCGGCTGGAAGCGGAACTGGAACAACACCCGGCGGAACGGTTTCGGACCCCTGCGGTGGGCGGGTCGGTGACGCTGCACGAACCGGGAAACGCACAGACCTATCAGCTGACTGCATTGGATGTCCGGTCGGAAACGCTGGAACTTCCGGACTGTGATGGCTGGGAGTGGCCCAACCGCTTCTGTATGATGACCTACCGCCTGACCCCGGCTGCCGAAAATTTCTTCCTCTCCGACTGCGCTGAGGGGGACCACCCGCGCCGCCGACCCCGGAATCTGCCGCCCGAACGGGCAGCGTTGGAAAAGAAGTATGGACTGGAACCGCAGGGGGAAGGGGATGCGGCCATCGCTGTCATTGGCGGGGCCGACGGCCCGACGGCGGTGTTCTGCACGGTGCGCGGGAGTGCAGATGAGGCAGAAGGTGTGGCTGCGGCGTGTTCCTCCTGCTATTTTGAACCGGTGGAGCCGGAACACATCACCTGGCAGGCGGCATTCTGCCGAAGACCCTGCGCTGGTGCCGTGGTTTCCCTGCTCGCAGCGCCCTGATGCCGCAGCACGGTGCGGGGTTGCGTTTTCAGAAAACATGAAAATGCGAAAATTGCGCAGTCCTAATTGACAAAACGCTAAGTTTATCGTATAACCTATATAGAGAAAGTCTGCCCGGAAGGGCGTGGGGTCTCCCTGGTTCCGGCGCAGGGCACTGCCCGGTATCGGCAAGACTGGAAAGTGAGGCAGCAACGATGAAGCAATTCCTGAAGCGACTGATGCTCAGTGTGGTGACGCTGGCAATGCTCTGCTGCGTGACGCCGCTGGCATTTGCGGACAACCCCAACTACTACACCATCTATCTGGAGCGGCAGGGCGGCATCGGCACCCCGGAGTACGTCTTCGTCTACCGGATCAAAACTTCGGACGGCACGGAGGTCTACCGGACTTCCAGACTGCCCATCCCCACCATGGAAGGCTACCTCTTCGATGGCTGGTATACGGATCTTGTGGGCGGCGATAAGATCAAGCCGGCGGAGTACGAGTTCCAGGAAGATGGGCAGACCCTGTATGCCCACTGGACGCCTGTGTCGCGCGAGTCCACCGCGAAGCCGGAGCCGGAGGCGGCCGAACAACCTACCAGCACCTTCCGGCTGGAGGACCACCTGGGCGAGATCCTGATCGTCGGAACGACGGTCCTGGTCGTGACACTGGTTGCGATGCACGGCTGAGCTGATCTGCATTGCTGAAACACAAAAACGAATCGAATGTTTGAAAGAGAGGAATCCCTGTTATGAACGAAATCAAGATGCCTGCTGCTTTTGCCGCGATCGACGAGAACGAGATGGTCTACCTGAACGGTGGCTCGATCACCGATACCGAGGCCTGGAAGATCTTCCTGAACGTTGGCACCCTGTTCAACTACGTCGCCCGCATCTTCTCTGCTGGCAGCTCCATCGTCAACAACGTCAATGTCATCGTGACCACCATCCAAACCCTGAACAAATTCAAGCTGACCGGCACGAACTAAGAACGCCCCAAAAAAAGAGCAAGACCTGCAGAGAGCTGTTTCCCTGCACCACAGGCGGACAGGCGCGGTATGCCCTGCGCTGCGCCCGGACGGACAAATGACCGGCTCCCTTGCAAAATGTACTCGCTTTCCCACCGGAAGGCGAGTATTTTTGTGTTATCCACACCGAGAGGAGGACGACACATGGGGGAAGGCGTTCGGGCAGCATTCGGGCTGGCCGGTGGGCTGGCGCTGTTTTTGTTTGGGATGGAGAACATGAGCCGGGCGTTGCAGCAGGCGGCAGGAGAGCGGATGCGGGGGTTCCTGCGCCGCGTCACCCGCACACCGCTCACCGGGGCGCTGGCGGGGCTTCTGGTCACAGCGGTGCTGCAAAGCAGCTCGGCCACCACGGTGATGGTCATCGGGTTCGTCAGCGCCGGGCTGATGGAGCTGCCGCAGGCCGTGGCCGTGGTGTTCGGGGCCAATGTGGGCACCACCATGACGGCCCAGCTGGTGGCGTTCCGGCTGGCGGACTGGGTGTTCCCCATCCTGTTTGCGGGGGTGCTGGTCTGGCTGCTGGCCCGGCGGGAGCGGACGCGGCAGCTGGGGCTGGCGGTGTTTTCGTTCGGCCTGCTGTTCGACGGCATCGAAGTTTTGTCCGGCGCGATGGCTCCGCTGGCCGAACACCCGGTCTTCCTCCGCTGGATGACGCAGGTGCGGCATACGCCGCTGCTGGGGCTGCTGCTGGGCACCGGGATGACGCTGGTGGTGCAGAGCAGCTCGGCCACCATCGCGGTGCTGCAGCGGGCCGCGCAGCAGGCCGGGCCGGACGGTATCCACAGTGTGCTGGGGCTGGCCGGTGCCCTGCCCATCCTGTTGGGGGACAACATCGGCACGACCATCACGGCGGTGCTGGCGGCGGTGGGTCAGCCTACGGATGCCCGGCGGACGGCGGCAGCGCACTGCTGCTTCAACCTGTCGGGCAGCGTGGTCTGCCTGCTGGCCCTGCCCTGGATGACAAGACTGGTGGAGGCCGTCTCGCCCAAGGGGCCGGAGCTGGAAGTGCTGGCGCGGCAGATCGCCAACGCCCACACCCTGTTCAACCTGCTGTGCACACTGGTGTGGCTCCCGCTGACGCCGGTGATGGTCCGGCTGGTCTGCAAACTGGTGCCGCAGCCCCAAAGCTCCCGCTGAAACGGCAGAACCTGCGTTTTTTCTGCAAAGAGAGCCGTTTGTCCATTGACAAGGGTTCCCGGCTTGTCGTATACTGACAATGCCTTGAAAAAATGCCGCACACTGCGGCGCAAAAAAGAGGAGCGAAAGAATATGAAAAACAACAACAGCATCAAACCAGTGGTCGCCGTCGGCATCGGCGCAGCCCTGTTCTTTGTTCTGGGCCGGTTCGTGGCCATTCCCAGCCCGGTGCCCAACACCAACATCAGCCTGCAGTACGCCGTTCTGGCCCTGCTGGCCGCGATGTACGGCCCGGTGGCCGGCGGTCTGATCGGCTTCATCGGCCACACCCTGATCGACCTGTCCTGGGGCGGCAGCCCCTGGTGGAGCTGGGTCATCGCTTCGGCCTTCGTGGGCGTTGTGGTGGGCCTGTTCGCGAAAAAGCTGGACCTGCAGGAGGGCGAGTTTGGCAAAAAGAAGATGGCCGCCTTTACGGTCGCCAACATCGCAGCCCATCTGCTGGCCTGGGTCGTGGTGGCCCCGGTGCTGGATATCCTGATCTACGCCGAGCCGGCCAAGAAGGTCTTTGCGCAGGGTGCCTTTGCCGCTGTGTCCAACATCATCACCGCTGTGGTGGTGGGCGGCCTGCTGGTGCTGGCCTATACCAGGACCATCGCCAAGAAGGGCTCTCTCGACCAGGAGTGATCCCGGCCGGAGCGACTCTGGATGGAACCCGCAGCCTTTCCCTCGGCCATCCGCCGGAGGAAAGGCTTTTTGTTTGAACAGCTGAGGTAATTTGCCCATGGCAGAACGTAACGAACCCATCATCTCGTTCCGAGATTTCTCGTTCCAGTACCGCGCCCAGAAGCGTCCCACGCTGACCGGCATCGACCTGGACATCTATCCGGGGGAGCGTGTGCTCATCGCAGGCCCGTCCGGCAGCGGCAAAAGTACGCTGGCGGGCTGCATCAACGGCCTGAACCCCTTTTCGAACCCCGGCGTGTGCACCGGCACCCTGACCGTGGATGGCGTGGATGCGCCGCACAGCAGCATCTTTGAGCTGTCGGCTCATGTGGGTACGGTATTGCAGGACCCGGATGGCCAGTTCATCGGCCTGACCGTGGGCGAGGACATCGCCTTTGCGCTGGAAAACAGCTGTATGCCGCAGGAGGAGATGCACACCATCACCCGCCGCGCTGCGGAGCTGGTGGGCATCGAGAACCACCTCGGCTATGCGCCGTATGAGCTTTCCGGCGGGCAGAAGCAGCGGGTCAGTCTGGCGGGCGTTATGGTGGATCAGGTCAGGATCCTGCTCTTCGACGAGCCGCTGGCCAACCTGGACCCGGCCACCGGCAAGCAGACCATGGAGCTCATCGACGAGATCCAGAAAAAGACTGACACCACCGTGCTCATCATCGAGCATCGGCTGGAGGACGTCCTCTGGCGGAGCGTGGACCGCATCGTCCTCGTGAACGAGGGCAGCATTCTGGCCGACCTCCGCCCGGACGAGCTGCTTTCCACCTCCCTGCTGACCGAAAACGGCATCCGGGAGCCGCTCTACCTGACCGCTCTGCGGTATGCGGGCGTGGACATCACCCCGGAAAAGCACCCGTCGCATGTGGACAGCCTCGTCCTGAACGAAGCCGACACCACGGCCCTGCGGAACTGGTTCACTGCTTATCCGCAGCCGGAAGCTGCCCCGGCCCCGGAACCGCTGCTGGAAGTACGGGACCTGTGCTTTGGCTACCAGAAGGGGCAGGCGACCCTGAAGAATGTCCGCTTCTCCATCGGCAAAGGGGAGATGGTCAGCATCGTGGGCCGGAACGGCGCGGGCAAATCCACGCTGTCCAAGCTCATCTGCGGGTTCGAGACGCCGGATGCGGGCGCGATCTTCCTCAACGGAAAATCGCTGGCTGAGGAGAACATCCGCCGCCGTGCCCAGCACATCGGCTATGTGATGCAGAACCCCAACCAGATGATCTCCAAGACCATGATTTACGACGAAGTGGCACTGGGCCTGCAGCGCTCCGGCCTGACCGAAGCGCAGATCCGGGAAAAGGTGGAACAGACGCTCAAGATCTGCGGGTTGTATCCCTTCCGGAACTGGCCGGTGTCGGCGCTGAGCTTCGGCCAGAAAAAGCGTGTCACCATCGCAAGCGTACTGGCGCTGGACCCGGAGCTTATCCTGCTGGACGAGCCTACGGCGGGCCAGGGTTTCCGCCCCTACACCGACATCATGGAGTTCCTGCGGGGG
>OODF01001423.1_pt1 | contig 10238 bp, 7 predicted proteins | sample 1671431 | NCBI WGS metagenome assembly OODF01 (sample SAMN06348156, study PRJEB24527) | human gut metagenome | biome: human gut; feature: ankylosing spondylitis patient; material: feces | host: Homo sapiens | place: China | collected 2015-10 | reverse complement strand
GTTTTTTCGCTCTCCGCTCGGTCGATTTTTTCGATTTGCTGGGCTTCGGTGGGGATGTTCGCATCCAGAAAACTTAGCTGTAGATCAGCTCCGTCATCACCAGTTCCTCTGCCTGCGCTTTCAGACTGTTCATGTGCTGCACCCACATCAGTTGGTTCTGCGCTTTGTCCGGGGCCGGGTTCTGCTTCAGCAGTTCGGCCATCATCTGCTGCATCCGGCTCTCTGCCGTCTGCTCCAGTTCCATCAGATGCGGGTACAGCGTCCCGTTCAGGAGCATCGAATTGTACAGTACCGGGCGATACTGCTTCAGGTAATTCCGGCGCATCCTGCCGTACTTGCCCAGCGGGGTCTTCGGCTGGCTGAGGGTCAGGTTCGGGAGCTGGTAATCCCCGATCTTCGTGTAATTCAGACTGCTGCTCATATTCTTCCATCCTTTCTACGTTTCGGCGGCGGGTCGTGGTTTTCACCGTCCGCTCGATTTTGCGTAAGACCTCGCGGCTGATGTCGCTGGTAGCGGCACCCAGCGCATAGACTGCATCGGGTGTGGAAAAGGTGTGGATGGCCTGAAAGTCATCCTTGTCAAAGTAGCCTTCCGGTTCAAACCCGCATCGTTCTAATAGAGTGTAGGTGACGCTCATTGTCGCAGCGGCCTTGAACTGAAGTTCCTTTCCGCTACTATCATAATCATCAAAGAAAGAGCCGTCAACGATGTTGAGGATGTCGCCGCTGTTGTTGTCCCAATAATCGTTCACCAGCTTCTCCGCAATATTTACGAGCTGCTGGCTGAGCCGTTCATGGCTGATGCCGTATTCTGCGGTCAGCATCTCAGACACCGGCTTGAAAAGGTCGTCATTCATTTCCCATCGTTCCGGGTCGCGAGAATTGCGCCGTACTCCGGTGTCCGACACATCAAACACATAGTGCAGACGCGGGTATCCGCTGGATTCGTCCAACAGGGCGATGCCCTTGGAGCCACGCCGGACATACCGGTTCATGCGGTTGTTCCAGATGTCGTAATCGGCGCAGGCTGTGGCATCGGGTCGCTGGGCGTAGATCATAAGCTGGTCCGCAAAGGGGTACTTGTACAGCCGGGATGCGGTGGTCAGGTAGTCTGTCCAGCTTTCCCAGTACCGGGTCAAGCCGTTGGCTGTGCGCTGGGCAAGGGCGAGATATTCTTCGGTTTTGCTTGACATAGCGTTCCTCCCTTCAATCTCATTGTAAACAAAAAAGCGAGCGGCCTTTTCAGGTCACTCGCTTATGGAATTAAAACTAGTTTTAGTATAAGCTTTCAGAAAAGGAACAGCAGAAAAAACTATAAACACAGTTTTTTCTGCTGAACATGATTATCCACAATATACAATATAAAAATTCGTCACTTTTTACAATGACTTATGCATACCCTTGAACAGTAACAGGCAATCGTATGGATCATTTTTTCTACATCCAGTGGTTTGGCCAGATGTGCGTTCATACCACAGTCCAGTGCATGGCGTACATCCTCTGCAAAAGCATTAGCGGTCATTGCGATGATGGGAATGGAAGAAGCATCCGTCCTGTCAAGCTTCCGGATCTGGCGTGTGGCCTCGTATCCGTCCATCAGAGGCATCATAATATCCATAAGTATCACATCAAATGTCCCCTCGGGGTGACGGGAGAAAAGTTTTACAGCTTCCCTGCCATTGGATACTGCAGTTACCACAGCACCTTCCTCTTCAAGGAGTACCTGTGCCACTTCTCTGTTTATTTCATTATCCTCTGCCAGCAGGATCTTTATGCCCTGAATGGAGTTTCGCTCAGATTCTGGCTCAGAAGAGATATCCGTTTCTTCTGCCTCTTCAAATGGCAAAGTGATCACAAAAGTACTTCCGATACCCGGAGTACTGGAAATCTCAATGGTACCACCCATCTGTTCAAATAGTGCTTTGGCAATGCTCATACCCAGTCCGGTGCCATGATATACACTTCGGGCATCCATATTCTCCTGAGTAAAGGGTTCAAAGATCTTCTCCAGATATTCTTTGCTGATGCCGATTCCCGTATCAGAGATCGTCCATCTGCAGACCAGCTTATGATCATGGGAAGGGAGAGCATGGATCTCCGTATGGATCGCCCCATTTTCTCTGTTGTATTTGATACAGTTACTGTAAATATTCATCATGGCACGACGGAGGTGCAGAGGGCTGCCGTATACAAAGGGATGTTCGTATATCTCCGGTGCGATATGAACGGTGAAATCAATGCCGTTTTTCTGTGCCTGCATATCAATCAGCATCTGTGTCTCTTTTTCATATCTGATCAGATCAAAAGGTTCATGGCTGAGTACAAGTCCGCCCTCCTCGATTTTGGACATATCCAGTACATCATTGATAAGAGAGAGCAGATGACTGGCTGAAATGAATGCTTTTTCACGATTACTTTTCAGGAATCCGATATCATTTTCGTGCTTTCTATCAATTTCCAGCAGACCAATGATTCCATTCAGCGGCGTACGCATATCGTGGGACATACGGGAAAGGAAATTGGATTTCTCTGCATTAGCACGTTCGGCAGTATCAAGAGCTTCTTTGAGAAGCTTTTGGTGCCTGATTTCTGATTCCACCACATCGTCCACATTCAAAAATCCCAGAACAATGATACCGGAGTCTTCGTTTTTGATAAAGCGGAACTGATAGTAATGGAGACCATCCCTGTCATTTATCCGGTAATTTCCCTTGTATTCGGACTGACCGGACAAAACACTCATTACATTACCCAGTTCCAGTGATTCTTCCAGCATTGTACGATCATCCGGATATACACGCTGCCGGATATAGTCTGAGAGGAAAAGATCATAGGGGTATGTATTGCTGTGTTTTTTGTCCGGATCAGGGACAGCGTGGTCTTCCTGCTTGATCACAGAGAGAGTTTTTTCTCTGGGGTTGATCAGGTATACGTTCAGGTAGTTGCTGCTCAGTGTCTGGACAATACTTACCTGTGTCTCATAGGCTTCCTGTGTTCTGGTGACATCCTCACCGTAGAGGATTGCTTCCAGATGGTTATTGGAAGGATTGAGCAGCAGTCTTGTCACATATTTGGAAAGCCTGGTTATATTGTCATCGTAGAGACAGCGGGAAACTCTGGTGACCTCTACCTGACCGTCCTCGTAGCTTTTCATCAGGGAACTGCGGCAAAATGCGTTGATGAAATCGTTTCTGTCCTTTAATCCCGGTATAAAAACAGCAGTCTCTGCAATAAAATGGTCAATGGAAGCGTCAGCATCTATCTTATAGGCCAGGGCAGAAGTGCCTCCGACCTTCAGAATCTTATCATCTGTAAGGTCGAAATGAAAGTAGCCGGCAGCATGGGTAATGGATGCCAGAAGAGAGTGGAGCTGATTTTCATAGATTTTGCGTGCTGTCACATCATTGTCTTCACAGGCCACTGCAATTACGAAATCCCGATAGTCATCGGCGTTTCCGTTTCTGGCAATGAGCAGATAATAGTAATGGACAGTATCTGTGACAACCCTGAAATGGAATTTGAAAGAGGCTTCCTGAGAAAGTCTTTCCAGCAGGGTTTCATAATTCAGGTGTCTGGACACATAGGAACGCTCATCCGGATGAACATATTTCTGGATGAGAAAATTAAATGACAGCTTATAGTCTGCATTATCTTTAATATCCGCAAAAGCATCAGTAAATCTGGAACGATATACGGAGATTTTCCCGGTTTCCCGGTTTACGCCATAAACAGACATGTAGTCAGAAGCAAGCAGGTTGATGGCACCCAGCAGACGGAGAGAGTTCTCACCTGTGGGAATAGACTTTGACAGGCTTTCTCCTTCGGCTACTGTGCTGAATACAAGTGCATGTCCTCTGCTACCGTCGGGCTGTACCGTCTCTACTGCATCAACTGTCTCATAAATATGACGGATCGGATCCAGGTAGGTCTTTGGCCCCTGTATCCCCAGTGCTACAGGGCAGGGCGGGCATGGGGAATCAAGCCCCATAAGTGCCTTATAGCATTTCACTCCCGGCTGGAGATTGGGGTACAGTTGTTTGGCAGTGTCGTTATAGCCTAGGATATTATAGTCTTTGTCTATGCTGTAATATCCGGATGAGTGTGTGTTCATAATTTTATACTCCTGGTGTTTAGTGCCTTAAAGTATACTCTTTTTATCAAAAAATAGCAATGATAATGGACGAATTTATAAAGGTTGTACAATGTTTCAGTTACTGTTCACTCCGTTCTCAGTAACACGCTTAGCGACTGCCATTACTGATAACCACCCAAGACTCGCTACTGGCGGTTGGTTAGACCTTACTGGACAGGCATTCCACCTGTTAGACTACTCGCCCTTTTCTGGGCGCACAATTCCGATTTGTCGAGTTCATTATACCACACCGATCCCCATTGTAAAAGTACTTATGTACGCCGCCCGCAGGCGGCAAAGATCAGTCCGGGGGAAATTCCAGTTCGGCAAACTCGGCATCGGTCAACAGTTTCAGCTTTTCGATAACGCCCTCCGACAGTTCCCGCAGGGCGGTCTCATCGGGCATCAGGTAGCACTGCATCAGCCGCAGTTCGTGGATAAGCCCCAGTCGGGTGCCGGTGTTGTAAAGCATCATCAGCATGAGTTCTTCATGGTCAAAGTTCATGTTCAGTCCTCGCTTTCCGGCTTCCAGTTGGGTTACACTCCGGGGCATCGCACTTTTCCTTGAGATTCATCAGCACCGAAGGGCGTTCCGGCTGCTTGTCCAGAAACCCCTGTAAATCTTTGAAGCCGATGCTGTCCACATAATGCACAGACACCTCGCCATTGCGTTTAAGTGCGATCACATCGCTGACCGACAGGCTGTGTCCCTCAAAATCCTGCGGACGGGAGAGGTTGAACACCTGAAACAGTTCTTCCAAAACCTCGTTGTTCGGCACATCCTGCCACATGGCGGGCAGATCAGCATAGTAGGTGACCTCGTAATGCTCCGGGTCGGGCGTTTTGCCCCGACGATGCAGTTCCCGCATGGAAGCAAATCTTTCATCGAGGATTTTTTCGTCATGCCGCAGCTGCATCACCATATAAACATCGCACCCTGCGTTCAGAAACTTCTGCGGGATGTCCGTCATGGGTTCACCGTCAAAATTCTGGTTCCATTTTTGCTGCATCGTCCACCTCACAGTTCTGGCGCAGAACGTGCAGAGGATTTTGGCGCAGACGTATCACTTGCCAGTTCTGCCAGCTTTTCCAGTGTGGAAGGGCGATGGTCTGCACTCAGTTCCTCGGCTTCCGCAACTTTATCCATGACGGCATCGTAGTCCTGCAACAGCCGCCGCCCCTTTTCCATGTGGTGTGCTTCCAGAATCTGCTCACGGGCTTCCTGAATAGTCAGTTCCGGGGCATCCAGCTGCCCACCGTCCATCACAGAATAATCGCTGTGGTAGAGGGTGTAGTCCCATCCATCCTCACAGGACTGGATTGCAAGGTAGCCTTTGCCGCCCAGTTCCCACGCCGCCTGCTCGTCCTGTGTCTGAATCTCCGGGTAGAAGTCGGCATGGTTCCGTTCCATGACCTCGGCAAACTGGCAGATGTGGAACACATTGCCCAGACCGCCCATGTCAAAGTGATAATCATCCAGATGTTCCACCCGTGCCGTAAAACTGCGCCCATCCGGGTAATCCACCTGAATCACGCCGCCATCTGGAATGCGATAGAGGTCATCATAGTGGCTGTTGATGAGACGAATATCCTTCGGCAGCGTTTCCGGCTCCCAGATGCGCCGTCTGCCGATGCCCGCCTGCGGGATGTTTTCGAGGATCTTTACGCTTTCCTGTTGGATGGCCTTACGGTCATCGTCCGAAAGTTCAAACAGATACCAGTTCCGGGCGGCAGGGATGGCGTTCCGTCCATCGGGCGGCAGATTCTTTTCCGAGATCTGCCCGCTTTCCAGCGGCTCACCAGTTACCTTGTTGTAGGTGGCAAAGCCGACTCCTGCACCGTTTTCCCGGAGGTGGAGATAGCGTTCATCGTTGATAAGGTAGACCGCTTCTTTTATCTGCTCCATCAGCACCCACCTTCAAATTCCAGCGAAAACTTGCTGCGGCCATCGGCTTCACAGGACAGCAGCACGGTGGCATTGTAGGTCTTGCCCTTGGCACTCTTGCAGTCCTTCAAGCGGACACGACCATCCCGCAGCAGCTTGTCCGCCACATGAGCGTCCAGCCGCTTGCCCAGACGCTTGAAGAACGCATTGTCCTTCCACAGAACGAAACGGCACTCCCTGTTCTCACAGAACCAGCCCTTTTCACGTTCCACGACAGGCTTCCCACAGTTCGGACAGACACCAATAATCTTGCTTTTCATAAGTGCATTCGCTCCTTTTTTCATTTCCGTGTTCTTTACCAGTTCGGTAATCATCGTATTGATCTCGGTCATAAATTCGCTCGGCTCCATTTCGCCACGCTCGATTTGCAGCAGCTTTGTTTCCCAATCGGCGGTCATTTCCGGGGATTGGATTTCTTCGGGCATCACGGTGATGAGGGCTTTTCCCTTATCCGTGGGCAGCAGCACCTTGGTTTTCTTGTTGCCCTTGCGTTCCAGAAAACCCTTCTGCACAAGCTTTTCAATGGTGGCGGCACGGGTAGCCGGGGTGCCGATGCCCTGACGTTCCACACCCTCCGGCATACTGTCTGCACTGGCGGTTTCCATCGCATGAAGTAGAAGGTCCTCGGTGAAATGCTTCGGCGGGGACGTTTGACCCTCCTTCAGCTCTGCGTTGAGGATGCCGCACTCGTTTTCTGCCGCATTGGGCAGGGCGGTGAGTTCCTGTTTTCGGTTCAGGATGTCGGCAAGCACCTTACGTTCCACCGCTTTCCAGCCTTCTTCCAGAACCTCCTTGCCCTTGGCGGTAAATTCCTCCCCGGCACATTCGGTGGTCAGCAGGGTTTCCAGATACCGGAAGGGCTTGCTGACTGCCATCAGCGTCCGGGCGATGATGAGCTTCAGGACGTTCTGCTCACCCTTGGGCAGGGCCTCCAGATCGGCTTGCAGCATACTGCGAGTGGGCAGGATGGCGTGATGGTCGGTGACTTTTTCCCGGTTGACGGTGCGCCGTGTCCGGGGCACAGCCTCGTCCACATCTTCTGGGGTAATGTCAAAAAAGCCTTCCAGTTCCTCGGTCAGCACCTCCAGCATTTCCTCGTCATCGTCGGTGATATAGCAGCTATCAGTCCGGGGATAAGTGGTAAGTTTCTTCTCATACAGGCTCTGCACATAGTCCAGCGTCTGCTGTGCGCTGTACCCCAGCAGGCGGTTGGCGTCCCGCTGAAGGGTGGTCAGGTCGTACAGCGGCGGCGGATTCTCGGATTTTTCCTTGCGGGTGATGCGCTGGATCGTTGCCACCATCTCCTTTCGGCAGGCTTTCAACAGGTTTTCTGCAACGGATTTTTCAGGAATGCGGCGGCTGGATGCCGTGCAGCCACTGGTCAGTTCCAGATCCACCGTGTAGAACTTCTCCGGCACAAAGGCGGCAATGGCGGCTTCCCGCAGTACCGTCATAGCAAGCACCGGGGTCATAACACGCCCTACCGCCAGCGGTTGACCGTACAAGCATGAAAAAAGCCGGGACGCATTGATGCCGACCATCCAGTCGGCACGTTCCCGGCAGAGTGCTGCATTGTACAGCGCATCGTATTCAGTTGACGGTTTGAGATGGGCAAAGCCCTCCCGGATGGCGTTTTCCTCCATGCTGGACAGCCAAAGCCGTGAGAATGGCTTTTTGCAGCCCGCTTGCTGGTACACCAAGCGAAAAATCAGTTCGCCCTCACGCCCTGCGTCCGTAGCGCAGATCACGCTGTCCACATCTGGGCGGTTCATCAGCTTTTGCAGGATGCCAAACTGCTTTTTAGTGCTGGCAGACACCAGATACTGCCACTTTTGCGGCAGGATGGGCAAATCTGCGATGCTCCACTTGACATATTTTTCATCGTAGATGTTGGGCGGTGCCAGTTCCACCAGATGACCCACACACCAGCTCACCAGATAGCCGTTGCCCTCAAGGTAGCCATCCTGACGGCTGGTGGCACCGAGGACTTTGGCATAGGACATGGCCACCGAGGGCTTTTCTGCTACAACTAGAATTGAAATAAGCGTTCCCTCCAATCTGTTTTCATTTGAATATGTACGGCGGCAAACGCCGCCTTAAAATCAGATGGGTTCGGTGTCCTGCTCGTCCGGGACTTCATCTTCATCCGGCACATCGGTCGGAATCTCAAAATCACCCTTGTCCTCGGTGTAGTTTGCATCGGGGTCAAGGGCTTCTTTTTCGGCTTTTTTCTTCTGCATCTGCTGGCGATAGAAATAGAAGCCGCCGCCTGCCGCCAGTGCGATCAGCACGACCACACCCAAAAAGCCGGATGCGATCTTTGTGACCTTGTTTTCCTTGGGCTGTTCCGTGCCGGATGCTGCCGCTTCTTCGGCGGCTTTCTTGGCTTCTTCCTCGGCTTTCAGTCTGTCCTGTTCCGCCTGCGCCGCCGCTTCCTTTTCGGCGGTATAAGCGTCTGCATCTTCTTCCTCCATCAGAGCCAAAAGGTCGGCTTCGTCCACCAGATTCATAAAGTGGACGGTCTGCTGTCCCTTGGCATTGCGGTCAATCACCAGATAGAAGGTGTTGCCGGACTTCGACACCAGCGTGATAAACTGCTGTCCGCTGCCATCGGAATAGTCGGTGTGGTAGTCGTCTACCAGCGTCAGATTGCCCTCCGGGGTCAGGGCACCAGAGGTTTCGTCCGTGACGGTGACAACATCCTCCTCCACCACTTCCGGCAGAACAGGCTGCTCCACCGGGGCGGCTTCGTCCTCAAAGGCAAAGGCGGGAGCCGCCATGCCAGCGCACAGTGCCGCCGATACCAGCAGTGCGCCCAGTTTCTTAATCTTCATCTGCATTCTCCTTCTCGAAAGTTGCACCCACGGCAGACAGCGCAGCCGGGTTCGGGGTGATAGTGGCCGACTGCCGCAGCAGGGCGGCGAGCTGTTCCGGCGTGACCTTTGCAGTTCGCACCATCTCGTTGACCTCGGCGGAATCTTCCTCCTGAATGCGCCGCTCCAAAATCTCGATGCGGTTGTTCAGCTTGATGCGGCGTTCCTTCTCTTTTGCCAGCATCGCCCGCAGCTTATCCGATTTTTCGCTCATAGTAACTCCTCCAATCATTTTGAAAGCCGTCCAAACCCGGCGAGATGCTTCTCCCAGTAGGACGAGTGAATGTTTGCGTACTTGATGGGGTCTCCGGCACTGACCATCATGCCGTTGCCGAGATAGATTCCAGTATGGCTCATGCCGGGGGTGTCATAGGTGCCTTTGAAGAAAACCAGATCACCGGGCTTTGCTTCTGCTTCGGAAATGTGCTGGCTTTTCTGCCATAATCCGTTTGCAGTAGTTCTTCCTACATCGTAGCCGTTCTGGTTGTACACCCAACAAACGTAGCCTGAACAGTCAAAGCCAGTTTCCGGGGTAGAGCCGCCCCACACATAGGGCGTACCCACATACTTTTGGGCTTCCTTGTAGATGGCGGCAAATTCCTCATCCGTTAAGGCTTCCGCTGGAACCTTATAATCAATGCCCGGCGCGCCAGAGCCATCGGAGCCACCGGGCGGCAAGCCTCCATTAAAAAGGTAGGGTCTGCCGCCCAAGGTGTCTTGAAAGATCTCGTAGCGTTTCCACTGGTCGTTGTTCAGTTCCTCCCGGATGACCACCTCCAAGCCACGGTTCACCAGCTTGGTGTGGAAGATGCGGTACTCATAGGGCACCTGCGTAGGAATTGGGATTCCTGCCGGGCTGATGACCCACACGGTCTTATACCGTATCTGCACCTCCACCCATGTGGTCAGCTTGTACTGCTTTTTGAAAGTCTCCTTCAACTTGCCCTGCACCTCCGACCGGGTGTAATCGTCATAGAGAGTCGTGAGAAAAGAGGTCAACTGCCATGGGTCATGCTCGATGGGGTCAAGGTGATACTGGTACTCGTTGTAGCCGGGGTGGTCGGTGGGAGTGTGCTTGATCTTTTTGTCCAGTTCCTTTTCCAGCTTTTTGTAGTCCTGTTCTGCGCCCCGGATGTCCCGATCCTCGGCAGAGTACATGGTTTGCCCGGACACCTGTGTGCCGCTGGAAAAGAGGATGCCGCAGGAGGAAAAACCCGACATGACCATGAGGATGAGCAAAAGAAAAACGCCCACAATCACCAGAACGTGTGCGTTGCCTTTTGCGGCA
>OODF01001417.1_pt1 | contig 10264 bp, 7 predicted proteins | sample 1671431 | NCBI WGS metagenome assembly OODF01 (sample SAMN06348156, study PRJEB24527) | human gut metagenome | biome: human gut; feature: ankylosing spondylitis patient; material: feces | host: Homo sapiens | place: China | collected 2015-10 | reverse complement strand
ATTAATAACAGAACAATACATATGTACAATAGAATAGCGGGTTACAAACAATATTATAAATCCTTAGTAATGCTAGGGGTACCTATCATCATTGGACAATTGGGGGCTATCATCACCGGATTGGCAGACACCATCATGGTGGGACAACACAGTACGGAGGAACTAGCGGCGGCATCGTTCGTCAATAATGTAATAAACGCATTTATCATAATGGGAACCGGATTCTCCTATAATCTTACCCCGCTGATCGGACAGAATTTAGCGATGAATAAAAAGATCGTGATCGGAGGCTGGCTCAAAAACAGTCTGGTTGCCAATATGACTACCACCTTATTATTGATAGCCGTCTTACTGGGGATTTACCTAAACCTAGACTCTTTAGGCCAACCCGAAGAACTCTTGCCATTGATAAGACCTTATTTCGCGGTCTCATTAGTCTCGATCATATTCGTGATGCTTTATAATTCATTCCGTCAATTCGTGGAAGGCATAGCCAACCCATCCATATCCATGTGGGTCTTGTTGACAGGAAATCTATTGAATATTATCGGCAACTATATCCTCATTTACGGAAAATACGGAATGCCGGAACTCGGACTGCTTGGGGCAGGTATAAGCACCTTTATCTCGCGTATCATCATGCTATTGCTTTTCATCGCCGTATTCATGCTGCGAACCGGCTATAAGCCTTACCGGAAAGGTTTCACCCATATTCGTATCAATAAGCAGAGTTGGAGAAGGCTGAATTCCATAGGCTGGCCGATCAGTCTACAACAAGGCTTGGAAGCGGGAACATTCTGCGTCACCGCCATCATGGTGGGTTGGCTGGGTAGCCTTGAGCTTGCCGCCCATCAAATAGCCATAACCATATCAACGATCAGTTTTACCATCTATTTAGGTCTTGGAGCCGCCGTAGCGATTCGTACCAGTTATTATAAAGGGGCGAACGACTGGTATATGGTGCGTAAGATCACCATTGCCGGGCTTCATCTGGGGCTTATTGTCGTTTGTATTGTCTGCACCACCTTATTCATGACCCAATCCGGGCTTGGATTGATATTTACGGATAATCTTCATGTCAACGCAATCGTGAAGACACTACTCCCCATATTGATGCTCTACCAAATAGGAGACAGCGCACAAATCATTTTAGCGAACTCCTTACGAGGGCTAGCCGACGTGAAAGCGATTATGTGGATCTCGTTTCTCGCTTATTTCATCATAGCCATACCTGCCGGATATCTATTGGGATTCACGTTCCATTGGGGTATCGCCGGGATTTGGATGGCTTACCCATTAGGCTTCTTATGCTCCGTATGCCTGCTGGGATACCGGGCGAAAATGCAGGTAAAATCGCATCTGGTTTAGGAAGTATCGACCAGATCGAGTATCTTTGCCCGTATAAATGGACATGACATGGCAAAACAAGGCACTATACTAGTTGTGGATGATAATAAAGGTATCCTGACCGCCGTACAAATGCTGTTAGGAACTTGCTTCGAGAAGGTTATCACCATCTCTACCCCGAACAAGATAAAAAACACGCTGCACGACGAGAACGTGGATGTCGTATTGCTCGACATGAATTTCAGTGCCGGTATAAACAGCGGCAACGAGGGGCTGTTCTGGCTCTCCGAGATCAAGAAGGCTTATCCCTCGATACAAGTCGTTCTCTTTACCGCCTACGCCGACATCGATCTGGCGGTACGAGGAATCAAGGAAGGAGCCACCGATTTCGTGGTAAAGCCTTGGGACAACGCGAAATTATTGGAAACCTTGCAAGCCGCTTACCAAATCCGCTCGGCCAATCATAAAGGCGGTGCCGGCAACAAGCAGTTGGTATCCAAGGAAAGCGGTATGTTCTGGGGAGACAGCAACGCCATGCAGCAACTACGGATGCTGATAGAGAAAGTAGCCAAGACAGACGCCAATCTATTAATCACGGGAGAGAACGGAACCGGTAAGGAAATGCTGGCCCGGGAAATACACCTGCTATCCCCCCGCAAGGATGAGGCCATGGTACCGGTGGATATGGGCGCTATCACGGAGACGCTGTTCGAGAGCGAGTTATTCGGCCACGTAAAAGGGGCCTTCACCGACGCCCGGACGGATCGCCCCGGTAAGTTCGAGGTAGCGAACAACGGAAGCTTGTTCCTCGACGAGATCGGTAACCTGTCTTATCATCTGCAAGCCAAATTACTGACCGCCTTGCAACGCCGGAGCATCGTACGGGTAGGTAGCAATACCCCGATCCCCATCAATATCCGCTTGATCTGCGCCACGAACCGGGACTTGCAGGAGATGGTACAGAAAGAGCAATTCCGCGAGGACTTGCTGTATCGTATCAATACGATACACGTAGAGATCCCGCCCTTGAGGGAACGGCCGGAGGATATCGTACCGCTTACCGAGATATTCATCACGAAATATACCAATATTTACGGTAAAAAGCCCATGGCCCTCACCGACGACGCCAAGGAAAAGCTGAAAGCCCAACCTTGGCTGGGTAATATCCGCGAACTGGAACATACCGTGGAGAAAGCGATTATCATCGCCGATGGTGATACTTTAGATGGCAGCAATTTCGATTTCCCCCGTAAGCGGGAGGCGCCCGTCAAGAATGACATCACTACGCTCGAGGAAATGGAGTATACTATGATCAAGGCCGCCATGGATAAATTCGGCGGTAATCTCTCGCTCGTGGCGAACCAGTTGGGTATCTCACGGCAAACGCTTTACAATAAGATCAAGCGGTATGAACTTTAAAGGCATTTATTACAGCCTCACCTTCCGCCTCGCCCTCGCTATCGGGCTGACGGCGGCACTCACCTACCAGGCCTTGGAGAAAGAATGGGGATGGTTCCTGTTCTTAGGCATCGGATGGCTGGCTGCCTTGCGGGGCATCAGCCTTTTGTTCAAGCGGAACGCGCAAAAGGTAGCCTTCATGTTCGACGCGATCGACAATAGCGATTACGCTTTCAAATACGCTACCCGTGGGCGCTCCTCCAACGAAAAGCTGGTTAGCGACTCCTTAAACCGCATCACCCAGATACTTTTTCAAGCGAAAGCCGAGGCGATCCAGAAAGAGAAATATTACGAGTTGATCATGAACCAAGTGAATACGGGTATCATCGTAGAAGATGATAAGGGCAATATTTTCCAGACAAACAACGAGGCCTTGCGACTGCTGGGATTGACGGTCTTTACCCATGCCCGCCAGCTCGGACGTATCGACGAGAATCTAGAGCGTCTCATCAGCGACGTTCGTCCCGGCGAGAAACATCAGATCTCTTTTATCAACGAGCGGGGCACGGTACATCTCTCGGTCCGTGTCTCCGAGATGACGCTCCAAGAGAAACACGTCCGCATCATCGCGATCAATGATATCAACAGCGAGCTGGACGATAAGGAGATCGAGTCATGGATACGACTGACACGGGTCTTGACCCATGAGATCATGAACTCCGTCACCCCTATCACCTCCTTGAGCGACACCTTGCTTTCCCTCCACCAGAATGTCGACGAGGAGATACGGGGCGGCTTGGAGGTAATCAGCTCTACCGGAAAGAGCTTGATCGCGTTCGTCGAGTCGTACCGTAAGTTTACGCATATACCGACTCCTCAGCCCTCTTTATTCTACGTCAACAAATTCGCCGAACGGCTCACGCAGTTGGCCCGCCACCACAATAACTACCCGAACATAACCATTCGTATCGACGTGGAACCGGAGGACTTGATCGTTTACGCCGACGAGAACCTGATCACGCAAGTAGTCTTGAACCTCTTGAAGAACGCCATGCAAGCGATCGGGCACGAGCAAGAAAACGGGCTTATCTTGTTCAAGGCGTATTGCGACCCCAACGAGGCCGTTATCCTAGAAGTGACGAACAACGGCCCCATCATCCCCCCCGAGGAAGCCGAGCATATATTCGTGCCGTTCTTTACCACGAAAGAAGGCGGAAGCGGTATCGGGCTGTCCATCTCACGACAGATCATGCGCCTGTCCGGCGGAAGCATCGCGTTGAGAAGCAATCCGGCCCAGCGGCAGACTACCTTCGTATTGACATTCCCGTAGCTCGCTTACCGTATCCGCATAAACGCGGACACGCGGCCGGGCGGATACGCGGACACACCAGCCCGGATACACGGGCGCGACCGTACGGGTACGACCGCGTATCCGTACAGCTGCCCATCCGTATCCGAGTAGCTACATCTTTGTATCCGAGTAGCTACATCTTTGCAGCCGTACGGATACCCGCCATCGGCCGTACGAACGTATTTCCGGCCACCGTTGGGTAACAACGAAACTATTCGTATCTTTACGCTGTTTTTTAATTTAAAAGTATCCATACAAACATGAACTTACTAGACAAACTGAAGATCAACCACCGCCCCCGCTCCGGGGCATTGGATTTGCTAAAATATATCGGCCCCGGATTACTCGTCACCGTAGGCTTTATCGATCCCGGAAACTGGGCGACGAATCTCGCGGCAGGCTCCGAGTTTGGCTACGCCCTCCTGTGGGTCGTCACCTTCTCGTCCGTCATGCTGATCATTATCCAGCACAACGTGGCCCACCTCGGCATCGTGACCGGCCTCTGCCTCTCGGAGGCGACCAACAAATACATGCCCCGCGTGCTAAGCCGCCCGATCCTAGGATCGGCCATGCTCGCCAGCGTATCCACCTCCCTCGCCGAGATACTCGGTGGAGCCATCGCCCTCCGGATGCTGTTCGGTATGCCGATCAAGGCGGGAGCGGTGATCGTCACCATCGTATGCCTCGCCATGCTATTTAGTAATACATATAGTAAGACCGAACGCTGGATCATCACGTTCGTGTCCATTATCGGGCTCTCGTTCCTATACGAGCTGGCGTTGGTCGACGTAGACTGGGGGCAGGCCGTGGTAGGCTGGGTGAAACCCACCTTCCCCGAGAACTCCATGCTGATCATCATGAGCGTACTGGGAGCCGTCGTGATGCCTCACAACCTGTTCCTGCACTCGGAGGTGATACAGAGCCGGGAATGGAACCTAGAAGACGAGTCGGTCATCAAGAAACAACTGAAGTACGAGTTCTACGACACGCTCCTGTCCATGGTGATCGGCTGGGCGATCAACTCGGCGATGATTATCTTGGCCGCCTCTACCTTCTTCAAGCAAAACATCGCCGTAGACGAGCTGGACCAAGCGCAACAGTTATTGGTACCCCTCGTAGGAAATAACACCGGGGTGATTTTCGCCGCCGCCCTATTACTGGCGGGCATCTCCTCGACCATCACATCCGGTATCGCCGGGGCTTCCATCTTCGCCGGATTCTATGGCGAGGCGTACAATCATACCGACCTCCACTCCAAGCTGGGAGTCCTGCTATCGTTCGTCCCCGCCTTGGCCATCATATTCCTGATCGGCGATCCGTTCAAGGGATTGATCCTGTCGCAGATGTTGTTGAGCGTGCAATTGCCGATCACGGTCTTCACGCAAGTGTACCTCACTTCCAGCAAGAAGGTCATGGGTGTCTACGCGAACAGCCGCTCTACGACCGTCATCCTCTTGCTGCTGGGAACGATGGTAACCGTCCTAAATATAGCCCTGCTCATCAGCCTATTTTAAAAAGAAATCGCTACCTTTGCCCCATTCGAAGAAAAACTATCAATTTTTAAGTATGAGCGATATCAATACAAACGAAGAAGAAGGCAAGAAGAACCTGAATTTCATTGAGGCAGCCGTAGAGAAAGATTTAGCGGAAGGCAAGAACGGAGGACGTGTACAAACCCGTTTCCCGCCCGAGCCCAACGGATACCTTCACATCGGCCACGCGAAGGCCATTTGCCTAGATTTCGGCATCGCTGAACGCCATGGCGGTATCTGCAACCTCCGTTTCGACGACACGAACCCGACGAAGGAGGATGAGGAATACGTGGAGGCGATCAAGGAGGATATCCAATGGCTGGGATATCAGTGGGGAAATATTTATTACGCGTCCGACTACTTCCAGCAATTGTGGGATTTCGCGATCCGCCTCATCGAGGAAGGTAAAGCATATATTGACGAGCAGACATCCGAACAAATAGCCCAGCAAAAGGGCACGCCTACACAACCGGGCATCGAGAGCCCGTATCGCAACCGTCCGATCGAGGAAAGCCTAGCTCTCTTCAAGAAGATGAACACGGGTGAGATAGCGGAAGGTGCCATGGTACTTCGCGCGAAGATCGACATGGCAAACCCGAACATGCACTTCCGCGATCCGATCATCTATCGGGTGGTTAACCATCCGCACCATCGTACGGGCACGACGTGGAAAGCGTATCCGATGTACGACTTCGCCCACGGACAGAGCGATTTCTTCGAGGGCGTGACGCATTCCTTGTGTACCTTGGAGTTTGTCGTACACCGTCCTCTGTATGATTTGTTTATCGACTGGCTGAAGGAAGGCGAGGACTTGAACGACAACCGCCCCCGACAGACTGAGTTCAACAAATTGAACCTAAGCTACACGCTGATGAGCAAGCGTAACCTGCTTACATTGGTAAAAGAGAACTTGGTAAACGGCTGGGATGACCCCCGTATGCCGACCATCTGCGGTTTCCGCCGCCGGGGTTACTCTCCGGAGTCTATCCGTAAGTTCATCGACAAGATCGGTTATACGACTTACGACGCCCTGAACGAGTTCGCCTTGCTGGAAAGCGCCGTACGCGAGGATCTGAATGCCCGCGCCATCCGTGTATCCGCCGTGATCAATCCGGTGAAACTGATTATCACCAACTATCCGGAAGGACAGGTGGAGGAGCTGGAAGCCATCAATAACCCGGAAGATCCGGAAGCCGGCAGCCATACGATCGAGTTCAGCCGTGAGTTGTGGATGGAACGCGAGGACTTCATGGAAGACGCTCCCAAGAAATATTTCCGGATGACACCGGGACAGGAAGTTCGTCTGAAGAACGCTTATATCGTAAAATGTACAGGCTGCAAGAAAGACGAGAACGGTGAGATTACCGAGGTATATTGCGAATACGATCCGAATACCCGCAGCGGTATGCCGGACGCTAACCGTAAAGTAAAAGGTACCTTGCACTGGGTAAGCTGCGCCCATTGCCAAAAAGCGGAAGTACGCTTATACGACCGCCTTTGGAAAGTGGAGAACCCTAGAGACGAATTGGCCGCTATCCGGGAGGAGAAGAATTGCTCCCCGCTAGAGGCGATGAAGGAAATCATCAACCCGAACTCCTTGGAGATCCGGAAAAACTGTTACGTAGAGAAGTTCGTGGCTACCTTGCCCAAGCTTTCCTACCTTCAATTCCAGCGTATCGGCTATTTCAACATAGATAGCGAGTCCACCCCCGACAACTTGGTATTCAACCGTACCGTAGGGCTAAAGGACACGTGGAGCAAGATTAATAAATAATATATCAATGTGCCAATGTGCCAATATGCCAATCTTAGTAACTACATTGGCACAGGGGCATATTGGCACATTAAACAATTATTGGAATGAAAAAAGACGATATCTCACGCTTGTTACAACATTATCTTTCAGCGAAGGAAGAGGGTAAGGAGCCTTATTTCGACGCTGATCAAATCGATGAAATGTTGGACAGCTTTGAAGATTCGAACGATTATACTTACTTTGATGAAATCTTAGCCCTCGGGCTAAAGCTTCATCCCGGTAATTCCGCCTTGCAAATCAAGAAAGGCAGGCAATTCGCGTATAACGAGGATTATGAGAGCGCTCTCGCTCTGCTCGAGAATATAGCGGAGACTGATAACCAAGATCTGGATATGTTAAAAATGGAATGCTATTGCTCGCTCAACCAATATTCCAAGGTTCTGGAGATCACGGAAGAGTTGATCACTAGGGATTGTGACTATTTGGAGGAAGTCTTCGAGTACATCTCCCCCATCCTGAATGATTTAGACATGAACAAAGAGGCCCGCGATTTCGTGGACCGTGGCTTGGCTTTATTTCCGGATAACTTGATCCTTAAGAATGAGCTTTGCTACATCCTCGAGGCGGAAGGAGACGTTCCCCGGGCGATCGAGTTATGTAATGAGCTAATCGATAAGAATCCTTTCTCATACGAGTATTGGTTTACGCTGGGAAGGCTACATTCCATGGTTGGCGATTACGAGAAAGCGATCGAGGCTTTCGACTTCGCCTTGACGTGCGATGATTCCGATACGGAACTGAAAATATTGAAAGCGTACTGCCTGTATATGAACGAGAGCTATGAGAAGGCGATCGAGGAATATCAAGAAATCGAGGGCGACGAGGAGGTAATGCGCCGTATCTCTCCACTCATGGCGGAATGTTATATGAAACTGGAGCAATATGAGAAGGCTTACCAACTGTTATCCACGATCATAAACGATCCGGATATGGAGGATGGGCCGGCCAATTATATCAATTATATCCGCTGTTGTACCGAGACAGAGCGTGACAACGAGGCTTCCATCATGTTATTCAAGGCAGCGCAATTGTATCCGAACAATGTCCGTCTCCTTTCTCTTTTAGCGCTTTGCTTGCTTGATAGCGGGAAAAAGGAGGAGGCTATCGCTATTACGAATAAGATATTCAAGATCATCGATAAGAAAAGTATCAATCCGGAAACTCAAGAAGAATGCAACAGCCTGCTTCATGCCGGACAATATTTGCTTTCTAAGGGAGATGTAGATAAGGCGATCTCTTATTACAAGAAAGTCCTTCAAATCAACCCGAAGACTCCAATGATTCATATCCATTTGGCTATGGCTTATCTGGATAACCGTGATATAGAAAATTTCATGGAGCATATCGGCCAAATATCCGGAGATGATCTTCTTTATTTGCTTCGTAAAGTGGGACCAGAAGTATTCGCAGACTTTACCATCGATTCCGATAAAGAGAAGAAACATATCCAACCCGAGGATCTGGTAAAAGAGTTTTTAAAGAATAAAGATAACAGTAATTAGACAATTAATAATGTAATATGCCTAACAAACGAAATCTCAAGGACTACGGTTTTTTAGTATTAAAAGGTATGGGTATGGGAGCGGCGGATGTCGTTCCCGGCGTGTCGGGAGGAACGATCGCCTTTATCGTAGGTATCTACGAGGAACTGATCGACTCTATCAAAAGTATTAACGGGACGACATTGAAACAATTATTCACGGGGAAAATAGCGGCCTTCTGGAAAGGGATCAACGCTAATTTCTTGCTTTCTATCGTGGGTGGTATTGGTATTAGTATATTCTCCCTAGCGAAGATCATTACGTATCTCTTGGTGTATCATCCGATCTTGGTATGGTCTTTTTTCTTTGGTTTGGTGCTGGCCTCTACTTGGTTCGTCTCTAAGGATATCAAGCAATGGAACTGGAAGACGATCTTGAGTTTTGTTGTCGGGGCGGTGATCGCTTTTTATATCACCGTGGCGACTCCCGCCGAGACTCCGAGTAATTTACTCTTTATCTTCCTCTGTGGGGCGATCGCTATTTGCGCCATGATCTTGCCGGGTATCTCGGGTAGCTTTATCTTAGTGTTGCTCGGAAAATACTTCTATATCATGGAGGCGGTCAAGACGTTTAACGTTCCCGTTATGTTGGTGTTTATAGCGGGTGCGGCTATTGGTATCACGACGTTCTCCCGCGTGTTGTCATTCGCCCTTCGTAAATTCCATGATATAACGATCGCCGTATTGGCCGGATTCATGTTGGGTTCGCTTAACAAGGTATGGCCTTGGAAAGAAACGATCGAGACCTATGTGGATAGCCATGGCATGACCAAGCCGTTGGTTGAGGCGAATATCGCTCCGAATCAGTTTGTTTGGGAGGCCGTCGGATTGATGATCTTAGGTTTCGGGATCGTATATTTCCTAGAAAAGCTCTCACAAAAAAGCGCTAAGGCGTAACCCAATATTACAATGGGCATTATAAGGTGATTAGAATGCCCATTCTTACCATCTTATAATGGGCATTCTAATCACCTTATAATGCCCATTCTTATTTGCCTACATTTTATCATCGCACATCGTACTTTTCCAATAAGCGAAATCCTCTCTATACTAATAAAGTGATAAAGAAGTATCAAAAGTAACTATAACCATACCCTAGTCGCCGAGGTGTTAAATATCAGTAGAAAGACGCTATTCAACAAAATGAAACGTTATAATCTTGGCAACGAGTAATTTTTTACTAACTTTGATGCCTCAATAGAAATGTGTTACATTTAGATTTTAAATAAACAAGTATTATGGCGAAAATAAAAGGAGCTGTTGTTGTAAACACAGAGCGC
>OODF01001403.1_pt1 | contig 10360 bp, 9 predicted proteins | sample 1671431 | NCBI WGS metagenome assembly OODF01 (sample SAMN06348156, study PRJEB24527) | human gut metagenome | biome: human gut; feature: ankylosing spondylitis patient; material: feces | host: Homo sapiens | place: China | collected 2015-10 | reverse complement strand
GGCTGGCAGATGGCAGACGAGTACCTGTCCGGCGATGTCCGGGCAAAGCTGCGGATGGCACAGTTCGCCGCTGAGACCAACCCGGAATTTGCGGTCAATGTGGATGCACTGACCAAGGCACAGCCCAGAGAACTGGAAGCTTCTGAAATTGATGTGCGCTTGGGTGCAACGTGGCTCGACCCGGACATTATCCAGAAGTTTATGACCGAGACTTTCCAGATTCCCTACTATCTGCGCCATGCGGTCAAGGTGAGATATTCTCCGTATACCGCCGAGTGGCGTGTGGAGGGCAAGACGGCCACCGGCAGAGGGGATATTATCTCCTCCGAAACCTACGGCACCAGCCGTGCCAATGCCTACAAGATTCTGGAGGAGACCCTAAACCTGAAAGATGTCCGCATCTACGACACCATCGAGGATGCCGAGGGCAAGCCGAAACGTGTGCTGAACAAGCGGGAGACCATGCTGGCACAGCAGAAGCAACAGGTCATCAAGGACGCTTTCGCCAACTGGGTCTGGCAGGACCCCCAGCGGCGCATTGCGCTGGTAAAACAGTACAATGAGTTGTTCAACAGCACCAGACCCCGTGAATACGATGGCTCCCACATCCATTTTGTCGGTATGAACCCGGAGATCACCCTCCGGGAGCACCAGCGCAACGCCATTGCTCATGTGCTTTATGGCGGTAATACGCTGCTTGCGCACGAAGTTGGCGCAGGCAAAACCTACGAAATGGCGGCGTCTGCTATGGAAGCGAAACGGCTGGGGCTGTGCCAGAAAAGTCTTTTTGTCGTGCCCAATCACCTGACGGAGCAGTGGGCAAGCGAGTTTCTGAACCTCTACCCCAATGCCAAACTTTTGGTGGCACGGCGCAAGGATTTTGAAACTGCCAACCGCAAAAAATTCTGTGCCCGCATTGCCACCGGGGACTACGATGCCGTCATCATCGGGCATAGCCAGTTTGAGCGCATCCCGCTGTCCTTTGAGCGGCAGGAGCGCATCATTCAGGAGCAAATTTATGAAACGCTTGCCGCCATCAACGAGCTGAAAGTCCACGCAGGCGAGAATTTCTCCATCAAGCAGATGGAAAAGACCCGCAAAACGCTGGAAACCAAGCTGGAAAAACTGCGCTCCGATGAACGCAAGGACGATGTTATCACCTTTGAGCAGCTGGGCGTTGACCGCCTTTTTGTGGACGAGAGCCATTTTTACAAGAACCGTGCGAAACGTTGTGCATAAGCCCTTGTTGACAGCAAGGACGAAAGGCACCATGTGATTGCACTTAGCAATAAGAAAATATCACAGAGAACTTTAATCTCAAAATCAGGGGTGAAATTCCTCTGCCGTACAGAACCAATGTCGAGGAACAGAATTCCAGAGAATAGGTCAAAATTCAAGACAGTACGAGAGCTAATACTCCACTGCGCGTTGCCACCTGTAAGTGTGCATTGTACAGAGCGTGGTGAAGGCGTAACCTGAAAACCTAAACCTCTGCAAAGAGGCATGGATAATAATGGTGCGGGCTTCCGAAACCTATGGCTATCCGTTAGGGAAAGCTATGCAGCATCGTAAGAATTAAAAACATCCGAAAGGGTGACCCTTGGAAAAAGTGTGTGTGGCTGGTTTTTCTGCACACGCCCTGTGGGATGAAATCCCCATCAGGAATCATGCAGCAACTGTGGTTCAAAGCATGGTTGGATTTTCCCGGTGTAAGGTAGCGGCCTAAGGGTTTCAGAACAAGGATAGAGATTAAGGAACGTTTGAGAGCCTGTTGTTGGAGCGTTACAGCGCAGTGAAAGCAACAGGAAGTCAGCCGTATCATAGTAGTCTGGGCTGGGTAATGCCAGTCATACGGAATTGAAATATTCCATGGCGAAGGATACGAGTCAAATCGATTTGTAAATTTCACAAAACGAAAATCCTATAACTCCCTGAAAGATGGGTGACGAACTGCGAGGTGAAAACCTTGTGCATTTGAACGTCAGATTTTCAACGGAAACGGAACTTAAAAAGATTCAGGACTTTCTCTATGAGAAGTCCGGTCAAGGAGTATCGTTCACCGGTCTGGTGGAAGCGATGGCAAATGAAGTGACCATTGTAACCGCCGTCCACAATATCAAGTCCAACAAAGGCAGCAGAACTGCTGGCGTGGATAAGATAAAAATGGACAAATACCTTCAAATGCCCAAAGATGAGCTTATTTTATTGATTCAATCGTGTTTTCGCAACTACCGACCCAAGCCAGCCCGCCGTGAATATATCGAAAAGAGTAACGGAAAGAAAAGACCGCTGGGTATCCCCACTGTATTGGACAGGATCATACAGGAGTGCGTGCGCATCATTATCGAGCCGATCTGTGAAGCGAGATTTTATCCGCAAAGCTATGGCTTTCGCCCCTATCGGGCACAGAAACATGCAATCCGGGGTATCATCAATGTCATAAATGCTGGATGTAAATCGCCTGACCAACCCGTGTGGGCAGTTGAGGGCGACATCAAGGGATGCTTCGACAATATCAATCACCGCCTGCTGATACAAAAGCTCTGGAGAATCGGTATCCATGACAAACGTGTGCTGAAACTTATCAGCCAGATGCTGAAAGCTGGATATATGGAAAATGACCTATTTCATGCAACAGAGCTTGGTACACCGCAGGGTGGAATCCTTTCACCGCTTTTATCCAATGTCTATCTGAATGATTTTGATTGGTATGTTGGTCGTATGTATATGGAACCGCACAGACAGTGCAAGCACAAATGCAACGATACGAGGCGACTAAAATGGGCTGGCGTAACACCAAAGTACAATTATCGCTACGCCGATGATTGGGTGATTCTGACATCAACGGAGAAGGAAGCACTCCGTTTGAAACGTGTCTTGACAAAATATTTTCGGAACAGAATGAAACTTGAACTGTCGCAGGAAAAGACCTATGTAACAGACCTGCGGACAAACGGTATACACTTTCTTGGCTTTGTGGTAAAGGCCGAACGAAAACGGAAAACTCCTGACCCGGCAACATGGACAAACCATTTGGTTGGAAAGCCGCTGCCGGATATGGAGCGGCTAGGAAAGAAGATTAAGAAACTGCTCGAAGAAGTGCACCGCATAGAACTTTGTCAAAAAGTCAATGTGCAGGCTGCGCAAATTCAGTACGTTAACTCTGTCATTATGGGTATGGCACAATACTTGCAGACATCTATCTGTGCTCATGCCTACCATGCGATAGACCGCAGAGTAAATAACGCTGCACTGGCTGTATGGAAAAAGCTGTACCCCAAACGGTACAACTCCATGCAGGTGCCGCTGAAGGTGCTCTGCAATCTTCCTGACCGACACAAAGGCTACGACAGCAAGACATTTGCTGTATGGGTCGAAGGAAATTGGTTTGGTATAACTTATGCGTTCATCACGCATAGTCACTATGAATCCAAGCCATTTGACCAGAAAATGACACCGTACACAGCGGAAGGGCGTAGGCGATATGTAAGTTACCGTACTAAGCACAAGCCGCTTCCGTGTGACCGTCCATCCGTTAACTCCCCAAGCGATATTGCGATATCAGCGTACGCAAAGGGAAGGATGAATTTTGAGTATTATATGAACCGGGAATATGCTTACAGCAGGGACAAAGGAAAATGTAAATGCTGTGGAGATGCCTTCTCACCCATGCTTCAAAAGAATTGTCACCACGTTAAAAATAAGCTTCCACTTGACAGAATCAATAAAGTACCGAATCTGGTTTGGCTGTGTGAACCATGCCACCTCATGGTTCACAACAGTCCAATACCGCCTGAGCTTAATGCAAAGACGGTAGGCAAAATCATGAAATACCGCGAAAAACTCAAAACGTGAAATTTACAGCCACTTTATGTCCGTGAGGACGCAAAGTGTTGAAATCTGAAGGAAGAAAGTAAATCGATTTGATGGTACGCCGGGTGCGCTGAAAGGTGCACGCCCGGCGTGAGGTGGGGGAAAACTTGGAGATTACTTCAAAAAGTTACCTATCACAACAAAGCAGACTACTCTGCGGACTGCTTCGCAGCCGCAGGGGTGCTGCACATTCTTTTTGACCACAAAAATGCGGAATGTCGCAGGATTATCCACCAATGAAGCACAGAAGTCCAGCGATATGTTCGGCAAATGCCGCTACTTGGATGAAATCACCGGCGGGCGCGGTGTAGTGTTTGCGACTGGTACGCCTGTCAGCAATTCCATGACCGAACTGTATACGGTCATGCGCTACTTGCAGTACAGCACCCTCCAGCAGAAGAAGCTGACACACTTTGACTGCTGGGCATCGACCTTTGGCGAAACCACCACCGCCATCGAGCTTGCGCCCGAAGGTACAGGGTATCGGGCGAGGACGAGATTTTCCAAGTTCTTTAATCTGCCGGAACTGATGTCCATGTTCAAGGAGGTTGCGGACATTAAAACCAGTGACCAGCTCCACTTGCCTGTGCCGGAAGCAAAGTTTGAGACCGTGGTGGCAAAGCCGTCCGAAATTCAAAAGGAGATGGTGCAGGAGCTGAGCAAGCGTGCCGCCCGCATCCACTCCGGCACGGTGGATGCCTCCGAGGACAATATGCTGTGTGTCACCAACGATGGGCGCAAGATTGGCTTGGACGTGCGCCTGATGAACCCCATGCTGCCGGACGACCCCAACAGTAAGTTAAACGTCTGTGTGCAGAATGTGCTGAAAATCTGGGAGGAGGGCAAAGACCAGAAGCTGACCCAGCTTTTGTTCTGCGACCTCTCTACCCCGAAAGACGATGGCAACTTCAACGTCTACGAGGATATTCGCAAAAAGCTGATTGCCGCCGGTGTGCCGGAAAACGAGATCGAGTTTATCCACAACGCCGACACCGAAGCAAAAAAGGCAGCATTGTTCTCCAAAGTACGCTCCGGCGATGTGCGCGTCCTGCTGGGCAGCACGGCAAAAATGGGCGCAGGAACCAATGTGCAGCAGCGTCTTGTGGCAGTGCATCATCTGGATGTCGGCTGGAAACCCAGTGATATGACCCAGCGCAATGGTCGCATCATCCGGCAGGGCAACATGAACAAGGAAGTCAAGGTGTTCAACTACGTCACCGAAGGCACATTTGATTCGTACCTTTTTCAGACCCTTGAGAATAAACAGCGTTTCATCTCGCAAATTATGACTTCTAAATCCCCGGTTCGCTCCTGCGATGATGTAGATGAACAGGCATTGTCTTATGCAGAAATCAAGGCTCTGTGTGCCGGCAATCCTCTCATCAAAGAGAAGATGGATTTGGATGTGCAGGTCGCAAAGCTGAAGGTGCTGAAAGCCGACCATCAGAGCCAGAAGTTCCGTTTGGAAGATAAGCTGTTGACGAAGTTCCCGGCTGACATTCAGGAAACGAACGCCCACATTGCCGGGTTGAAAGCGGACGCACAGCTTGCCGCCGCCCACCCGCAGGGCAAGGAGGAGTTTTGCGGCATAGTCATCAAGGGCGTTGCCTACAATGAGAAAAAGACCGCTGGTGAGCGTCTGGTGCTTGCTGGTTCTGAACTGCCAAACGCCGAAGAAAAAGTCATCGGCAGCTACCGGGGCTTTGAACTGTCCCTGCGTTTCGACACCTACCGCAGTGAGTATCAGGCTATTTTGAAGGGTCAGCAGAGGTACCCGGTGCCCTTGGGCACCGACCCGCTGGGCAACATTATCCGTCTGGATAACTCGCTGAACAACTTCCCGGAGCGCATCACCTCTGCCGAAAACGAGCTGACCACCCTGCATCAGCAGCAGGCGGCGGCGCAAATCGAGGTGGAAAAGCCCTTCCCACAGGAGGAAGAACTGGCAGAGAAGTCTGCACGGCTTGCAGAACTGAACGCTCAGTTGGATGTGGACGAGAAAAACCACGAACCGGAACAGGAGGAAGAACCAGACGAGGATGCACCCCGCCGCCCTTCAGTGCTGGCGGCATTGGAGGAAAAATCCGATAAGCCGGAGCCGGTGAAGCCCTTCCGCAGTTATTACGACAAGGATGGTGATGCCCGGTGAGGGAAAAGCGGGATGAGATCATTATCCTGAGAACCACTAAAGCCGAGAAGAACCGCATTTATGAAAAGATGCTGGGCATGGGAATCCGCAGCCTGAGTGCCTATATCCGCAAGATGGCACTGGACGGCTACTGCCTGAATCTTGACCTGCCGCAACTGCGGCGCATGGCGTATCTTTTGCAGATGTGCAGCAACAATCTGAACCAGTACGCCAAACGTGCCAATGAGAGCGGCAAAATCTACGCCACCGACATGGAGGACCTGCGGCAGCGGCTGGATGAGCTGATCGACATTGGCAGACAGATCCTTTCCAAATTGGCAGAACTCTAAAATTTTTTCCCGCAGTTGGAGGACTGCGGGGGTACATAGGCGGCAACACCATTGACAGGCTCATGCTCTATCCATATACTGAAAGCAGAAAGGCGGTGTCAATATGAAATTCGTAGCAAGGGTTCTCCTATTTCCTGTGGTTCTCCTGAGTGCATTTCTGGTACTGATGCTGAAATGGACGCTGAACCTGTCGGCGTTTGTGCTGGCACTGCCCATGCTGTATATTTTCGGCTGCGGCCTCTATACTCTCTATTGTCAGGAGTGGCTGCAGTTTTTGATCTTGCTGGTGGCAGAGTTTGGCTGCTTTGCGCTGATCTTCATGGGGGCTTTGATCGTGGATGCGGCGGAGCGTTTTAATGGCTGGGTTGCCGGATTGTGAGGGATTAGATGGACACAGATGCTATGACCGACTATTATTGGGAAAATCTGAAAGATATTCTGCAACGACAACTTGCAGACGATGATGAATATCGTGCACTGATCCAGAAAAAGATTGCCGCAGAGAATGCGCTGAAAGCTCTTATCAGCGAAGAAGCGTGGAGACGCTATCTGGAATTGGATGCAATCAGCAACGAATTGGAAAGTGTTCGGCAGGAAGCCATGTATCTGGCAGGTGCTGCCGATCACGAAAATTTATCCAAATAATCTTGATGCCGCCGATGTGCGGCATTTTCTTTTTGTAGGAGGTGATGGCACTGGCAGCAACACGGTTGATTGCGCTGCACAAAAACAAAGGCATGACCGTTGCGGCCTGCCTGAAAAATCGCACGGACTATATCGAAAACCCAGACAAGACCGAGCAGGGACAGTATGTCAGCAGCTATGCCTGCAGCACCCTGACGGCAGATGAAGAGTTTATGCTTACCAAGCGGCAGTACGACCTTGTGAACGGACGCAGGCAGAAAAGCGATGTAATTGCTTATCAGATACGGCAGTCCTTCCGCCCCGGTGAGATCAGCTCAGAGGAGGCTAACAAGGTGGGCTACGAACTGGCTATGCGCTTTACCAAGGGCAAGCACGCCTTTGTAGTGGCAACGCACACGGACCGGCAGCACATCCACAACCATGTGATCTTCAACTCCACAGCGTTGGATGGCAGCAGAAAGTTCCGGGATTTTTTCTTTTCGGCGTTGGCAGTGCAGCGGTTGAGCGACCTGATTTGCTTGGAACACCAGTTGTCCGTCATTGAGAAGAAGCCCTATCGGGAACGGCAGAAGCGTGTTCTCTATCCTCCCAAGGAAAGCAACAGGGACCGCCTATGCGGAATCATCGACACAATCCTTGCAGAAAAACCGGGGGATTACGAAGCGTTTCTGCAAAAGCTGGAGCAGCAGGGCTATGAGGTGAAGCGTGGCAAGTACACGGCGGTGAAGGGCAAGGGACAGAAACGCTTTATCCGTTTCCGCACACTGGGTACCGGTTATGGCGAGGACGAGATCAAGGCGGTACTGGAGGGAAAGGCGAAGCACCAGCCGTACCAGAAAAAGCAGCCCAAAGAGCAGCCCTTCCAGTTGCTGGTGGACATTCAGGGGAAAATGGCAGAGGGCAAAAGCGTTGGCTACAAAAAGTGGGCAACCAAGTTCAACTTGAAGGAGATGTCCAAGACGCTGCTGTTCTTGCAGGAGCAGAAAATCAGTAGCGCAGAGGAATTACGAGGGCGTGCAGCAGCGGCAACCGAGTGCTATCATGAACTGGGCAATTCCATCAAGGCGGCAGAAGCGAGGTTGACACAAATTGCTGTTCTGAAAACCCACATCATCAACTATGCCAAGACCCGTGATGTGTACGCTGCTTATCGGAAAGCCGGGTACAGCAAAACCTTTCTGGAAGCCCACCGGGAGGAGATTACTCTGCACAAGGCGGCGAAAGCGGCGTTTGATGAATCCAATTTGAAAACGCTCCCAAAGGTCAAGGAGTTGGATGCGGAGTTTGCAGAACTACTGACCCAAAAGAAAGCAGCCTACCCGGACTACCGCAAGGCACGGAACGAGATGCAAGAACTGGTTCGGGCACAGAAAAACGTGGAGCGATTTTTTGCGGAAGAAAAAACAGTACAGGAGAACGAGCAAGTTCGATAAGAAAAGATTGCCGGGAGTTGACCGTAAGAGGTCTGCTTCCGGCAATCTTTTTTCCGTTAGTTCAATCTTTAACGGAATTGTTCATCTCTTTCGATTGTGTATGTTCATGCGTTTAACAGGTATCCTATGGAGTGTAAAGAACACGATAGGATGAGGTTGCGCTATGAAAGAGCTTTTTGGACAGAGACTGCGGGAGCAGCGGATAAAGCATGGGTTGACGCTGGAACAACTTGCGGAAAAATCCGAGCTTTCCTCCAACTATATCGGCATGGTAGAGCGTGGCTTAAAGGAACCCGGCCTTGCCACCATTGTTAAACTTCTGAACGCTCTGAATATTTCCGCAGACACATTGTTGTGTGATCTGGTTCCCAGTGCATCTCATGTGACCGATGATGAAATCAGCAAGCGGCTTGAAGGACTGACCCCTATGCAGAAGAAAGTGGCACTTGACCTTCTGGACACCTATATCACCAATCTGCCTTACCTCACCAAAGAAGAATAATCCTGCGGCAACTCTGGCGCACCAGCTTAATTTTGGCTGGTGCGCTTTTCTTTTGCAATTCTTTAGGCTATAATATTTCTTATAGGATGTATTCATTCCCAAAGAATTGATTTCGAGGTGAACAAGATGCGAGAACCGCGATACAGTATCCTTTCCGACATCAACGATGGAATCGACCGTGCCAAGCAAGGCAAGCTGGCTCTGTACTGGCAGCGGAACATTGAACACGAATACCGCTGCAAAAAAGTGACCCCGGCAGAGCAGCAAGCCTACACCGACTTGCAGGACATTCTTGCTGCCGTTCCGCAGTGGAGCGATGAGGAAGAACTGCGCTCCGGCATGGAGGGTATCGGTGGCCGCGTCTGGTTCTGTTACTTCTGGGAAGAACACGATTCGATGGTGCAGCTTACTGAAGATTGTAGCGGCAAGTTTACGGTTGCTTACGTTCTGGATTCGGATGTCACCCCAGAGGTGCGAAAGGCGGCTGCACAGCACGCACAACAGCAGCTTGCTGAATGTATGCAGGAGTGGGATGTTCCGCTTATGAAATCGGCTATTCCAGAAAAAGATAAATACGAATATTTAGATGAAGCGGCATCCCATCTGATGCAAGTCCTCAATGACCCGGAGAGCATCACCGGGTAAAAAGCGTTCCGCAGGAATGCGCAGCCTGCATCGGAACGGTGCAGAGTGAAAGGGTTTGGGGTGTCCCCAACAAGCATTTTGCAGCGCAAAATAGGCATTTGTATAGACGAATGCACTGCTTGCCACAACAATGCGTTCCTTTTGGGTCGCAGTCCGAATGAAAAGCTGAACACAGTACAGCCCCGAAGTTTTCAAAAAAGTCATGGAGCAGGTCGAGAACTTTGAGGAGAACAATTAAATCTTCCATAAAGCAGAAATACGGCTATATTCAGGCTTCACACTGAAATATAGCCGTATATTTTTTGTATCGCTAATAGTTGTTGTATTTGCTCTTGAAAACAGCGCAAAGATTTATTATAATAAGATAAATGGTTGTATCTTGTGCAAAGGAGCTGTGAAGAATGAATCAGAACTACCGCCGCAAAACAGAAAAGGTTTATGTGAAAGTGACTTCTGATTTTGATGCAACCGGCTATATGCAGCCCCGGCAGATTATATGGGGCGATGGTCGGACGTACCCCATTGAGCAGGTGCGGGACTTCCGCCCAGCATCTACCATTGCCGACCTGCCGGGGGACTGTTATACTGTAATCATTAAAGGACAAGAGCGGCATTTGTTTTTTGAACGTGCGGACCGAACGTTTCCCAGCCGCTTCGGGCGGTGGTTTGTGGAGGTCTGATAAGCACACGGAAAGGACAGGACGATGGACGGCAAAAAGCGCACCTATCTCGCAATCGACCTCAAGAGTTTCTACGCTTCGGTGGAATGCGTTGACCGCCATCT
>OODF01001398.1_pt1 | contig 10390 bp, 6 predicted proteins | sample 1671431 | NCBI WGS metagenome assembly OODF01 (sample SAMN06348156, study PRJEB24527) | human gut metagenome | biome: human gut; feature: ankylosing spondylitis patient; material: feces | host: Homo sapiens | place: China | collected 2015-10 | reverse complement strand
ATGAAAAACAAGAAGACAGATATGAAAAACAGATTTGCAGATACGGGAAAATCCTATGCAGGGTATTTTCTGCGTTTCGTGTTCTGCCTGGTGCTGACGGCGGCCGCGTCGCTGGCGCAGGCTCAGAACCGCAACCAGGTGAGCGGCAAGGTGACCGATAAGGCCGGAGAACCGCTCATCGGCGCCACGGTCGTGGTGGTCGGCACGACGACAGGTGCGACGACGGGGGCCGACGGTCGTTTCACGATCGGGGTTCCTGCCGGAGGCGAACTGAAAATCTCCTACATCGGCTATGTGGAGCAGACCGTCAAGGTCAGCGCGCAGTCGGTGCTCGACATCGTTCTGGAGGAAGACAGCCAGATGCTGAAAGATGTCGTCGTGATCGGCTACGGCACGATGGAGAAGAAGTCGGTGACTTCGTCCATCTCCTCGATCAAGGGCGACGATCTGGTGGCCGGCATGGGCGGCTCGACCATCGCCACGGCGCTTCAGGGCAAGATTCCCGGCCTGACCATTTCGGGCAGCGCCAGCCCCAACAGCAGCAACGACTTCCAGCTGCGCGGCGTGGCTTCGGTCAACGCCAGCAAAGGTCCGCTCGTGATCATCGACGGCATCCCCGGCGGCGACATGCGCGCGCTCAATCAGGAGGACATCGAGTCGGTAGACGTGCTCAAAGACGCCTCGGCAGGCGCCATCTACGGCACGCGCGCCGCCGGCGGTGTGATCCTCGTCACGACCAAACAGGCCCGGCAGGGCCGCGTAACGGCGCGTTATACGGGCGAATTCTCGGTCGAGGCCATCCGCAAGACCCCCGACCTGCTCTCATCAAGCGAGTACGTCGAGTACGGACTCGGCGAGGACTACGGTCACGACACCGACTGGTACAAGGAGCTTACCAACGAGCTTCCGTTTTCGCAGCGCCATTCGGTGAGCATTTCGGGCGGATCGAACGTGGCGCAGGTCTACACCTCCTTCATGGCGCAGAACCAGAAAGGCATCGTCATCGGCGACAACCGCAAGGACTACTCGGGCCGCGTCAACGCCAAGTTCAACCTTTTCGACGGAGTGGTCGAGATCCGCACCAACGCCCAGTTCCGCGAGGCCGAGCGCGACAACCGCAACTCGTCGGGCGTCTTCAAGATGGCTTTCGGGCTCAACCCGACCATTCCGCTCCGCGACCCCGCCAATCCGTCGAACTACAACGTCGTCGGCAACGGCATCTCGGGAACGAGCTTCAACCCCGTGGCCGACATCATGCTGCGCACGAACAACGGCAAGGACCAGTGGCTGCTGGCCGATGCGACCGTGAAAATCAACCTGATGAAAGGTCTTTCGTTGCAGGGTACCGTGGGTATCGACAAACGCCAGTATCAGCAGTACACCTACGTTTCGCACGACCACAAGGAGTCGATCGACAACAGCCGCCGCGGCGGAGCGTCGCACAAGTTCAGCAAGGACAACCGGGTCTCGATCGAAGCCTATGCCAACTACCACAAGGTTTTCCGCGAGGACCATACGCTCGACGCGGTTGCCGGTTATAGTTTCTAGCAGGCCGGCGGCGAAGATTTCAACATGGCGAACTACGACTTCCCGGTCGATGGGGTCGGTCCGTGGGATATGGGCGTGGGTTCGTACCTCTCGGAAGGGCGTGCCACGATGGACTCGGGCAAGGACCCGCGCGAACGGCTGCTCTCGCTGTTCGGCCGCGCCAACTATTCGTACAGGGACCGCTACATGGTGAGCGCGAGCTTCCGCCGCGAGGGTTCCTCGAAATTCGGCGCGAACAACCGCTGGGGTAACTTCTGGGCCCTCTCCGGAGGCTGGCGCATCTCGAACGAGACGTTCCTGCGCGACGTGAGGTGGGTCAACGACCTCAAAGTCCGCCTGGGCTACGGCGTCACGGGCAACAACGGCTTCGGAAACGGTTACACGACCCGCATGTACAAGGCCAACGACATGTGGCCGACCAACGGCATCTGGCAGCCCGGCTACGGTTCGGTCCGCAACGTCAACCCCGACCTCAAATGGGAGGAGAAATCGGAGCTGAATTTAGGTCTGGACTTCTCGCTGTTCGACGACCGGCTGTGGGGCAAGTTCGACATCTACCACCGCAAGGTCGATGACATGCTCTACGAAGTCAACGCCCCGATGCCCCCGATGGTGCACGATACGGTGATGAAGAACATCGGCAGTCTGGAAAACAAGGGCTGGGAATTCGAATTGGGCGGCGACATCGTCCGCAGCAAGAATTTCCGCTATACGTCCAGCCTGCGCCTGTCGCATAACAAGAGCAAAATCAAGCGTCTGGGCGACGACGGCTACTTCCTCGACCAGGTGACCTTCCCCTCGCCGGGCAACCCGGGCACGGCCGTGCGCCTGCAAAACGACGTCGAGATCGGCCAGTTCTTCGTCTACAAGTATGCCGGACTCGACGAGGACGGCAAATGGATGATCTACGACAAGAACAACGAGATCGTGCCTGCCGTGGACGGCACCAAGTCGAATCTCGTCGCCGAAAACAAGCACTTCGTGGGCAACGCCATTCCGAAAGTGATCCTTTCGTGGGACCACACGTTCCGCTACAAGAACTGGGACCTGTCGGTCTTCCTGCGCAGCTGGCTCGATTACGACGTGTTCAGCCAGGTCAACATGTACTACGGACTGGCCAACGATTCGCAGCTCAACGTCCTCAAGTCGGCCTATACGCGCAACCGCAACATCAAGGACGAAAAGATCCTCTGCGACTACTGGATCGACGACGCCTCCTTCCTCAAAATCGACGCCATCAACCTCGGCTACACGCTCGACCTGAAAAGGTGGACGCGCTACATCCAGTCGGCCAAGATCTACTTGACGATCCGCGACGTGGCCGTATTCACCGATTACAACGGCATCAACCCCGAGGTAGACATCAACGGCCTGAACCCCGGTTTCGAGTATGTGAACAACACGGCGTCGATGTATCCGCAGACGACCCGTTTCACGCTCGGCGTGCAATTAACGTTCTAAACAAAATCAGAGATGAATATGAAATTCAAACATATAGCAGCCGTATTGGCCGGAGCGGCCGCACTCTCCGCGCCTTCCTGCGATCTCAACGAGAAGTTCTATTCGGAGGTGACCCCCGACACGTTCTTCTCCTCGCCCGAGAGCACCTATGCCGTGCTGTGCCGCCCCTTCACCCATTGGAAGTGGTACATCGGCGCCGACCGCTGGTACCTCCAGGAACTGACGACCGACGAAATGACCTGTCCCAAACGCGGCGCGGACTGGTACAACGGCGGAGAGTACTACCGCCTGCACTACCACACCTGGTCGCCCGACGACCGTTTCGTCGTGAACACCTACGACGGCACGACGGGCGGCATTTCGCGGGCTCTGGAGGCCAAAGCCGATCTGGAAAGCGTCGATTACAACGCCATCGGGCTCAGCGACGCCGTCAAGGCCGACCACATCAACCAGCTGAACGCCATCACGGCCTACTTCTACATGAAAGGTCTCGACTATTTCGGAGGGATGCCGATTTACCATTCGGTGAACGACGGTCTGCGCCCCCGCAATACGGCGCTCGAAACCTACCGGCACGTCGAAACGCTGCTCAAAAACGCCATTCCCGCCCTGGCGAAGAAATCCTCGCTCGGAGCCCCGGAGGACGGCTACATCAAGCAGGCTGCCGCGGCGGCGATGCTGGCCCAGCTCTATTTCAACGCCGAAGCGTACATCGGCGAGGAACACTTCGACGAATGCGCGCAGATCTGCCGCGACATCATCGGCGGCCTTTACGGCGTCTACGAACTGGACGACACGTGGTACGGCCCCCACACGTTCGACAACGACTCTTCGCACGAGGCGATCTGGAACGTTCCGTCGGAGAACTCGAAGGTCGAGTGGAGCTGGTATTTCAAGTATTTCTACCACAATTCGTCCTATGTCTATTTCGACATCGAAACCGCCGGTTACAACGGCTTCATCCTGACGCCTTCGCTCAACCCGCAGGGGAGCTACTACACCCAGTGGAAGCTGGGCAGCCCCTACCGCAAGTTCAACGACAAGGACCTGCGCAAGAAGCCCTACCGCTATCTCGGCAACAAGCGATACGAGGGCATGTTCCTCGTCGGCAAGCAGGTCAACTTCGACGATCCGACCAAAGTGTGCCTGGGACAGAAAGAGTACAGCGGCAAAGTCATCGACATGGTGGATCAGGTGGCCCGCTTCTCGGAGGTGGGCAGCAAATACGGCTCGGTGGCCGAACTGACTTCGACGATGGCCGACGGCGAGGAGAATTCGGGCATCCGTCTGGTGAAATCCCCGCAGCCCAACCTTGCGGACAAGCAGCTGCGCTGGAATCCCGACTGTCCGGTCATCCGCCTGTCGGAGATCTATTACATGCTGGCCGAATGCGAACTGCGCGCCGGGCACAAGAAAGAGGCCGCCGAACTGATCAATCAGGTGCGTGCGCGCAACTTCGAGAACCGCAACGACCCCGATCCCGTGACCGCGGACAATCTCGACGAATACCGCATGCTCGACGAATGGATGATCGAGTTCCTCGGAGAGGGACGCCGCCGCACCGATCTGATCCGCTGGGGCGCGTTCACCTCCGAGTCGTGGTGGGACCACACCCCCTCGAATGACAAGAACATGAACCGCTTCCCGATTCCCAACTCGGCCATATCGGCCAACAACCTGATCAAGCAGAATCCGGGGTACGGAGGTACGGCCGAAGAGTAGAACGCCGCTTTTCCCCGGATGCCCGAGGGTGTCCGGGGAGAAATCCGGCCTTTTCATAAACCAAACAAAAAAACCGAACAATGATCAAACACCTGTTCAAATACCTGCTGATAGTCCTGCTCGCCGGAGGGTTCACGGCCTGCTCCGAAGACGAAGGCGCCCAAATACTCGGCGGCCTTTACGAAAAGGTTGACATCGCCCCCGAACCCGGCATGAACCTCGTGGGCCGCGTGACCGACGGCAAGAATCCGATCGAAGGCGCGGTTGTGAGCGACGGCTTCACCGTAACGACCACCGATGCGCAGGGGGTCTACCAGATGCGCGTGAAGAAGAGCACTCCGTTCGTGTTCGTCTCGGTGCCCGCCGACTGCGAGATCCCGGTGGAGAACGGCATGCCGAAGATCTATAAGAAGATCGCCTTGGGCGACAACGACGTTGTGCAGCGCAGTTTCACGCTCGAACGCACCGGCAAAAAGGAGCGGTTCACCCTGCTGGCGCTGGCCGACGTGCAGATCGGCCGCGACGACGAGGTCGTGATGCTCGAAAAAGAGGTGCTGCCCCTGCTGGTGCCCTACGTACAGCAGCTGGACAAACCGGTCTACGGCATTTCGCTGGGCGACCTGGTGTGGGACAACATGCCTTTCCACAGCGTCTACAAGGAGCAGATCCGGAAGATCGGCGTACCCGTCTTCCAGGTGATCGGCAACCACGACCACGACAAGGCCATCGGCATGGACACGGAGGCCGACCACAGTTTCCGTGCGGCGTTCGGCCCCACCTATTATTCGTACAACATCGGCGACTGCCACTTCGTCGTGCTCGACGACGTGCTCTACACCGGCTCTTCCAACTACACCGCCGAAATCACCGAGGCGCAGATGGCATGGCTGGAACAGGACCTGAAACACGTGCCCAAAGACAAACTCATCATCATAGGAGTGCATATCGCCACCTCGCGCCGCAACCGCCCCACGAGCCACATCGCCAACTACCGGGAGCTCTACGCCCTGCTCGACGGATACAATGTCCGCATCCTTTCGGGACACTCGCACAACAACTACACCACGACGATCTCCGAAACCATCGAGGAGAACACGCTCGGCGCCGTGATGGGCGCCTACTGGAACGGCGAGGAGCTGTGCAACGACGGCAGCCCCCGGGGCTATGCGGTCTACGAGATCGAGGGCAACCGGATCGCAAACTGGTATTATAAGGGTACGGCCTATCCCAAGGAGTACCAGATGTACCTCTACGGTCCCGGGCAGGCGGTGTCCGAGCAATACCGCGACGGGCTGATCTTCAACATCTTCAACTGGCACTCCACCTGGACGGTCGAGGTCCGGGAGGACGATGCCGCCTGGACGACCCTGCCCTCCGGATCGAACCTGAAATACGAGATGGACCGCCGGGCCTACGACTTCATGTACGGCGACACCAAACCCGAGCACCGCCCGACGGCCGAACCGGAGACGAACAACGACCACATGTTCTATTACGAACCGTCGTCCGCGACGTGGAGCGAAGTCACGGTAAAGGCGTCCGACCCCTACGGAAACGTCTATACCGAGAGTATCCGGAACGAATAGAACCCATTACGAAGAATCGAATCCCCTCTCCGCATCGTCGGAATGAACGGTGCGGAGAATTTTTCAACTGTTTTTCAATCCATGAAAAAATTTTTCCCGACACTTCTGCTCTTGCTGAGCTGCGGACTTTCGGCCGTCGCACAGCCATCAGGGAATCCGCTCGTCTTCGGCGAGAACCGCCTGACGCTCATCACGCCGACGCTCTTCCGGCTGGAATTCGCCCGCGACGGCAAATTCATCGACGATCCCACGATCTTCGCCTACGACCGTTCGAACCTGCTTCCCGCGGACCGGTTCGAGGTGCGGGCGCTGGGCGGCGACCGCTACGAGATCACGACCGAGGCCCTGCGTATCGTCTACGAGCACGACGGCTTCCCGTTCGGACTGCACAACTTCGCGGCCTACTACAAGCTCAACGGCAAGGAAAAGAAGTTCACCAACCGCTGCATCTTCCGCAACAACCTCGGCGGTCCGGTCGAAACCCTCGACCGCGTCACCGGTGAAATCCCCATGCAGGACGGGTTGCTGAGCCGCGACGGCTGGTACGTGATCGACGACGAACGCTCCGACCTGCTGGTCGATGGATGGCTCCGCCCGCGCGACACCCGCAGCCATGTGCAGGACCAGTACTGCTTCGTCTACGGCAACGACTACAAGGCCGCGCTGGCCGACCTGGGAGCCATCGGCGGACGGGTTCCGATGACCCGCAAATACATCCACGGCGTCTGGTACTGCCGCTACTGGGACTACACCTCCGAGGAGTTCCTCTCGATCATCGACGGCTACGAGCAGAACGACTTCCCGCTCGACAACCTCGTCTTCGACATGGGCTGGCACACCTACACGGCCCGAACCGGCACCGGTCATGCCGGCAGCCGCAGTTGGACGGGCTATACCTGGGAGCGCGAACGCATTCCCGATCCCGAAGCGCTGATCGCCGAGGTGCACCGCCGCGGCGTGACCGTGTCGCTCAACGACCATCCGCACGACGGCATCCGTCCCCACGAGGAGATGTACGGCGCCTTTATGAAGGATATGGGGGCACGCCCATCACACCACCGAGGATATGGGCGTCGATTTCTGGTGGCTCGACTGGCAGCAGAACTACCTCTATCCCGAGGTGCGGGGATACCGTTCCACCTCGTTGCAGTGGATCAACGAACTTTACTACCGCGAAACGGAGCGGAAAGGACTGCGCGGCGCGGGTTACAGCCGTTGGGCCGGGTGGGGCGACCACCGCCATCCCATCCAGTTCTCGGGCGACGCGCAGGCCAACTGGGAGATGCTGGCTTTCGAGGTCAAGCTCACGGCCGCCAGCGGCAATGCGGGCTGCTACTACTGGGCGCACGACATCGGCGGATTCCGCGGCGACCCCAATCCCGAACTTACCGTGCGCTGGACGCAGTTCGGAGCCTTGTCGGCCGCCCTGCGCGTGCACTCGACCAAGGATGCGCGGCTCGACCGCCGTCCGTGGATCAGCGGCGAACGCGAAACCGCCGCCATGCGCCGCATGTACCACATGCGCTCGGAGCTGATGCCCTACGTTTACAGCAGCGTCTGGCAGACCCATTCGACGATGGTGCCGCTGAACCGCCCGATGTATATCGAATACGGCGGCGACGAACGCGCGTACTGCAACGAGCAGGAGTTCCTTTTCGGGGACCTGCTGCTCGCCGCTCCCATCGCCTCGCCCGGCACGGGCCCCGACAAGGTCGCTTCGCAGCGGGTGTGGTTCCCCGGAGAGGATGTCTGGTACGACTTCTTCACCCACGAACGCTTCGACGGCGGCCGGGAGTGCGAAATATCCAAGCCGCTCGAAGAGTTTCCGCTCTACGTCCGGGGAGGCTGGGTGCTGCCCATGCAGCCCTATACGCCGCGGCCGGCCTCGACGCCGCTCACGACGCTCGTCATGCGCGTCTACCCCTCGGCCGGCGATGCCGACAACACCTATACGCTCTACGAGGACGACGGAGTGACCCGCGATTACGAACAGGGCGCGTATGCGACCACGCAGCTCAATTACCGCCGGACGGGGCGGGTGACGACCGTAACGGTACGTCCCACCGCAGGCTCTTACGAAGGTCAGGTCGTCAAACGCGCCTACCGGCTTCAGCTCCCCGCCGCCGGGAAGATCGAAAGAGCGAAGGTCGGCGGCCGCAGCGTGAAGCCTGTGTTCGATGAAAAGCTGAAATGCCATGTGATAGAGGTCCCCGCGGCTGACATCCGCCGGGAGGTGAAGATCGAAATCATCGGTTGATCCGGCCGCCGAAGACCGGAACGTGCGACGAATCTCCGCCGGAAAACGGTGCGGGATTCGTCTTTTTTTGTAAATTTGTATATTGAACAAGCGTCCCGATGAAAAAGTTGATCATGTTCTCCCCCCCCCCTCGTTTTTGTGATCTGTATGGTTCTGCTTTGTGCCTGTCATGAGAGTGATAACGAACAGATACTCGACCAGTTGGATCAGGTCATCGAAAGTAAGGGCCTCTATGCGGTACGTTTCGAACGGCGAGTAGACTCGCTGCGGAGGGAACTATGCACCGCGTCCGACGACACGATGCGGTGGAGGACGGCCAATCGGCTGTTCGATTCCTATATCACTTACAACATCGACACGGCGGCCCGTTACGTCGCCCTGATGTACGACCTTGCCGAGCACACGGGCCGCCGGGACATGAAGTTTCTGTCCACCACCTGCGACATATCCGTCCTGATCGGCCGCAACAACATCGAAGACGCTTACGACCGGATTCGGTCGCTCGATACCGCAGGCATCACCAAGCGGATGCGTGCGAACTACTACACTCAGCAGATGGTCGTCTACGGGCGTCTCGCCTCGCAGAACACCTCCGAATCCCGCAGCAGGGCCTATGCCGACACACTCGCCCGGATACGGCGCGTGCGCATCGGCTTCGACGGACACTCGTACGTCACACGCCAGCGGCTGCGGGCCATCGACCTGCTGTCGCAGCAGCGTTGCGACGAGGCGCTCGATGTGCTGCTGCCGCTTTACAACCCCCGGCAGAGTTCGCGGACACTGGCCCGCGTGGCGTACAACATAGCCAACGTATACGAAACCCTCGGCGACCGCGAGCAGCGCAAATACTGGCTCGCCCGCGCCGCGGTGAACGACCTGCGAACCCCCGTCCGGGAGTACCTCTCCCTGTACGAACTGGCGCTGATGATGTTCGAGGAGAAGGACATGGAGCGTGCGGCCCGCTACATTCAGTGCACGGTCGCCGATATGCTTTCGTGCAACTACAACACGCGCATCTTCCATTCGAGCCAGGCCGAGATGATCATCAATCAGGCCGTGGTTTACAGCATCAACTCCCGCAGCCGCATCCTGACGGTCATGGTCAGCGTTTTCCTGCTTCTGCTGGTGATCATAGCCCTGCTGCTGTTCCACACGCAGCGCCAGCACCGGCGGCTGAGGCGCAACACCTCCCTGATTTACGAAGTCAACAGGCGGCTTCACGAACGCAACGAACAGTTCCGGATCGTGAACGACCATCTGCGCGATGCCAACAAGATCAAAGACAGTTATGTGTTCCGCTACATGCAGCTCGCCACGCATTACATCGGCCGGGTCGACGAATACCGGATGGAATTGCGAAAAACCGCCAAAACCGACGGTACGGAGGCCCTGATGCGCAAACTGCGGTCGCCTTCGGATGTGGACCGCAATTACCGCGACTTCTACCGCATCTTCGACGAAACGTTCCTCGGCATCTTCCCCGACTTCGTAGAGCGGGTCAACGAGTTGCTCGAAGAGCCGGCGCGTTTTCCGGTGCGTTCGGACGGGGCTCTTTCGACCGAACTGCGCATCCTGGCCGTCATGCGGCTGGGGATCACCGACAGCGGTTGCATCGCCAGTTTTCTGAACTGCGCTTCGGCAACGGTTTATACCTATCGCACCAAACTCCGCAATTCGGCGCTCGGCTCGCGCAGCGATTTCGAAAACCGGGTTCGGCGCATCGGCCTCTGACCGGATTTCTTACGGATCGCCCATTTGCGGCGGGGATTCTTTCATAGTGGCTGTTTCATACGGGTTGTCAGATCTGGACCGGTTT
>OODF01001392.1_pt1 | contig 10435 bp, 10 predicted proteins | sample 1671431 | NCBI WGS metagenome assembly OODF01 (sample SAMN06348156, study PRJEB24527) | human gut metagenome | biome: human gut; feature: ankylosing spondylitis patient; material: feces | host: Homo sapiens | place: China | collected 2015-10 | reverse complement strand
GAAGCACGCCGACTGTAATAAGTTGTTTAAAAAATTAACAGGCAAAGAAATGAGATCATTTAAAGACTTGAACGTTTCCTATAAGCCGGAGGACGGAAAGAAGCGTTTTCCCGGAGTGGTGGTAAGCATCCGGGAACTGGTAAACTTACCGATTGTAGTGAAGGACTTCGAGACCGGGATCAAGACCGAACAGGGAGAGGACCGCTGTATTGTGGCCATCGAAGTGAACGGCGAGGCGAAGAAGTTCTTCACCAACAGCGAGGAGATGAAGAATATTCTCGCACAAGTGAAGGAAATGCCGGACGGTTTTCCGTTTGAAACGACCATCAAGACGGAAACCTTCGGCAAAGGTAGAACCAAATACGTGTTTACATGAAAAGAGTTGAAGGAAGTGCCGGGGTAAAACTGATTGAATGTGTGAGCCCGGCTCGTAATGGATGGCGCATTCGTTGGGATGTGCAGGAACGTGGGGACGGTTCCGCCTCCTATATGGAGGAGGAGTTTCTGGGCAAGCCCTCGGACCAGGTAATAAGATCCGTCGTGCTTGGTTGGTATAACGAAAGGATAAACGAAGCTATTCTTTGCGGTTTTGTTTACGATGGCATGCCGGTGTGGCTGTCAAGCGAGAACCAGTTCAACTATAAGACGGCCCATGACTTGGCTGTACAGACCGGTGGTGTCACACTTCCGGTAACGTTCAAATTCGGGACGGATGACGAACCCCGGTACCGGACGTTTGAAAAACTGGAGGAGCTGACGGACTTCTATACGAAAGCCATGAGGCACATCCAGAATACGCTGGCTGACGGCTGGAAAAAGAAAGATGCTTTTGATCCGGAGAAGTACCGGGTGGAATAAGTCCTTCGGGGGAGGATAAGAAAAAAGCCCCCGGCCTGTTAATATAGACGCCAATCATTTATTAACAACACACCCAAGCGGCGCGCGACCGGGGGCAAATGCCCTCTGCCACGCCACTTGGGTGTTTTTTTTGTTGTTTAAAAAATGATTGGCACTGCAAAGATATAATTTTTTTGTTGTATGAAAGTGATTGAGATATTAAACTTTAACCGGGAACTGCTGAAAAGGCTTCAGGCGATCGGCATCCGTCTGGAAGATGCTCGGTATATCGACCTGTATGAGGATTATACCCGCCTGCTGGATCATGGCGAGAAAGTCTCGTATGCCGTGGCCGTACTGTCCGAAAAGTATTCGGTGAGCGAGCGTAAGGTTTACGCCCTGGTGAAACGGTTTCAAAGTGACTGCAAGACGCTTGCAGTGTGAATGAGTTGTCTTCTACCGTTTGGAGCGCCGTTTTCCCCTATCTTTAGGGTGTTTTAATATTAGAAGGAGGAAATGGCTATGAATAAGTATTACCGTATCCTGGACAAGATTCTTGTCGCGGGAAAGACACAGACCAACAAGAAGGGAAACATACAATACCTTCTGAATGAACAGTTGTCGCTGACACCGGCGGACCTGCTTGACATATTCGAGGGGCATAATATCGCCCGCAAGAAACTCCGCAGCGAGCTCCAGCTGTTCATGCAGGGGGAACGTAACGTGGAGAAGTACCGGGAGGTCGGCATCAACTGGTGGGATTATTGCGGTTCCATCCTGGTGAACAGTTATCCTACCTATTTCGAGAAGTTACCGCCATTGATAGCGAAAATCAACCGGGAGAAGCGCAACAGCAAGAACTATGTGCTTTTTCTGGGTGAGACTGGTGCCGAAAGTAATCAGGCGCCCTGCTTGAGTCTGGTACAGTTCCAGCTGGATGACGGGGAACTGGTTCTGTCTGCCTACCAGCGCAGCAGCGACGCGAACCTCGGGCTGCCTTCCGATATTTACCACCTGTACCTGATGGCGAGGCAGATAGAACTTCCCCTGAAGTCGATCACCCTCTTTCTGGGAAATGTACATATCTACGAGAACAATATCCCGGGTACCCGCGCACTGCTTGCCGGTGACGAGACGGTCCGTTTCGGGCTGAACGTGTAGTTTGCTGTATATGTCTTGCAGCGGGAACCGTTTATGCTTCCCGCTGTTTTTCGTTTATTTTGGGGACCTTTGCGGCCGTTTTTAAGGCAGAATGAAATGAGAAAGATGTATTCGTCCGCTCCGCTTCCTTTTGTGGGGCAGAAACGCATGTTTGCGAAGGAATTTATCAAGGTGCTGGGACAGTTCCCGGACAGCACCGTGTTTGTGGACCTGTTTGGCGGCTCGGGCCTGCTGTCACATATTACCAAATGTGTCAGGCCTGATGTCACCGTTGTTTATAACGACTTCGACAACTACCGCCGCCGACTTGCGAATATCCCGGCCACCAATGTGCTGTTATCCGATTTGCGCCGGATAGCTGAAGGGGAACCCAAAAATAAACGTATAACCGGGGAGGCCTGTGAAAAGGTGTTTGCCCGTCTTGAAAGGGAGGAGAAGGAACGTGGCTATGTGGACTATATTACGCTGTCCTCGTCCCTGCTGTTTGCCATGAAGTACGTGCTCTCTTTGGAAGATATGAGGAAGGAGACACTTTACAATAATATCCGGCAGACAGACTATCCCGAAGCAAAGGATTATCTGGAAGGGCTGACTATAACCGGCGAAGACTACAAGGAAGTGTTCAAACGTTACAAGGATGTTCCGGGTGTGGTGTTTCTGGTTGATCCGCCGTATCTCTCCACCGAGGTGGGTACTTACAAAATGTATTGGCGTCTGGCCGATTACCTGGACGTTCTGACCGTTTTGAAAGGGCATCCGTTCGTGTACTTCACCTCAAACAAATCTTCCATTTTAGAACTGTGTGACTGGATGGACCGAAACCCATTCGTTGGCAGCCCGTTCAAGGAATGCAGGAAAGTGGAGTTTAGTGCAAGCGTAAACTATCAAGCTAAATATACAGACATGATGCTGTACACGAAGCCGGATGAAGTGTCAGGTATAGCAGCTTAACACTGCATAAAGATAGTGAATTATTTTGAATCTGCAATGGCTTTTAAATGATATTTTAAGGTTGTTTTAAGAGGGTTCAAGTGAAAGAAAAACGGTGGGCTTTGGTCGTGTAGAATAGGACCGCGCTCACCGTTTTTCTTGTACGCGTCGTTTTTGTACTTTTTGAAACGCATCGTTTTTGTTAAGTGGCACGTCTGGTTTTTCCGGATTTATCGGATACCGGGCGGAGCTTGGTCTCTCTTTTCATTTTTTCTATCAACAGGTCGATGTTTACCACACTTAATGCTTCCGTATCTCCATTTTCCCTGATTTGTGTAATTTTCATTTCTATTTATCTTAAATTTTATAGAGTTGTAAGTGTTTGTTTATAGGTTTCAAAGGTACGGATAAGGTGCTTGTAAAACAAGCTATTTGGCTTTTATCATGATAAAGAATAAGCTTTTGGAGGATGAGAAGCGGATATACTTCCACTATCACACGGATGTATTTCCATTTGTGTGCCGATATAGTTCCGCTAAGGTATCAGTGTCTTTAGTTTGTCACGGCCGTGGTGAGATCTTCTCACATCCGTGGTAGGAACTCATCACAGCCGTGGAGAGATCTAACCACGGCCGTGACAAATTGGCAATGTCAATGCATTAGTATAAATGAATAGGCTGACAATAGAAGTTCTAGCTTCTTATTGTCAGCCTATTGTCAGGGCTTATTGTCAGCAGGTAAGCGGTTGATAATCATTGCGCTATTCAAGAAAAGACGTCAGCTGACAATAAAAACCTTCAAATTAATATGTAAACCTAAAACCTAATGAAACCTTTCTACTTGTAATCATAATCAAAATCTTTAATAATATAATAGTGTGTGCTTGATTTTACTGCGGCAAAGATAAGGCAGAAAAATAAAATAGAAGTGTAATTTTGTTTCATATATGGTATACAAATGATTCATTGAATCAGGATTTCTATTAATTGGTCAGTTTGTATCATTGTTCACAAAAAGAAATCCTCCTTCACTTGCCTAAAGACAGTTGAAGGAGGATTTTATCGATGAATAGGGTTCTTTTTACCTACTTCTCATCATTCTTACGAATTTCTACGCGACGAATCTTACCGCTGATTGTCTTCGGAAGTTCATCGACAAATTCAATCACACGCGGATACTTATAAGGAGCAGTCACTTTTTTTACATGATTCTGCAATTCCTTAATCAGTTCTTCACTTGCACGGGCTTTGTAGTCTTTCGAAAGAACAATCGTAGCTTTTACTACCTGTCCGCGAATTTCGTCCGGTACACCGGTGATAGCACATTCAATGACTGCTGGATGCGTCATCAACGCGCTTTCTACTTCGAACGGGCCGATACGATAACCGGAACTTTTGATAACATCGTCCGCACGGCCTACAAACCAGAGATAACCGTCTTCATCTTTCCAGGCAACGTCACCGGTGTAGTAGATACTGTCATGCCAAGCTTCGCGAGTACGTTCCGCATCACGATAGTACTCTTTGAAGAGACCGATGGGTTTACCTTTGCTGGTGCGGATTACGATTTGTCCTTGTTCTCCGGCTTCAACGGAACGACCTTCGTGGTCTATCAAGTCAACGTCATATTGAGGATTCGGCAGTCCCATGCTTCCCGGTTTCGGTTCCATCCATGGCATCGTGGCGACGGTCAGTGTTGTTTCAGTCTGCCCGAAACCTTCCATTAGTTTGATACCTGTCAATTTTTTGAAGGTATCGAATACGGCCGGATTCAATGCTTCGCCTGCAATGGTGCAATATTTGAGTGAGGACAAGTCGTATTTCGTCAGGTCTTCATGAATAAGGAAGCGGAAAATGGTGGGAGGTGCGCAAAGTGAAGTGACATGATAGTCGTGTATCTTTTGCAGGATATCTCCGGGAGTAAATTTCTCGTGGTCATAAACGAAGATATTCGCTCCGGCAATCCATTGTCCGTAGAGCTTTCCCCAAACAGCTTTTCCCCAACCGGTATCGGCGATGGTAAGATGGAGGCTTTCCTCATTCAGATTGTGCCAGAAACTACCGGTTACGATATGTCCCAACGGATAGGTAAAGTCATGTGCTACCATTTTGGGTTCGCCGGTCGTGCCGGAAGTAAAATACATCAGTGAGATGTCATCATTGGTATTGGCATGGCGGGGACGTACGAACGGAGCGGCATTCTCAATTCCCTGATGGAAATCTTCGAAACCTTCGGGAATCTCAGGACCGACGCTGACCAGCTTCTCCACAGTGGGACAGTCGGGCATAGCCTCCTTGATATGTTGGAGAATCACTCCTTCACCGGCAGCCACAATCATCTTGATATCAGCGGCGTTGCAACGGTAGACTATATCTTTCTTTGTCAGCAGGTGAGTGGCGGGAATGACGGTCGCTCCCAGTTTATGAAGTGCGATAATACTATACCAGAATTCATAGCGACGTTTTAAAATCAGCATTACCATATCCCCGCGTCCGATCCCCAGACTTTGGAAATAAGAAGCCGTCATATCCGTATAACGTTTCATGTCGGCAAATGAGAACTGTCGGCTTTCGCCTTTGTCGTTTGTCCAAAGCAGGGCTTTCTTGTCGGGTTGCTCGGCAGCCCAAGCATCCACTACGTCATAACCGAAGTTGAAATTCTCCGGGACGTTTATTTTTAAGTTCTTGATGAAATCCTCTTGTGAGGCAAAGTTAGTCTTTGCTAAAAATCTTTCTATCATGATATTGTTACATAATTACAGCCAGAAAACGTACCGTTTTGCCGTCGAGCGCTTTCATGCCATGTGGAAGTTTGGAGTTAAAATAAATGCTGTCTCCTTGATTAAGGATAATTTCTTTCCCTTCGATGTTGATAAGCATACGACCTTCAATCACAAGGTTGAATTCTTGTCCGTTGTGCTTGTTGTAATGAATCGGCTCGTCATCACCTTTCGGCTCAACGGTCACAATGAAGGGATCGGCGGTGCGGTTCATGAATCCGGAAGCCAATGACTGGTATTTGTAGGCTTTCGTACGTTCTATACTGACACCTTTGCCTGCACGGGTTACGAAATAACTGCTCATCTTGGGCTCCTCACCGAACATCAGCGCATCAAGGGCTATGTTATAAGTGCGGGCTATCTTTTGCAGCATACTGACGGAGATGTCATAGTCGCCTGTTTCTGCGAGCCGGTATTCTTCGGCGGATATGTCACTGTCGCGGGCGATGTCCTCAGCGGTCAATTCCAACACATCCCGCAATCCACGGAGACGTTCTGCTATTTGTCTAATCTGGTCATTCATGTTATTTAGTGATTAGTTTGTTAGTGATTAATGATTTGCAGCAGCCATTATTTGCTGGCCTTCATGGCTTTAATGATAGCGGAGGTGAAACCGTTATGTTCCAGCTCGTTGATTCCTTTGATGGTAATTCCTCCCGGAGTAGTCACTTTGTCGATTTCCACGCTGGGATGAGTGTCATTATTCAGAATCAATGAGGCGGCTCCTTTCAGAGATTGTGCCACCATAGTCATGGCGTCTTTCGGACGGATACCCATTTCGATACCCGCTTGCATGGCTGCCTGAACGTATTTCAGAACGTATGCGATACCGCAGGAAGCCAACGCCGTAGCGGCTGTTATTTTGTCTTCGGGGATAAGCATGACTGTGCCCATCTCGCTGAATAGCCGGAGGATGAACTTGTCTTGTTCGTCATTTGTATTGCGGGCGGCAACGAGTGTCATACTTTCCAGTTCACTGATGGCGGTGTTAGGGATGAGGCGGAACATCGGCATTTCCGGTACTACCACATAATGTGCCAGCTCTTCAAAACTGATTCCTGCGGCTACGGATATAAGTATCTGCTTGCCCTTCAGCTTCAACTCGCGCATTACCGGCTGCATAAACCAAGGCTTTACGGCGAGGATAACGATGTCCGCTCCCGTTGCCGCTTCCGCGTTATTGTGAGTTGTAGAGATGTTCGGAAATTCTTTCTTCAGCTGTTCCAGCTTGCCGGCGCTGGGGTTGGATACGATAATGTCCGAATCTTCTATCAGACTTCCTTTTGCCAGACCACGGGCGATAGAACCACCCATGTTGCCTGCACCGATAATAGCTATTTTCATACGACGCTTGTTTTTAATGAATTGTTACAGACAAAGGTAACGGTTAATTGCGAAAAAACAAAAAGCAGCCCGGATAAGAAATAAAATTCTGAGGTAGGCTGCTTTTTATCGTTGGCTGTTTATTAATCAATATGAGCGGTTAGAGTACTTTTTTGAACCGGGCGAGGAATTCGTCGGCCTCCTCCATACTGAGACAGAGAGGGGGAAGCAGGCGAAGTACATTCGTGCCGCTTGCGCCGGTAAATACATGTTCGTCATAAATGAGACGGCTACGCAACTCTTTGATCGGTTCTTCAAATTCGAGTCCGATCATGAGTCCGCATCCGCGCACTTCTTTGATTTGCGGGAATTTCTTAAGTTCTTGCAGCAGGTAGTTACCAACCTTAGCCGCATTCTCTACGAGATTCTCCTGTTCGATGACGTCCATTACGGCAAGAGCCGCAGAACAAGCGAGGTGGTTTCCGCCAAAAGTCGTTCCCAATTGTCCGTATACAGGTTTGAACATCGGGCTGATTAAGACGCCTGCCATCGGGAAACCATTTCCGATCCCTTTGGCTACAGTGATGATATCCGGCTTGATGTCACAATATTGATGGGCGAAGAATTTACCGCTACGTCCGTATCCGCTCTGAATCTCGTCGAGAATCAGTATCGTTCCAGTTTCGCTGCAGGCTTTGCGGAGTTCCTGCATAAATTCAGCGGTCGGTATCTTGATACCGCCTACCCCTTGAATTCCTTCAATGATCACAGCACAGGTATCTCCTTTTGACAATTCTTGCTTCATCGCGTCGATGTCGTTCAGAGGGAGATAGGTCACGTGACCGTTATTGTTGATAGGTGCGATGATCGACGGATTGTTGGTGGCTTCTACCGCCAGAGACGTACGGCCGTGAAACGCCTTGTTGAAGGAAACGATTTTGGTACGTCCGTTATGGAACGAAGCCAATTTCAGAGCGTTCTCATTGGCTTCCGCGCCACTGTTGATAAGAAACAGGCTGTAGTCCTCGTAGCCGGAGATTTTTCCCAATCGTTCGGCTACCTGTTGTTGCAGCTTGTTGATGACGGAGTTTGAATAGAAACCCAAGTTTGCTACTTGGCTACTGACCATTTCTACATAGTGCGGATGTGCGTGTCCGATGGAGATAACGGCATGACCTCCGTAAAGGTCCAGATATTCCGTGCCGTTTTCATCCCAAACGTGACAACCCTTCCCTTTGACTATGTTGATATTATATAAAGGATATACGTCGAATAATTTCATAATTCTGTTATTTTTAAAAAGCACTCGGCTTCAAACGTAGGCCTACGGTTTCTTCCAGATTGAACATCAGGTTCATGTTATGAACAGCTTGTCCGCTGGCGCCTTTCAGCAAGTTGTCGATACAAGAGATAATCAATAGCTTGTCGCCATGCTTTTCCAGATGTATCAGACATTTATTAGTATTGACGACTTGTTTCAAGTCAATATTCTTGTCTACGATGTGTACAAAGGAGTCTTTGGCATAATATTCTTCATACATACGGACAATCTCTTCCTGTGATACTTTGGTCTTTACTACCAGAGTGGCAAAGATACCGCGTGGAAAGTCGCCCCGGTACGGGATGAAATTAATCTCTGCATCGAAGCTGTTCTGCAATTGCTTGAGTGACTGCTTGATTTCCGGCACGTGCTGGTGTTCGAATGCTTTGTACACACTCATATTATTGTTTCTCCAGCTGAAATGACTGGTAGCTCCCGGTTTTACGCCGGCTCCGGTACTTCCTGTAATGGCATTTACCATCACGTCGTCTGTCAACATCAGATTCTTGGCTAGCGGAAGCAAGCCAAGCTGGATACAGGTTGCAAAACAACCGGGATTGGCTACGTGCTTCGCCGTACAGGTGGCGCGGCGGTTCAGTTCCGGCAGTCCGTAGATGAAGTCATGATCGTCACTTTTGATGCGGTAATCCATGGAAAGGTCGATAATCTTCAAGTCTTCCGGTATGTTATGGCTTTCCATGAATTTCTTTGTGTCACCGTGGGCAGTACAGAAGAAGAGAACATCGATTTCGTCCAAAGGCAATTGATCGGTGAATCTCAGATCTGTCTCACCGTACAATCCTTCATGTACGTCGGTAATTTTGTTTCCGGCATTACTGCTGCTGTTGATAAATACGATTTCGGTTTCCGGATGGTTGAGTAGCAGACGGATTAATTCGCCTGCTGTATATCCTGCGCCACCAATGATTCCTGCTTTAATCATATCTCTTCGTCTTTATGGTTATTATAGTAAACACGCAACGGAGTAGAAGTCACTTTGATAAAGCCTTTGGCGTCTTCAGCCGTCCAGCCTTTCTGCATCTCACCGTATTCTCCGAATTTAGTCTTAACAAGGTCATCTTCGGATTCTACGCCTACGGTAGAGAAAGAAAGCGGACGAAGTTCGAGGATAGCCGTACCGTTTACGTTGCGTTGGCTTTCCTGCAACATCGCTTCGATATCACGCATGACAGGTTCCAAATACTGGCTTTCGTGCAGGAACATACCATACCAGTTGGCTACCTGATCTTTCCAATATTGTTGCCATTTGCTCAATGTATATTTTTCGAGGAAACGGTGAGCGCCGATAATCAACATCGGAGCGGCAGCTTCGAATCCTACGCGGCCTTTGATACCGATAATCGTGTCACCTACGTGCATATCACGGCCGATGCCGTAAGCTGCGCCAATCTCTTCCACTTTCTGGATAGCCTTGATCGGGTCGTCAAACTTCTCGTCGTTGACAGCCTTCAGTTCGCCTTTCTCGAAAGTCAGACGGAGCTGTTCGCTTCCTTCTTTCTGAACGTGTTTCAAGTAAGCCGATTCCGGCAGTCCTTGTGCGGAATCAAGAATCTCACCGCCACAAATGGAAGTACCCCAAAGGCCTACGTTATAAGAGTATTTCAGTTTGGTGAAGTCTGCGCTGAAACCATGCTTGTTCAGATAGTCTATTTCCTCCTGGCGGCTCAATGCCATATCACGGGTTAATGTGATAATCTCCACGTTCGGTGCCAGCACTAAGAAAGTCATGTCGAAACGGATCTGGTCGTTACCTGCTCCGGTAGAACCGTGAGCGATGGCGTCCGCACCGATTTCATTGGCATAGCGTGCAATTGCCAATGCCTGGAAGATACGTTCGGAACTTACTGAGATAGGGTAAGTGCCGTTGCGCAGTACATTACCGAAAACCATGTATTTCAGACTCTTCTCGTAGTATTCCTGAGTGACGTCCAACGTTACATATTTCACAGCTCCCAGTTTGTAGGCGTTCTCTTCGTTCGTCTTTAGTTGTTCTGCGCTGAAACCGCCTGTATTGGCACAAGCTGCATATACTTCGTAACCTTTTTCTTTGGCGAGGTACATGA
>OODF01001386.1_pt1 | contig 10505 bp, 8 predicted proteins | sample 1671431 | NCBI WGS metagenome assembly OODF01 (sample SAMN06348156, study PRJEB24527) | human gut metagenome | biome: human gut; feature: ankylosing spondylitis patient; material: feces | host: Homo sapiens | place: China | collected 2015-10 | reverse complement strand
TTTATACGGGTGCGTTTTCCGATTCTATAGGATGTGAGGGCTGTTTCTTCCTTATGTATCGCCTAATACATACGGTTGCGTTACCTAATGCATACGGTTGTGTTGCCTAATACAGCCTTTTGTGTTACCTAACTCTATTACTTTTGGGTCTAAACAGGGGTGTTTATGTAAAGAAATGAGGGAAAACGTATGATTTCATCATAGGTTTCTCCCTCATTTCCTCTATTCGTAAAAAGGTCTTGACATCGTTATTCTGTTATTTTGATCATAATGTCAAGATTATAGTGTTTTAGCTTACGGTCCCTATCTTATTAGTCTTTCCAACTGGCTACAATTTGTAGTTGTTTCGCTACTCCTCTTTTTCAAACGAACTTTTTGTGTGTTCCAATGACGATGGTTTTCAGTCATCAAAAAGAAAGGCGCAGTAAATCAAGTTTACAGCGCCTTCCATTTATTTAGGGTTATGAGCTTTATTAAGGCTCCGCGATCATCTCTTTAGCGATTATCTCGGCCTCGGCTTTATCGGCGTCCTTTTGGATGTTCGGCAATTCAAGGCCGTAGCCTTTGATCCGGTCCTCACGTTTCAACATCAAGGCGATGAAGAGGGCGAGTACACCGAAGCAGGTGAAGACTGCCATCGGTATCGTATAGTCGTAAGCCGGTTTGCCCGTACCATTGTCTATTTTGCAATACGTATCCAATATCCAGCCGATTAATAAGGGAACCATACTCAGACCGATATTCTGTACCCAGAAAATCAAGGCATAAGCCGTGCCTAATTGCTTCTCCGGGATAATCTTCGGAACAGATGGCCACATCGCCGATGGAACCAAGGAGAAAGCGATACCCAATACGATCATCACGATTGTCGCGAACCACCACTGATTCAAGATCGGAAGTGTGAATAATAAATGCACGCCGATCAACATCAAGGCACCATAGATCATGATCGTCGCCCCTTTACCTTTACGGTCGTATAAGTTACCGAAGAACGGAGTCAGAAGAATCGTGCCGAAAGGTAAGATAGCCGGGATGTTTCCCGCCAACTCCGGATCTACGTTATATTTATTGACCATCAAGTCCGTAGCGTATTTCAAGAAGGGGAATACGGCCGAATAGAATAATACGCAAAGCAGAGCGATCAACCAGAAACCCTTATTGGTAACGATCAATAAGATATCTTTCAAACGGAAAGGCTCTTCCTCCTCGGCTTGCTCGATAGCGTCCATCGAAGCGTCCAGCTTGCGATCCATCACGCAAAATACGAGGAAGGCGATCAAACCGATACACAACATACAAAGACAAAGCAAGATAGGAGCGGAGATACTACCGAAGTACTTGGCGGCGGGAACCGTGATAGATAAAGCCAAGGCCGTACCCAAACGAGCCGTAGCCATCTCCAAGCCCATAGCCAACGCCATCTCTTTTCCCTTGAACCACCGTACGATAATCTTAGATACCGTGATACCGGCGGTCTCCACGCCGACACCGAAGATCGCGTATCCGAGGGCGGCCACCATCACTTGCGCTTTCCATCCGAAAAGCTCTCCTTCCATCGTAAATGCGTCCGAGATGGCGTAATATTTAATGGAACAACCGATAATCATCAAGATACAGGAAGCGACACCCGTGAAACGGACACCCATCTTATCCAGAACGATACCACCAATAATCAACATGAAAAGAAATACGTTGAACCAACCGTAAGCGCTGGTGAACCAACCATATTCCGTACTCGTCCAGCTTAGCTGTTCTTCCAACATCGGTTTAAGCGGAGCCATTACATCCGTAAGGAAGTATCCGCAAAGCATCGTGAATGCCGCCAAAGCGAGTACACTCCAGCGTGCGACTTTCGAGTCGCTTAGTTTCTGATGAATTTTTTCTATCATGATATTTGTTTTATAGAGTTATATTATTTGTATTCGTCTTCTTTCATGAACAAGGGGAGAGCGTCCGCTACGATAAAGGTGCTTCCGCCGATAAAGATCAAGTCATCCTTGCCGGCACTTTTTAACGCTTTCTCGACCGCCTCTTTCACCGTTTCGCAAAGGACTCCGGGCAGTCCCTTCCGCATGGCTTTCATGGCGAAATCCTTTACGGGCATCGCTCTCTCCACGGAGGCTTGCGTGAAGAAATAAGAAGCATCTGGTGGCATCAAGGATAATACGCCGTCGATATCCTTGTCGTTCACCATACCGACGATCATATAAATTTCGCGGAAACGGCTTCTCATGGCATTCAGGTGTTCCGCTATGTGTTTCCATCCACCCACGTTGTGCCCGGTGTCGCAAATGACGGTCGGTTTTGTCCGCAAGGTTTGCCAGCGGCCCATCAAACCCGTCAGTTGGGTCACGTGCCCGAACCCTTCATGGACGGCCTCGGGCAGGATGTCAACGCCGCACTTCTCGCGGAGCAGGTGCAGGGCGGAGAACACCGTGATGGCGTTGGCTTGTTGTACCTCTCCGGCAAGCTCGCCGATCACCTCGCCGTATTCTACGGAGGGGAACTTCCAGTGTACCATCGACAACCCTCCGGTCCCTTCCAGCATTCCCATGCTCAAGGCGTAGTGGAAGGGTGCTCCTGCCTTTCTCGCCTCGTTCTGGAAGAGGTCGAAAACGGAGCGTTTCTCTGCCTCCCCCAGAAGGACGGGTACGCCTTTTTTGATAATGCCGGCTTTCTCCGCCGCTATCTTCTCCTCCGTATCTCCCAAGAATTGCGTATGATCCAGACTGATATTCGTGATGATACTCAAGATCGGGGTGATGATGTTCGTACTGTCCAAACGACCGCCAAGCCCGACCTCGATAACCGCGTAATCTACCTGCTGGTCGCGGAAATACTCAAAAGCCATACTGGACGTCAGCTCGAAGAAAGAAGGATGGAGAGGCTCGAAGAAAGAACGATGACGCTCGACGAAATCGACCACGTAATCTTGGGAGATCTTTTTCCCGTTCACCCGGATGCGCTCCCGGAAGTCCACTAAGTGGGGAGAGGTATAAAGCCCGACCTTGAAACCGGATTGCCGGAGAATGGCCGCCAATAGATGGCTGACCGAGCCTTTGCCGTTTGTCCCGGCTACATGGATGGTCTTATAGGCTTTATGGGGATTTCCCAGATAATCATCTAGGGCGATACTTGTACCAAGACCGGGTTTGTAAGCGGAAGCTCCGCTGTGTTGGAAGACCGGGATGCTGGTATATAGATAGTGTAGCGTTTCCTCGTATGTCATGTTTTTGTAAATTAGATGCTACAAATGTAGTTAAATTTATTTATACCTTTGCGACTCGTTTATAAAAAGGAGAGAAAAAGAAAATGGAAACACAACGTATAACCTATACGCCTCAAGGAGGCGTTTGTTCTAAGTTGATGGTGATCGATGCGAAGGAGGACGTGATCGAGAATGTGCAGATTGTAGGAGGTTGCCACGGTAACGGGCAAGGCATGTGCGCCTTATTGAAAGGTATGCGCATCGAAGACGCTATCGGCCGTTTGTCTGGCATCGATTGTCATGGAAGGGGAACTTCATGCCCGGACCAGATGGCACAGGCATTGAAGCAATTCAATCGATGATCAGCTTATATCCGATTCCCCGGATATTCAAAATCTTGATAGACTCGTCTTTCGATAACTTATGACGTAGCTTGGTGATAAAGACATGCAGGCTGCGTGCGTTGAAGAAAGAATCATCTCCCCAAAGGTCTATCAAGATCTCTTTCATCGGTAATACTTGGTCCTTATTGTCGCAAAGGCGCTTCAATATCTCGGATTCCCGGTTGCTGAGGAGTTGTTTCTCTCCCCGGTAGACCAATGTCTGCGTGATGGAATCGAACGTATAAAGCCCGATACGGAAAGAGGTGGCTTCCGGTCTTTGGACGGACACCTTATGCAGTAACGCCTTGATGCGCACGATCAATTCCGCCATGCCGAAAGGCTTTTTCAGGTAATCGTTGCCGCCTGTCTCGAAGCCCTCTACCACGTCGTTGGCCGCGGAACGGGCCGATAGGAATAGGACAGGGGTGTGCGTATCCGTCTTACGGATCAATTTGACCATCGTGAAACCATCCATCTTGGGCATCATGATATCCGCTACGATAATGTCCGGGTTGATCTCCGCATAACGGGAGAGGCCCTCCTCGCCATTCGCCGCTAGGGTGATATCGAACTCGTTCCCATCCAGCGTATCCTTGATGATCATGGCCAATGTAGGCTCGTCTTCTACTAGTAGTACTTTTATCTTTTCCATATTTGATACTTGATTTTCGGATTATTATTTAAAATGCAGGGTAAAGGTGGAGCCTTTGCCGGGGACGCTTTCCACACGGGCTGTTCCTCCATGTTTACCCATCATGTCTTTTACGTAATGTAATCCTAGGCCATAACCTTTCACGTTGTGGATATTCCCGCTGGGAACCCGGAAGAACTTGTCGAATATCTGCCGCTGGTTGGCTTCGCTGATACCCGGGCCGTTATCGGTTATGGAGATTGTCGTTTCGTGATCGTCTTGCCGGGCTGTCGCTTCGATGCGGCAAGGTTCCTTGTCGGCGTATTTGATCGCGTTATCGATAAGGTTGCTCAACATATTATATAGGTGGGTACGATCGGCCACCAATTCTATATCCTCGGGGATGGAGCAAGTAAACTCCACGGGTTTGTTCGCTTTCAGTTTGTATTGCTCGATGAGGGAGTTCACCAACTCGTTTAATGAGATGGTTTCGGGGCGCAAGCGGAAGGTACTGCGGTTCTCTACGGCGAGTGTCAAGATTTGTTCCACCAATCCGGTAAGATGGATAAGTTGGTCTTTAACGATCGTCAGGTATTTCTTCTGTTTCTCGTTGACGGGATCGCTAAAGTTCAATAATGCGTCTACGGCGGCATAGCTGACGCTGATCGGGGTTTTCAGCTCATGCGTCATATTGTTGGTGAAATCGGTCTTCAATTCTTCCACGGTCTTTTGCTTTAAGATGGTGCGGAGTAAGTATATGAAAGCGCAAATGATCAGCAAAAGTAATAGGAAGGAGGAGATCAGGATGCCTTTCATCTGGGTGAGTATCACGCTGGCCGGCGATTTGAGGAACAGGCGATATTGTAACGTGCTCTCGTTATGGAGCGGGTAATCGAAATGCACGGGGTTTTTCCACGTAGTGAATCGTTCCGGCTTGTCCAGATGCATCCAACCCTTCTCGTCCCCGTTGTTTGGTTTATAAATCGTTACCAGCTCATGTTCCGTTACGATATTTCTTGCCTCCAGTTCCGAGGTTAATAATTTGTTGTAGGTCTTGAAATCAATTGGTTTTATAGAATCTATATTCGCGTGCATCGCTTGCTGCACCATGTCCTCCACCTCGCCGATTACATATAGGTAATCCGTTAGGGTAGAGTCTATCGAGCTAAAGTCCTCCTCATCCCCGTAATCGATATGTAGTTTCATGTGTGAGTCGGGATTTGCCGTCTTGAAGATATCTTCCCGGTTAAGGTCAGGATCTTCTTTCTGCGGATGGATCGAAGCTTTTGCGTCCATCTTCTGCTTATTAGACGGATCTAGCTCTGAGCTGAAGTACACATCTTGGGTTTGAGGTCCCAGCGCTCCCTGTTCTTTTTTGATAGATCGGATGCGCAGGAACAACTCCTTATAGTCGGCGATCTTCATCGCTTCCTCTATATTGATCTCCATCTGTTTATATAATGTATCATATAAACCTTTCAGCCAGTATCCTTGGAAAACCAAAAGCCCGGCCAGCGATAGGACGATCAACAAAGCGATTAACTTAAAACGAAGTCTGATGTTCATGAAGTCTCTTTATGCTTATAATCGAATTGATCGCTAAAAATAGACAATTTTATTACATGAACTTTTAATACGCAAGATAAACTTTATGCGGGCGCTTGTAAATATTTACTAAGGATGCCCATCAACGCCCCAATATCAATCGGTTTAGCCAAATGATAATTCATGCCCGCTTTGATAGCGTTTGTCACGTCTTCGGAAAAAGCGTTGGCGGTCATGGCTATAATTGGCATATGTGCGATATCCCTTCGTTGGAGGGAACGAATCTGCCGGGTCGCCTCATAACCGTCCATGATAGGCATCTGGATATCCATCAGTATTATCTGGTAAAATCCTTCTTCCGATTGGGCGACTTTATGTACGGCGTCGAGCCCATTTATCGCCGTATCGATAGTGATACCGGTGCTGCCGATGATCTCTACGGCGATCTCACGATTTAACTCGTTATCCTCCACCAGCAAGATGCGCTTGCCGGAATAATCGACGTTTGATAACTTGAATGGGCGGATCGGTTCCGGCTGGTCTCCTTCGTCAAGGAAAGATCTCAATACTTGGAGTAGCTTGGACTTATAGAGAGGCTTGGTGATGAATCCATTGGCCTTAACCTCCTTAGCCTCTGCCTCATATTCCTCAAGATCGTATGCGGAGAGAATGATGATCGGTACGTCCGCTCCCACGAAACGTCTGGAAACTCAAATATTGTAAAAGGAAATATGGAACATATTATCCCCAAAAATAGTTAGCCAAGACTAAATAAGATCCTTTACACCCATAAACTTGAATGGTTGCGCCGGCTTAAAGTCTTTTGAAGCGTTGCCATGATAGGTCTCACCGTTGGCGATGGATAGTTTAAGTACCGGTGCACCCTCCGATAAGTCCATGTCTCTCAGTCGTACCCAGAAAGTGTTCGGGGTCAGGCTCGACTCAAAGAAATAAATCAGGTTCTTGCTTTCGGATACTGTTCTCCATTGCGTGGTGGATATCTCCGGACTCTCGGGAGTCGATATGCCATAAGGGACAGAGGCGTTACGGATCACGCTGAATACACAGGCGATAGCTATCTTCTCATCGTCCGTCTGAGGTACGGCATCTATATAAAAACTAGCTCTGGCAAAACGGTCGGATGCACGGTTGGTACCCGGAAGGAAACTCAGCCCTCCGATCGATTTCCAATATTCACAAAGAGCCAACTGTTTATTATAAGTAGGGGAGTTAGTCATCACCTTGTATTCCTTACTGTGATAAACGGTCAGTTTACCTCCTATGTATTCGAAGATAGCGCAATCACCGGTTGCGTCGGAAATCGATAAATGTAAGGTCGCCAAGCGGGAACCGTCCGGCATCTTATCCGATACTACTTGAAACGTATCTTCGTTGATAAAAGAGACCGCTTCTTCCACCGTAGCGAAATTATCCAACATATATTGTACCCATATCGTTATGGCAAGGCCCGGCTTATTCTTATCTCTGGCCGGATATTGGGCTTCGGGTAACCAGAGCAAATTAGCTACCAAACCTTTCTCGTTCATTCCGTCCGTACTGGCTATCTCGAAAGCGGAGGTGATGATGCTGCCGTATTTGGATTTCCACTTTAAAGAATCCTTTCCTGTCTCCCCGTTTCTCTCCATCCCCCTAGTTCAGACGTGTGCTCTTCCGATCTTGCATATCGGTCTTCCAGTCCATCGTGCGACCAGTCGCTACCATCCCGTTTGTTCCCGAATAAACTACTCTTGTACACATGATTTTCAACTTTTAATAGGTTATCTTCAAATATTTGATTGATATATCAACAGTTAGAACCTCTTAATGTTCAGTTTACGTTTTCGCGTCAAAGAGTACGGCGGCCTTGAAACCTTTTTCCTGCAATTCCCTTAGGTGAGATTTAGCATAAAGGATACCACTCATACTACTTTTCCGAAGGTGTTTTCTAGATTACCTTGTTCCTCTTTGTTGGGTTTGATAAATGGCGATAAGACTAAATAACATTCCTGATAAGACAAGGTAAGACTTCGTAAGTGAGTGGTAACATAGTTTCTTTTAAGAATACGTTTCTTTTGTATGAACGAAAAATGATAAAAACAAACCGATATGAAACGTACTATTTACTACATGATTTTATGCTTGCTGATGAGTCTCGGTGAGATTATGGCACAAGGTATTTCCGGGAAGGTGATGGATGGCAAGGAACAGCCGGTAGATGGAGTGGCGGTGATTTTACAGACCCTCGACTCTGTATATGTGGATGCCGTGGTTACCGATACGCTTGGGGATTTTCGATTGAATCATCCGCTAGACCAGTCGTATCGACTTATTTTCCAACACATCTTATATAATATGGTAGAGAAAGAGATAACTACCGCCAACGTAGGTACGGTGGTGCTGGAGGAGAAAGATTATCAGTTGGCCGAGATTACCGTAAAGGGAGAACGCCCGCAAGTGAAACTGGAGGGAGGCAAGCTGACGTATGATGTCCCTCAACTGATGAAGGATAAGACTGCCACGAACGCTTTTGAGATCATCAAGGACTTACCAGGGCTTATCGAGCGGAATGATAATCTGGAACTGGTAGGGGCCAGTCGTTTGAATATAATCTTGAATGGGCAGTTGACGACAATGTCGGCAGATCAATTAATCCAGTTACTGAAAACTATGCCGGCCTCAAGGGTCGAAAAGGCTGAGGTGATGTATAACGCTCCAGCTAAATATAATGTCAAGGGGGCGTTACTCAATGTCGTATTGAGTAAGAATGAGTCCGAGACTCCTTCTTGGCAAGGTGAAACGGGTGTGGATTACACCCAATATCGCCATGCGGGGGGAGATGCGCATGTGAATTTACTTTATACGAATAAGGGCTTTAGCATAGATTTCCTGTTGAATGGTAATAAGAGACGGGATGTGATGGGGGAGGATATGTTGGCCCGCCATACATTAAATAGTGGTATGACGGAAATAAGCCAACATAATCGGGCCCTTGTCCATGTAAATAGAGGAACGGTTCGTCTGGGAATGGATTATACGTTCGCGAATGAGGATAAACTCTCTTTGGCATATTATCTGAAGGGAGATAAAGTCTTATCGGACCGTGATGCCTTTACCTCATATCTGGATCTGTCGAAGCCGGAAAATAAAAGTGAGAGTACGAGCTTGGTCCGTGATGACGGGCACTCCGCTATTCATAATATACGTTTACAATATGACGGACATGCCGGGATATCGGCAGGAGCGGATTTCACCCGTTATCATTCGCCCTCGGTACTTGATTACCAGGATACGAATACGAATGGTTCCCGGACTGATATGATAAATAATACGAGACAGGATGTATCCCGCTGGTCCGTATTCCTAAATAAGACACATAGTTTCGCTTCCGGGTGGGGATTGAATTACGGCGTGCATGGAGGTTACGCCTCGTCGAAAAACTATTCGGAGTATTTATATGATCAAGGTGCTGGCTATGAGATGGACGAGGAAGCGTTGGAGGATAATACACAAAAGGAATACATCGCTGATATTTTCGCCGAGGTATCGAAAAGCTTCGGAGAGCGTTTCTCTGCTACGGTCGGGCTGAAAGGGGAGTATTTTAAGTCTGACTACGCCTCTAGCCGGGAAAATATGAACCTATGGAATGAGGGGGCGTTGTTTCCCACCGTATCCCTGAGCTATACGTTTTCTCCCCGACATATTTTACAGTTCGATATAAGTAGCGATAAGACCTATCCCGGCTATTGGCAAGTCTCCCCGCAAGTAACGCCTCTAAACTCTTACTCGGAGGTGGCGGGAAATCCCTTGTTGAAACCTTATCGCACGTATGAGGGGCAGATGGTCTATATCTTCCGCCAAAAGTATATGCTGGTAGCGTTCTGTGAATACACGCCGGATTATTTCGCCCAACTTCCTTATCAAAGCGATACGGAACTGAAGACCGTTTTTCGTTTCGAGAATATGGATTATAGTCTGGAAGCGGGATTGGCGGTGATCATTCCTTTTAATGTGGGCCGTTTTTGGAATAGCCGCATCACACTGCGAGGTTGGAGGATGCAAGAGAAGAATGATAACTTCCACGGCATCTCATATAACCGTGAGGCTTATCTCTGGTTAGCGCATATGAGTAACACATTTAACCTCTGTGATAAACCGAATTTAAAAATGACGATAGACGGCCAATACGTGACTCCCAGTGCCATCCAAGGTATATACGACTTGGGTTCCATGTATGAGATATCCGCTGGATTAAAATGGACTTTCTTGAATGACCGTGCCAGCTTGACACTTAAAGGAGACGATATTTTCGCCAGCAGCATTCCACGTACCATCAAGATAAACCAAGGCAATCAATGGAGCCGGATGAGGAAATTGAATGATGAGAGATGTCTGAAATTATCTTTTGTCTGGAAGTTTGGTGGTTACAAGGAGAGGGAACATGATTCGATAGACACATCCCGTTTCGGAAAATAATAGATGCCTTGTAGTTTCATCCTAATGAACTCTTTGTTTCAATAGGATGAAACTGGATGCTCTTCTAAAGGAAATCCTATATTGCTTTCGTACTCGCTTCTATCTGTTCCATTAGCAGGGTGATATTGCTCATGAATAGCTTGACGGAGATCGCCAGCAGGATGATACCGAAGAATTTACGGATCAGGTATATGCCGCCTTTCCCCAAGACTTTCTCTACCTTGCGTGTCATGCAGATCGGAAGAGCGTCGTGTAGGGAAAGAGT
>OODF01001364.1_pt1 | contig 10690 bp, 10 predicted proteins | sample 1671431 | NCBI WGS metagenome assembly OODF01 (sample SAMN06348156, study PRJEB24527) | human gut metagenome | biome: human gut; feature: ankylosing spondylitis patient; material: feces | host: Homo sapiens | place: China | collected 2015-10 | reverse complement strand
ATGAAGATGACGCGGTTGGAGACTTCGCGGGCAAAGCCCATCTCATGGGTGACCACCAGCATGGTGATGCCGGTGTGGGCCAGCTCTTTCATCAGCTCCAGCACTTCGCCGACCATCTCCGGGTCCAGGGCGGAGGTGGGCTCGTCAAACAGGATGACGTCCGGGTCCATGGCCAGGGCACGAGCAATGGCAATGCGCTGCTGCTGGCCGCCGGAAAGGCTCTTGGGGAAGACATTGGCCTTATCGGACAGGCCCACGCGGGCCAGCAGCTCGTCGGCACGGGCGGAGACCTCCTGCTTGTTCTTGAGCTTGAGCAATTCCGGGGCCAGACAGAGGTTCTGCTTGACGGTCAGGTGGGGGAAGAGGTTGAAGTGCTGGAACACCATGCCCATCTTCTGGCGCACGGAGTCAATGTGGGCTTCGTCCACTTCCACGCCCTCAAATTTGATGCTGCCGCCGGTGGGGATCTCCAGCCGGTTCAGGCAGCGCAGGAACGTGGATTTGCCGCAGCCGGAGGGGCCGATCAGGCAGACCACATCGCCGCGGTAAATGTCAATGTCGATGCCCTTGAGGACATCCAGCATGGGGGTGGCCTTTTTGGCGCCTTTGAGCTTCTCGCCGCCGTAGGTTTTGGTCAGGCCGCGGACTTCCAGAATTTTATCGGTCACTTTGTGCCAGCCTCCTCTCAAACTTTGCCAGCAGCCGGGTGAACAGCATGACCAGGAGCAGATAGATCAATGCAACGCCCAGCAGCGGGTACATGGCTTCGTAGGTACGGTTCATAATGCCCTGCGCGGCATACAGCAGCTCTTTGCCGCCGATGGTCGTGATCAGGGAGGTATCTTTCAGCAGGATGATGAACTCATTGCCCAGGGCCGGCAGCACGGCACGGATGGCCTGCGGGATGATGATGACCACCATGGTGGTCATGTAATTCAGGCCCAGGCTGCGGCCGGCTTCCATCTGGCCGGGATCCACGGCCATCAGGCCGCCGCGGATGATCTCCGAGACATAAGCGCCGGAGTTGATGCCCAGCGTCAGCGCGCCCACCATGGTAAAGTTGCGGCTGTTGGCAAAAATGACCATGCTCATGATGAGCAACTGCACCATCATGGGCGTGCCGCGGATGATGGTGGTGTACACCTCGCAGATGGCATTGAAGAAGCCCAGCACGGGGTTGCGGTGGTTGGGGCGCTGCTGGTCGTGGGCCACACGCACCAGAGCCACCAGGCTGCCCAGCACGATGCCCAGCGCCAGCGCCATGGCGGTGACCAGCAATGTGGTGCCTACGCCCCGGATGTACTGCATCCAGCGGTCTTTCAGGATAAAGGCTTGATAAAACTTGAAAAAGAACTCCTGCCCGAAGTTGAGCTTGGTACCGCTGTTGAGCAGCTCTTTGAGCAGTTCGTATTGAGCAGCCATTCGCATCCTCACTTTCCTGTTTTGTTAGAATTTTGTAACCTTATTTTTCCAAAAAAGGGGAGGTGCCCCAGTTGGGGGCTGCCTCCCCGTGGTTCCGTTATCAGCCAGCTGATTATTCAGCGGTGATGTACTTGTCCACGATGGACTGCAGGGTGCCGTCAGCCTTCAGCTCTTCCAGAGCGGCATTGACAGCATCCTCCAGAGCGGAACCCTTTGCCATGCCGATGGCGTAGTCCTCCTCGGCGTAGCTGGTGTCCAGAATGACCAGACCGGGGTTGGCGGCAACGTACTCCGTAGCGGGTGCATTGTCGATGACAACAGCATCCACCTGGCCATTGTTCAGAGCCTGCACAGCGGTCAGGCCGTCGTCGTATGCGACCACAGCATCATCACCGAAGTCATCAGAGCAGTAGATGTAGCCGGTGGTGCCGCGCTGGGTGCCGATCTTCTTGCCAGCCAGATCATCGGGGGAAGCAATGTCAGAGCCCTCGGGCACGATGATGGACTGGATGCCGGTAGCGTAGTTGTCGGAGAAGTCCATCACAGCCTTGCGCTCGTCGGTCACGGTGACGCCAGCCATGACGATGTCGGCCTTGCCCTGCTGCACGCTCAGCAGCGCGGCGTCAAAGTCCATGTCATCGATCTGCAGCTCCAGGCCCAGCTTGTCAGCGATCGCCTGAGCGGTCTCGATGTCGATGCCCTCAAACTCACCGGCATCGGTGGTCATCTCGTACGGAGGGAATGCGGCGTTGGTAGCCATGGTCAGCTTGCCGGCCTCAACGGTGGTCAGCTCGGTGGCGGCAGCGGAAGCAGCCTCAGAAGAAGCGGCGGCGCTGGAAGCAACGGAAGACGCGGCAGCGGAAGAAGCAGTGCTGGAGGAACCACCGCAGGCAGTCAGAGCCAGAGCGGCAACGGTCAGACCAGCGGCAGCCATAAAGCTGCGGCGAGTAATCTTTTTCATATTCAAACACTCCTCTGTTGATTGTATAATCTTATAGCTCCCAACACGATGCGATTCATCGAAACTTTGGGAAGTGAACTTAGTATAGATTGTACAAAATCAAAAGTCAAGCGTTGTGCAAAAATTCCGTAAAATTGAAACCGATTTGCAAACAATTATGCAGAAAAGGGATGAAAATGAATGTATATATGCGGATGGATAAGAAAACACGCGCTCAACGCCTGCGGTGAGGCAGGGGGATGCCCAGCACCAGCGCGATGCCAGTGGCCAGCGCGACGGCGATTTTAAAAGTGGAAATACCATTGGAAAGGGCCAGCGCGTTGTTGCTCTGGATAAAATAATAGGCCGTGTAGTAGATACCGGCTCCCGGCACCAGCGGGAAGATGCCAGGCAGCAGAAAGACCGTTACCGGGGCTTTGAGCAGGATGGCCAGCACCCGGGTGAGCAGCGTCAGCGGGATGACGGCCAGCAGGGAAGCGGTGGTGCTGTCGGCTCCCAGCAGGACAGCCAGCTCGTACACCAGCCAGCCCGCACCGCCCACCAGCGCGCAGTAAGGCAGCAGCCGCCGGGGGCAGGCAAACAGGATGGCAAAGCTCAACGTGCCCGCCGCTGCGAGGAAAAACTGGGCCACAAGCGTGCCAATGGTCGCATTGGTCAGCAGACTCATGCAATGTTCACCCCCGTCAGCAGAGAATAGCACAACAGCACAAAACCGGTGCCGATGGCGATGCAGGCGGCCACCAGCAGGGCGTCGATCATCCGGATGGTGCCGGAGAGGTAATCGCCCTGCACAAAATCCCGGATGCCCATGGTAAAGGCGATACCGGGCGTCAGGATCATCAAAGTGCCGATGATGGCATGGCTGGCCTCGGTGCCCAGCAGATGACATAGCGGCAGGCAGACCAGCGTGATGAGGGAAGCCGTGGTGATCTTCCGGAAACCGCCCGGCAGGTGGAGCCGCTCACACAGCAGCAGGTAGCTGCTGGCGGCAAGGCCCGCCACGGCTGCCGCCAGCCCGGCCCGGAGAGTGCCGCCAAAGATCATGGCAAAACAGAACGCGCCGGAAAGCCCTGCCACCAGCTGCACCCGGTCGTTCGGGAACGGGATGCGCTGGGCCCTGGCCAGCTGGGCCTCTGCCTCGTCCAGCGTGAGGCCCCCCGCGGCGATCTGGCGGGAAAGCTCGTTCACCGCCGCCACCCGGCCCAGATGGGTGGTGCGGACGGGCACATTGCGCACTTCGCTGATCTCAGCCGTGCCTGCGCTGGCAAAGATACCGTTGGTCAGAATATAAACATGGAACTCCCGCAGGTGGAAGCTCCGGGCCATGATCTCCATGGTCTGCTCCACCCGGAACACCTCGGCGCCGTTTTCCAGCAGCGTCTGGCCTGCCGCCATGATAAAATCCATAATGCGGTGGCGCTGTTCCTCATCGGGATAAAGAACCCTCTCGCTCATCGGGGGCCTCCTTATATAAAAGTGATAAACGATACCATCCTATTTTATCATGTCCGCAACTGGCGCACAAGAGGGAGAGGCAAAATAAAAAGGAGCCATGCGTACATGACTCCCTCTATCATACAGTGATTCTGCTAAACTTGGTTGTTTTTCGTCGGTGGCTATGCTACAATGAAAAGCGGAAAGGTGCTGTCTGTAACAAAGGTGGTCATGCTTCCCCCGGCGGGTGTTCGGGGGCTGTATCACCTTATTGCTGGTTCCCCCGGACGCAAGAAAGGGGGGATGCTGCATGGAGTGGAATGATGTGTTCCAGCTGTTCGTCGTCATTGGCGGCACAGTTGTTGCGACGTTTCAAATCTCGTGGGCAATCTTCAAAGAGATCCATAACAATAAGAAATGACCGCCCTCAGTCTCCAAACGTGAGCGGTCATTCTTATTGACTTGTTAGCCGGAGGAAGCTGACCATTGCGGACAGCGCCTTTTCTATAGATAGTATAGCCAATTTTACACGCACTGTCAAGAAAAGAACCGCCAAAACCGTAATTTCCTACTAAAAAACTTCGTTTCACCTGTTGACAAATCGCGCTGAGGCGATTACAATAAATGCAATATCACGAAAATGGCTGTGAAGAGAAGAGTAGGTTTTCGCATTGAGCCTTACCAGAGAGCCCGGACGGTGGAAAAGGGCAGGAAACAGGGAACGGAAAATGGTCTCGGAGCCGCGTGGGCGAAGTGCAAGAGCGCTAAGCCTGCGACGGGTACGCCCGTTAAAGCGTCCGGCTGTACGCCGCGTGAGCCGAGCTCAGCTCCCGCTGCCGCAGCTTCAAGGCCGTGTCCCGTAAGGGTGCGGTAAAACAAGGTGGTACCACGGAAGTTTTCAGGCTCCCGTCCTTGCAGGGTGAATGCCCGGTGAGGACGGGGGCTTTTTTATTGGCTTCCGGTGCACGGGTGCGGAATGGTGCCGCGCCGTGCAGAACAAACATTTTTTCATTTTATCCAAAGAATAGAGAGGGATACTGTTATGATTACTCGTCGTGATTTTCTGAAAGTGACCGGTGTGGCCGCTGCTGCCGCTGCCCTGACCGCCTGCGGTGGTTCTTCTTCCACTGCTTCTACCGCTTCCTCTGCTGCTGCCAGCACCGCTGCTTCCGCTGTGGCCAAGCTGGACAAGGTCAAGGTGGCCGTCCCCAACGACACCACCAACGAGGCCCGCGCTCTGACCCTGCTGGAGAAGAACGGCTTCTTCAAGCTCAAGGCAGACGCCGGCCTGACCGCTACCAAGAACGACATCGAGGAGAACCCCCTGAACGTCACTGTCGATGAGGTCGAGGCTGCTCAGGTGCCCAATGTCCTGCAGGATGAGGACTACGCTGTCATTAACTCCAACTACGCGATCTCCGCTGGTCTGGATCCCATGACCGACGCTCTGGCGATGGAAGACGGCACCTCTGCTTACGTCAACGTGCTGGTCTGCAAGGAGGGCAACGAGAACGAGCCCAAGATCAAGGCTCTGGTGGCTGCTCTGCAGAGCCAGCAGGTCAAGGACTTCATGGATGAGAACTACAAGGGCGCTGTCGTCTCTGTTGTCGAGAACCCCACCGACGGCTATGATTCTTCCATTGATTACGACGCGCTGAACGGCGAGACCGTCAGCTGCGCGGCTACCCCGGCTCCCCACTGCGAGGTGCTGGAGGTCTGCAAGGACATCCTGGCCGCCAAGGGCATCACGCTGGACATCCAGGAGTATGACGACTATGTGATCCCCAATACCATCGTGGAGGATGGCCAGTGCGATACCAACTACTTCCAGCATCAGCCGTACCTGGACAACTTCAATGAGGAAAAAGGCACCCACCTGGTCACCGTGGCCGGCATCCATGTCGAGCCTATGGGCATCTACGGCGGCAAGCAGGACAGCCTGGCTCCCATCGAGGGCTAAAAGCTGCGGCCCTGCAAGAAATTCCTCTGTTTGGCTCTCCTTTGCAGGAGAGCTCCGCGACATGCCCGCACTGAGCGGGATGGAGCGGTGAGAGGTTTGCTTTGGGATAAAACCTCTCCGTCATCGCTTCGCGATGCCACCTCCCCTGAAAAAGGGGAGGCAGGGGACGGGCATTAACCATTAAGGAGAACATCGTGATCGAGATCAAACACCTTTCCAAGACTTTCCAAATGAAAGACGGCGCGGTCAACGCGCTGAACGACATCAACCTGACCATCCCGGATGGAGCCATTTATGGCATCATTGGCATGTCCGGCGCGGGCAAATCCACGCTGGTGCGCTGCATCAATCTGCTGGAGCGCCCCACGGAGGGCAGCGTCGTCATCGACGGCACCGCCATGGAGACGCTGTCTCCCGCCGAGCTGCGCCAGCGCCGCCGGGAGATCACGATGATCTTCCAGCAGTTTAACCTGCTGATGCAGCGCAGCTGCCTGAAGAACATCTGCTTCCCTATGGAGCTGGCCGGGGTAAAAAAGGCGGATGCGGAAAAGCGCGCCAGGGAACTGCTGGAGATGGTAGGCCTGCCCGATAAGGCCAACGCCTACCCGGCCCAGCTTTCCGGCGGCCAGAAGCAGCGCATTGCCATTGCCCGCGCACTGGCAACCAACCCCAAAGTGTTGCTCTGCGATGAGGCCACCAGCGCGCTGGACCCCAACACCACCCACTCGATCCTGACGCTCATCAAGGACATCAACCGGAAGCTGGGCATCACGGTGGTGGTCATCACCCACCAGATGAGCGTGGTCGAAGAGATCTGCGACCATGTGGCTATTCTGGACAGCGGTGTGGTCGTGGAACAGGGAGAGGTCAAGGAGATCTTTGCGAACCCGAAGACGGCCGCGGCCAAGCGCCTTGTTGCCCCCAACGGCGGCAGCGCGGCCCGCGACCTTTCGAGCTTTGCGCCTGACGATCATGTCGTCCGTGTTACGTTCAACGGCTCGTCCACGGCAAAGCCTCTTGTGGCCAGCCTGGCAGCCGAAAAAGGGATTCTGGTCAGCGTGCTCAGTGCGGATACCCGTGATCTGAGCGGCCAGTGCTACGGCAGTATGCTGCTCAAGCTGCCGCGGGAGATCGAGCAGGCAAAACAGGCAACGGCCTATATGCGGGCCCAGCCCGGTGTCACGGTAGAGGAGGTGACTGGCGAATGAGTATTGCGGATTATGGTTTTGCCATCTGGGAGACGTTCTATGTAACGGTGCTCTCCACGGCGTTTTCGCTGGTCATCGGTCTGCCGCTGGGCGTGCTGCTGGTGGCCGGGGATAAGGACGGTGTTCTGCCCCTGCCCGGCTGGCTGATGCATGTTCTCAACATCATCATCAACATCCTGCGCAGCGTCCCGTTCCTGATCCTGATGATCTGCGTCTTCCCGCTCACCCGCGCCCTCGTGGGCACTACCGTGGGCACCAAGGCCACCATCGTTCCGCTGGTGGTCGCGGCGTTCCCGTTTGTGGCCCGTTTGGTGGAGACCAGTCTCCGCGAGCTGGACGAGGGTGTGGTGGAGGCGGCCCAGAGCATGGGCGCGACCCCGTTCCAGATCATCACCAAGGTCATGATCCCCGAGTGCCTGCCCGGCCTTATTTCCAGCATGACCACCGCGCTGACCACCATTCTGGGTTACTCGGCCATGTCCGGCGTCATCGGCGGCGGCGGCCTGGGTAAGATCGCCCTTTCCTACGGCTATTACCGCTACCAGACCAACATCATGGTCGTCTGTGTCATCCTGCTGGTGCTGCTGGTGCAGGCGTTCCAGACCGTGGGCACCCTGTGGGCCACCAAGAGCGATAAGCGGCTGAGAAAGTGATCTCCTATATTTGGCTCTCCTTTGTAGGAGAGCTCCGCGACATGCCCGCGCTGAGCGGGATGGAGCGGTGAGAGGTTGAATTTAAAAGAAACCCTCTCCATTTCACATCCGCTCGGAGCCTCTGCTGGCAAAACCTCTCAGTCTCGCATTCGCTCGACAGCCATCCTCCCTCTGTCGCTAACGCGACATCTCCCTCCGGCCGGAGGGAGTCTGTCCTGTCAGGGGAGCCTTTGGCAAAGAGGTTTCGTTTTGCGGAATCTTGCGAAGTTACATCGAAACTTCACGGTATCGCCAAGCCTCCCCTTTGTAGGGGAGGTGGCACGCCGTCAGGCGTGACGGAGAGGTTTAATTTCAGCGCTTTCGGGCGGGAAAAACAATTTAACGTTTCAATTCCCCGCCGGAGGCTCGTGCTCCTGCGGGGAATTGTGCTATACAGACAAACCCAGTAAAGGAGTATGTTGCAATGAATCGTGATACCATCTGCGTGCAGGGCGGCTATACGCCCGGCAACGGCGAGCCCCGCCAGGTCCCCATTATCCAGTCCACTACCTTTAAATATGCCACCAGCGAGGACATGGGCAAGCTGTTCGACCTGGAGGCCAACGGCTACTTCTATTCCCGCCTGCAGAACCCCACTTGCGATATCGTGGCCAAGAAGATCTGCGAGCTGGAGGGCGGCACTGCCGCCATGCTGACGTCCAGCGGTCAGGCGGCCAACTTCTTCGCCCTGTTCAACATCTGCGAGGCAGGTGACCATATCGTGGCGTCCAGCACGATCTACGGCGGTACGTTCAACCTGATCTCGGTCACTATGGCCAAGATGGGCATTACGGCCACGTTCGTGGACCCGCTCTGCACCGAGGAGGAGCTGGAGGCTGCGTTCCGGCCCAACACCAAAGTCGTGTTCGGCGAGACCATTGCAAACCCGGCCCTGACTGTGCTGGATATCGAGAAGTTCGCCAAGGCAGCCCACGCCCACGGCGTACCCCTCATCGTGGACAACACGTTCCCCACCCCGGTCAACTGCCGCCCCTTTGAGTGGGGCGCCGACATCGTGACCCACTCCACTACCAAGTACATGGACGGCCACGGCGCCGTGCTGGGCGGTGCCATCGTGGACAGCGGCAAGTTCGACTGGATGGCCCACGCCGAGAAATTCCCCGGCCTGTGCACCCCGGACGAGAGCTACCACGGCATCACCTATGCCGAGCGGTTTGGCAAGGAGGGGGCCTTTATCACCAAGGCCACGGCCCAGCTCATGCGGGATTTCGGCTCCATGCAGTCCCCCATGAACGCCTATATGCTCAACCTGGGGCTGGAAAGCCTCCATGTCCGGATGCAGCGCCACTGTGAAAACGGCATGGCGGTGGCGAAGTTCCTCGAAAGCCACCCCAAAGTGGCCTATGTCAACTACTGCGGGCTGGAAAGCAGCCCCTACCACGCACTGGCCCGGAAGTACCTGCCCAATGGCAGCTGCGGTGTGGTGTCCTTTGGTCTGGCCGGCGGCCGCGAAGCTGCCAGCACCTTTATGAAAGCCCTGAAGCTGGCTGCCATCGAGACCCATGTGGCCGATGCCCGCACCTGCTGCCTGAACCCCGCGTCCAGTACCCACCGCCAGATGAACGATGAGCAGCTGCGCGCCGCAGGTGTCCCCGCCGAGCTGGTCCGTATGAGCTGCGGTCTGGAGTCCAGCGAGGACCTCATCGCTGATATCGCACAGGCACTGGATCAAATCTAATCTCTCAAAAGGAGTAAGACGTTATGCCTCTCATCATCCCCAAAACGCTCCCCGCTTACGATGCCCTGTATGAAGAAAATGTCTTCGTCATGCACCGGGAGCGGGCCGCTTCCCAGCATATCCGCCCGCTGGAAATCCTGATCCTCAACCTCATGCCCACCAAGATCGCCACCGAGACCCAGATCGCCCGGCTGCTGGCCAACACCCCGCTGCAGGTGCATATGACCCTGCTGCAGACGGCCAGCCATGCGGCCACCCATGTCTCTGCAGCCCATCTGGAGGCGTTTTATAAGACCTTTGAGGAGGTCAAAAATAACCGCTACGACGGCATGATCATCACCGGTGCCCCGGTGGAGACGATGGATTTTGAGCAGGTGGATTACTGGCCGGAGCTGTGCGAGATCATGGATTTCAGTGAGACAAACGTCTACTCTACCCTCCATGTCTGCTGGGGTGCGCAGGCGGGCCTGTACTATCACTACGGTGTGCGCAAGCATATCCTGCCGGAAAAGATGTTCGGCGTGTTTGAGCACAAGGTCACCCGCCCGGCAAACCCGCTGGTCCGCGGCTTTGATGAGGTGTTCTACGCCCCCCACAGCCGCCATACCGGCATCAGCCGGGAAGATGTGCTCAACTGCCGCGCCCTCCGCATCCTGGCCGAGAGCGACGAGGCAGGCCCGTTCCTCATGAGCACCGAAAATGGCCGCCAGATCTTTGTCACCGGGCACCCGGAGTACGATAAGTACACGCTGGATGCCGAGTACAAGCGGGATGTGGGCAAGGGCCTGCCCATTGCAGTGCCCAAGAATTACTACCCCAGCGACGACCCGGAGCAGCCGCCCCTCTTCCGCTGGCGTGCCCATGCCCACCTGCTGTATGAGAACTGGCTGAACTATTATGTCTATCAGAACACTCCCTATGACCTGGGCACCATCGAGCGCGTCCAGCACGAGGACTGAGAAAAATAAACCCTTTCTGCCTGCGCGATGAAAGGCGGAGAGGGTTTTCTTGGAGGTAAATCTTTATGGGAATCCCTGCAAAATGGAATCTGACCATCGGCCATCTGCCCCACGGCCCGCTGAATAAGATCAGCGACGTGCCCGGCGTGACAGTGGGCCACTGCACCCTGGCGGACGGCGATGTGCAGACGGGCGTGACGGCCCTGCTGCCCCACCCGGGGGATATCTTCCACGAGAAGCTGCTGGCCGCCAGCCATGTCATCAACGGCTTTGGCAAGACCACCGGCCTGGTTCAGATCGACGAGCTGGGCACGCTGGAAACGCCCATCCTCTTTACCAACACCCTCAGCGTGGG
>OODF01001361.1_pt1 | contig 10723 bp, 9 predicted proteins | sample 1671431 | NCBI WGS metagenome assembly OODF01 (sample SAMN06348156, study PRJEB24527) | human gut metagenome | biome: human gut; feature: ankylosing spondylitis patient; material: feces | host: Homo sapiens | place: China | collected 2015-10 | reverse complement strand
TCGTTTTCTGCCGCGACATGTGCGTGGCAGAAAACACTTTGCGCGAAGTGAGTGTCGAATTGTCCGCTTTTAAGCGGACAACCGAGGCACAGAATGCAGCGAAACCTTCTCAAAAAAGTGGCTTTGCCACTTTTTTGAATACATAAAGAAAGCGGAACAGCCTAAGCTGTTCCGCTTTCTTTATGTACTTTTACGCGATGCGCTTCGCGCCGACGTAGCGGGAAGCATAGTAGCTCGCGGACAGGCTGTCGATCATGACCTTGCCAACGCTGTAGCGCGCATGGATGATCTGACCACCCCCGATGTAGATGCCGACGTGGCCGATGGCGTGTGAGGAATCCGAGAAGAACACCAGATCACCGGGCTGCAAGTCGGATTTGGCGACGGCGTAGCCGCAGTTCTTATACTGGGCGGTCGCCGAGTGCGGCAGGGAGTAGCCGAGCTGCGCGTAGAGATACATCGTGAAGCCCGAGCAGTCAAAGCCGTTGGGGGACGCGCCGCCGGAGCGGTAGCGCGTGCCGAGGAAGGGCATCGCCATGGAGACGACCTTCGCGCCCACCGTGCCGTCGAGGTCGGCAGGATCGCGCAGATATTCACCGAGCAGCCAGCCGGTCGTCGAGTCGAACGTGACCTGATACCAGCCGTTCGACTCACCGACGACGGTGACCTGCTTGCCGCTGACCACCTGCGTGATCTTGTCGTAATTTGTGCCGGGGCCCGTGCGCACGTTGATCGTGCCGCCCGTGACGACCATGGAGACGGTCTCGGTCTCGCTCACGTCTTCCTTGGCGTCAGCCTTGTCTTCAAGCTCTGCCTGCATTTCATCGAGCTTGGCGAGCTCTTCTTCGTTCGCGCTCTCGGTCTGAACGGATTCCGTCAGCACGGTCACGCGGTCAACGAGATTGCGGATCGAACCGTCGTAAGCGGCCTGCGCCGAAGAGAGCGGCGCGAGCAGGCTGACGGAGAGAATGCCCGAAAGCAGGAACGATAAGCATCGTGAATGGTTTCTCATAGCTGAGTCATCCTTTCGTGAATAAAATCAGGGGGGCTGCGCGGCGGCTATTTACATCTTGCCGCTCAGCGCGCGCTCAAGCCAGATGGAGGCAAATTCCATCGCCTCGCCGAGGCTTCCTTTTTCCGTCGAGCGGACCACACGGTCGCGCGAACGGAGGCTTGCGTCCGTCATCTGCAACTGAATGGAAACGCGCTTGGCAAGCGTGATATCCTTGAGCGGTGTGGTATCCAACACCTGCATCATCACAATATATTTATCCGCCATCGAGCCGTAGTAGATGAGATTATCCACACGGCGCAGCGGGTGTCCGCGGTAAACGAGACCTTCCGTAGCTTCTGCCATCTGACTCACTCCTGTCCTTGTAACCAATTTGTAACTTTGTAACCGTTTTGTAACTTTTTGCAGTATAGCATTTTTTGTCCCCCTTGTCAATAAAAGCGGGGCGAAAAAATGCAACAAACCCTCAGAGGCCGCGTTCACGGTCTCCGAGGGTCGTTATTTTGACGGTTTTCGCTTACTTTCCGAGGTAGCTGCGCACAAGCGTTTGCAGCAGCTCGTCGCGATCCAGCTTGCGGATCAGCGTGCGGGCGTTGTTATGGTTCGTGATATAGGTGGGGTCCTCCGACAGGATGTAGCCCACGATCTGGTTAATGGGATTATAGCCCTTATCCTCCAGCGCGGCATAAACGGTGGTCAGAATATGACGGATCTCAGCGTCCTTTTCCTGCGCAACATTAAACTTTCGGGTAAATTCTTCCATTGGGAGAGCCCCTCCTTTCCATGCAGACAGTATAGCAACGCAATTTCAAAAAGTAAAGAGAGCGCTGTCAACTGTAACCAAATCGTAATGTTTCCTTAAGGAATTCTCAGCGGAGCACCGCGTTGTGGTCGGCCTTGAGCGCTGCGAGGATGGACTGGACGTCCTCATCTGCCTCTTCGCCGGTCAGACTGCGGTCGTCCGCACGCAGGACAAGGTTGAACGCCACGCTCTTCTTGCCGATGGCCACGCCGGGGCCGCGGTAAATATCGAACAGCGACACATCCTTGAGAAGGCCCTTCGCGCCGCGGCGGATGCTCTCTTCGAGCGCGCCGACCGTGACGGCCTCGTCGCACACGACGGCGATGTCGCGCGTGACGGCGGGGAACTTCGGAAGCGGCTGGTAGACAGGGATGTCGCCGCGCTTTTCATACATCGCATCGAAGCTCAGCTCTGCGGTGTAGACCTCGGTGTCCATGCCGTAGTTCGCCGCGACGAGCGGATGGATCTGGCCGAACACGCCGAGGTATGTCTCGCCCGCATACACTTTCGCGCAGCGGCCGGGGTGATAAGAATCATTGTCGGTGCAGGCGACGTACTTGACATCCGTGATGCGCAGCTCGTGCAGCAGCGTCTCGATGCCGCCCTTGAAGGAGAAGAAGTCCACGCCGTCGCCGTAAGCGCCGAGGGAGAGGTACTTCGGCTCGTCAGCAAGGCCATCCTCGCGCGGCAGGTAAATTTTGCCGAGCTCATAGAGGCGGGCGGACTTGTTGCGGTAGCTGTGGTTGCGGGCAATGATCTCGAGCATGCTCGGCAGGATCGTCGTGCGCATGATGGAGGTATCCTCGCCCAGCGGGTTCAAAATCTTCAGGGAGTTGCGCAGTGAGGAATCCTTCGGCATGCGGATCTTATCGTAATAGGTCGGGCTGATGAAGGAATAGGTGATGATCTCATCGTAGCCCAGCGCGCGCACAGCGCCGCCGATGGCGCGGTCGAAGCGCTGCTGCTCGCTAAAGCCGCCGCGCGTGGTCTCGCCGCGCATGAGCGTGCAGGGGATCTTATTGTAGCCGTAGAAGCGCGCGACCTCTTCGGCAATGTCGCTGTAATGCTCGACGTCGCCGCGCCAGGACGGCACGTAGATGTCGTCGCCATTCAGGATAAAGCCGAGGGAGACAAGAATTTCGCGCATCAGGTCTTCGCTGAGTTCCGTGCCGAGCAGGGCGTTGATCTTGTCGGGTTCGAGCTTGACGACCGTGGGGGCCTTTTCCTTGGCGACCACGTCCATCACGCCGTCGACGACCTCGCCGCAGCCGAGCAGCTCCACGAGCTCGCAGGCGCGCTCGACGGCCTTGATGGTGTTCATCATGTCGAGCCCCTTTTCATAGCGGGAGGAGGCGTCGGTGCGCATGCCGAGGGCGCTGGCCGTGCGGCGCACGGAAACGCCGTTGAAGTTAGCGGACTCAAAGAGCACCATCGCCGTGTCGCCGACGATCTCGCTGTTCGCGCCGCCCATGACGCCCGCGACGCAGACGGGCTTGTGCTCGTCGCAGATGCAGAGCATGTTCGGCGTCAGCCTGCGCTCGTTGCCGTCGAGCGTCTGGATGGTCTCGCCCTCGCGCGCGGTGCGCACGATGATGTGGCCGCCTTCGACGCAGCTGAAGTCAAAGGCGTGCATCGGCTGGCCGTATTCGAGCATCACATAGTTCGTGATATCGACGATGTTGTTGATGGGGCGCACGCCGCTGTTGCGCAATCTCTCGCGCATCCAGCGCGGAGATGGAGCGATCTTGACGTTTTTCACCATGCGCGCGGTGTAGCGCGGGCAGAGGTCGCCGTCCTCAATGTCAATGTCGACAAGGTCGGCGATGCTGCCGCCGCAGCCGTGCGGCTCGGGTGTGTGCAGCTTAAGGGGGCGCTTGAACGTCGCGCTCGCCTCGCGGGCAAGGCCGATGACGGAAAGGCAGTCGGGGCGGTTCGGCGTGATCTCAAACTCGACGATGGAATCGTCAAAGCCGAGGATGTGTGCCATGTTGAGGCCCGGCTCGGCGTCCTCTTCCTGTAAGACAAAGATGCCGTCGGCGATGCAGTGAGGGAACTCCTTCTGCTCGGCGTGCAGGTCTTCGAGCGTGCAGATCGTGTCGCTCTTCGTGTTGTACGCGACAAGGTCGCCCTCGTGGAGGTTCGAGCAGACAGTCTTCGCCGCACGGGTGACTGTGCCGTCGTTCACGCGGACATTATAGCCGCCGTCAACGCTCTCCACCGCCTCGACGCGGCCGCAGAGCACAGGGCCGTAGACCTTGTCGCCGGGCTTGATGTCAGCGGGGATGGAGGGCTTCGCGGGGTCGATGGGATGATAGTCGTTCAGAAGCGCCGCGGGCGTGATGACGGCATAGGGGAAGTCATGCTCCGCCGTCATGCCAAGCTCCTTGAGCGAGCAGAGCATACCGTCGGACTCTACGCCGCGCAGCTTGCCCTTTTCGATCTTCACGCCGCCCGGCAGATGCGCGCCGTGCAGCGCTGCGGGGACATAGTCGCCCACATGGATGTTCCACGCGCCGGTAACGATCTGCACGGGCTCGGCCTGACCGACGTCGATCTGGCAGACCCACATGTGGTCGGAGTTTTCATGGCGCTTCATCTCGAGAATTTTGCCGACGACCACGTTCTTGAGGTTTTCGTCAGGACGCTCGATGGTCTCGACCTTCGAGCCGGAGAGCGTCATCTCGTCGTTGAATTCCTTATCGGTGATATCCTTGAGGTCAACGAATTCGTTGAGCCAATTACGGGATAGGATCATATTTGTATCCTCCTAAGAAGTAACAATCAAATTTCGTTTTTTGTGACGACATGCGCGTCACAAAAAACACCGCTCAGGGTGCAAGCGTGCGAGCAAAGCGAGTGCGGCGCAGCACCCTGCGAAAGAGATCGCAGAAAGCGGCTCGCCGCTTTCGCGAGGAATATTAGAACTGTTCGAGGAAGCGGACATCGTTCTCGAAGATCAAACGCAGGTCGCTGATCTTGAAGTGGCCGAGCGCCAGACGCTCAAGGCCCATGCCGAACGCCCAGCCGGAATAGACCGTGGAGTCGATGCCGCAGCCCTCGAGGACCTTCGGGTGGATCATGCCGGCGCCGAGCACCTCGATCCAGCCCTCGCCCTTGCAGGTGGGGCAGCCTGCGCCGTGGCACTTGTGGCACTGAATGTCCATTTCGCAGCTCGGCTCGGTGAACGGGAAGTGATGGGGGCGGAAGCGCGTGACCGTGTGCTCGCCGTAGAGCTGGCGCACGACCTCGTTGAGCGTGCCCTTGAGGTCCGCCATCGTAATGCCCTTGTCGATGGCCATGCCCTCGATCTGGTGGAACATGGGCGAGTGCGTGGCGTCGACCTCGTCCTTGCGGTACACGCGGCCGGGGGCGAGAATGCGGATGGGCAGCTCGCGCGTCTCCATCGCGTGGATCTGCATCGGAGAGGTCTGCGTGCGCAGAAGGATCGAGCTGTCCTCGGTGAAGTAGAACGTGTCGCTCCACTCGCGGGCGGGATGGCCCTCCTCGACGTTGAGCTTCGTGAAGTTGTACTCGGCAAGTTCGACCTCGCGGTCTTCGAGAATTTCAAAGCCCATGCCGACGAAGATGTCCTTGATCTCGTCGAGCACCTGATACATCGGGTGCTTCACGCCGATCTTTTCCTGCTTGCCGGGGATGGTCACGTCCACGGCCTCGGACTTGAGCTTGAGCTCCATGGCCTTGTCGGCAAGCTCTTTCGTCTTTTCCTCGATGTTCGCTTCGAGCTTGGCGCGCACGTCGTTGGCGAGCTGCCCGATCACGGGGCGCTCTTCGGCGCTGAGCTTGCCCATCTGCTTCAAAACGGCGGTCAGCTCCCCCTTTTTGCCAAGGTAGCGGACGCGCAGTGCTTCGAGGTCCTCCGCCTTGCCGGCGTCGGAGATCGCATCGAGCGCCGCCTTGCGGATCGCTTCCAGTTGTTGTTTCATATCATTTCTCCTTTTCAGGTAAAAATTTGCAGAATTTCAAAAATCGGCGGCAGGGGCAAAAAAATAGTCTTTCCTCCCGACACTCTCGGGACGAAAGACTTTCTTCCGCGGTACCACCCTGATTCGCGCCCAAAGGCACGCGCTCGTTGCCCGTAACGGGGGCTGACCGGCCGCGCATTTCCTCGCGGCTGCTCGGGGGCGAACCAAGCGACATCCCGCAGACCGGCTCCCAGCCGCCGACCGGTCCTCTCTACGCGGAACAAACACGCTATTTTCCCTTTCACAGCATTTGTCTAAGTGGTACTTATATCACAGAAAAAAGGAACTTGCAAGGGGGAATTTGCCCCTTGCCGGCAAAAAAGCGGCAAAAGCGCAAAATATCGCGCATTTTCCTCTGCGCACTCCCCTTTTCCTGCCCAAAACGCGGAAAAGCCGCACTTTACAACGTGCAAAAACGTGATATACTATAATAGTTGTTTATAAACCCACCGTGGCTGCTCTCGCAGCCGGATAAGGAGAACGATCATGGACGAAAGAAAGCATCTTTACAAGTCCCGCAACAACAAGATGATCTGCGGCGTCTGCGCAGGCATCGCAGACTACTTCAACATTGACCCGTCGATCGTGCGCGTGCTCTGGGCGGTCCTCGCTCTGGCCGCCGGTACCGGCATCCTTGCCTATATTGCCTGCGCGATCATCCTGCCCGAGGGCGACACCGAGGTCTGACCGCTTGACAATCCGCGCAAAAAAGATATACTAAATCCTGTTTGCCGCGCGAAACGGCAGAAAAAGATGTAAAACGCGAAGGGAGCTTCCTTTTATGGCGACTTATCCGATGCATGTCGCGGGTCTTGACCGCGACTTTCCCATCTGCAAGGTAACGGACGATCTTTATATCGGTGCTTTCATCATGTTCGGTGATGCGGAGCTGACCGTGCGCTGCGCAGAAGAGCTCTTGAAGCTCGCCGAGGGCATCGACTACGATTACCTCTTCACCGCTGAGGCAAAGTCCATCCCCCTCATCCACGAGATGGCGCGCCAGAGCGGCGCGAAAAAGTATTTTATCGCGCGCAAGGGCCCCAAGGTTTACATGCCCGACCCCATTTCCGTGGAGGACAAGTCCATCACCACCGTCGCCCAGCAGAAGCTTTTCCTCGGCTCTGACGACGCGGACCTCATCCGCGGCAAGAAGATTTTGCTCGTCGACGATGTCATCTCCACGGGCGGCTCGCTCAAGGCGATGGAAGCACTCGTCGAAAAGGCGGGCGGCACCGTTACGGGCCGCATGGCCGTTCTCGCCGAGGGCGGCGCAGCCGACCGCAAGGACATCCTGTTCCTTGAAAAGCTGCCCGTCTTCAACGCCGACGGCAGCGTGAAGTAAAAAGATTCAATCGCAGAAGCGCAAAGCGCCTTTCAAAGAGCTTTCTTTGAAAGGCGCTTTCTCTGTTATTCGGTGATCTCCTCGCAGACCGTCGGCGATGTAGGCCTTGCTTCGGACTCCGGCGCTGTTCTTAGTCCGCTCAAACCGCGGCGGCAGCGCACGCAGCCCGCCGCGCATACGGCGGCCATGACGGCAAGGAACTGCCACTTCTCCGCAAAACCGCCCAAAAGCCCCAGCGGGTCGTTCATTGCGTTGAACGCGGCGTGCGCGGCGATCGTGGGCAGGATGCTCCCCGTACGATAGCGAATATAGCCGAAAAGCAGGCCCAAGAGAAACGCGTAGCCGATCTGCACCGGCGTTCCGTGGATGAATCCAAAGAGTACCGCTTGCAGTACAATTGCGATCCACACCGGCATGGCCCGTTCCAGCCGCGACTGGATGACGCCGCGGAACACGAGCTCCTCCGCAACCGGCGCGCCGGCCACCACGGCAAGCGCCGGGATCAGCCCCGTCTCTGTGCTCAGGCGCATGGCTTTTCCATATTCCTCCATCCAGCTTTCCGGCAGCAGGGCAAGCACCAGACTGACCAGCACATAGAGGCCGACCGCGCCGAAGGCGCAGAAGCCCACCGTCCAGCCCGAGCAGTGACGAAGGCCCACCGCCTCGGATAGCGGCTTTTTCCGCAGCAGGAACCACAGCAGCAGTACCGCGGCGATGATCAGACACGATAGCAGCGTGAGCGCCGACAGGTCGTCAAGAAGCCGCTCCGCCACCGCCTGCGCCCCCTGTGCAAGGTCCGCTCCCCTATTGATCACCGCATCGGCAGCGATACCGATCCCATAGACAAAGGGCAGCAAAACCTGCACCGCCACGAAAAAGAGCAGATACAAAGCGGATCTCCCCAGCGCAGCCAAAACGCCCTTTGCGGAATAGGAATGCTCGGTTTTCATATCTTCCCCCTCCTTGTCCGGTCCTAAAATTGCCGCAGCCTCCATTTTGTGTGCGGGCCACTTCAAGCAAGCCCGGCGCAGTGAATGCCAGCGTGTTTTATTCGTCTTTTAGTTGAAAATATTCATTTATCTCTATACCGTTTGTCTAATTATACTGTATTATCAGATGCTTGTAAACAGCATTTTGTGAAAAGCAATCTTTCGGCAACGGCCTGTATTTGTCCGGTCCATCATACAGTTTATGATACAGTGAACTTCTGCGTTCTTCTCACTTTTCGTCAGTTTTACTAAAAATATTTTAGCTTTTTCTGCTGGACAAGTGCAAAAGAACGTAGTATCCTATAAAAAATAAACGAGGAAGATGGATGATTCATCCGATAAACTGGTCAAACACAACAAAACAAGGAGGAAAACGCATGGCATACCGGGAAAGCTACGCAGGAAAGATCAACCGCAAGCTGAACAAGAAGCTCCACGTCGTCGAGGTGGCCTCGGGACGGCAGAAGGCCGACCTCGTGCTCAAGAACGCGACGTATGTGAACGTCTTCTGCAATGAGCTCAGCCATGGCGACATCGCCGTGGCCGAAGGGCTGATCGCAGGCATGGGCGAGCATTACGAGGGCGCGGTCGAGATCGACATGGGCGGCAAGCTCGTGCTGCCCGGCTTTGTCGACGCGCACATCCACTTAGAGAGCGCGCTCGTTTCCCCCAAGGAATTTGCCAACGCCGTCATTCCGCACGGCACCACGACCGTCATCACCGATCCGCACGAGATCGCCAATGTCATGGGCACCGACGGCATCGAGTATATGCTGCAGGCGACGGAAGATCTGCCCGTTGACGTGCGCTTCATGCTCCCCTCCTGCGTGCCCGCAACGCCGCTCGACGAATCCGGCGCGGTGCTCGATTACCGCGCGATCGACTCGTTCTACGAGCACAACCGCGTCGAGGGTCTGGCCGAAATGATGAACTATGTCGGCGTCGCGAACGCCGACGAGCAGGTGCTCGAAAAGATCGTCGCCGCGCAGGCGCACCACAAAAAAATCGACGGCCACGCCCCCGGCCTTTCGGGCAACGACCTGAACGCCTACATCGCCGCCGGCGTCTATTCCGACCACGAGTGCAGCACCGTGGAGGATGCCATCGCCAAGCTCGAGCGCGGACAGTACATCATGATCCGCGAGGGCACGGCCGCGCGCAACCTCGACGCGCTGCTCCCGCTGCTCACACCGCAGTATTACACCTACTGCATGTTCTGCACGGACGACAAGCACCCGAACGACCTGCTCGAAAAGGGCCACATCGACTACATCGTGCGCCGTGCCATCAAGTCGGGCGTCGACCCGATCATCGCCGTCAAATGCGCGAGCCACCACGCCGCGCGTTACTTCCTGCTCAACAACCGCGGCGCAATCGCACCGGGCTTTCTTGCGGACTTTGTCGTGATCGACAATTTCGACGACTTCAACATCCTTGAGGTCTACAAGAAGGGCAAGCTGATGTTCGACGGCAAGACCGTCACGCCGTTTGAAGCGCCCGAGATCGATCCGCACCTCGTCAAGCGCTCGCATGAGACGTTCCACGTTGCGCACCTTGAGGCCACGGACTTTATCGAGTCCCGCCCGCGCGCGGTGCTCGGCATGGTGCCCGGCGAGATCGTCACGACCGATGCGGACTACGCCGAAAAGATCAGCGTTGAGGACGACATCTTGAAAATTGCCGTCATCGAGCGCCACAAGAACACGCACCACATCGGCATCGGCTACATCAAGGGCTACGGCCTCAAGTCCGGCGCGGTGGCGACATCCATCTCGCACGACAGCCACAACATCATCGTCGTCGGCGCGAACGAGGAGGACATGGCCGCGGCGGTCAACCGCGTCGTCGAGCTCGGCGGCGGCATCGTCGTGATGGACGACGGCAAGGTGCTCGGCGAGCTCCAGCTCCAGATTGCAGGCATCATGAGCGAAGCGCCGCTTATCGAGGTCAACGAGGCGCTCGAAAACGCCAAGGAGCAGGCCTTCAAGCTCGGCGTCTCGCGCGGGGTCGACCCGTTTATGACGCTCTCGTTCATGGCGCTGACCGTCATTCCAACGCTGCGCCTCACGACGCGCGGCGTGTTCGACGTCATCAATCAGCGCTACGTGTGATCCTACATTGTGAAAGGCTCCGGTGCAGTGCGCCGGAGCCTTTTTTCGAAAAATTTTGCTTGCAAATGCTCCCTGCATCGCATATAATAATTGTTGCACCTGCCGGTGTGATGGAATTGGTAGACGTAGCGGACTCAAAATCCGCCGCTGGCGACAGCGTACCGGTTCGAGTCCGGTCACCGGCACCAAGAGCAGAGGACCTGCGCCGCAGGTCCTCTGCTCTTTTCTTTGAACGGGCAAAAGAAAATCCGGATATTAAAATTGTGGTCGTTTGGCCGGGGCAGTACCGGAGTGAGGCTTTCCTCTGCGATCCCACTGTTGCACTTGAGAAGATCCGATAAGCAGCATTGTATTCCTCGGAAAATCTACAATGCTGTGCGAGCCTGTCTGTCATCGCCTTTCAGGCCGCAATCAAAGTAAGAAAAAGCACGCCTGCCAAGCAGACGTGCTTTTCATTTAGATCGGAAGAGCGTCGTGTAGGGAA